>Ga0068855_100003171_pt1 | contig 20132 bp, 8 predicted proteins | sample KBSCornC52_FD_66592 | JGI IMG/M metagenome (GOLD analysis project Ga0068855, IMG submission 66592) | Corn rhizosphere microbial communities from Kellogg Biological Station, Michigan, USA - KBS Corn C5-2 | ecosystem: Host-associated > Plants > Roots > Rhizosphere > Soil ...
CCATCGTGCAGATCAGTAGAAAGGCGTTTGCGTTCATTCTCCTGCCCCTGCAGTATGGCATTGAAGACCACCAGTTTGTTTTTGTTCCTGACAATCTGAAAATAAACAAAAAGGAACAACCCTGCGAGTAACAAAACGGCGACCAATGATACGACCACTAATCTGTTCTGGTTAAGCGTTAATTGTTGTTGCCTGGAAGTGTTCTGCAATTTGAGAATTTCTTTTTCCCTTTTTTCGGTCTGATACTTTACCTCGAGGTTATTCACCTTTATCTTTTCTTCGCGTTCACGCATGGTGTCTGTAAGGCTCGAATAGCGTTCGAGCCATTTCAGGGCATCGGTATTATTGCCGACCGCCTTTTCTATCTCATAGAGCATTTTATAAGTGTCGACTTTGTCGAATGCTATAGTATCATTAATGCTCTGCTTAAGATTATAAATTTCATAAGCAACCGATTTCGCTTCATTGAACTTTCGCAGGGAATACAGCACTTCGTATTTTCCGCCAAGGGCATTGATGGAGTTGTAACTATCGTTGATCTGCTGTGCAACACCTATCGCCGCGTTGTAATTGGCCAATGCCTGATCATGAAGACCTTGTTTCTCGTACCAGTTGGCGTTGGCATCGTAATACTTTATCCACGGATACGATTTCGGGTAAGCCTGCAAAATGCTCAGGGCAGAATCGAGAAAGGGCTTTGCTTCTTTGATCTGCTTAAGCTGAGTGAGACAGAAAGCCAGGCGGCTAAAATCGGTAGCAAAATAGCTTTCAGTTTTAGGCTCCTGATAGTCGAGCAATTCTTTTTTGTAATAACTAACCGCTTTATCAAATTGCTTTAAGTTCAGAAACGAGGTGGCGAGAGAAGCGTTGGTAAAGGCGATCCGCCGCTGATCCTTTGCAGCTTCATAATAAGGTAATGCCTTTTTCAGCATAATGTCTGTCGACAGCGCCAGTTCTCCCTGATCGTCGTATACTTTGGCTATCTGGTCCCATATAGTGCCGAGCAGTTCGTTCTTTCTTTTCACCGTATCGCTGATGTGAGCGTCCTTGGCACTATTTAATGCGGCCAGCGCCTCGTCGGGTCTTCTCATTACCATCAGGGCTGTTCCTTCTTCGAATTTTGACCACGCTATTCCGAATCCATCGTCTGTCTTTGCGAACAACTGTACTGCCTTGCGGGCATGTTGAAGCGCGATGGAATCGCTGCCATTGTTAAACCGCAGGTAACAATCAGCCAATCTTAGTTCTGTAAAGCCTCTGGCTGTATCGGTTTGTGTTTTCAGCAAGTTTTCCAGACTATCCTTACGTCTTAACAGTGCATCTCCACCCTGCGCATGGACCATTACATGATAAGAAAGCAGGAAAAAGGTTATAAGCAGGTACTTAATAGTGTTAGTTAGCATACTTGGCTCTAAAAACGTAAAAGTATGCCAGACTTTGAGAAACTACACTTTTTTGAAGGACATTCTATTGTTCTTAGGGTCCGACTTACTATCCGAAGGGAATTGTATAGTTATCCTATTCTTACTTAAGGAAATTATTTGCAGGATAATCTGGTGTGAATCATTACCCTTATGAGCGTTGAGTGTAATTGTTTCTCCATTGCAGGAATACGTTCCTGAAAACTGTTCATTAGGATCATTTACGGAGCCCTTCCAGCTAAATGTTTTGTTTTTATTCAATGTGAAACTGATAAATCCATTCGTTCTGATACGTGCAAGCTCTTTGGCGAGCTGGTTTACCAATTCCTGACTATCGGCTGCAGACATAGACACACCATTGTGGGCCTCTTTATATTCCTGAAGCTTATATTTTATAGTGCCAACACTGCCTTCAGTATCTAAAACTAAGTGATCCTGCATTTGCCAACGTGTAAAATTCCATTTGCCAGGCAGGTAATCACATTTGTTTTGCGCCTTTACGGCACATACGGTACAGATCAATAAACCAAGAATAATAGTTTTTTTCATAGCGGTGTACATATTAGTTTGGGTTCGTGATGCGCAAAGTAAACGTAAGGAACAAAACGGGCCAATCGCCTGATATACGTATTTTTAAATCTACCTGTTTTCAGGTAGAGAGCAAATATTGCTAAAACAATAAAAGAAGGCTGCGGAGCTACAAGCCGGCAGAGCAACATAAAGAAAGCTCCGCAAAGCAACATAAAAAAAGGGGCCGGACGGCCCCCGTTTTCTTAACCAGGGTAACAGAACTATTGTTTGATAATTTTCTCTCCGATTATTTTTGATCCATTTTGAATCTGTACAAAATATACACCTGAAGGGAGGTCTTTGAAAGAAATGATACCGGTGTTGCCGGTCATCGTTTGCGAGCGTACCAGCGTTCCTGTTGCACTATACATTTTTAACGTGGAGGCACCTGCAAATCCGGTTAATTGAACATTCAGATTATCCCTGAGCGGATTGGGGAACAAGCTCACTTTGGGTGACGCATCCGTATTTATGTCCATCGTTTTGTAGTCATTGGTTGCTGAGCGTGCAGTGTATTGTGTGCTGCAGGAGCCCAACCTGTCGCCGTGCAGCAAATGGGCGGGCAGAGAAGCCAATGCCACGCAAATTGAATTGCCCTTATGGCAAACCATGACTTTGAACAACCAGGAATATGGATTGGTATCGTCACAATCATAATTGTTGGCAACACCACATGCTACAGGTGCACCGGCGCCCAATCCATCATGGTCGTTATCTGCATACAGGATCTTACTATCGTTACAGTCAGTATTGTTAGTGACATAACCGGCAGGAGTGATCTGTGTAGCAAAAAGTTTTCCCTGTTGTGAACCGAATCCGTCTGCATCGGCATCGACGTAGTACATTTTATAAACGGTTAACTTCCGGGTAATTGATTTTGCAGGAGCATACATATCATTACCGGGTTGAGATGCTGTAATGTCAGTCTCACCCGCCCCGACAATATGAATTATGCCGTTAACGACGGTTGCTACAGCCTGATTGGAAGAATTGAGAGAATCCGTTAAGCCTGATGAACTGGTGGCGCCGGCATTAAAGTCGGCGTCGCCCACTTGTTTTGATGGAATGGTATCGAATGAAATGAACTGCTCCAGCTTCATGGTGGCTTTTACTTCACTATCGCTTAATGCCCTGTTGTAGATCTTAAACTCATCGACTGTAGCTTTCAATAAAGGATCATTAAACTGTGATTTGCCGATGTAGTTGAGGTTTGTAATTCCGAGATCGGATGGATTGATCGTTATACCGGGATTAGTAGCCACGAGATCACCGTTTATATACATGCTGGCTGTATTACCTGAGCGTGTAATGGCCAGATGCGTCCAGGTATTTAACGGCCAGGTATAGGCATAATCCACCTGCTGTTCTGTACTGCCATTCTTAATGGCAAAACGCACTGTTGAATTACCACCACTCACATTGGCCTGCGGTGTAAGGAACATATAGTTGTTTGTTCCGGTACCAAAATCAAAAATGCGCATCCAGTTGGAGAGGGCATCCATCTTCACCCACACAGCCATTGAAAAATCATGCAGCGTAGCTATCGGCGCTGGTTTTAATGAAGCATACGATGTAGCAGAACCATTGAATTGAACGGCGCCATTGGTATGACCGGCTACACGACTGACGGTACTATCTACTGAACCGTGGTAACCGCCCCAGGCATCTTCTGCAAAAGTACCTGCAGGCTCATCAAAACTAATATAAAGCTGATGACCTGATCGGGGGGTTGCGGATAACACAGGTGTTTCGGGACTGCGGCCGGCTGCATTTTGAGCAACAATTTTATAATAGTACGTTTTGTCATTTTCTCTGCCGCTGTCTTCATATCGAATGGTATTGACGTTTGTTGCAATGGTATCGTAAACGCCACCGGCTGTTTCTGAACGATAGAGATCATATTTGGCATCGTACTGGAAATTCCAGGTGAGGATGGCCTTTGTATCGCCTGAAGCAACATGCGGATTGAGCACTGAAGCCGGTGCAACCAGATCTTTTGTTGTTAACTGAAGAACCGGAGAAGCGGAACTTTCACCTGCTGTATTGAGGGCTGTGACTATATAACAATAAGTCGTGGCAGCACTTAAAGCAGTATCCTGATATTGCAGCATGGTGACCTTTGGTGCTATAGTGGTAAAAGGCCCGTTTGCGCTCAATGAACGTTTGATGTTATAGGAACGGGCATTTGCAGCTGCACTCCATTTGATTGAATCCTGTGAAGAAGAAAGAACGATACCTGTAATAGTTGCCGGTGCTACGGGAGCAGCATCCATTGATATAACGAGGCTTCTTCCATATACATAAGTAGCGCTATCCAGACTATAAGCTTTTACCCGGTAGGTGGCTTTATTATAAATACTGTCAACAAAAGAAAGCGTGCTATCAATAGGATAACCGGTAAAGGTTTTAACAGCAACAAAAGCGGTATCCCTGTCGCTGATCAATCTTTCCAGAACATATTTTGATCCGAGTTCTCCATTGATGTCTCTAAAGCTTAACGTTACTTTAGAATAATCGTCTTTATTGATCGTGCTGTCGATCCATGGAGCAGCGAGTTGCCAGTTGTGCACATAGGCTGTATTAGGATTATAAGCAAAATCAGATTTATTGGCATAGTAATACTTACCGGCAGGGGTAAGTGTATCGCCGAGTACGAGTGACCGTTTGTATTGCACCCAATCGTATTCTGCATACCGCTCTACAAAGGACGCTGTATCGAGCACCTGCAAAATGCCTTTGAGATCGTTCAACTGTTTTTGAAATGCCTGTGCTGTATCTGAGGGCCAGCTTTCAGAGGTCCAGTTGGCGCCATTGTTCCACTCGGTGATCCACAGCGGATGTTTACCGGCAATGTTATTATAAACATACAACAACCGGTCGTACCATTGTTGCGGCGTGAGACCTCCCCAATAGCAATGAAGAGCTACAAAGTCAACACGATAGTTGAGAGAGTCTGCTTTTTTGAGGAATACAGGCAACCAACCATTATAGGGATCCGAGGGGGCAGGCGAACCAATACGATAACCTGATTTCATCATGTCGGGCCATTCGGCAATACACTGGTCCTGGGTCATATTCGCCTGATCGGTATGGTCGGGTTCGTTGAAGCCAAGAAGATGATTAATGCCTTTTTTGTTATTGATGTCGCTCCATGCGGGCCATCCGGCGTTTTGCCTGATGCCTACATAATTGTAATTGTCAGAAGAACTGCCACCGATATTCCAATCGTAGTACCAGGTAGCATTGATCTTACCGGGATCCCATCCTGCTTTTCCTTTTTTACTTACCCAATCCCATTTGAATATTCTGATAAAGGAAACGGTTGTATCTAGACCCAAAGGCATATTGTTTACAACAAGATCACTGTCATTGGCGATAAACACGCGGCTGTATCCGGAACCATCGGAGTTGTTGGCGAGTGTTGCCATATATCCCTTGTGCAATCTGAATGACCTGATCTTATTATCAAATACGCCAAGGCTATCGTGATACGTATCAATTTCATAGGACGTACTGTCGCCTGAAAGATTTGGTTGTTTATATACTTCCAGTGCATGCAAAGAAGTGAGATTGCCATTTGGAATGACTACGGTCCCATTTTTATAAATGGCTGTGCGAACAGTTGGATTGTTTTTGGCCGAAACGCCGTTGATAGTGACTTTATCGAGCCAGTTGGAAATTACTACAGAGGGCCGAACGTTATCAAAGAACAGCCGTGCATCATTGGAGTTTAAGGCTACGGTTGAATTGATCAATGGGGAATTGTCGCCCGTAAGATGCAAATCGGTTTTACCGGATACAAAGAAGTTTGTATTGAACGTTGGCAAATAAGATGCAGAAGGACCGTTTACGTTAACATTCTGTACAGGGCCGGTAACAATATTCGCAGGTGCATAAGCGCCATCTTCATAGGTTACAGAACTGATCTGCATGTCGACAGTACCATTGGGATAGTTTTTACCAAATACAAAACGGGGTTGCACATTGATCTTACTTACGGCCAATTCTCCTATGGAAAAAAGCGCCCAGTTGCCGGTTATAGTGATATAATATAAACCGGCAGCCTGGGACGTAAACGAGAAGTCTTCCCGTTTTAGGGTTCTGGTTCCTGTGGTTACAAAGGTGTGTGAGGCTATTCTTCCTGCAACAGTGGTATCAACACCAACACCTACGGTCATGGTTTTGGAACCCGTGGCATTGCTGATATACGCATGAAGCATTGAAAAATCATAAATTGTATTGGCTTCCAGCATTACGGGATAGGTATAAACCGCGTTGGTAATTGAATTATTATCCCATCTTATATAAAGCAGGCGGCCGGTATAAGCAGAACCGTTGTAGGTATGCACGTTGCCTCCTGACGAAGGACTAACATCCATGTAACGTATACCGCTTCCTGCGTTAGCGGTATTGAAAATGGTTACAGGGGTTGTTCCGGAATATCCTGCCCAACCATAGTCGGTAGGCTTGCCGGTATTATTTGGCGCTGTACCAGCCCAGTTTGAAATTAGGGAGGGTCCTCCTGCATAGGCAGATAAATCGTTGGTTTCAACACCGCCGACGATATCACCGATAAAAGAGAGTGGCTGAGATTGTATATACGCCCCGTTTTGGTAAATATGTGCAGAATCATTTTTTACTGCAACACGAATAACATAGTTCTGACCTGCAGGGGAAGCCGTTAGCGATGCAGCAGAAGACAACGGGGCAGTCCACTTTAAATTAGCGGCATCAAGAGAAAGCCGAAACCCATTGAGGGCTGCATTGCGGGCATCGAGATCAAGTCCCCTACCCGTTGCCGTATTTACTTTTGCCACAACTTCAAGGGTATAAGCCGATGGAAGGCTATGTTGGACCATAACCGTATCTGGCTGGGCAGGATCAGAAAAAGTACGGGATGAAAGAATGGTTTGACTAAGCGCATCTTTTTGGGGCAAAGCTGGCCCCTGCGCCGACAGTTTGAGCGTACACAGCAAAGCAAAAATAATGACAGGCAAGACTCGGTTCATAGCAGTCGTTTTATGGTTTTAAGTATTTGAGGATAGGTTTATGTATGCAAATCAATTAAGCGTTTTGTGATCATTGAGGTTCCAGCTATCAGTCCACTCAATATAGGGCTGACTATTTTTGAACTGTACGGGCAACCAGATATAGCGGCTGTCCTTTAAATCCTTTGGGTTCCATTTGTCGGCCATGAAGATGAAAGAAGGTTTCTTTCCGGCTACGGGAAGTATATAAGCGGATTGTCCGCCATACGTAGAGTCAGCTCCTTCGCCATGTAATGGATTTCCAAGTAGGGTCCACTCTCCAAATAATGAATCGGCAACATGCATGTCTGCCTTATTCGGAGCCCATCCTGTGCAACCGCTTGTGATGAGATAGTACTTATTGTTGTATTTGAAAATAGCAGGCGCTTCGCGGTGAAGACTAAAGATCATTTTATCTTTTGCAGTGGGTGACGTGTAATCGTCATTCAGCTCAACTATGCGCAGATCGTAATTTTCTCTTGAAGAATAAATTTCATACGCTTTGTTATCATCATCAACAAACAAAGTCATATCTCTTGACATATTATCGTTCGGGCGAAAACTTTTTACGAAGGTGTAAGGCCCGGTTACTTTATCACTAACGGCAACAGCGGCTCTTGCCGCCTTGTATCCCTGGTCTTTCAACTCGAGGTGAAACCACATTACATACTTTTTTGTTTTTGCATTGTAGATGACTTTAGGCCGCTCCATTACGCAGCCAACTGTAATATCGCTTTGGGGATCGTTGGACTGAGACAATGCTATTCCTTCGTATTTCCAGTGATAGAGGTCTTTTGAAGAATACACGTTTACACCTTCTGATTGATGGGTCCCCCGCTTTTCTCCAAACCAATAATATGTTTTACCTACGAGCAGGATGCCACCTCCATGAGCGTTGATCACATCACCTTTTTCATCATACCACAAAGCGCCGGGTCTGAAACTATTGGTGTCTTTTTTTGAGAGCGGCCTTGCAGAATAACTGCCAGGGTAATTTTTCAGGCTGTAAAAAGACAAAAGCATTATTGTACTTAGTAATATGATATTAATTCTTTTCATTGCTTTAATTTATAAAGAGTAATCTGGCGTACCGGAGCCATATAGGAGCCTTATAGGAGCCATATAGATACTGTGTGTTAGAGGGGGTAAAATTCAAAAAGAGACACCATATCGCATGGGGGGCAAATCGTAAAAACTGGGGGGTAGATCGTCACGCGGGGATTGAAACACAGGAAATTATTTACTGACGACGCCCTTTCCCAAAACTTTACGATAGTTCTTTATATATTCCGAAGGGTTAATTTTGAATAACTCATAAAACTGCTCTCTGAAGTACCGGAGATCATTGAACCCGGTTATATAAGCGACTTCTGTGATGGTTTTGTTTGTGGTAATTAATAATTCAGCGGCTTTACGAAGCCGAATGTAACGAACGAAGACGTTTACCGTAAGTCCGGACACAGCCTTTACTTTTTTGTACAAGGCGGGATGGCTCATGCCTATAGTTTTACAGAACATGTTAACTGTAAATTCAGGATTGTCAATATGTTCCTCTACTATTTGAATACAACGCGCCACAAATTCCTTATGTTCTCCGGCAACATGGGTTACCGGTTTTAAAGTAACTGCATTAAAAAAGTACTGCTGCAGGCGATTCCGTCCTTTCAGGATATTCTGGACCCGGGCAATGATAATGTCTTTGTCAAATGGTTTGGTGATGTAATCTTCTGCCCCGCCTTCAATACCTTTTAATTTTATTTCGTCGGATGAGCTGGCAGTTAGTAAAATGACCGGAATATGGGCAATGGAAGGGTTGTTTTTGATCTTACTGCAAAGTTCAATTCCATCCATTTTGTTCATCTTAATATCCGTAATAACAATATCGGGCGTTTCCCGCATCACGATCTCGTATCCATCGGCGCCGTCTTCTGTTTCATAAATATTAAATGTGTCGTCAAAGATCTGTTTAATATAAGACCGTATTTCGGCATTATCATCAACTATGAGCATGGCCGGCAGATCGGAGGTTAATTTATCAATGATCTCCGATTTGTTAGCCTCGGTTATATGGTCGCTTTCTGCTTCCGTTGCGAGCAATGGTTCTTCAATTAACTCCTGCAGCATGGAGGACTGTTTTTCGCTTTCGCAGTTTTCACTGACATTTTTGGAGTTAAAATGGGCTCTGCCTTTAGGAAGGGATAGACAGAACGCCGTTCCTGCCCGATCGCTGCTTTCGTAGGAAATTTGTCCGTTATGCGCCAATGCCAGTTTTTGAGAAACATATAAACCAATACCGAAACCGCTTTGCGACGCTTTGCCTGTTTCATTTATCTGATAGAAAGATTCAAACAGTTTATTGCCTACTCCCGCGGGTATGCCCCTGCCTGAATCTTTAACCATGATCCTTATCATTTTGTCATCCTGCAGGATCTGCAACATGACGCTGCCACCGGCGGAAGTGTATTTAAGTGCATTGGAAACCAGATTGAAAAGTATGATCTCGATCTTTTCCTTGTCGGCATATACAAATAATTCATCATCATTTTTTTCAATACTAAAACTTATTTTCTTTGATTTTGCATGCTGACTGAAACTTAGGTATACGTCGTTGCAGGCTTCAATGATATCGAATCTTTCAATATTAAGACACTGGTCAACGGATTCGACTTTTTTGAATAAAAGCAATTGATCTACGAGACTTAATAATCTTCTGGCATTGCGATAGATCATAAAAACTTCCTTCTTCTCCCTATCATCGTTCTTTTTTGCCAAGAGATCTTTTAGCGGATTAATAATTAACGTTAGCGGCGCCCTGAACTCATGAGAGATATGTGTAAAAAAGGAGATCTTTTTTTCTGTCAACTCTTTCTCTCTTTCCTTTTCAAGGTGTGCGAGTTTTATTTCATATTTTAACCGTTCCTGCCTTTTATTATATATAATGTACAGATATATTCCGCCCAAAAAAGCAAAAGCATAGATGCAATAAGCCCACCAGGTGCGAAACCAGGGAGGCAATACAATAACTTTCAACAACCGGGTTTCGCTGCTCCAGATGCCGTCGGCATTGGCAATCTTAATTTTAAAGGTGTAATTACCTTCTGACAGCCGGGAGTAGTTGGCTGTACGCATATTATTGAGGTAAGTCCAATTTTTATCCCATCCTTCGAGTAAGTAAGCATATTTAATTTTATCGGCGCCGGTGTATTCGAGGGCAACAAAATCGAGCGACAAAATGGCCTGTTCATAAGGGAGCGTGATCTGAAGTATTTTGTCGAGCGCTCTTTTTGTGACGTAGGAACTTTTATCTTCTACCGGTGTATTATTAATTTTCAAACCGGTTAGAAAAACGGGGGGCATTTCTTTTTTATTGGATACACTATCAGGATGAAAAATATTGAAGCCGTTTATGCCGCCAAAAACAAATTCGCCCGACCGGAGCGCGAGCGCTGCATTGAAACTAAACTGGTTGCTTTGCAAACCGTCTGACTGAGAGAAGTTTCTGAAAGTTTTTGACCGGGGGTTGAACATGCATAAGCCGTTGTAGGTACTTAACCACAGATTATTTTTATCATCTTCCAAAATGCGAAGGATGGTATTGCTTGGAAGACCATCGGAAGTGGTAAATCTTTTGTATGTTCCATGGTTCCGGTCAAATAAAAGAAGTCCGCCGCCATCTGTTCCTACCCAGAAGTTTTTATTCCTGTCTTCATGAAGGCAACGGACAGTTCGGCCGATTTGAAAGACCTGATCTTTTTTGTTTTCACGATCAATACGAATGAGCCTGCCGTAAGTGCCACCCCAGAAATTGTTTTCGCTATCTTCAGTAAGACACTGGAGATTGACGACATTTTCATCAAAAAGCTCAAACCGGTTTGCCAGGCGGTTAAATAAATATAAAGAGCCGTTATTTGAGGTACTTGCCCAGAGTCTCTTTTGTGCGTCTTCATAAATGAGCCATGCATTATTTTCCTCTGATCTGCTTTGGGTGTTGAAACAATTGAAATGTTCAAATGATGTTGAGCCCTTTTTGAGACGATTGATCCCGCCGAACCATGTAGCAATCCAAAGGTCATTTTGGGAGTCTTTTGTTATGCCCGTGATAAAATTACTGGAGATCGATCCGGCATCAGAAGCATTGTGTAGATATTGAATATATGTATTCTTTTTCCGGTCCCAATATCGCAAACCCGCGCCATCGGTACCTATCCATAGATTGTTATTTTTATCTTCACAAAAAGAAAGGATGAAATCATTGGCGGTATTATTCTGCGCAGATTCGGTATAACGAATGTGCGTGAATGTATTGGTATGTTGCTGAAGCAGATTAACGCCACCCCGGAGTGTGCCAACCCATATTCTGCCCTCGTTATCGCCATAAATAGAATATACAGCATTGCTGTTAATTAAGGGCTGTCCTTTAGCTGAAAGATAAGGTACCGGTTGAGAAGAGCCGGGCGACAATGTCCAAATGCCACCACCGTCTGATGCAATCCACAGGATCTTCTTTTTGTCTTCAAAGATCTGCGTAACCTTAGATGCCGGGGGCATTATGTTATTGGAAAAGCTATTACTGTTTTCATTATAGAGAAAAAGCCCCTGGTCATTGCCCAGCCACAAATTTCCTTTGCTGTCAACAAAAAGGCATTCTGACCCTTTAACGGATGCACTTACAATGTGAAGATTTTTTTTCTGAACATCATACCGGCAAAGACCAACGCCGCTTACCCAAACCCACACGATCTTTTTTTTTGCATCAAAGGCAAAAGACGCTACGTAATAACTGCTTTTATTTTTAACTCCGGTCAAAGGAATCTGTTCGCCTACCTGGCTATTTTTATTAAAAGCGATCAGGCCTTTGCCTGAAACGGCGACCAGGATATATTCTCCATTAAAGACACTGCATATTTCGGGAACAGATTTCTCAACAGGGCTAAACAAGTTTTGATTCCATGCTTTGAACTGCGGGGATGCAAATTTTGATGTTATGGGGTTATATACGTAAAGGCCTTTTTCGCACCCGATCCATAGATTGTGATTGCCATCGCCGGCTATTGAAGTAATGTGATTATCGCCAATGGAGGCGGTGTCGTCAATAATATTACGAAAAATCTTAAAGGAATATCCATCATAGCGGTTAAGGCCATCGTACGTGCCAAACCACATGAAACCGTTATAGTCCTGATACATGCAGGTGACGGCATTATTGGAAAGACCGCGGTCAATACCAATGTATTGTACTAAATCGTTTTCCTGCGCATAGGAAAGGTTTGCCAGAATAAGCAGCAACCCAAAAAATGGTTTCAGTCTCATAGCAGCAGTCGTTAGCAAGGTATATGTGTAAATTATACATTTATTTACACATAGCCAAAATGCGTGAGAAAGTGCTGCTATGGAGATTATTGAATGCTGATATCAGAATAATCTTTATCAGGGAAAAAGATCTCAGTCATTACCGTTAATCCGTCATCAGCGAACAATTCCACAGAAGCCTTATCAATGATGAGCGTACAATTAAAATGAGATGCTTTGGAAAATCTCTGTGCAGCATGTCTCTTCGCGAAATCCTTTTCAAAACCAACGTTTCCGGATGCGGTTCTGTCGATAAAATATTCATTGCTGTTCTGATCAAAACCAATAACCAGTTTTTGATTTAATGAATTGGACAGCTTAATCGAAAAATCTTTGATTGTATCGCCTGCGAGTTTGATCATGGCAGGTCCTGCCAGCTTTCCGGTTTTTGATGTGGAACTAAAACCGGTGACAGATATGTTTTGGTGTTTGTATAAACGGCTGAACAATTTATTTACTTCAGGTAAGGGAGTTGAAGCCACCAGGTATTTATCATTGACTTTTTTAAGTGACAATTCACGGGGCAGGGTCATAGCGCCTCTCCATTTTTGTGTAGGAACTACCTGACTGTATTGCCAGTTGCTCATCCATCCTAAAAATATTCTTCTGCTGCCGGTGTTTGAAAAAGTAACGCCTGCATATTCATCTGGGCCATAGTCAAGCCACCTGGTTTCATTATCAAATGGAATAAATTTATGTCCATCAAAATCGCCGACAAAATATTGTGTAGCAGAACCACCGTTGGGGCCGCCGGGATTTAAGTTTACGATCAACACCCAGATCTTTTTACCCTGGTAATTTAATGAGAACAGGTCGGGGCATTCCCAAACGCCACCATGCGCACCTGCATCTTTTCCGAATTCTGATTCTTTTGTCCAGTCTTTTAAATTGGGAGAAGAATAAAATGTGATTCGATCCAATGTAGCGAGTGTCATGATCCACTTATTCGCCACTTCATTCCAGCTTACTTTAGGATCACGAAAATCTTTGATACCCGGATTTTTTAAAACCGGATTGCCTTTATACTTTGTCCATGTTTTTCCTTCATCGAGGCTGTAAGCCAAACTTTGGTTCTGATAATCATTTCTTCCTTCTTTTTCCCCCTGCGGATTGTGATTTGTAAAAATGGCGACCATTGGAATTTTTCCATTCTTACCAAAACCCGACGTATTCTTATAATCAACCACTGCACTCCCTGAAAAAATATAGCCAAGGCTATCGGGATATAAAGCAATGGGCTGATGTTGCCAGTGAATCAGGTCGCTGCTTGTTGCATGCCCCCAGTGCATTGGTCCCCAAACGGTGGCGCCAGGATAATACTGGTAAAACAAATGATACACACCTTTATAATATACCATTCCATTGGGATCATTCATCCAATGTGCTTTGGGCGAGAAGTGAATTTGCGGACGATGCGGCTCGTTATTAAATGCTGAATGTGCGGTTTGTGCCTGCGCACTATGTAAAAAGCAATGCGCAGTACATGTTATGGTAAAAAGATATTTGATTAGTGACATTAATTATATTATTAATGATAAGGGTAAAAAAATAAAGCAGGCAAACATTAGCTTGCCTGCTTAGAAACATTAATAGCCGGGATTCTGTTTATACAATCCTTTTGTAAATGTGATCTCCGATTGAGGAATTGGTAAATATTCATCTCTCCCGGCTGTAAAATGTGCCGTTGACAAAAATGTTCTTCTTGTTTTTTCAACGGCGATATAAGCATTGAGGGTTGGTTCTGCAATTCCCCATCTTACCAGATCAAAGAAACGTGATCCTTCAGTGGCGAATTCCAGACGCCTTTCCCATTGCAATGCTTTGAGGGCAAAGTCCTGCGTCCAGCCAACAGCGGTATAATTCTGACAATTGTATTTTGATGGAAATGTGCCATCTGCTTTTTTCAGTCTTCCTGTACTGGCAGCAGCTCTTGTTCTGATTTGATTAATGAGCGGCAATGCCATGTCCTGCTGGCCCAATTGAATATAGGCTTCGGCCTGCATTAACAAAACATCGTCGTAGCGAATTATATCATAGTTTTTGGCCGATCCCATAAACGGTCCGAGCTTTAAATAAGAAGAACTGGTTGCCAGCTGCTGGTTACGCATGGTGTGAAAGCTGCCATATACACCGGGGTCACGCACCCAACTATTGCTGAAGGGCTTTGTGTTATCGTACTTGTAGGGATGTCCGTCGATTCCAACGGTGTGGTCAATACGTGTATCGACTGTAGCTGTATTCAGGTCTGCAATACTATTATTGAATGTATTGAAATTAGGCAGCCCGTTCGCGTCGGTTGTAAATGCATTCACCATATTCTGGCTCGCTGCATGAAAACCGCAGCAGCCATATTGCGGTGCGCCATGCGGATAGTTCAACCCATCTTCAAAATTCAATCTTCCGTCGGTAGTTCCGTCATTGATTGAAAACTGGATAGCAAAAACAGACTCAGGGCCATTTTCCGTTTCGGGTAAGAAATTATCGGCAATGTCTTTGCTCAATGAATATTTTCCGGAAGAAATAACAGCCTGCGTTAAATTCACGACTTCCTGCAAATGTGTTTTATTAATGTTGATCACTTTGTGATGATCGTCCTGCTCATAGGCCTGGTACAATCTTAATTTAGCAAGGTATGCCTCTGCAGCATATTTATTTGCCCGGCCAATTTGAGTTTGTGTTTCAGGCAAATTATCAATTGCATATTGAAAATCGGCAGCGATCTTATTCCACTGATCATCATTTTTTAAATCGTTGGATGTTTTAAGAATGTCATCATCGGTTGCATTTTCATCAAAGATGGGAATGTTCTTATAGAGCAGCTTCATTGTAAAATAGCTGTGTGCTCTTAAAAAACGCATTTCGGCAATTCGTACTTTTTTGTTTGCAAAATCGCCATCGGCAACCGCATTCAACGCACGAAGCGCTACGTTAGCCCGGGAAATGGATTTGAATAAATTCTTCCATGTACGCGACACAAAAGCATCTATAGTTGGCGTTACAAGGTTGTAGTGCTCCAGGGCATCTATTTCAGCCACATCACTGGTACCGCCGCCACCTTTGTATGCATCATCTGAGCGTACGCTTCCAAACGCCCACATGCTATAAATGGGGCCAATCATATCACCATTACCAATAGCAGCATAGGCCGCAGTAGCCAGACCGTCAATAGCAGTTGTAGAATTTAAGTCGGTTGACGACAATACACCTGTTGGTTTATAATCGAGTGCTTTTTTGCAGGCGCCAAACAGCAATCCTGAGGCAAGCAAAGCACATATCACTTTATTTTTCATCGTTTATTATTTTGATAGCAGGTAATTAATCATTGAGGTAACAACACAGATCAGAATGTGGCATTCAGTCCGAGCGTTAGTGTTTTCGGAATGGGGATCGTATTGATATCCGTTCTTTCAGGATCGGGGCCTAAATAGTTTTTATTCTTGAACAGGAATAAATTTTCACCCATGGCAAACAACCGGATCCTTGAGAAGATAGCTTTGGGTGTTATAGAATATCCTACCTGAATGCTGCGCATTCTGAAATAAGAAGTGCTTACAATGAAGTAGTCAGATGTGCGGCCTTCGTTGTTATTATCTTTCAGCGTTAATGACGGCACATGTGTATTGGTGTGCTGGGGCGTCCATGCATCAAATACACCAGGGCCAACATTCTCTCTGCTCTTCATCAGGTTGTTATAAAAAGTGTAATTATCAAATCCTTTTCTTCCTGTTACACCTGACCCGAAGATGGACACATCGAGTTGTTTGTAGTTCAAATCAATTCTTGCACCGTATTCCAAAGCAGGAAGGGTTGTACCAATCCATGTTCTGTCGAGGTCATCAATAACACCGTCATTATTGATGTCTACATAGCGAATACGACCGGGGCCGGCGCCTATTTGCGTGGCGGCTTTGTTTACCTCATCCTGTGACTGGAAGAGACCTGCAGTTTTATAACCAAAAATATCAAACTGTGAATGACCGATGATGGTGTTGACGAGGTTGCCCGGATAAGCCGGACGTACATTTTCAGGTAATTCGGTTATGCGGTCGCGCCAATGAGCGAAATTCAATTGCACATTATATCTCAACTGACCGATCTTTTCACCATGATAACCAAGAACCAGTTCCCATCCTTTGTTTGTTTTAGAGGCGCCGTTTACCGCTTTGGATTGTCCTTCGCCTAAAGCAGATGCAACGGGAGGAACGATCAGGATACCTGTTGTTTTTCTTGTAAAATAATCGAACGATCCAAAGATCCTGTTTTGCCATACGGTGAAGTCGATACCGGTGTTGATCTCATCGGTAGTTTCCCATTTCAGATCGGGGTTGGCTGCCTGGATCTGTACAAATCCTGATGGAAGTGTTCCTGTATTTGCGCCACTTAATGAGTAGGCAGTGCCAATGTTCATGTATTGTTCCCAGAATCCGCCAACCAATTGTGAAAGCGCTGTACCGTACCGGGTATCAAAAAGTCCGAAACGGGCAAGATCGCCGATCTCCTGATTACCCACACGGCCAATACCGGCACGTAATTTTAATTCAGAGAAAAAGGTAATGTTCTTCATGAAATTTTCTTTGTCGATTCGCCAACCTGCAGATGCAGCAGGGAAAATACCAAACTGGTTATTGGAGCCGAATCGTGAAGAACCATCACGGCGTACTGTTAATGCCAGCAGATATCTGTCGGCATAGTTGTAATCAATTCTGCCGAATTCAGAGAACAGGCGATGACCGGTTGAACCTCCGGAAACATTGGTATTTCCGGTGGCAGCATTAAGTGTAAAATAGTCTTCTGTTTGAACGGCAAATCCTTCCTTCTTTGTTGTTTGATAATTCAGATCTGTTTTGATGTATTCTGTACCGGCCAGAAATTTTAAGCTATGTTCACCCAAATTCAGATTATACCGAACCGTATTGGAGAATGTGGTGCTTAAATAATGGTTCTGATCATATAACAAACTATTGGTGGTGCGGCTTAATGCACCTTCTGTGAAAGTGGGTGAAATCACTTTGTTCAGATAATATGCGTTATCTGCGCCAATATTCGATTTGAAAAACAAATTCTTAATGGGTTGAATTTCCAGGAAAACATTTCCGAATGAACTCAACCGGTTAGCATTGTTCCACCTTGCCAGGTACTGCATATGCAGCGGGTTGTTACGATCTGAATAGCCTGCTCCCGATTCACCGGCAAAAGACACTCCGTCTTTTTGATACACAGGAATGGTTGGCGCCAATGTAATAGCCAATGCAGTAGTAGCTGCGCCACCGAGGTCGTTCGCTATTAAGTTTTCATTGGAGTTAGCTACGCGGAGGTTAACACCAAATACGGCTTTGTCGTTGAAAGCACGTGTAATGGCATTGATGCTGCCACTATACCTTCTGTAATCGGTATAGCGCAACATACCTGTATTGTTGAGATACCCGAGGTTTATTTCGAGTGAAGAATTTTTATTTCCGACAGAAGCAGTGAGGCTATTGTTGGTAACAATGCCTTTCTTATACATTACATCCTGCCAATTGGTATTACCTGCAGGTGTATTTTGGTCGCCGCCAACAAAGGGCTGAACAGTAACTGAGTTTAGTACAGGATTACTGTAATTGCCATTCCAGTCAAATTTATAGATCTCTCCATAGCCAGCCGTAGGGTCCTGGGCGTCATTTACCGATGCCTGCCATAAGGCTTTTCCTCTGTCAACGGCATTGAGCATTTTATACCGGAATGCTTTTTCTGATTGAACAGAAAGGCTGTTGTCGAATTGAAAAACAACTTTGCCATTGGTATTTCCACCGTTCTTTGTTGTTACGATAACAACACCGTTCGACGCACGGGCTCCATAAATAGATTCGGCAGAGGCATCTTTTAAAACCTGCACGGATGCAATACTTGCAGGATTCAGGTTTTGAAAAACTTCGGGGCGTGTAGTAGGAATTCCATCAATAATATACAGCGGATCATTATTGCCTAATGTATTGGAGCCACGGATCATGATGCGGCTATTGGAGCCATTAGGAGAGCCGCCGCTTTTTTCAATATATAAGCCAGGTACCCTACCCTGCAGGGCCTGCATAACATTTCCCGAGCTGTTGTTTTTAACCGGCGCCAGATCTACTACGGCTACGCTACCCGTAAGGTCTTGTTTGCGCTGTGAAGTATAACCAATCACAATTACCTGATCCAGATTGTTATTGGTAGTTTTCATAGAAACAGCAACGTGATCTCTTCCATCAAAAGGCACCTCCTGTAAGATGAAGCCGATGGAAGATATGATAAGCGTTTTACTTCCGGCAGGAACAGTGATCCGGAAATTGCCGGCACTGTCTGTATGTGTACCGGCGTTACCATCTTTTACAGTAACAGATGCACCTGCAATGGGCGCATTGTTATTATCGGTTACAGTACCACTGACCGTTCGTTGTTGGGCCCAGCCTGCAACAGACAACATAAGGCAAGCAATTGCATAGACAAGTTTTCGCATAGCTGAAGTGTTGGTTTTTAGATTCAGTGAAGTGTTGATTAAAGAAAAGCAGTGTGTTATTATTGGTTATTAAAAGGCAGATAACTCAGACATGCTGTATTGCGGGCAGGCGCCGTTTTTTGAGGCAACAAAAGCGCCCATTACAGCAGCCTGATGCAAAATTTCGGTGCTGGTTTTATTATTTATCATACCTGTTAAGAAGCCGGCCAGAAAGGCATCTCCGGCCCCTACTGTATCGGCTACCTGTACGGCATAACCGGGTTGTTGCTGAATAATACCATTCAAGCTGAGTAAGGCGCCTTCGGCGCCCATGGTTACGATCACGGCCTCCATACCAAATTTTTCCTGGATAGCCATTACCCGTTCTTCGGTTGTAGTGAAGTTGTTGAACCAGCCTGCAATAAATTCGAGTTCGCTTATGTTCAGTTTGAGGATCTCACAACGCTGCAGCAGCTCTGTTACGCGGTACTTATTATAAAATGGTGCACGCAGGTTGATATCGAGTACGCGTTGAGGAGCCGCTTCCAGTAATCTGAAGAGTGTTTGTTTTGACGTATTGTTGCGGCATGCAAGGCTTCCGAATACAAAATACCGGCTTTGGCTTACGAGATCGTGTATCGTGTTCTGCCAATCAATATAATCCCAGGCAGAGGGCTGCACAATATCATAGATCATTTCATTGTGCTCATTAAGCCGGCCAAATACTTTGCCGGTAGCATAATGATTATCGATCTGAAAATATTCTGTACAAACACCGTAGGCAGAAAAGATGTTCTTTAATTCGTTGCCTTCGGGGTCATTGCCTATTCTCGTGATCAGTGCGGCCCGCTGCCCCAGCTTTTGTAAATGGTATGCAACATTTACAGGAGCACCTCCCGGCTTGCTGCCCGCTGGTAAAAGGTCCCATAAAACTTCTCCAAAACATACAACGGGATAATGGGTGGAACTTTTCATATAGCGATCGTTTAATTAATGCAGAATGAGAGAATGTTCTATCTGTTCAAGCGATTTACCTTTTGTTTCAGGCATCAGCTTCCATACAAAGAGCAGTTGCAATACCATCATGATGGCAAAAAATAAAAAGGTGTTACCTCCACCCACCTTTTCGGCCAGGTAAGGAAAAGAAAATGCAATGACGGCAGCCATCACCCAATGCGTGGTGCTGCCAAGCGTTTGGCCTTTAGCCCGTACTTGTGTTGGAAAGATCTCTGAGATAAATACCCAGATAACGGCGCCCTGCGAGAAGGCAAAAAAAGCGATGTACACAAAAAGAAAAACGGGTACCGA
>Ga0068855_100003172_pt1 | contig 20131 bp, 18 predicted proteins | sample KBSCornC52_FD_66592 | JGI IMG/M metagenome (GOLD analysis project Ga0068855, IMG submission 66592) | Corn rhizosphere microbial communities from Kellogg Biological Station, Michigan, USA - KBS Corn C5-2 | ecosystem: Host-associated > Plants > Roots > Rhizosphere > Soil ...
CCTGTCCGCGCACCGCTTCACCCCAGTAGACGCGAACGGCAACACCCACGGCGTCCGCTACACCTTCAAGACGACGACACCGGCTCAGGACACAATCCAAGTCGTCAACGGTCACGGCCGCGTCGTGAAATCCTGGACATTTCGAAACATCAAGCGCACCGGAACCACCGGAAACCGCCGCGTGACCTGGCACGGCCGCAACAACTCAGGACACCTCGTCACCCCGGGCACCTACCACTTCCGCGTCCGCCTCAACGAATACCGCACCACCCACTACGGCGGACGCGCCCGCATCACCGTCCGCTGACGGGCGTCGAGACATATAGGCGGTCCGGGCATCGGCGCACACCTCAAGGTGCTACTGGGGCGAGGCACGGGTTAGGCGCGAAGCTGTAGAGAGGCCGCCAACGACTCAGCCAACAAGGCAGCGAAGCGCTCACGTTCCAAGGAGTCGGCTTGCTCGACCAGGAAGCAGTACTGTTCTGCCGCCTCGCGCATCTCCATTCGGTGATTGACTCCCACCTGCCGAACGCAAGCCGCCATCGCCAGCCGGAGTTCACGCGCCGACGCCGATCCTGGTTCCGCTTACGGTGGGAATGAGAAGGACTGAATAACGCGTCGCGCCTCGGCGCGACCCGCTTGACCGTGAAATGGCTGGACGTTGATCATCACGGTGGCGCCATCGAAGTCGAGAAGGGTGGCCCGTGTGTTGCCGTCCGGAATGTAACCCCCGAAGGCGGCAAGGGGGCTGCCGGGGACGGTGATCGCGTAGGTCAGGCCCGTGTGGCCGCCCACGCTCGCCGGTTTCCAGGCGGTGATAGTAAGGCCGTGGAGCCTCCTGAATGCCTTGATGGTCGCGGCGAACGGCTGATCGATGCGCGAGACGTAGATTTGACCATCGGCGTAAAAATGTGCTCGCAAGCCCTTTCCGACACTGAACCCCTGCGCGTTGGCGTATCCGTACCAGCCAGGGGGGACGGACAGGTGAACCTCGGGCGTGAAGCCGCTGGGTGTTTGGTAGCGCAAGCGGTTGTCCAGCGGCAGTGGCGGGGGGCCCGTGGGAAGAACAGTTGCTTCCCCGCCGAAGGTGCTGTTCAAGGAGCGTGCTACGCGCAGCGCATCTGCAATGCGCGAGGACGAAGCACGGTCGCCGACCATCACGTTCACCTGGTAGTCGATTCCGTGCAGATGTACCTGCGCCGCGGCTCCGCGACCGGCGTAGCACTCGAACGTCGACTTGCGCACGCTTGTGAGGTCATCGAGCGATGCTCTGCCCGGGTTGACCGGGGCACCCCCAGCGCTACTTGAGAGCCACCCGATAACGATCACAACGGCGCCGTCCGCAGGGATGTGGTACTTGCCGCCGATCTGGCACCGAGAGGCTTGGGGGCGCACCCCGGCGGTACCAGCCACCAGCAACGTGCGTGGATCGGTGACCGGAGCATCGGATGCCGGTCGCACCACACGCCATCCGCTAGGCAGTGTCAGCCGAACGCCGTTTCGGGATACGACCCGTGGGCGGTGGTTGGCCTGCTGGGCCGGTCGTGGCGGATGGTGAGCGTCTCGTGAGTGCGCCGCAATCACCAACAGGCCCAGTACCAACGCCGCTCCCAACCCCGCCACGGCCCAGGCTACAGGCCGTCTCGGCCGCTTTCCCGCATTCGTCGTGCTCTTGCCGCCCCGTCGCCCAGTTGCGAACACCTCGGCCGCGTCGCGCATCACCCGTTGTCGTAGCTCCTCGGTTGGCTGGGCGTCGTCGAAGTCGCTCAGCACCTCGCGCAGGTCAAGCACGACTTGCCTCCTCGATCATCGCCCGCAACTGCCTGCGGGCGCGGTGAAGCCGGATCCGAACGGCCACCGCCGTTGAGCCGGTCAGCATTGCGATCTCGCTAAGCGGCAGATCGGCGTAGTAGAACAAGAACACCACCAAGCGCTGGTCGGCGGGTAACTGGCGAAGCAGGTGCACAACCTCGACCGAAAGCGCCGACTGCTCCGGCGGATACGCAACCGCGTCGGTCTCACCGACTTGGTCGCGCCGCGAGCGGCGAAGCTCGTCCACAACCAACCGATACGCCGTGCGATACAGCCACGGTCGCGGCTCACGGACGGACTTCCAATGCTGGCACAGTCGCTTGAACGCTTCAGCCGTCGCCTCATCGGCCACCTCAGCGCGACCGCCTGACGCCGCGAGCATGGCACGCCACACCTCACCGCCTACGGCGGTGTACAGCGCGTGAATCGCCTCAACATCCGAGATCGCCGCCTCCTTCACCACACAAAGAGCGACCAGACCCACCCAATGTTTCAGATTCGTCGGAGAGCGGCCAGCCCGCCCAGGCGCAGATGCTGCCAGCGTTGGGATTCGACTCGCCGGAGGATGCAGCCCGCGCCTCAATGCCGAACGGCAATACCCACGTCGTCGCGTCCCACGCGAACGCGGATGGCGGGTGTGGGTCGCAGTCGAGGTCGTCGGGACGGGCTACTACCTCGATAAGAACATCTGCGAACAGCTAGGCGACGGCGGTGGAGACTGGACATCGCAGTGAAGCGGACTCACCGACCGCACTCTGGAATCGCTCCGAGCACACCCACCACGGCAGGCCCTGTTCAACTGACTGAGGCGGCCTGCCCTCCGGGTATTGAATGGGGTTACCGACGTACTTGTCGAATCAGCGCCAAACCCGCGAGAGCACACATGCAACGCGGGAGCCCATGCTCAAGGCACGGGCGGCGGGCCTCACGCAGACGAAGTAGCGCACGCCGAACTCAGTTGGCGAGCGGCGATCGGGAACCCGGGCGTCGCCAGCATGCGGCCGTCGCGCGTGACGATGACCGCCTCGTAGGGCGTTCCGTCGACCATCGCCAGGCCGCGCTCGCCGCGGACGACGAGCGCCGTGGCATAGGCGTCGGCCAGCGCGAGATCCCCTCCGACCACAGTCGCCTGGACCAGCCGTGCGGCCGGCAGGCGGTCGTGCGGGTCGAGCAGCTCGCCGGGGCGCTCGTAGTCGCCCGATGTGGCGATCGCCTCGCCAACCTCGGCAACGCAGACCAGGCGCTCGGGGTCGCCCGGGTCGCGCACGCCGATCCGCCACGGGGCTGGGCCGAAGCACGCGACGTCGCCACCGGCGTTCATCATGGCTGCCGCCACGCCGCCGTCGCGCAGACAGCCAACCGCCCGCTGTGCCGCCCAGCCCTTGACCAGCCCGGTCGGGTCAAAGCCGCCCGGCATCGCCCACGGGTCGAAGAACCCGCCGGTCAGCCGCGCCGCACGGGCGGAGAGTTCGAGCACCTCGAGCATGTCGGCTGGCAGCTGCTCCGCCCGCAGCTCGCCGCGGCGATGACGCGAGAGCGCGCTACCCGCCTTGAACGTCGAGAACGTCACGTCGGCGGCGTGCAGGACGGCGCACGCGTCGGCGATCGCGGCGTCGGCGTCTCCGCTTCCCGGATCGACGGTGATGCTGACCGCCGTGCCCATCACATGCTCGACGTGCGTGATCACGCGTTCAGCCCCGCCTTGTCGATCGCCGCCTGCAGCGACTGCTGGTAGGCGCCGCTGGTATAGGTGGCACCGCTGACGCCCTGGATGTGCGCACTCTGGGCGGCGATCGTCTCGCGGATCAGCACCGGCGCGGCGAACTGGTCGATCTGCACCGAGTGCCCATCGTTGGCGACGAAGGTGGAGAAGCCGACCTTGGTGATGCGGCCGTTCCTGATCGTGAGCTTCACCTGCAGCTGGCCGTACTGGTCGGTGGCGAGGCTGCCGGTGACGGTCCTGGCCGCCGGCTTGGTGGACGCGGCCCGAGTCGACGCGCCGCTCGCGGCGGTGCCCGTGGTCGTCTCAGCGGCGGACGCCGTCGAGCCCGTACCGTTCGCAGACCCGGTGGCCGCAGAGTTGCCCGCAACCGCCACCTGCTGGGGTGTGCTCGGACGCGGCAGCGCGATCACACCGGCAATGCCCAGCACCGCGCCGCCGGCGACCATGGTTGAGCGCCGCATCAGAGCGCGAACTTCTCGTGGTGGATGTGGTCGCGCCGCATGCCCAGGTGCCGGGCGACGGCGATGAAGCGATCGGTGAAGCCCGCGGGGCCGCAGATGTAGAGCTCGCGCTCGCCCAGGTCGGGCACCAATGCCCGCACGAGTTCCGGGGTGAGCGACACCTGGCGGCGGTCGCCGACCAGGCGGTGCAGGCGGCCGCCGCGGCGCTCGACGAGCTCCGCCACCTCCTCGTCCAGCACCAGCTCCTGCTCCGTGGTGGCGCGAAGGATCACCTCGACGTCGGCATGGGTGGGCAGATCCTCGAGCATGGCGCGGATCGGCGTAACGCCGACGCCGGCGCCGACCAGAAGCAGCTTGTCGCGCTCCGCGGCGTGGCGGGTGAAGGCGCCATACGGGCCTTCCACGGCAACGCGCGTGCCGGGCGTGATGCGAGCCAGCTGGCCGGAGTGGTCGCCGAGATCCTTGACGGTGACGCGCAGGTAGGGCGGCATCGGCATGGCCGAGAGCGAGTAGGGGTGCGCCTGCCACCAGAGCCCCGGCCGCAAGAAGCGCCACTGCATGAACTGTCCTCCGTTGACGCGCAACCGGTCGAGGTGGTGGCCCTTCAGCACCAGCGAGACGGTGCCGGAGCCTTCCGGGTAGACGGCGACGACGCGCAGGCGGTGATAGACGCTGCGCCACAACGGGACGAAGAGCCGGTACCAGATGATGGCCGCGAAGACCAGCGCGTAGAGGCCGATCCACCAGAGCTTGGCGACCGGGTCGGCGACGAAGCTCGCGCCCGTCCAGACCTGGTGGAAGAAGCTGAGGATGATGGCGGCGTAGGTGGTGAGGTGGACGAGCCACCACGCCTCATGGCTGATGCGCCGGCGAGCGATGCGGTAGGAGGTGACGCCCGCGGCCATCAACAGGACGAAGCCGGCTGTCGCCATCAGCATGCCGGGCAGCGTGGTCAGGATCACCCAGAACTCGTGCAGCGCGCCCCGCGACGCGGCCTGGGCGTAGCCGAGCGTGATCAGCAGGCCGTGGGCGACGATCAGTGCCAGCGCGATCGGCGCGAAGCGGCGGTGTAGGCGCACGAGCTTGTCGTGGCCGAGCGAGCGCTCGATCGCGGGCAGGCGCGAGATCAGCAGCACGACGACCAGCATCAGGTAGGTGCCGGCAAGGGCCGAGAGGCGGCCGCCGAACGTGGCCGGGCCGCCGGCCTTCGACAGGTCGCCGAACGATTCCGCTCGCACGCCCAGCGCGAGCGTCATTCCGATACCAATGCCGATCAGCCAGGAGACGACGTCTGCATGGCGCCGGTTGGGCGCATGCCGGGGTCGGTGGTGCAGCGTCGGCACCCAGCGATAGCCACGCCGCACCGGCGCATCGCCTGCGTCATGGCGGTACGCCCGCGGTCGCGAGCCACGCTGGTGGGTGGAGGTAGCCATGCCCGCAGTGTCGGCGAGCAACCTGAGAGACGGCTGGGAATGGCGTTGAGGTTTGATGAATGCAACGGCGTGGCGGTTGCCTAACGCGGGCTATGCGTCACTGCTGGAGCCGTCATGGCGGCGTTGCCGAAACGAGGGGCGATCGCGATGCAGGAGATTTCCAACGGGTTCGGAACAGACACGCAATGGATGTCACTTACGAGCCCCAAATCACCCTTCGCAAACTGCGGAGCCGGGCACCGCTCTTGGCTTCACTGGGCATCGCGATCGTGGCCATTGCCTGGTTGGCGTCGGCCGGTGCAGCACGAGCGGCCGGAGCGCCGGATACGTGCACTCCTGGGCCGAACGCCGGCCGTGCCAAGGCAACGGTGAATGCGGGAATTAGCATGTCGAAGTCATCGTCGACTGGCGTTTCGCACCTGATCACGATCACGGCCGCACGAAACATCTGGGGATGGCAGGAAGGCGGACAGCTGGTGGCGGGCGTTGACACGCTGCAGCAGGAGCTCGACGCGCTGGCCGCGATCACCGTGCCCGGAACCGGGTCTGCGGAGGGGGTGCCGGTGCACTTCGCGACGGTGCCTGGCTACACGCCCAACACCGGCTCCTACCCGGCTGGTTCCACAGCAGGCAACATCTACCCGTCGTTCGCCCTGCTGAGCTGCTTACGAAACGCGTACGGTTCTGAGGTCGGCATGGACTACGGCGCCGTCTATCCCAACTCGCTGGCCGGTGAGACGCTTGCGCAGCTGAAACAGAACACCTGCGACACCGAGCAGACGTTCATCAACCACGGGTTCTATCGCAGCTGGGGTGCGTTCGCCTACGCGAACGGACAGGTCTCGAGCACCGCACAGACCGTGGTCGCCTCCTGCTTCGGATTCGGCCGCGCCTACGGCAGCGGCGTCAATAGCCTCTCGACGCTGGTGAACGCGCCGTACATTTTGCACACGCTGTCGCTGAACGGCGGCAGCTGCAGCGTGCGCGGGCTGGCCTGTTCCTCGGTGTTCGCGCGGACCTACGTGCCGCCGGCAACCATCACAAACGCGCTCGTCCAGGGAGCCCGAGTGTGGAGCTCGATCCAGTTCTACCACCTGCTGAACGGCTCCCGTCAGAAGGGCAACCTGACCTGGGACTGCACCAACCCGAATCCCGCCTACCACTGGACCAGCCGCGGCGAGTTCTATTGCGAGAGCGATCTCACGCGCGCAATCTCAAACGCGCTAACACAGCTGGCCGCGGGCAACTTCCTCTTCGTCGACCCGGCCACGGGGGCCACCATCGCCGGCCGTGGGAAGCCGACCGGGGCCATGTGACGCACCAGGGCGGCGCGACGCCCTTGGGCGCGCGGCGGATCTGTGCGAGCCCGGTTGGTATCGTGGCCCGGTGACGGCGGGCGAGTTCGAGTGGGACGAGTCGCTCTACGGCGGCAGTGCCGCCTACTACGCGACGGGGCGGCTGCCCTACCCGCAGGCGTTGGCCGGAACGCTCGCGGCCGAGCTCGACCTGGATGGGCATGGCCGACTGCTGGACGTGGGATGCGGGCCCGGCAGCCTGGCGTTCCTGCTCGCCCCGCTGTTTGAGCAGGTCGTAGGCGTCGACGCTGATAGGGAGATGATCGAGGCGGCCCGTCGCGAGGCCGCAGGACGCGGCGTGGTGAACGCCGAGTGGGTCGTCGCGCGCGCCGAGCAGTTGCCGGCCGAGCTCGGCCGCTTCCGCGTCGCAACGTTCGCTCAGTCGTTCCACTGGATGGACCGGCCCCGCGTCGCTGAGGTCGTGAGCGGCATGATCGAGCCCGCCGGAGCGTGGGTGCACGTCCGCGCGACCACCCACCGAGGGGTCGAGGAGGAGCATCCGCCCGAGCCCTCGCCGCCGCGGGAACAGATCGCAGAGCTCGTTCGCCGCTACCTCGGCCCGGATCGCCGCGCCGGACGCCAAACACTTCCCACCGGCACCGCCAAGGACGAGGAAGCGGTGATGCGTGCCGCCGGCTACCCCGAACCGCTGCGGGTGATGGTGCCACGCGGCGAGGTGTTCAGCCGCAGCGAGGACGACATCGTCGCCTCCGTCTACTCGCTGTCGTCGGCCGCGCCGCACCTGTTCGGCGACCGCCAAGCCGCCTTCGAGGCTGATCTGCGAGAGCTCCTGCGCAGATCATCGCCCTCCGGCCGCTTCTACGAGCGGGCGCGAGACATCGAGCTCGTGATCTGGCGCAGACCGCCCTGGTAGCTACGGGGCTCGCCTGCCCCAGCAGGCGTGCAACACCTCTCGCTGGAGCCAGAAGGTCGGATCGGCAAGCGCCGCGGTCATCACCGCGACCTCGCGTCGAGACGTCTCGTCGGCACCGCCGAGCTCGTTGATCACCTCCAGGGTCGGGATCCACCAGCTCGCCCAGGGCGATCCTCCCCGCACCACCTCGGTGGAGGCCTCATTGCGCAACTCCTGGAGCCCGCAACGCTCGAACAAGGCCGGCAGCTTCTGGCCAAACACCTTGTCGTAGCCACGGGGCGTCCACCAGTCGCCGTCTCGCCAGACCCGCTGATAGTCGTCGTAGCGCGGGTGCGCAGGATCGACGGGAGCGGCCGTCCCCCAATCGCAATCCTCGTCGAACAGCCAGCCACCGGGACGCAGGGACTCCGCCATTCGCCTGATCGCCTGCTCCTGGACGCCTTTGAGATGAAACAGCATCAGCCGCGAACAGACGAGATCGAACGGCTCCCCCAGCCGATCGAGCGGGTCGTCGAGAATGCTGTGCTGGACCACCTCGAGGTTGGGGACGTCCAGCCTCGTCAGGTAGCGGGTGTCGATGTCGGTCGCGACAACGTGGCCTGTCGGGCCCACCTGCTCGGCCAGCCACACCGCCATCGAGCCACGCCCCGCCCCCACCTCCAGGCATCGCCACCCCGGCTGCACGAAGGAGCGCCGACGGCGCGACGACGGATCGTAGATCTGCTCCAGCAGGTCCAGCCGTTCATCCTCGGCGGACTCCCTGCCCGCGGCGGCCAGGCGGTAGTCGGGGTGGTGCGAGGAGGTCGGCTCCGCCACGTTCGAGAGCGTAGCCCCGCCGACTGGGCGATACAAGCGGACGCTCCTCCAGCCGTCAGCGGCCGAAAATGCTGTCCCACGCGGTCTGGTCGTCGGGATAGAACCAGCGCTCAACCTGCTGTCCCTGTCGGTAACGAAAGACGTGAACCACGCGGGTCTGCACATCGACGCCCGTCGCGGACGGGCGCCCATCGTGCTCACCGCGCACACGTGCTGGTCGCTCGCGAACACGTCGTGCTCTTCGAGCCAGAACCCAAGCCCTCGTACCTCGGTGAGGAAGCCAATGACCGCTTCGCGCCCCTGAAGGTCGCCCGCTATGCATTGCTCTCTGGGAGCCGCTAGTGGCGTACGATACGTCGGTATGCTCGGCGTGTTGTCACTAAAGCTGCTGCGCTCGTCGCCCAACGTGAGGGTCGATAACCCGGCTCGCCGGTATCGGGCTGAAGCGGGTCTAGCCGATGCGGTGGCCGCGTTACCGCCGTGGCCGCGCGGCATCATGCAGCGCGGCCTACTCCGGGCAAACAGCGTCCTTGTAGGAGCGTATGTAGCACCGGAACACCGGGCATGCCCGCTCGCCAGCGCCGTCTGGGAAACCACCGGCAAGGAACCAGCATCGATGTACCAAGTACAACTCGGCATCGCCGAGCTTGGGCTCGACTCTGACCAGATGAGCACGTTCATCGCCGCGTTCGACGAATGGGCGATCGCCTGCGAGTACGTCCGCAGGGACGCCGACGGGACCACGGTGCTCACCCACGGCGGCCGATCAGAACTCCTGCGGCTCTTCGAGAACGCCAACCGAGTCGACGCGTAGCGCGAACGAACACCGCGTTCGTCGGCCTACTCACGCAGGAATCCTGCCGAGACGCTCCAAGTCGGCAACCACGGAGGCTGTAACGGCAATCACCGAGCACGCCGAGGGTCGCTGACCGATGGGGCCTGCGGTTACGATTCGTGGGCCGTTGCGCGGGACGGGTGTCGAAGCGCTGTCTCGCCGGGCGGTAGAGAGGATGCCATGACGACCGGGTGTCGTGGGTGGGTCACGTGACTCCGCCGCCGTTTGACCAAGACGAACTGGCGGCACACGTCGCCTTGCGCCGCCGCAAGCGGGGACGGATGAGTCGCCGCCGTAGCCGCCGCTCGTTCTGGGCGAGTATCGCGCTTGCCAGCGTGTTGATCGTCGGTGGGGCGGTCAGCGCCGCCACGGTCACGGCCGGGATCTACATCTACAGCCAGGTGCACGGCTTGGACATCAAGAAGCTGAAGCCTGACTATCCGGGCCAGAACACGATCATCTATGACCGCTACGGCGGCAAGCTCGCCACCGTTGCCTCGGTGGAGAACCGCACCCATGTCACCTCCAGCAAGATCTCGCCGTGGCTGAAGGAGGCGACGGTGGCGATTGAGGACCGCCGTTTCTATCAGCACGGCGGCGTTGACTACGTGGGCGTCCTGCGCGCGATCCTGGACAACATCAATGCGGGCCACGTCGTGCAGGGCGCATCGACGATCGAGCAGCAGCTGGTCAGGCAGCTCTACCTGAACGATTCCCAGACGCTGTCGCGCAAGGTCAAGGAGGCGTACCTGGCCGACCAGCTAGCTAACCAGTGGTCGCGTGACAAGATCCTCAGTACCTACATCGACGTCGTCCAGTACGGCGCCGTCACCTACGGCTGCGAGGCCGCGGCCGAGGCCTTCTTCGGCGTCCACTGCAAGCATCTCAACATCCGCCAGTCGGCGATGATCGCCGGCCTCCCGCAGTCGCCCACAAACTACAACCCCACCGCCTATCCGGCGGCTGCGCTGGTGCGCCGTAACGAGGTGCTGACCGCCATGCAGTCGATCGGCTACATCTCCTCGATCCAGCTCCAGCAGGCGGTCGGCCGGAAACGGGCCTGTAGCGCCGGTCTGGCAGGCGCGCCTGCCACGGTCAGCTCGCGCGCCGCCAAACGCTGCCTGCGCCTGCACCCGAGCTACCCCTACGGCGAGGTCAAGCAGCCCTACTTCGTGCAGTACGTCAAGCACCTGATCACGAAGCGCTACGGTGCCGCGGCGCTGGCCACGGGCGGGCTGCGCGTGGACACCACGATCGACCCGAAACTCCAGGTCGCGGCGCAGCAGGCGTTCCACGCCTACCTCGACCGGCCGGGGCTGCCGGCGGCGGCGCTGGTCTCGATCGATCCTCGCACCGGAGAGATCCTGGCCTTCGACGCCTCGACCAACTACCGCAAGACCAAGTTCGACCTGCCGGCGCAGGCACGACGGCAGGCCGGCTCCAGCTTCAAGCCCTACGGGCTGGCGGCTGCCATGGTCGACCTCGGCATCGACCCCGAAACGACGGAGTACTCGAGCCAGGCGCCGTTCAATTACCCGATCCCGGGATGCGTGGGCGCACCGTCATGCATCTGGAGGGTCAACAACGCGGAGTCGAACCTGGCCGGCAACTTCAACCTGCACGTGGCGATGGACGGCTCGATCAACGCCGTGTTCGCCCGGCTCTCCGCCGACATCGGCCCGACCCGCACGGTCAACATGGCCTACAACCTCGGCATTCCGCGGTCAGACCACCTGCCCAAGGTCTACTCGATCATCCTCGGCACCGGCCTCGTCTCGCCGCTCGACATGGCCAGCGCCTACTCCACCTTCGCCGCGGACGGCATCCACCACGACCCGCTGGCGATCACCGACGTGACCGCGCCCACCGGCGCCACCATCGCCTCCACCCCCGCCTCCAAGAATCCCGGGCGGCGGGCGCTCCCCACCTGGGCCGCCTCGGAGATGAACAAGATCCTCTACGACAACATCTACGTCTGCCCCAGCGGCCTTTGCACCGGCAGCGCGGCGGCGCTCAGCCCTTACCGCCCAGCAGCCGGCAAGACCGGCACCGTCGAGGCGCACCTGGACGCCTGGTTCTGCGGTTACACGCCCAACCTCACCACCTGCGTCTGGATGGGCTTCCCGCAAGGCGAGATCTCGATGATTCCCGCGGTCGGATCGGCCGAGTCGTTCGGCGGCGGCTATCCCGCGCTGATCTGGCACAGCTTCATGACCGCCGCGCTGGCCGCTGAGCCCGCCAAGTTCCCGCCCACATCGTTCCCCGTCGTCCCGGCACCGCTGGGCGCCTACAAGCCGTTCACCTCACAGTTCCAGCTGTACACGGCGCCGGCCCCGCCGCCTCCCACGGGCGGTGGCGGCAAACACAACACCGGTAACGGCAACGGCAACGGGAACGGCAACGGCGGCGGGAATGGCAACGGAGGCGGGAAGCCTCCGCATTGACCGGGCGACGAGCACGCTTTTACGCGGCGCACAAAGGGGGTGCCGCGCCCTGCACAGGGGCGCGACACCCCGGTTCACCGTGACTAACGCCGCTGACTACGCGCTGGCGGGGATCTTGCTGGCCAGCTTCTCGGAGATGGTGGTGACCGTCTCCAGCGCGGCCTTCTCCTGCTTCAGGTTCTCACCGAGCAGGTTGGCAACCCCGGTCTCGCCGAGCGCCTTTGCCGTCGTGATCAGGCCGGTGTACGCCGCCATCTCGTAGTGCTCGGTGCGAGCGGCTGCACCGGTCAGGAACATGTCGAGCACGTCCGTGGTCGGCTCCTCGTTGGTCACGAACTCGTCGTGTTCCTTCTTGAGGCCGTCGATGCCAGGGCACTTCTCAGCCTTGGCAGGCTCGCCCACCATCTCGAACGCCTTCTCGATGTTGGCGACGTGCTGCTTGGTCTCGCCGAGGTGCTTCTCGAACGCGTCGCGGAGCGTGGAATCAGTTGCTTCCTGAGCCAACTTGGGGAGCACCTTTACCAGCGTGCGCTCCGCGTAGAGAATGTCGCCTAGCTCGTGCATGAACAGTTCTCGGGGATCGTTCATAGGTTCCTCTCATCGGTTACTCGGACCTCTTACGACTGCCCCATGCGGCTGTCTGCGAAACGCGCCTTGCCGAGGGCGGGCACGTATCGGCGTGGTTGCGTGACTCACAGCACGGGGTGGCGGTCGTTCACACGCTCCGTACGGGCAGATCGCGATGCGAGCCCTGCGGGACTCGACTCGACCAAGCCGGGATGACATAGGCCAAGAGCGCCAAGAAAGCTGCAAAAGAAGGCAAAGAAGCAGTCGGCTCGAGCGGGAGAGACGCTGGCCGGCAGGGTGCTCGCCAATCCGAGATCGACGGTCAAGGACCAGAAGCTGACTGCCGGCGTGCTGTCATCAGCCGGTAAGGGCAAGCAGACCAAGTAGAGCAGGCGAGGCTGACTCGCACACTTGCGCGTCCCGCAACCGCGCCGGAAGATTCGGCACATGCGCAAGGGGCTGACGCCGGAGGACCTGGGAGACCTGCTGGAGCTTCCGCTCCTGGCCGTACTCGCGACGTACCGGCGTAACGGCACGGTGCTGCTCTCGCCCGTCTGGCACGAGTGGCGCGATGGCGGCTTTCAGGTGATGACCGCGTCGCGGGACGGCAAAGCGGGACATCTGCGTCGCGATCCACGCGCCAGCATCGTGGTTTGTGACGACGGCCCTCCCTATCGCGGCATCGAGATCCGCACGACGGCGCGTCTCAGCACGCTGGAAGATGGATCGGTTGTCTCCCGGATCGCCGCCCGGTATCTCGGGCAGGAGGCGGGTGAGCGGTACGCCGAGACCGCAGGCGATGACCTGCTGATCCGGCTTGAGCCGGGCCAGCTGCGCGCCTGGGACTTCGCCGACGACTTCGCCTGAAAGGGCGGTATCTGCGGCGCCGCGGGTCAAGCGGCCGGATTGTTGCGCCGATGACTAGTGCGAAGGCCATGACCGGTTTGCCACAAAGCGCCGAGGATTCACCCGTGCCCGCCATCGGCGCGTCGGCGCGCCCTGGCCTTGCGCGGAGCGTGTGGGACGCTACGCGCGCGCTCTGGCGACGCGACGCGGGGAGCCGGCGGCGGCGGGAGGTGGAGCTGGCCCGGATCCTCGACCTGTTCGAGGAGTACGTCTACGCCGGCGCGATCACCCCGGACGGGAGGTACGTGCACCACGCGTCGATGTCGACCATCGAGGACCTGATCGGCGGCGCCGTCCCGCCGGATGTCGACGCCGGACGATTCTGGGAATCGCGCATCGCGCCCGCCGACTGGGCGCAGTACGAGGCGTTCAACCGCTCTTTGCTGGACGGCCGGGACGCCGAGGTGACGTACCGCGTGGCAGGGCTGGACGGCGCCACGCGGGTCCTGCGCGATCGCGCGCGCCCGCGTCGACTGGCCGACGGCAGCGTCCGCGTCGAGGGCATCATCTCCGACATCACCGCGCGCGAGGAGACCGCCGCCCGCCTGGACGAGGCCAGCGACCGCTTCACCAGCCTGCTGGACGTGGTCGGCGCCCACGTCTACCTCGCGCTCGGGCACCCCGACGGCCAGATGCAGGAGCTGTTTCAGGGCCCCGGCGGCGACCGCCTGCTCGGCGGCGCAGAGCCCGACCCCGAGATGACCAACTGGGATGCCGCCGTGCACGCCGACGACCGACCCGCCTACGACGCCTTCAACCGCGCGCTGGCCCGGGGCGAGGACTCGGAGGTCACCTACCGACTGATCGGGGCCGACGGGGTCACCCGCTGGGTGCACGACCGTGGCGCATGTCGCCCGCGCCCGGACGGCACGTTCGAGGTGAGCGGGATCGTGTCCGACGTGACCGAGCGGCGGCGGCTCGAGGACGAGCTGCGGCGGAGCATGCGAGACATGAAGATCGCCCACCGCGAGCTGGAGCGCGCTCGTGCGGACGCCGAGGTGCGCGCGGGCACCGACGAGCTCACGGGCACCTTCAACCGGCGCCACTTCGCTCAGATCGCCACGGAGACGCTGGCAGCCGGCGCCCCCGTGTGCGGCCTGCTCCTGCTCGACGCCGATCACTTCAAGCAGATCAACGACGCCTACGGCCACGCCGTGGGCGACGCCGTCCTGATCGACCTCGCCCACCGGTTGAGCGCCGGCCTCGAACCCGGAGACGTCCTTGCGCGCTGGGGCGGCGAGGAGTTCGCCATCCTGCTGCCGGGCGCTTGCTCGGCGGAGCAGCTCGTCCAGCGGGCCGAGCGCTTCCGCCTCGCCGTCAACGACTCCCCCATCGTGCGCGACGACATCCATCTCGACCTCACGATCTCGGTCGGCGGCGCCCTCGCGCCCGACCACGGCGCGACTCTCGATGCGCTGCTGGAACGGGCGGACAGCTGCCTGTACGAGGCCAAGCACCGCGGGCGCAACTGCGTCTCGCTGCGCCCCGGCAAGACACGCTCCGCCGACGCCCCGAGCGCCGCTCCCAACGCGGTCGAGCTGGCACGAGCCCTGGCGTTCACGTCCAGCCTCCGCGACGGCATCCCGCAGGAGCACGCAGAGGAGGTCGCCCGACTGGCCGGCCTGACGGCCGAGCATCTCGCGTTGCCCGCTCGCGTCGTGCAGCGCTGCCGGCTGGCCGGATGGCTGCACGACGTCGGCAAGCTCGCGGTGTCCGAACAGATCCTGAACAAGCCGGGGCCGCTGGACGCCGCCGAGTCGGAGGTCATGCGAACGCACTCGACGGTAGGGGCAGACATCGTGAACCGGATCCCCTCACTGCGGCAGGTCGCGCCCGCCGTGCGTCACCACCACGAGCGCTACGGCGGCGACGGATACCCGGATGGTCTCGCCGGGCAGGCCATCCCGATCGAGGCCCGCATCATCGCCGCCGCCGATGCCTACGCGACGATGACGGCCGACCGGCCGTACTCACCCGCGCGCACGGCGCAGGAGGCCACGGCCGAGCTGCGCCGAAGCGCCGGCACCCACTTCGATCCAGCCGTGGTCGACGCGCTGCTCGCGGTGATCGGTCTCGACGACCAGGTCGAGCTCGACGCAGCCTGACCCGCCTCAGGCCAGCACCGGCACGACCTTTGCCAGACGGCGTCCGGCCGCCGCCAGGAGGACCGCGGTGTGGGCGAGCCGGGCGGGCTGATCCCAGTCGTGGGTGACGGATACGACGGTCGGGATGGTTCGGCTGAGCAGGCGCTGGAGCTGACGCTGGTGACGGGCGAGATCCGCAGTTGGGGCGGTGATCTGGCGGAGGTCGGTGACGACCGATGTGAGATCGGCGACGCTCTGACGAGTCATGACGGTCGCGTAGTTCTGGGTGATCCTGCCGCGTCGCGACTCTCCCACGACAACTTGCATGGTGGCGATGGTGCTGGTGGCCATGCCGGTCTCGCGCCTCATGAGGTCGTGGTAGTCGGCCGTTGACGGGTGCGCTGGGGGCTCGCCAGGCGCCGTACAGCCGGCAACCGCGACCACAAGCAGAGCCATCAGTAGACGTCTCACGGCGCGTCCGCCTGATCGGGCATCGGCGGCGGCACCGAGGGCGCAGCGGCGGAGAGCAGCGGCAGGTCGGTGAACGGCACCGGGCAGTGGATCGCGCCGTCCCTGATCTCGACGTCCGCGGTCCAGGCGAGATACCGGGTGTGGCGCCGGGTGCCGCCGAACCGCTGGCTGGTCGAGTCGAATCGCTTCAGGCCGAGCGTACGGCGCAGGGGGTGGGGTGCAACCAGCAGCCCCAGGACGGCAGGGTCGGGGTCGGGCAGGGTGGTGCGCACGTCGACAACGCCGATGCGGACGCCGGACGGGTCGCGGACCGGGAGCCTGATCAGATCGGTGTAGAGCAGCTCGACCCCCGCGCGCGGTCTATGCCCTTCGGGCCGCCCCGCCAGGTCGTGCAGCCGTGGCTCCAGCACGACCTGGGGGCGCTGCAGCATGTGCACGTCGTCCCACACGATCTCACGCCAGCGATCGGCCTGCCGGAATCCCGCACGACGGGCCAGGCGCCGGATCCGCTCGCCGACCCTTCCCAGCTGGCGAAGCAGCGCACCGGTGCCGGTCACGATCGGGCTCGCCACGGCGGCTCCGTCCGCGACGTGGATCCAGACGTCGTCGACCCGGCCGACGTCGTGGCCCTCGAGGTCGACCATGCGGTGGTCGATCAGGTCGCGCCCGACGTCCACTAACCCCCGCCTCCGGTGATCACGACCAGCGGCAGCGCGGCGACCGCGCCGATCACCAGCACTGCCAGAAAGGACACTCCCACGACGTTTCCGAACACGCCGTTTCTGTGGTCGCCCATGTAGGTGCGGTCGTTTGCCACCAGCAGCATCGGCAGGAACGTGAACGGCAGCGCCATCACCGCGAAGATCATGCTGATCACCGTGATCTTAATCGGGTCGAGTCCCGTATAGAGGATGATCACCGCGGCGATGATCGCCAGCGTGTAGGTGGCAGTGAACTTTGGCACGTCCTTGACCGGCCGCGACGCTCCCCACGACCAGCCGAAGAACTGTGAGAGCGCCTGCCCGGCGGATTGCGAGACTTCGATCGACGCGCCCAGAACGCATCCGAACGCACCCAGCAGGAACAGGGTCAAGCCGACCTTCCCGAACGCCGCGATCGCAATCAGGCCGGTCTGACTGAGGTGCGCCGGCGAGATCGACAGCGGGTAGAAGAACACCGCCGAACCGATCATCAGGCCGAAGGCCAGCACGGAGCCGAGCGACCACCCGAGGATGACGGTGCACCGGTTGACCATCAGGTCCTCTAGCGTCCAGCCTTCCTCCCGCCCGCCGGACGAGTAGAAGTACCACTCGTACGGGCTCATCACGGAACCGACGATGCTCAGCGCTGCCGTCCAGTACAGGAGGTGGTCGTCGGTCTGCAGTGATGGCGCGATCACCTGGTGGGCGGCGTCGCCCCAGTCGACGCCGATCCCGCCGAACAGGAGCGCTGCCGGGATCACCAGCAGCGGCAACCCGAGGAATGACGGCACGTCCTCGAGCAGCTTCCAGTTACCGAACCACTGGAACATCAGCACGCCCAGGGCGATCGGTATCAACAGCCATAGGTAGGAGACATCGACGACCAGCTGCAGCACGAACGCGAGCCCGGCGATCTCGGCGGACAGCGTCAGCACGTTCAAGGCGATCACTGCCAGCAGCGGGACGACACCGAGCTTGAAGCCGAGCCGCTCTCGCAACACCTCGAATACGGCCCGCTGGGACGCGAGCTCGATGCGACCGGCCATCTCGGCGTACACCATCGCCCCGACCACGCTCAGAGCCAGCACCCAGAGCAGTGCGAAGCGGTACGTCGCTCCGGCTGCCGGAAGCGTCACCAGCTCGCCGACGTCCACGAACCCGCCGATTGCCGTGACGACTCCCAGGGCGACCGCCGCGAGCTTGCGCACGCCCTCCTCCTACCCGCGAGGCTTCCGCCCGAAACGGGTTGAGGTCACCCTACGGCGGGTAGAAACCAGCCATGATCGACCTGATTCCCGGTCACGGCTGGCTCGACCTAGCGGGCGTCGTACTCGTGGTTCTGATGGCTTTCGGCGTGTTCTTTCTGGGCCTGGCTGCCACCGTTGCCCGAGTCCGTGATTGACGCCCGGCGAGATGCGATCCGTGCCACACGACGCCTCAGGGAGAGCGCCGCGGATGCCGCGTTGGCTCCGCACGCTCCGTGGACACCGCCGCCCGGGTGGGCGCTCGCGCTGGCCAGGAACAGGTCGTCCACCGGTGTCGTGTAGCGCCGCACCCCGGCCATCGGCCTGAACACGAACTGCTGGTGCAGCTGTGCGGTGCCCCCGTTCACGGCGCCGCCGACCAGGTTTCGGTCGGCCTGCTCGATCGTGCGCGGCGTGAACACGTGGCGCTTGATGATGAGGTCGCGGAACCCGGGCGCGAGCCGCTCGATGCGGTGCTCGACGCGCTCGCACATCGCCGACTCGTCCGCCTCGTCCCAGCTGCCGGTGACGACGCCGGCCTCGTCGGCGTTGATGGTCTGGGGCACGTGCGTGTAGGCCCATGCCGACTCGGCACCCGCCGGCTGTCGCGTCGCGTCCACCATCGAGTACTGGCCCATTACAAGGTACGGCTCGGCCGGCACCCGCCCGGTCGCCATCGCCGCGGCGTTTCCGGTCAACTCATCCATGCTCTCGGCGACGTGGATGGTTGGCGCCTCGCGGGCGTTCTCAGCCGTCCACGGGATCGGCGCCCGCAGCGCCCAATCGACCTTGACCGTCGCGCTGTCGTACTCAAAGCGGTCGATGCGCCGGGACACCGAATCAGGCACCCACCGCGGCTCGATCAGGCTCTGGTAGAGCTGCGGTGCTCCGACCGCGGCCAGCACGGCGCGATGCGCGGACACGACGTCTCCGGCCAGGGTGCGCACGCCGGTGGCACGGCCGTTTCGCACCTCGATCCGTTCGACCGGCGTCCCGCAGATCACGCGGCCGCCCTTCGCCTCCAGCCGGGAGACGAGGGCCGCGGTCAGTTGTCCCGCGCCACCCTCCGGCACGGGGAACCCGACGCTTCGCGCCAGGCCGACCAGCACCCAGCCGAACATCCCGCTACCCGGAGCCTCGGGCGAGAGGTCGGCGTGCAGTGCGTTGCCGGCGATCAGGCGGGCCGCCAGCGGGCTCAGCCGCAGCTCGCCGACCAGGCGGCGAAGCGGCAAAGCCGTGAACCGGACGAAGTCCATGGCGGCCGCGAGACGCAGCCGGCGGGCGACCGTGGCCGCGGCGCGCACGGGTGGAAACGGCGCGGTGAGGCCGGCCAGCACGGTGTCGCCGACCCGATCCCAGAGGTCGATCAGCTCGGTCCACCCCGCGCGATCAGCCGGCTCGAGCGTGGCCAGCGTCTGCTCGAACGTCCCCAGCGCCGGGCAGCTGCCGTCGAGGGCCGGGTGCGCAACCACCATCGGCCCGCGCAACCAGCGCAGACCCCAGTCCTCGAGTGAAAGCCGTCCGATGGCCGGCGATGCCGCAGCCAGCGGGTAGAAGCTCGAGAAGAGGTCGTTGACGAATCCGTCCGCCGTCAGGCGGCCGCTTCGCACGGCGCCGCCCGGGCTATCGGATGCTTCCAGCACGACCACGCTCCAGCCGGCGTCGGCCAGGACGTTGGCGGCCACCAGGCCGTTGGGCCCGGAGCCGATCACGATCGCGTCGACGTCCATCTTCGTTCCTTACCCTTCCCGCCCGATTCGCGAACCGGCGGTGTTTGGGCGTTCCCTTCCGCGGGTACTGGGAGACCGTGGCGACCAACCTGCGACTCGTCCCCTACACCCAGGACCAGGTGTTCGCCGTGTTGAGCGATCCGGAACGATACGCGGGATGGGTCGTGGGCGCGAAGAAGACCCGGACGATCGATCAGGGGTGGCCGCAGCCCGGGAGCCGGTTCGCCCACCAGCAGGGCGCCGGGCCGTTGCACATCGACGACATCACGGTCGTCCGTGAGCTGGAGGCTCCCAACAGGATCGTGCTGGAAGCAAAGATCCGCCCGCTGTTGACGGCTCAGGTGACGCTCACGCTCGATCCGCTGTCACGGGGCACCCTGATCACGATGGATGAGGTGCCGACCGGAGGCCCGGTGAGCCGGCTGGGACGCCTGCTCGAAGGTCCGCTGCACGTGCGAAACAGCCGAGCCCTCCGCCGGCTCGAGGGACAGCTGGCCGACGTCGAAGCGGGCGAGCGGCCGTAGGCGCGCCTGGCCTCTGCCGAGTTTCATGCGCGGATTGGCCGACGTGAAAGTTACGTCTCGAGCATGCGGCGGCACGAAGGTACGGCTAACGCTGGCGTGCCCATAGCTTGCAGGCTAGGACGTTTGGGATCGACCGCCACGGGTACGGTGA
>Ga0068855_100003173_pt1 | contig 20124 bp, 24 predicted proteins | sample KBSCornC52_FD_66592 | JGI IMG/M metagenome (GOLD analysis project Ga0068855, IMG submission 66592) | Corn rhizosphere microbial communities from Kellogg Biological Station, Michigan, USA - KBS Corn C5-2 | ecosystem: Host-associated > Plants > Roots > Rhizosphere > Soil ...
TCGAACTTTTTAGCGTGATCAACCCTATTGAATCGTACTATACCGGGACTGATTCGCCTGTACCGATCCCGGAGGAACAACGGAGATCGGATATTGGCGAGCTGTACGTAAGGATGTTTAACGGGATAGATTTAAGCCTGCAGGATATTGGCAAAAGCGCCTCAAAATATATTGCAAAAGCCAAAAAGAAGGGGGAATTGTAGGTTTTTCAGTAGGCAGTTATAAGTAAGCAGCTTGCAGGACTATCAACAGGTTGCTTTAGAAGTGGGCCGTTGGTCACAACGCCAAAGTGGGCGGAACAAAAAAAAATGTCTTTTCGAACGAAGTGAGAAATCTCCTGCGCTGTGCATTTACGCAAATGCATTCCCGCCTTGCATAGTTCATTATGCTGGGTGTATAAGGTTTCTCTCCGCTTTCAGCGGATTCGAAATGACATGAGGGTAAAACGCGGACAACAGCAGGTAATCACGCAGCTATCTTCCGGACTTTCGAAACTCACCACCTTCTATCTTCCGGACTTTCGGACTTCCCGACTTTCGGACTCCTTAAAAAACATTCTTCCACATCATACTCTCCACGGGGCGGGTTGATGGGGTATTGTATTTGGCGTTGTCTTTTGTGTTATAAAAAGTTTCTATTTCGCCTTCAACTACAAAATAGATGAGTTGTCCCACAGGCATGCCTATATATACTTTTACGGGTTGGGTGCATGATATTTCAAGCGTCCAGGTGTTGCAGAAACCTACATCGCCTTTGCCGGCGGCAGCGTGTATATCAATGCCGAGGCGGCTGATGCTCGATTTTCCCTCAAGGAACGGAACATGTAAATGCGTTTCGGTGTATTCCTGCGTAACGCCCAGGTAAAGGGTATTTGGCTGCAAAATAAAACCTTCTTTGGGGATTTCAAACGGAACAACTTCGTTATGTAATTTGGCATCCAACACCCTGTCGCGGTAGGTGGCAAGGTGTTTCCCTAGATGAACATCGTACGAGTTGGTCCCCAGGCATTCCCGCCTGAAAGGTTCGATGATGATGCTGCCGTTGTCAATTTCTTCTAATATCCGCTTGTCAGATAAGATCATGTGCCCTGCTTTTGAGCGGGTAAAATTATAACTAATTGCCGCACCGGGCAACAAGTTGTTGTCAACAAAAGTTTTAGGAAAGTGTGGAAAGAAATGTGATGATTTACGAGTTCAGAATTACGATTTACGAGTTGGAAAAATAGAAATAAGAACAGGTCACCTTAACACATCTTCCTTTTGGTGATAAATAGATTTTATCTCGATGGCCGAATCGGTGCAGCTATAAAATACGTAATATTGATCCCACACCAGCAAGAGCACATTTTCCTCATCGGTCGCAATGCCGGTTAAAGGATGCTTTTGCAGCAGTTTTAGTCTTTTATTTAGCTTTATTAAAAATTTTCTTGAATAGGTATCGGATTTGTTTCTGCGGTTATTGAATTCGATGATGCGGTCAATGTCAATAAAAGCTTTTCTGGAAAAGACTATTCTTTTAGCCATTCTCCATACTTCTTTTGAAAATCATCCATCGTATAAACATCGCCATTTTTTATATCTTCAGCGCCTTGCCTTATTCCTGCTTTCATGTTTTCGGGAATGGCAAATACCTCATCTTTATTATCAATCATAGTATTCAGCATGTCCAAATAATCCGGATCATCCAAATGATCAATTTTTGCATGAATCGATTTTCTCAGTTCAACTAAAGTCATATGATAAAGTTAGCGAGTTTTTGGCAAATAAAAAGAATTGAGTCCGGAAAATCAGACTCAAGACTTTCTACTCAGAACTCGAGACTCACTACACCACATCCCTCGCTGTAACCTCGCCCGTAACTTTATGTTTCAGGATCAGTTTACGATCGCCGTTGGGTAATATCTCGGTTTTTATGAGGTAATGCTCATCATCGTACGAAACAAAATTCGACCCATAATCGTCTGCCTGGTCGCCGCGCCAACCTTCTATTTGCACAGGCTCCCATTTGCCCGTTTTGGCCGATAGGTAGCAGGCATCAATAATGGCGTTAACAATATAGCCGTCGTAAAAAGTCTCCAGGGGTTGGGCCTTGTTTTCAATGGCGTTAAACATATCGGTAAACATATTGGTGTAACCCAGCTCGTGTACCTCGTCTCCTACCGGGAAGAGCCAGCCGCTGCTGCTTTCGGCTTTTTCGGCAACGTAGCCGCCTTTGCCGGTACTGAACATTTCGAAACCGGTACGCAAAAAGTTATTGAGCCAAATGGTACCTTCGGTACCCATCACCTCATCGCGCAGGTCCATGCCGCCGCGGAAACACCAGCTCACTTCAAACTGACCGATGGCGCCGTTGGCATATTTCACCAGGCCAATGGCGCTGTCTTCGGCTTTGATGGGGTGCACTTGTGTAGCCGCCCAGCACATCACCTCAACCGGCCGTATTTGTTTGCCTATGTAGTTGCGCGATATTTCGATACAATGACAACCCAAATCCACCATAGCGCCGCCGCCCGATTGCTCATGATCCCAAAACCAGTCGCTGTGCGGGCCGGGGTGTGCCTCGCGCGATTTCGCCCACAATACCTTACCAATATTACCATCCTGCACCGCTTTAACCGATTTGAGGAATTTAGGCGTATAACAAAGATCCTCCAGGTAGCCTCCCATAATGCCTGCTTCTTCAACCATATCCAGCATGCGTTTGGCTTCGGCTGCATTACGGCCAAGCGGCTTGGTACACAGCACATGTTTTTTGGCTTTGGCACAGGCAGCAACTGCGGCCTCATGCAGGTTATTGGGCAGCGATATCACCACCGCATCCACATCAGCACGACTGCATACCTCATCCATATCGTCCGAAAAGAAGGAAAGGTGATAATCATCGGCAAACTTTTTTGCCTTGTCAATATTCCGCGAGTAAACGCTTATCAATTTGTCTTTTGCGCGCTGCGCCTGCAGCGAGTCGGCATAAAAACGGGCAATAAAACCCGATCCTAACATGGCTATGTTCATATGAGTTGTTGGTTGTTGTTATTATTGTTGGAATGTTTTAAGGTTGAAAAGTTTGAAAGTTAAACCTGCTCCCATTTTCAAATCTTCAAATCGGTACATTTTCAAATTAATCTGTTCTCATTTTCAAATTTTCAAATCAACAAATCTTCAAATTATTTTTCCCAACCCGTCTCTTTTAACGCAGGGTCATTTTCTTTTTTAAGGAAATCGGCATTGGATAACGATTCGGCGTCCCAATCCATAATGGCATTATCAGGCACCACATCAACAGGTACTTTGTATGAGGTTGATGTTTCATTATAAGCCAGGTTTGATTGCAGGTTATAACAGGATATAATGGACCAACGCGGATGATCGGACAGGTTTGCCTCTGAACGATGCAGCAAATTGCTGTGGAATATCAGCGCATCGCCCGGTTCCAGTTCAACATAAACCAGTTCCATGGTTTTTAAAGCGTTATTTACCATGGTCATATCGGCGCCCACCTGTTCGCCGGCAAAACCATGATTAACCCTGCCCAGTTTGTGTGATCCTTTGATGACCTGCAGGCAGCCGTTTTGTTTATTGGCTTCGGTTAAAGCTACCATCACGCTGATTAATTCATCGGGAAACATAAACTGGTTTTTATACCAGTAGCCATAATCCTGGTGCCACTCCCAGGCGCCGCCAACTTTTGGCTCCTTTTGCATCAGTTTCGAATGAAAGTGACAAACCGGCGCTTCGCCACCCAGCAGCTGCTTTACCGAACTGATCATCCGTTCGCTGCGGGTTAAATAGCCAAAAACATCGTTACCGGGTGTAAACCATAAAGAAAGCCTGGTCTTTTTTCCGCTCTGGTCGTTAAGGTCCAGTGCGTTGTTTTTCATGGCGTTATCATCCAGCGCGGTTTGGTATAGTTTGTTTATTTCATCGGGGCTGCAAAATCCTTTTATGACGATGTATCCCTGCCGGTGGTATAGCGCCACCTGCTCCGGAGTTAAATTTTCGCTCAGCATCGCTAATTTTTAAGCTTTGGTTTATAATTGATAAAAATCGATACAATTTAGGTTTATTTGATATAAGTTTGCCATCCTTTTTGCAATTTTACATATATGGCCATAGCATACAGACAGCAGGTTGACGACGATACAGAATTTGCGATCTGGAAGATAGAGGAAGAAGCTGACGAACTTTACAGCCAGCTGCAACTGGATGAACAGGAAAAAGCTTATTACGAGCAACTTAAAATAGGCAAACGCAACCTGCACTGGCTGGGTACACGCGTTTTGCTCCGTAAAATGCTCCGGACTGATGAATATATTGATGTAAAAGTTGATTCGCATGGTAAACCTTACCTTGTAAATCTGCCCTATCATATTTCATTAAGTCATTCGTTTGATTATGCTGCGGTGATGATCAGCAAGGAGCCCGTTGGTATTGACATTGAACAGGTTAAGGAAAAAGTTGAGCGTATTGCCCATAAGTTTATGCGGAAGGAAGAATTGGGCTTTATCAGCAAGGACACCAAAATAGAACAGCTATATGTTTGCTGGTGCGTAAAGGAAGCTGTTTATAAATGTTACGGCCAAAAAGAGGTATCGTTTTTAGACAACATTTTACTGGAGCCTTTTGCCTTTGAGGGGCATGGCTATGTTGATGCCCGCCTGAAAAAGGGAGATGTAGACCTGAACTACGAAGTGGGCTACCTTCAATACCAGGATTATATGGTTGGCTATGTGAAGGGATAACGCGAATGAAAAACAAAAAAGTAATTTTTGAAGACTGGGGGCTAATTGATTATAAAGAAGGCTGGGATAAGCAGGAGGCTTTATTTGCCGATACCGTCAATTTAAAAATTGAAATGCGCAATCGCCAGGCCGGCACAGAAGGTAACGAGCCGGAAGAAACTACCCTAACCCCCAATTATCTTATTTTTTGTGAGCACCCGCACGTGTATACACTTGGCAAAAGTGGCAAGCCCGAGCATTTACTTTTGGATGAAAACGGCCTGAAGGAAAAAAATGCCGTGTATTACCCTATTAATCGCGGCGGCGATATAACCTACCATGGACCCGGGCAAATTGTGAGCTACCCCATATTGGACCTGGATAATTTTTTCACCGATATACACCTTTACCTGCGTACGCTTGAGGAAGCGGTAATTTTAACCCTGGCCGAATACGGCTTGCAAGCCGGCCGATATCCCGGCTACACAGGTGTTTGGTTTGATGCCGATACCGATAAAGCCCGTAAAATTTGTGCGCTGGGCGTTCGTTGCAGCAGGTGGGTAACCATGCACGGCCTGGCGTTTAACGTAAACACCGATCTTGATTATTTTAAAAACATTGTTCCTTGTGGTATCGATGATAAGGATGTAACCTCTATCCGCCGCGAACTGGGGCACGAAGTTGATATTAACCGCGTAAAAAAAATCTTAAAACATCATATTTCCGTATTGTTCAATATGGAGATGGTATGAAGCGGTATTTAATTTTTATTTTCATTTTATCCTTATGGTCCTGCAGCAAAAAAAATGATGCTGCGGTGGTTCCGGTTGTGCCGGCTATAACGGCAACTGCTCCGCCGATTGCGCAAAAAGATTCGGTCAGCTACCTTGCCCTGGGCGATTCATACACCTATGGTTTTGGCGCCCCGCAAAACATGTCGTATCCAAACCAGTTGGCTTCCTTATTGCGCGGACAAAACTATTACGCAGCTAACCCCATAGTTATCGCTCAATTTGGCTGGACGGCGGGCGACCTATTAAACGGGATAGCAGCAAGCAACGTAACCCGTAAATTTGATTTTGTAACCATTTTAATTGGTGTTAACGACCAAAACAAAGGCACCAATACCGAAACTTATACCCAGAAAATGAACCAGTTACTTGGCGTTGCTGTTGCCTATGCGCACGGGTACGCCAATCGGGTTTTTGTTATTTCCATTCCGGACTGGTCGGTTACGCCTTATGCCGCCAATTTGGATAAGGCGAAAATTTCTGCCGGAATTGATCTTTTTAATACTATTAACCAGGAGCAATGCAAAAAATTCGGAGCCAACTATTTGGATATATCGGCACTCTCCGCACTTGCCGCCACTGATGCCACCTTAACCTCAACCGATGGACTGCATCCTTCAGCAAAAATGTACAGCCTTTGGGCAAACCAGTTTTTGAGCAAAGTAATTGCTACTTTTAACTGATGTTTTGCAGGTTACTTGTTAAATGAGATATTCAAAGATTAATTTAGTTGTCCAAAAAAACTTAAGCGCATTTATTTCCGTATGGTTTACAAGGGAGATAAGTATGAAAACTTTACAAATTATTTTATTTGCATTAACCGCTTTAACCGGCTGTAATAAAAAAGCTGAAACGATGCCCGTAAAAACTAACGACACCACAATTATAACGAAAGCTGATACAGTCACTTACTTGGCCTTAGGCGATTCTTATACCATTGGCGAAGCAGTTCCCCAGGCCCAATCATATCCCTATCAGCTTACAGCTTTGCTGCAAAGTACCGGCATAAATGTGCAAGCACCAACAATCATTGCAACCACAGGCTGGACCACCGACAATTTAATTGCCGCCATAGCTGCCAGCAATATCACCCAAAAAAAATACGACTTTGTTACCTTATTGATCGGCGTGAACGACCAATATCAGCAATTGAGCCAAAGCAATTACACTATAAAGTTTGCGGAGGTATTAAATACAGCAATCAATTTTGCGGGTGGCAATACCAGCCGGGTGTTTGTACTGTCCATCCCCGATTGGGGCGTTACCCCATTTGGCGGTGGACGCGACAACGTGATTGGCCCGGAGATAGACCAGTTTAATGCGATAAATAAGGCTGCAAGTATAAAAGCAGGTGTAAATTACCTGGATATTACGCCCATATCGCGGGAGGCAGCTACCGATTTAACCTTAATAGCCCCAGATGGATTACATCCTTCAGGTAAAATGTACGCCATTTGGATGCAGATGCTGGAGCCAATGGTGGCCCGGCAGTTGGAAAAAAAATAACAATGCCTTTTAACTATTCTTACGCCAGTCGGAATATTTTGTTTCTTCGGGCACGTCGGTCTCGCTGTTAAAATCAAACTTGTATCCATCGGGGTCGGTAATGCACGTTACCCACAAGCCATTGCCCACAAAAGGTTCAGTAGCGGCAATTCCTCTTTGATTAAACTCGTGGTATAATTTAATGGCATCACGGCATGTAAAACAAACACTTATGCCTGTACCTTTTATGGCATCGCCGTATTTATTGGATGAATGCTGCTGTAACATCAATGAGGCTTCGCCCAATTGCAACCAGCACCACTCTATTTTTCCGCGTGGCGTCCAGGTGTTTTTGATTTCGAAACCGAGTCCTTCGGTGTAAAAACGCAACGAGGCTTCCATGTCCGCAACCATAAAAAACGGCACCGCCTGCAACACATTTGGCTGGTCATTTTCCATAATCCATTGATCTATTTTTTTGAAGCGATTTCTGCTATCGCCCTTACTAATTTATCAAGGTCCTGCAAGGTGGTGTAAACATGCGGGGTTACCCTCACGGCGTGGATGTTTTCCCAGTTGATACCAACCGTATGTATCTTATATTTTTCGAAAAGAGCGGTGTCGAGCTCGCCGGGCGTCATTCCATCAATACTCACACCGCAAATAGCACAGGAATATTTAGCATTTAACGAGGTATGCAGCTTAACTTTTGGGATGTGCTGCACTTTTTCGGCCCAATAGTTTTTTAGGTACCGTATGCGTTCCTCTTTCCTTTTGCTGCCTATACCCTCCTGGAAATTAACCGCCTCGCCTATCCCCTGCTCAATCGGAAAGCTGCGCGTGCCCAGGTTTTCAAACTTCCTGATATCGGGATTATGGGGATTATCATCGCCCAGCAACGGCCAAATCTTGCTTATTTTTTCCTTTTTAATCCACATCATGCCGCTGCCTATTGGCGCCGACAGGAATTTGTGCAGGCTGGTGCCAAAATAATCGCAATGCAGATCGGGGATCTTAAAATCCATCAAGCCGAATGAATGCGCGCCATCAACAATTACTTCGATGCCTTTTTCGTGGGCCATATCGCATATTTTGCGCACCGGCATTACCTGGCCAACCCAATTGATCATGTGGGTGACGTGCAACAGTTTTGTTTTTGGGGTGATGGCATTTTCATAAGCCTTTACTATCTGTTCATCGTCCTCAATCGGGAATTCAAAACTGAGTTGCTTATACACAATGCCTTCGCGCATGGCCCGTTGCCGGTAGGCCGATATCATGTGCGGATAATCTTGTTTGGTTCCGATAACTTCATCGCCGCTTTTTAAATCCATACCCAGGATAATCGTATTCAGTGCTTCCGTCGCGTTGCGGTTAATGGCAATTTCATCAGGCAAGGCACCTGCCAGGTTTGCTAGTTTTTCGCGCAAGGGTTCGCGGCCCTGGTCGAGTATGCGCCACATATAATAGGACGGACCCTGGTTCGAGAGCTGATTATAACGCTCAACCGCCTGCTGCACAACTAAAGGCGAGGGCGAAACCCCGCCATTATTTAAATTGATGATATTGGAGTTAACGGTATAGGATTGCTGCACAACCCGCCAAAAATCCTCGTCTTCGGCTACCTGCAAATCGGTCAGGTGTTTAACTTTTTCCCGTGCCTGGTGCCAATCAGCGGCATGGGCCTGGTTAAAAAGACTGTTAACCGAAAAAGCCCCGGCCAGCGTGGCAGCCTGCTTCAAAAAAATACGGCGATCATTTGTCATCATGAACGAATTTAGTGGTAAAGTTTAACTAATCAAACAGTCATATCAAACCGAATTGCTTTTTTTCACCATGTAAATCGTTATATTTGAATAAACCAAAATGAGTTTTATGGAAAGGATCGTTTTAGAAGTTGACGACCAGGTTGCCAAAAATTGGAGATTTTCGTCTGAAAAAAAAAGGCGTCAGGTAAATGACACCATAAACCGGATGTTACAGATTGCTTTTAAACGTAAAGAAGATGACGATTTTATTCAGTTCGTAAAAGAAATTCAGGATAAAGCTGTAGAAAGGGGACTGACAGAAGACATACTGAATGATATACTAAATGACCTCGACTGACAGGTTTGTTATCGATACAAATACACTAATCAGCGCGTTGCTTATCAAAGGCTCAACCACGTTTCGCGCTATGGAAAAAGCCAGGAATAAAGGATTTCTGATTTTTTCGGATGAAACTTTCCTTGAATTTGAAATGGTTTTGTTAAGGAAAAAGTTTGACCGGTATTTTTCTGAAGAAGAGAGACTTGAGTTAATTGAGAATATACGGCTTGAGGGCATTTTTATTCCGGTAGTTTCGAATAATAAAGATTGCCGGGATGCTAAGGACGATAAATTTCTCAACCTGGCGATCGACTCTGAAGCGTCTTGCATTATCACAGGTGACGCCGACCTTTTGGTACTAAACCCTTATCAAAATGTTTCTATCTTAACGCCATCAGATTTCCTAATTCGTGACTAATTAACATTCCGGCAAACTCAGCGGAATATTTATTGCCAATCCCCCATCCGACGTTTCTTTATATTTCGAGTTCATATCCAATGCGGTTTGCCACATGGTTTTAACTACGGCATCCAAACTCACTTTGGCATTATCAGGATTGGTTTGCAAGGCCAGCTGCGAAGCGGTTATTGCTTTGATAGCGCCCATAGTATTACGCTCGATGCAAGGCACTTGCACAAGCCCGCCAATGGGGTCGCAGGTCATGCCAAGATGATGCTCCATGGCTATTTCGGCAGCCATTAGTACCTGCCGCTGCGTTCCGCCGAGGCATTCGGTTAGCGCCGCAGCAGCCATTGCCGACGATACGCCGATTTCGGCCTGGCAACCGCCCATCGCTGCCGATATGGTGGCCCCTTTTTTAAATATACTTCCCACTTCGGATGCTGTAAGCAGGAATTGAATGATACGCTCGTTGGTATAGCCATCGCAAAAAACGAGGTAATACTGTAACACAGCCGGGATAACGCCAGCCGCACCATTTGTTGGCGCAGTTACTACACGGCCAAAAGAAGCATTTTCCTCGTTAACCGCCAGTGCAAAACAGCTCACCCAATCCAGCGTATTTTTAAAACTGTCTCCGGTATCGCGGATGGCTAACAGCCATTCATCAAAATTGGTATAAACACGGTTACCTATCAGTTTCCGGTTGAGAGCTGCAGCGCGTCGGGCTACATTAAGTCCGCCGGGCAGATAACCTGTTGTATGGCAGCCCCGGTAAATGCACTCTTTCATCGCCTTAAAAATGTTCATGACACCGGTAAGAGTATCCTGTTCGTTTCGCCAGGCCAGTTCATTCTCCATTACCACCTCCGATATTTTTAGGCCGGTTTTTATGCACCAGTGCAGCAAATTATGTGCTGTTTCGATAGGAAACGGCAAATCAACTTCAGCTTTCGAATGGCCTGTGCCTCCATCCTTAACTACAAAACCACCACCGATGGAATAATAAGTTTCGGATACGGCTGTACCGCTGCTTAAAAATGCCTGGAAAGTAACCGCATTGGGATGATAGGGCAAGCTTTCATTAAACAGAAATAACAAGTCATCATCCTTATAAAAGCTGATCTCTTTTTTTGCGCCAAGCACCAATTTATGAGTATTTTTTATTTCTGCAGTTTTGGGCACCACCTGGTTTACCTCAAAAGTAACCGGGTCATCCCCGCTTAAACCCAGCAGGATGGCGATATCCGTGCCATGCCCCATGCCGGTTTTGGCCAATGAGCCGTACAGCAATATCTTAATTTGTTCAACAAATGGTAAAACGTCCTGGTCCTCCAACGACTGAACAAATTGCTGCGCGGCACGCCAGGGACCCAGGGTGTGCGAACTTGACGGCCCTATGCCGATCTTAAACATATCAAAAACCGAAATTTGTTCTCGTTGCATCCGCCAAAATTACGACAATAAGAACATTTCTTTTTTTATTAAAATTTTTGTTTTTTCATTTTTTTGGGTACTTTTCAATAATTTACTAAACAGTCACTAAATACTAAAACCTAAAACAATGCAAGATTACGATCCAAATTCAGCCGGCGCCATTGCCGGAATCATGGCAATTATTGCTGCGATGATTATCCCAATTATTATTGTGTGGATAATTGTCATCGTAGGTCAATGGAAAGTGTATACCAAAGCCGGTAAACCGGGCTGGGCCTGCATAGTCCCTATTTACAACCTGATAGTATTGCTGGAAATTGTAGGCAAACCTATATGGTGGATATTTTTATTCCTCGTTCCCTGCGTAAACATCATCTTCATGATTTGGACTTTAAACCTGTTAAGTAAAAGTTTTGGCCAAAGCGAAGGCTTTACCATTGGTTTATTATTCCTTGGCTTTATATTTTGGCCAATATTAGGTTTCGGCAACTACCAGTACCTCGGTCCATCTGCTGCTGAGGCAGGCGGCTTAAGGCCAAGGGATCCCTTTGGTGGGCAAAATTACCAGGATCCTAATAATCCTCCGCAAGCTTAAAATCAGTTATTATGTTATTACAAATATTTTGCAGCCGGTTAATTTTTATTAATTGGCTGCAAAATCATTTGCTCAGGTGCCCATTTAAGGCTCTTACGGGTATAGATTGCCCCGGCTGCGGTTTTCAGCGTTCAATGATTCAACTTATCCAGGGTAATTTTCAAAATAGCTTTGCCCTCTACCCCGCAACAATCCCGCTGCTTTTATTTTTTGCCTATGGCATCGTCGACAAGTTTTACAAACTGGACACACGTAACGATGTGATAAAAAAAACCTCCTTTATTATAATCGGAAGTATTATATTAATTAGCTATTCCTTAAAAATGTGGCATTTGTACGCTTATTACAAGGCGTCAGCCTGAGCGACGATATGATTGTAGTCTTTTATAATTGTTTGTAAAAATTGCAGGCTGTTCATATTAGGCTGAAGGGATACCGACAAAAACTCCTTTATCCGCTCGGCTGTATTATATACAATCACGTTATTACCTGTTTTAAGGTAATTGGTCAATACATCATGTACTAAAGTAATGTCCCTGTCGGTTAAAAGTGTTACTTCTTTATACACCGGCTCATACGTATCGGCCACAGGCGCAAAAACCAGCCTATCTATCTGTGTTCTTGGCGAAGTTTTAATCAGCGTGGTACCGGCCACCAGGTCGCCTACACGCTGGTGCTTCTCGGTAACGGCTACCGATATTAACCCGCAGACATCTGAGGTTAGCGTAAAATCAGCTATCCGGAATAACCAGCGCAGTAAATACTGGCTTATAGTTGGTCTTGCACCATTAAGGCTTATTACTTTTATTTTCATTACCCGTTTGCCTACGCTTTGGCCATTCATGGTTATTTCGCAAACCAGGTCGTAAAAAACATACAGAACGGCGTAAATAACTATTAGTACTATTATTACCGGGCTACTGTCCGAATCGCTAGACATCATGCTCCCGACAATTGCGCCCAAAATTAAAATGAGAATGAACAGACCATAGTCAATTAACCTCCCAAGAATGCGTTCGCCAACGCCGGCAACTTCGTAATCGATGTCAATATTTTGCGAGGTAGTTATTCGTATGGTTTGCATTAAAATAAAATTATACAGTTTATATCATCTTGATTGCTGAAAGATAAAAATTTGTAATTATTTTAACGCAATATTTCACACCTAATTTTAAATGCGCGAGCCCCTATTTGTAAAACAGAACACACAGAAGTGGCGCGACTACGAAAACGCTCCCACCAACGACCCCGATGAACTTGCTGACAGGTTTATTGAAATAACGGATGATTTGGCCTATGCGAAAACATTTTACCCTAAATCAAATACTACCGCTTATTTAAATGGACTTGCAGCCGGTATTCATCAGTCTATCTATAAAAACAGAACTGAAAAAAGCAACCGGTTTATCGCCTTTTGGAAGTATGAATTGCCTATGCTTTTTAAAACTTACCAAAATCAGCTGCGCTATTCCCTTATTTTTTTTATGGTGTTTGCTTTAATGGGCTGGCTTTCGGCAAAATACGATTCTAATTTTGTGAGGCTGATCCTGGGGAATCAATATGTGGACATGACCAATGATAATATTGCCAAAGGCGACCCATTTGGCGTTTATAAGCAGTCGGGGGAGTTCCCTATGTTTATCATGATAGCCGCAAACAACATTTATGTAGCGCTCCGCAATTTTGTAAGTGGTATTATATTTTCGGTTGGCGCCGTTTATTTCTTATTCAATGATTCGGTGAGGCTGGGTGCATTTCAATATTATTTTTTTAGTAAAGGATTGGGTACTGCCTCGGTTCTGGTTATTTGGATCCACGGCACGCTGGAAATTTCGTCGTTTATCATCGCGTCTGCAGCCGGCCTTGTGCTTGGCAACAGCCTGCTATTTCCAAAAACGTATACCCGGATGGAATCATTGAAAAGAGGCGCAAAAGACGGCATGAAAATGACTGTGGGATTAATACCTTTATTTTTAACGGCGGCTTTTTTCGAAAGCTTCGTAACTCGGCACACCGAAATGCCTCTCTGGCTAAGCCTGAGTATCTTAATCGGCTCACTTACTTTTATGTTATGGTACGTAATTATATATCCAAACTTGTTATCAAAAAACCATGAACCAAACCACACCAAAAGTTGAATTGTTGAAGATTCGCGATCTTGGCGAAACCATTACCGATTCTTTTACTTTTTTACGCCAAAACCTTAAACCGCTACTTACCTGTTTTTTTATTTTCTGCGGCTTCTTTCTGGCTGCCGAAATTGTGCTGGCTGTAATTCAACAAAGCAAGGTCGTAAACCAGGTAAATAATTTCAATTTTTTTACAAACCGTATGAATTCGACCGATGAGAATCCATTTGCTTTTTTTGGCATTGAGTATTTCTTAAGCATCATTTTCATTCTGCTTAATTATACGGCCTTGCCCGTAATTGTATATTCATATATGACTATTTATAAAGAAAAGGGTAACGAGCCTGCTACACCGCAGGAAGTTTGGGGTTATTTCAAATTCTTTTATCTAAAAGTATTAGGAAGCTCGATATTGATTTCCCTTTTGATTGTGGTGGGCGTTATATTGTGTATTATTCCGGGCATCTACCTTTACCCCATTATGGCGTTAATTTTCCCGGTAATGATATGCGAAAACACCACTTTCGGCTACGCATTTAACAGAAGTTTCAAGTTAATAAAGGATAATTGGTGGACAACCTTTGGTACCATGTTTATAATGATATTGATTGTTTATTTTGCTGTAACAGCTATCTTATTACCGTTAACGCTCCTCAATTTTAGTGGTTTTTTCCTGCATCCGGCAAAAGGCATGCATCTATCACAAAGCGTAACCATCATCACTACAGTTTTGCAGCACCTTTGCCAGGTATTTTATATTTTACCATTAACTGCAGTTGGCCTTTGTTATTATAATCTTACCGAGAAACTGGACAGCCCGGGCTTAATGGAGCGGCTCAATCGCCTCGGAAATACAGAGCCGGATAACACTTTGCCAGGAGAAGGATATTAAAATGCGGCGTTACTTATTCTTTATGCTTGTTTTTATTGCATTAAATGTCATGTCATTTGCTGCAACAAAATCAGTAGTCCCGGCAGCCTCAAAAAAGGTATACTTAAGGACCGATAGTTCGCTTGTGCATATAAGGTATTTCAGTAAGGACAGCCTCAGTAACTATCGTAAACAACCCGAGTTTAAATACGAAACAACCAAAACTACACAATCATGGTGGGCGCGCTTCTGGCATTGGTTTTGGCGTTGGTTTGTCCATTTATTTGACTTTCTTAAGGTCAGCAAAACCACCGGACCATCCATGCGTATATTTTTAACGGTTTTAAAGTATGTATTTATTGCCCTCGGCCTTGGGGCACTTACCTTCCTGGTTTTTAAACTGATAGGTATTGATATAAACATGTTCAGGCGTGCTCCGCGTTCTGCAAACATCGCCTACTCCGAATTGCTTGAAAATATACACGATATAGATTTTGATGATGAAATAGAAAAAGCAGCTTCGCAGCAAAACTACCGCCTGGCGGTAAGGATGCTGTATTTAAAATGCCTTAAGCAACTGAATGATGCAAGTTTAATAAAATGGCAACCCGAAAAAACAAATAGTGCCTACATAGGCGAATTATCAAATACCAGCCGGCAAACGGATTTTAAGCTATTAACGCGGCAGTTTGAATACGTTTGGTATGGCGAATTTGCTATCGACGGAAATGCCTACCGGAGTATACATGTTATGTTTCAATCATTTAACAAAAACGTAGCATGAAAGACTTTAAAATATACATTTCAATAGCGAGCGCGTTGCTGCTGATTTATTTGATTGCCGAATACAATAAGCCCGTACCAATTAACTGGAACCCCACTTTTTATTATAACGACAAAATTCCTTTTGGCACCTACATTGTTTACAACCAGTTGCACCAACTCTTCCCGGATGCAGCAATTGCTCAAACAAATGAGTCCATTTATAATGCCCTGCACGATTCGTTAACTGCATCCGGAAATTATTTGATAATCACCCGGAACGTTAACCTTAATGAATACGACTATAAAGAGGTGGTTAAATATGCAAGTGCCGGAGGATCTGTTTTTATTGCCGCGCTTAGTTTTAATGACTTCTTGCGCGACACCTTAAAGCTTTCAGAACGGTTCGAGATATCAAAGAAAAATGCCGAATTGAATTTTACAAACGATCAGCTAAAAAGCAGCACGCCATATACATTTGACCAGGCGCTCATCAGCAATAACTATTTTGATAAATTTGATACTGCCAAAGCCATCGTTTTAGGGACAAACAATTTTGGGCATGCCACCTTTCTGGATTTTAAATTCGGGAAAGGAAATTTGTTTTTATGCGCCAATCCGGGTGTTTTTACCAACTACAGCATATTAACCAACCAGGGCGAGATTTATGCTGCGAAAGCATTATCTTACCTCCCCAAGGCAAAAAACGTTTACTGGGACGAGTTACAAAATGGCGATATCCCGCCGGACGAATCGCCGGTACGGGTATTCCTTAACAGTCCGGGCCTGCAGTGGGCGTATTACATCAGTCTGGCCGCCATACTGATATTTGTGATTTTTGAAATAAAGCGCCGCCAGCGTATCATCCCGGTTATCGAACCGCTCCGTAATGCAACCCTTGAATTTGTATCGGTAGTAGGGCAGGTTTATTACGAAAAACGCAACAACGCCAATATAGCACACAAAAAAGTGCTGTACCTGCTGGCTCATCTGCGCGACGAATACCAGGTAAAAACAAGTAAACTGGATAACGAATTAGTTGAAAAGCTTAAAGTAAAACTTGGCCTCGAGTCATCATTTGCAATGGAACTGGTTGCATACCTAAACTACATCAGCACCCAAGGACATGTAACTGACAGGGAATTGATTGAACTTAATAAAATGATAGAAAAACTTTATAAACAATCCGCATAAGATGGAAGACGAAATATTTGAACAAAGAACAGATTTGAGCAGGCTGGCAAATGCTGTTGAGCAGATAAAAGCTACGCTTGCAAAAATCATTATCGGCCAGCAGGAAAGTATCGACCTGCTGATAGCGGGGATCCTTGCCGATGGGCATATATTGATAGAGGGCGTGCCGGGCGTTGCCAAAACGCTTACAGCAAAACTGATTGCCAAATCAATAGACGCCAAATATTCGCGTATACAATTTACGCCCGACCTGATGCCTTCGGATATTTTGGGCACATCGGTATTTAACCCCAAGACTGCCGAGTTTGAGTTTAAGGCCGGCCCAATTTTCGGAAACATTATCCTGATTGACGAAATAAACCGTGCCCCGGCCAAAACACAATCTGCCTTGTTCGAAGTGATGGAGGAGCGCCAATTAACCATTGACGGGCAAACCTATAAAATGCCTGAGCCCTTTACCGTGCTTGCAACGCAAAACCCGGTGGAGCATGAGGGAACCTACCGCCTGCCCGAAGCCCAACTGGACAGGTTTTTGTTCAAAATTGAAATCAAATATCCCTCATTAGACGAGGAAATAGCGATACTTACACAACAGCATCATCAAAAACCAATTGATCAGCTTAGTCAAATTCTATCGGTGTTATCGGCGCATGATGTGGTTTCGTTAAAGCAAACGGTTATGGGCTTGCATGTGGAAGAGAAAATACTGGTATACGTGGCCAAAATAATTCATGAAAGCCGCAACAATAAATCTTTGTACCTGGGAGGCTCGCCAAGGGCATCATTAGCAATAGTAGCCGGTGCAAAGGCCCTTGCAGCCATAAAAGGACGTGACTTTGTTACGCCGGATGATATTGTTTACGTAGCAGCACCGGTTTTAAGGCATCGCATTATGCTTACACCCGATAAAGAAATGGAGGGTGTAACGCCCGACGATGTAATTGCACAGCTTATACAAAAAATTGAAATCCCGAGATAAGAAGAAGGCAAACGCTAACTATAAATTGTGTGAAGAAATTTTTCAGATTGTTTTATACCAACCTCTTTTTAACCGGTCGTTTATTTACCGGGGTGGGGTGCTGTGTGGTATTATTTCTCCCTTCGTTCTTTTTCCCCTGGCTCGGTATAATCCCGGAAGTGTTTTTTTACGCGTTTATCATACTTGTTTTTTGTGACCTGGTGATGTTATACCGAACCGCAAAAGGCGTATTTGCCAAAAGACACGCGCCGGAACGATTAAGCAACAGCGATGATAACGAACTCGGCGTTTTTGTTGAAAACTGGTATCCGTTCAACATCAGCATTGGCATTATTGATGAAATTCCTTTCCAGTTTCAAAAGCGCGATATATGGTTTAAAACGGAATTAAAACCACAGCAGCGCAAGCTTATAAATTATGTTTTACGCCCAACAAAAAGGGGCGAATATGAATTTGGCGCCATCAGGATATTTGTACAATCGCCATTAGGCCTTATCAACAGGCGGTATACTTTTAGCCAGGCCGAAACATTGCCGGTATATCCCTCGTTTTTGCAAATGCGCAAATACGAATTGATGGCCATATCTAATAATCTATCAGAATTGGGCATCAAAAAAATACGCCGTCTGGGCCATAGCCTGGAGTTTGAACAGGTAAAAAACTATGTACAGGGCGATGATTACCGTACCATAAACTGGAAAGCCACCGCGCGGCGCGGCGATTTAATGGTTAACTCCTATACCGACGAGAAATCGCAGCATGTGTATTGCGTTATTGATAAATCGCGCGCGATGAAAATGCCCTTTGAGGGATTAAGCCTGTTGGATTATGCCATCAACGCTAGCCTGGTACTATCAAATATAGCCCTGTTGAAAGAAGATAAAGCCGGGTTGATTACGATTGCCGAGAAAATAGGTGCTATTGTACCTGCGGACAGGCGACCGACGCAGATCAGCAAGATACTGGAAGTATTATACAAAGAAAAAACCCGCTACCTGGAAACCAACCTTGAACTATTGTACAGCACCATACGAAACGTGCTAAAGCAACGAAGCCTTGTAGTATTTTTTACCAATTATGAAAGCTTTTCGTCCTTACAAAGGCAGTTGCCTTTTTTGAAGCGGATAGCCAAATTCCACCTGTTGCTGGTGGTGTTTTTTGAGAATACCGAATTAAAAAAATTGAGTGAAGAACCCGCCGCCGATGTGGAGGGCATCTACATAAAAACCATTGCCGAAAAATTTGCCTACGATAAAAAGCTAATTGTTAAGGAGCTGGCTAAACACAATATTCAATCGATATTAAGCACCCCGCAAAACCTTACCGTAAACACCATAAACCGCTATTTGGAAATAAAGGCAAAGCAGAAGATTTGAGGGAATGGTGAAAGGCAAAAGGCGAAAGGTAAAGGTATTACACCTTTTTCATCCTTTCGCCTTTAACCTTTCGCCTTTAACCTTTCGCCTTTAACCTTTAACCTTTCGCCTTTAACCTTTCGCCTTTAACCTCCTTTAACTATCCCGGTTTTGGAAACGCAATACCCGCCGCGCCCAGGTTCTTTATTATTTTTTCCATGAGGGCTATTTTAACGTTAAGGTAGTTGGCCGGCATCACCCATACGTTTATGGTAAAACGGATACAATCGTTCTCCAACCCTACCAGCCCTACCCTTACAGCCGGGTCATCAAATATATCGGGGGTTGTTTTGATGGCATCCAGCATAATTTTCTTTGCCTTCTCGATATCGGCAGCGTAGCCCAGCTTCACCTCAAAATCCAAACGCCGACGGCCTTCGCGGCTAACGTTTACAATTACCTCGTTAAACAATTTACCATTTGGGATAATGATGGTTTTGTTATCGATGGTTAGCAGCACGGTATAAAATATCTGGATAGAAACCACTTTGCCATCCTGGCCCTGGGCAACTATGTTGTCCTCAATTTCAAATGGTTTTAAGAGCAGGATAAGCACCCCCCCGGCAAAGTTTTGAAAGGTACCCGACAATGCCAAACCTGCCGCAACGCTGAATGCACCTATAATGGTAGTAAATACAGTTATGTGTACTCCTACTATTTCAAAAACAGTAATTATTAATAAAACATATAAGCCGGTTATAGATAGACTTAAAAAGAAGGGCTGCAATGATGAGTGGACTTTCCTTTTACTCATCCGGTCGCGGATGCGAGAGCGCAGGAACTTGATAAACCAAAGGCCTACCAAAAATATGATTATCGCGATGACGAGGTCGGGGCCTTCGGCATATAACCAGTTATATGCACGATCGTAGAATTTTTCGAGCTTCATAAAGAAGCGAAATTAACGATTTTTATTTACCGTAGATAGTAATGAATAACACAGGGCCTTTAAAGTATACCCAGTCGACTATTTGTCTTTGCAGAAATCGTGTTTTTTCAGTAATATTTTTCATGGTACCCCGGTATATTCAAATGCCGTGCCTCAGAAACGTAGATTGTGTTTTATAACAAAATTTAACAATATCGTAAACAAAAAATTACAAAAATGTGGATTCATGAGCCTTTTAACGCCTGTCAACCTTAAAAAAACCATCAAAAATTATGTATAAAAAACAAGCCCTTGTCTGCAAAAACAGACAAGGGCTCATATATTATCAACACCCCCTTTAGGGGGGTCGGGGGGCATTACATCATGCCGCCC
>Ga0068855_100003174_pt1 | contig 20121 bp, 20 predicted proteins | sample KBSCornC52_FD_66592 | JGI IMG/M metagenome (GOLD analysis project Ga0068855, IMG submission 66592) | Corn rhizosphere microbial communities from Kellogg Biological Station, Michigan, USA - KBS Corn C5-2 | ecosystem: Host-associated > Plants > Roots > Rhizosphere > Soil ...
TGATCGGCGCAATCCACTCGATGTACTTGCGCAGCTTGTCTACCAAGCGCTCGGAATGCGCCATTCCACCCGTGAGCAGGAGCGCATCCACCCGTCCTTCCAGTACGGCCGCCATGGCGCCCGTCTCCTTCGCAACCTGGTAGATCATCGCGTCGTAAACGGCGGCGGCCTTCTGATCTCCGGCGTCCACCCGCCGTTCCACTTCTTTCAAATCGCGTGTTCCGAGGTACGCAAACAGCCCTCCCTCGCCGAAGAGCATGCGATCGAGCTGCCGATCCGTGTGATCGCCAGTCACGCACAGCTTCATTAGTTTCCGCACTGGCAGCGATCCTGTGCGATCCGGCCCCATCGGCCCTTCTTCAGGCGTGTTGTTGTCGATCATTCTTCCGCCGCGATGCGCCGAAACCGTGATCCCGCTGCCCATGTGCGCAATGATCAGCCGCAGATCGGCATAGGCGCGCACGGACTCGCGCGCAAACCTCCGCGCCACCGCCTTGATGTTCAGCGCATGCCCTACGCACCATCGCTCAATCAGGGGAGATCCAGACAGCCGCGCGCAATCCTGCCACTCATCAACCGTCACCGGATCGACAACATAGGCATTCACCCCGGCAGCCCGCGCGAAGCGAAGCGCCAGCACAGCCCCGAGATTACTCGCGTGCTCACCATGCCGGGCCAGCCGCAGTTCCTCGATGATCGCGTCATCGACTACGTAGGTACCGCAGGCCATCGGCGGAAGAAATCCGCCTCGCCCTCCAACTGCCGCAAACTGCTTCGCGTCGTAACGGGCGGCTGCGAGGGCTTTCTCAATCACGCCTGCCCGATACCCAGTCCGCGCCAGCATCGATCGCCCGCGAAACTGCTCAATTTCCTCGTCGCCGTGCTGTACCGTCGTCACCCATTCCGCCCCGTCCTTCGTAAATACCCCAAATTTCGTAGAGGTCGATCCGGGGTTGATGACAAGGACGCGGTTACTCTCGTGCGGCACGACTTTCTCCCCACCCATGCTACACTGATTTCAATCCCAGAATTCGATTCAGAAGTACTTGCCTGTTCCGAGTTACCGCTCCACAGCAACACTTCCAATTGCATTCAGCGGTAATTCAGTATCAAGGAGCATCACTCAAATGGAACAAGGCACTGTCAAGTGGTTCAACGACGCAAAAGGTTTTGGATTCATCACCCGCCAGAACGGCGAGGACGTATTCGTCCACCACACCGCCATTCAGTCGCAGGGCTTCCGGTCGCTGCAAGAAGGCCAGCAGGTTCAGTTCAACGTGGTCAAGGGACCCAAGGGCTGGCAGGCTGAAAACGTGCAGGCTGTCTAAGCTTCAGCCGACAGTTTCTGAAACACCAGAGGGACGGCCAATCAGCCGTCCCTCTCACTTTTCCTATCAAATTATTGTGATCTACAGCGGCTGCCCCAGCCGCTTCTCGAGCTGTCCGCGATACGTCCGGCTCACGCGCGTTCGCGAGCCGTTCTTCAGCACCGCCTCGAACTCGCCATGCGAAATCGGCTCAAGCTGCAGCACGCTCTCGATGTTGATAAGTGCCGACCGATGCACGCGCACAAACCGACGCGGATCGAGTTTCTCCGCCAGGTCATTTAGGGCTGCGCGATACAGCAGTTCCTTTCCGCCCACGTGCAGCGTCACGTAAACGCCCGCCGCTTCGATCCAGTCGATATCGATCACCCTGATGAATCTCGTCGTTCCGCCCGCCTTCACCACCAGCCGGTCAAGCCTGCGCTCCGGTGCTGCAGGGGATGCGCTCACCATTTTCATCACGCGCTGGCCAAACTCCTTCATGCTCCGTTCATCCAGCCGCGCCTTCACCCGCGCCATCGTGGATTCAAACCGCTCATCGCTGAAGGGCTTCAGCAGGTAATCCAGCGCATTCGCCTCAAACGCGCGGATCGCGTGCTGGTCGTACGCCGTCACAAATACGGTCAGCGGCATCTCCGCCGCGCCGATCGCATCGATCACGGCTAAGCCATCAAGCTCCGGCATCTGTACATCGAGAAAAAGCAAATCCGGCCTCTCATGCTCGATCATCTCCACCGCCGTCTGCCCGTCCGCAGCCTCGCTTACAGAGGCCACCTGATCATCCCGCCGCAATAGATCAATGAGCCGCTGCCGGGCCGGCAGCTCATCGTCCGCCACGAGCACATGAATCCGCTCACGCGTAGGCGCGTTCATTCTTTTCGTCTCCTACAAGCCGCAACGGCAGGGATACTTCGACCTCGGTCCCGCCCTCCATGCGATTTCTCACCGCAAAGCGGCTGGTTCCATTCGGATGTAGTCCGGCAATACGCTGCCGTGTAATCGACAAACCTAAGCCTTCCGACTCCTCCAGCCTCCACCCTAGCGGCAGACCGACACCATCATCCAGCACACGAATTTCCAGCCGCTCACCCAGCGGCTTCGCACGAACCACGATCATTCCGCCAGAAGCCCGCCTTGAGATCCCATGCCGAATCGCGTTCTCAACCAGCGGCTGAATAAACATGGATGGAACCGCGGCATACTTCACCTCCGGCGCCACATCCATCACCACTTTCAGCTGATCGCCGAAGCGAATTTTCTGGATTTCCAGATAGTGCTCCAGGAACGCAATCTCCTCCGTTAGCGGCACCTCCTGCTTGTCCTTCGACTCGAGCGACATCCGTAGCAAATCGCCCAGATGCTCGATCATCCGCCGCGTCAACTTCGGATCGCGCTCTACGTGCGAGGAAATCGTATTCAACGCATTGAACAGGAAATGTGGATCGAGCTGCATCCTCAGAGCGTTCAGCCGCGCCTCGCTGAAGCTGTGCTCCAGTCGCTCCAGCCGCAGCTCCGTATTCATGTAGCGCTCGTAATAGCGATAGGCTTGGATCGCACCCGCCACGATCCAGTAAATCAGCCAGAACCACAGCTGCCACCCGATCATCATGATGCTGAAAACCTGATGCGGTGACAAGGAACTCGGGGGGTCAGTTCCGAGCGCCACCCTCAAGGCTTTCATGATGTAGAAGCCCAGCAGCGTCAGAATCGGGCTCGCCGCCAAGTGAGCCAGCACCCGCATGCCAAGCTGCTTGCCTGAGAAAGGCAGCCGGCGATCAAAGAAAATAATCAGCGGTGTAACCAGTCCCCACGCCCAGAACTGGGCGAAATACATCTTTAGTTCCTTGTCGAATCCCCCTGTCATCAGGTTCGGCAACGAGAACATCACCGCGATGCCAGTCCATCCGACCGCCGCGATCAGCACACGTCCCCACCAGCGCATCGTCAGCCTGCCGAGCCACGAAGTGCGCACGCGATCCTCCTCGATTGCGCTCCACTCGTTCGATGGCGTTCTCACTGAGATCACAGTTCCTACTTCTATCGGAGTCTTAGTCACTGGTTGTCGGGCCGAATGGCCGTCCCGTGCCGTCCACATTATCTATCAACTCCAGCGTCCACACCCGATACCCGCTCTCGACACCCGAAAAAGCGGGAGTGGCAAGTTCGCCACTCCCATATTGAGGCCCTCGTAACACAGTCGAAAAACGCCACCCAGTCCCAATCCAACGCGCTTACATCAGCGCATACAAAATGCCATCCGTCCCGCCGAAATACACCACCCTGTCCACTACCACCGGTGAAGAAAGGATCGGTCCAACCGCTATCATCCGGTAATACCCCACAATCATGTCATCGTAAAAATCTGAATCGAAAGCAGCCTCGTAGTTCGGCGAACCATCCGCCTTCGTGTACGCAGGTCCATTCTTCTTCGCGGTATCTGTCGCGAATGCCCAAGCCAGCTTCTTATTCACCAGGTCAACCGCATTCAAGTTCCCTGAACTCGAGCCTTCATACAGCGTGTCTGCCGCAATCGCCGGAGACGAGAACGACGGCCACCGCTGCAGATTGAGCGAGAGGATCACATCGCCAGTTTTTGCATCCAGCGCGTACACAAGTCCCGAGTCCGAGGTGGCGAAGTACACCTTTCCATCGCGCACCGCGGGAGACGCAATCACCCATGATCCCTTGGTCCCGAAGGCCCACTTCTTGTTGCCTGTCTTCGCATCCACCGCGTACAGGTGCGCATCCCGGCACCCGAAATACACTACGCCGTCCACAACCGCCGCTGATGACTGAATCCCAACCTGGTTGTGAATGTCCGCGTCCTCGCCGGTCTTGAACCGCCAGACTTCCTTGCCCGTTGCCGCGTCCAGCGCGTAAAAGTTGCTGTCCCAACTCCCGATATAGACCTTGCTATCCGCGATAGCCGGCGAAGCATGCACCACATCCCCGGTCTTGAACTTCCACTTCAACGCGCCACTACCCGCATCCACCGCATACACGTTTCCGTCGCCACTGCCGAAGTACACCGAGCCGTTCCAAACGACCGGTGAGGACAGGTAGCAATCGAACGGATCCGGCATCACTTCCTTCACCGGCTGAGAACCGTGCAGGTGCGTGCCTGCAAAGCGCCGCTCACCCTCCGTGGCGAACTTCCACTTCAACTGTCCTGAGGCAGCATCGATGGCATAGACGTTGCCATCGTACGCGCCGAAGTAAACCAGCCCACCTGCAACTGCCGCCGTAGAGGCAATCCGGCTCTTCGCGTTGAATCTCCACTTCTCCGTGCCGGCATCCCGATCAACCGCATAGAAAATTCCCGCGGTACTCCCGATGTAAACCGTCCTGCCGTCGATCGTCGGTGACGCAATCAGCCGCCCCGCCGCTTTGAATGTCCACTTCACGCCCGTAAGCGCGGGAACACCGGCTGCATCGTAAATTCCTGAGTGCTCTGCATTACCGCGGAAGGTTGGCGCATTTTCACACATAGCCGGCAATGCCACGACAAGAAACGCCAATCCCAGCAGCGGTCGGGCAACAATCTTGAAATGAGTTATCGCTATTTTTCGCATGAGCCGCAGCCTAATCTTGCAAGACCCGGAGAATCGAACAATCTGTGACCAATCGACACCTCCGGTTGATAGTCCGGTGACAGATATGAACTCAGTGACGAAAAGATCACCAGTTCCAGAGCAGCTTTCTACGCAACAAGCCCTAATGCCATGGCGAGTCTCGCGCGACCCAATACTTCACCTGTGGTGACGCTTTCAGGGTCCTTCATAGACCGCACCCTACCTTTCCAATGCCCGCAAATCCATCCTTATGTCACCACCGGGCCTCGCTGTATCCCAGTCCGGCTCATCCCTTGGTCAAACGGCCAACAACGTTTATCCCGTTCTCGCAGGCCTGGACCGCCTTTCCTTAGCCCTGCGATTCCGTTACCATTGAACTCGCGCGACATCTCGCAGACAGATTGATGGAAAGAGGATTTCTCAGTGGCAAACACGAAGAAAATCGAAGACAAGACTGAACGGAAAAAGCTGAAGCGGGCCTCCCGCAAGAAGGCCGCACCCAAGGCCAAGCGCACCACCCCGCGCGGCTCAAACAAGAAGAAGGTCAAGAAACTCGCGCGCGGCCAGTCCAAGCGCTAAACAAGGCCGCAGGCGATATCGCCCAGGCTTCCGGGCCGTACACCGATTCGGTGGCGGCCCGGAGTCGTTTTGCTCCTGCTCTCGTTCCCCTTGCAGTCGAGCATCCCAGCATCTGTTCCGCCCCCTATTCCCCAACATGTAAACTTCCGGAAAGGCTCTCACTGCACAGCGCCGGCAACGTTCATCGAACACCAGGAGAACTGCCCTGCCCAATCAACTGTTTGCCCGCAAGTCCATCGATAAGCTCATTCGCGAATCGGAAGAGCCCGAACATGCGCTGAAAAAGACCCTCGGTCCCTGGTCCCTCACCGCCCTCGGAATCGGCGCCGTCATCGGCTCCGGCATCTTCACGGTCATCGGGACCGCCATGGCGGGCCAGAAGTTCGACACACCCGAAATCAGCAACACCCCCCTCATCCACTACCTGCTCACCCACACCGCCATGGCCGGACGCCCCGGCGCAGGCCCCGCCCTCGCCCTTTCGCTCGTCCTCGTTGCCATTGTGTGCGTCTTCACCGGCCTCTGCTATGCCGAACTGGCCTCCATGATCCCCATTGCCGGCTCGGCTTACACCTACACCTATGCCACGCTTGGCGAACTGGTCGCCTGGATCATCGGGTGGGATCTCATCCTCGAATACGCCTTCTCGAACATGAGCGTCAGCGTCGGTTTCGCCGCGCACATCGAGGCGCTCCTCGAGTGGTTCGGCCTCCATCCACCGCTTCAGTGGATCTCGCCCGCCTACCTGCCCACCGGCCTCCAGGATTTCGCCGGCCGCGACCTCTACCAACCCGGCTGGCACTTCGGCTTCAACATCCCGGCCTTCCTCGTGGTGATGCTTCTCACCGTTATCCTCGTTCGGGGCATTCGCGAATCGGCCCGCACCAACAACATCCTCGTCCTGATTAAGATGGTCGCGATCCTCGCGTTCATCTTTGCCGCCGCCAGCTTCATTAAGCCGGTCTACTGGCATCCCTTTATGCCCAACGGCTGGACCGGCATGCTCTCGGGTGGGTCCATCATCTTCTTCACGTACATCGGATTCGACTCCGTATCGACGGCCGCGGAAGAATGCAAAAAGCCTCAGCGCGACTTGCCAATCGGCATCCTGGCCACGCTAGTCGCCTGTACCCTTCTGTACGGAGGAGTCGCGATCTGCCTCAGCGGCATCGTGCCTTGGAACTCCATCATGGGCGACGCCGCTCCCGTCGTGAACGCTCTCAAGCGCCTCTCTACCGAGGCCGGCGGAAGCCCCCTGCGCTGGGTTGAGCTCATCGTCCTCATCGGCGCCATGCTGGGCATGATCTCGTCGATTCTTGTATTCCAGCTCGGACAGGCCCGCGTCTGGTTCGCGATGTCCCGCGACGGCCTGTTGCCCAAGGTTTTCGGCAAGATTCACACCCGCTTCCGCACGCCCGCTGTGGCCACCTGGGTCGCGGGCTTCGTCGTCGGCATTCCCGCCGGTCTGCTCGACATCGGAACCGTCTCCAACCTCTCCAACATCGGCACGCTCTTCGCTTTCGTACTGGTCTCCATCGCCGTAATGATCCTGCGCTATCGCGAGCCTGCCCGCCCTCGCTCCTTCCGCGCACCGTTCGGCCCCGTCTTCCCGGTACTCAGCATCATCTTCTGCATCGTGCTCATGATGGGACTGGAAGTGCTGACGTGGACGGCGTTCTTCATCTGGCTCTTAGTCGGCCTGCTGATCTACTTCTTCTATAGCCGGCATCGGTCGGAGTTCGCGGGCATGCGATGAACCAAACCGGGACAGGTCCTAAACGCCTCGGGATAAAGACAAGATCAAAAAGCTCACGGATTCCACATAATCTCTGATGACAGGGACGTGGGCAAGATGCGATCGATCTCCTCAACTCAGCGGCGCCCCCGGCAGATCCTCCAGTCGAACGTAAACGGGCAGTCCCCGTTGCCGGGCGATCCGCACATCCTCATCCGCTCCGTTTGACGCGCCTTCTATCCGCAGCACCGCATCGCACCTCTCCAACAATCTTCCCGCCACCGGATACAAATACTGCTCCGAAATCGCGTCACCCACCTCGCTCGATCCCGCCTGCTCTGCAAGCGGCAGCGCGACCCACTCTCCAATAAGCGGAATGTGCCCCGCCTTGTAAACACCGAGAGCGAACGACTCCAGTCGCTGCAGATTCTGTCTGATCCTTTTCGCATCACCATCGGTTCCCGACCTGTAGGGCCCAGCCACCAGCACAATCAGGGGTTTCATCGCGTTCATGCGACCTCCAGAAAACCAACATACCTGAATCATGTATAAACGTGCAACTTCATGCATTTTCGTGCACACAGCAGCAATTTGTGCGATAGTACTGCTGTGCTCACCAGCCACCGTCGCAAACACATCCTCGACACTCTGCGCAAAACCGGCTCGATCGTCGCCAAAGACCTGAGCGCCGAGCTCAACCTCTCCGAAGACACCATCCGCCGCGACCTCCGCGAACTCGCCGCCGAAGGCCTCCTCCAGCGCGTCCACGGCGGAGCTCTTCCGTCGTCTCCCGCGATGGGCAACTTCGCCTTCCGCCTCAACGTTGCAACCGACGAGAAGAAGAGCATCGGCCGAGCAGCCGCTGCGATGATCCGTCACGGGCAGGTCGTCATACTCGATGGCGGGACGACCGCCGTTCAGATCGCCCGTAACTTATCACAGGAACTCCGTGCCACCGTCGTCACCCACAGTCCCACCATCGCCGTCGAACTCGTCGAGCACCCCAGCGTCGATGTCATCCTCATTGGCGGCAAGCTTTTCAAGCACTCCGTCGTCGCTGTCGGTGCACCTGCAATCGAGAGCATCGGCCGCATCCGCGCCGACACCTACTTCATGGGGGTGACCGGCATCCACGCTGAAGCCGGCCTCACCACCGGCGACTTCGAAGAAGCCCACGTCAAGCGCGCCCTCTCGGCCAGCGCCGCCGAGACCATCGTTCTCGCCTCATCAGAAAAACTCAACGCCGTCTCACCCTACGTGATCGCTCCGATCTCCGCAATCACCGGAATGATCGTCTCCGACCATGTGAAATCAAAAACCCTCTCGCCCTTCTCGCGCCTCGGCATCTCCATCACGAAAGCATCCACGTAAACTCAAAGTGTGTCCGACATCGAATCATTTATTCGCCGCCTCCCGAAGGCAGAACTCCATCTGCACCTCGAAGGCACGATTACGCCCGCGACACTCGTCAAACTCAGCCAGCGTCATGACACTGCGCCGATCGCATTACCCGACGCCGAAGCCCTTTACCAATTCAACGACTTCACTGGCTTCCTCCTCGCCTTCAAAGCCGTTTGTGAGCGTCTCATCACCCCCGAAGACTACGAACTCGCAGCCTGGCGCATGGCCCAACATCTGGCCGAGCAGGGCGTTGTTCACGCAGAGGTATACATCTCCGTCGGAGTGATCTACCACTGGCGCAATCCAGATCCCGATTGTTTCGACCCCATCTTCGCCGGCCTCGAACGTGCACGCCAGCGCGCACAAGGTGAACTCGGCCTCACGATCTATTGGATACTCGACGCCGTACGGCACTTCCCACTCGACGAGGCGGACAAGGTCTTCCGCAAAGCCGCCCAGCTTCACGAGCATCACCCGTCTATCATTGCAATCGGCCTCGGCGGCGACGAACGCCGTTGCGGCTCCGAGCCTTATCGCGAGATGTACGCCCGGGCTCGCAAAGCTGGACTGCGCCTCACGAATCACGCCGGCGAAACCACTGGCCCTGAAGCAATCTGGGAAGCACTCTCCATCGGCTCCGAACGCCTCGGCCATGCGCTCTCCGCCGTGGAAGATCCGAAACTGATGAATCACGTGAAGGCTCAGAACACCTGCCTGGAGCTAAATCCGACTTCCAACATCCGGACCGGCGTCTGTCAGAGCTTCGCCGCGCACCCCCTGCGGCGCTATTTCGATGCTGGCCTCATCGTTACGCTCAACTCCGACGATCCTGCCTTCTTCGGGTCTGATCTAGCCAACGAATTCCTGCTCGCCCACACCGAACAGGGATTTTCGAGGGATGAGCTGCGAAAACTTGCAGTGAACTCCATCACAGCAAGTTTTCTGCCCGATGTAACCAAACGTTCATGGCTCTCTCAAATCACTGAGTCAGACTGAGCACGATGTTCCAATTCAGGCAGAGTTATCAAATCGGAATGCATCCAACCTAAGTTGTAGTCTCACCACGCGGGCGTGGGATACGTCAAACTACAGTTGGGCTATCATCAATCAAGGAGACCGAGCCAGCTATGTCCGCCCCCGCCGCACCTTTGACACTCCTCGACGAACAGGAAGAGAGCAAAACTCTCCGGGTTATTGGCTGGTTCTCTGTCGGCATGGCTGTCGCCGCCATCAGCCTCTACTTTGGCCGTGAACTTCGACTCCGTTACAAGTTCAACCACCGCACTCCGTACGACTTCTATTCGAACGCGGGCAATCAGCAGTCCACCGAATTCGGCGTCGGCATCTAATCCCGCAGCATCGCGCTTCATAAATGCCGCCCCGTGCGGCATTTTTCTTTTACGCAAGAACTTCTGCAAACGCCATGGGCAATTCCGCGAGCGGAACCGCACTCGGCTAGGCTGCTTCACTACTGCGAGACCTCCTCGATCGCTCGATCTTTTACCCATTTGATCGAGTCGCGCACCTTAGCTGCATACCATTGCGTGAATCGAATTAAGTAATCACAACATCTCTGCCACGCGTACCCAACCAGCATCGTTACCAGAGATCTTCAGGTCAAACTGTGATCCCGCGCGTCACATAGGTACATCCCGAGATGCGCAGGCCACATCTCAACAAAGTGAAAGGGAGCTTATATATGCATTATTTATTGACTCACTGGCTCATCTCCCTGGCCGGAACTTTATTTCTCGGCCTCTCCGCAATGGTCCTGCATGAGTTCGGTCATCTCGTCACATCACTCATGGTAGGCATCAAGGTGAAAAGCGTTGGTCTCTGCATGAAGGGCATGTACATCGTGCGCGAAGCCGGATCCCCAGCGAAGAATTTGCTCGTTTCGCTCGCTGGCCCGCTCACCAATGTCGCGCTGATTCTTCTTTTCTGGCACACGTCGCCGAAGTTTGTGCTGGCAAATTTCTGTCTCGCGTTGTTCAATCTCCTGCCCGTTACGGGATCAGATGGCGACCGAGCCCTCCTGTGTCTTGAACAAATGCAAAAGGAATCCACCACCGCACCGCAGACACACTGATCGCAGAGCTCAGTGACCAGAAGATCGCTCCCGACAACTGTCTCCTGGATGCCTGCCGCCTGATCCCTGTTAGGCTTTCCCCATGGGGCGCATTCGTGTTCTATCTGACCAGGTGGCCAACCAGATTGCTGCCGGTGAAGTAGTCGATCGCCCCGCCTCCGTGGTTAAAGAACTTCTCGAAAACTCACTTGACGCCGGCGCAACTCGCATTCGTATCGAAGTCGAAGCCGGCGGCCGCAAACTCATTCGCATCACCGACGATGGCAATGGAATGAATCGCGATGATGCGCTCCTCGCCTTCGAGCGTCATGCAACCTCGAAGCTGCGCAAGGCCGACGAACTCTTATCCATCGAAACCCTGGGCTTCCGTGGTGAAGCGCTGCCCTCCATCGCCTCCGTTGCCCGTGTCTCTCTCGAAACTGCCACCGGCGAAGACCCCACCGGCACCCATCTTGAAATCGCCGGCGGAAAAATTCTGCACGTCGATGACGCTGCGCTTCCCCGCGGAACCACCCTCTCGGTCTCCGATCTCTTCTTCAACACGCCGGCTCGCCGCAAGTTCCTTCGCGCCGAAGCCACTGAACTCTCGCATGTCACTGCGCTCGTCACTCACTACGCGCTCGCCCATCCCGAAAAACACTTCGAGCTGATCTCCGCCTCTCACTCGCTCGTTAGCGCGCCTCCGGTAAGCCGCCCCGCCGAGCGCATTTACCAAATCTTCGGCAAAGACACTCTGGAGCAACTCCTCCCCGTCGCCGCCGAAACCCAGTTCGATCGATCCGGCCTTCCCGAGCCGCCCCCCTGGAAGCGGGATCCCGAGGAACCAGCCCGTGTTCCGGGAAAGCTACGCCTCTCCGGCTTCTACTCCAAACCTGAACTCCAGAAGCTCAACCGCAATTCGATTTACATCTTCGTCAACAAGCGCCTGATCCGCGATCGCCTCCTCCTTCATGCCATTAGCGAGGCCTACCGCAACATCATTCCGCCCACCAGCTATCCCGTCGTGCTCCTTTTCCTCGAAATGCCGCCCGAAGAAGTCGACGTCAACGTGCACCCGGCGAAGACCGAGGTCCGGTTCCGCCAGCAATCCCTCATTCACGATTTTGTCCGCGACACCCTGCGGAACGCGCTCATCGCCGCCCGGCCCGTTGCCGGGTTCAAGGCCGCTCTCGAATCCTCCCCGGCTGCGACGCCGTCACTGATTCCTATTCCCGCCTCGCGAATTCCCAGCTCGCCCGACGAGCAGCCCGTAAGCAGCAATTCTGACCGCGTCTCAGGCGCCGAGGCTGAACCCTTCCGGCTCACATCGCGGCCGCTCACCCCGATTCCGGGCAAGCTTCCTTTCGGTGATCACGACATCGCCGCCCATCTCGAACAGCAGACCCTCCGTCAGGCCGCCGCGGCTCTCATGGAAGCTCCAGCGTCCGCTCACGAAAGCTGCTCGCCCGACTACCAGTCCGATACGACTCAAACTGCTGAAGGCACTACCCGGGTTGAAGCCGAACAGGCCGCCGCCAACCTCAACCGCCTCGGCTCGCTGCGCCCTCTCGGCCAACTCCGCGAGTCCTTCATACTCGCTGCGGGAGAAGATGGCCTCTGGATCATCGATCAGCATGTCGCACACGAACGTGTGCTCTTCGAAAAGATCCTCCGCGAGCGAAAAGTGGAGCACGTCCAACGCCAGCGCCTTCTCATGCCCCTGTTGGTGGAACTCAAACCGTGGCAGATAGTGGTATTCGCCCAAATAGCAGATGAGCTCGAACGCAACGGCTTCGAGGTCGAACCATTCGGCCCTCACACCCTCGCTGTCAAAGCCGCCCCGGTGGGGCTTGAAGGCGTCTCTCTCGAACGCATGCTCAACGAAGTGATCGAGCAGTCCGGCGACGCCCCTCTGGAACCTTCGCTAAATCAGGATCTTAGCGCTCTTCGAACGCGCATCGCTGCCTCCATCGCCTGCCACTCCGCCATCAAGATCAATACCCCCCTTGACCCGAAGCGAATGGAATGGCTATTGTTGGAGCTTGCAAAGACTGAGCATCCAACGAGTTGCCCCCACGGCCGACCGATAGCTCTGTTGTACTCGTGGAAGGACATTCAGCGGGCCTTCCATCGAATTTAAAAGGCATTTAAGATAAGAACTTGGGTGCAGCCTCCTACCGAGGTATGAGAGCTGCTGGGCGCAAAAGCACTCCAGAGCCGCCGTAGCGCCAACCCGGAAGTGAGGTTTTTCTTTGACATCCGAGCAACTAGCACAAGCGCGCGCCGAAAGAATGCGCCAAAACGGCCTTGGAACTCTTACTTTGGAAGAAGTCCGCACGTGGATTGAAGAGACCGGCCTTTGCCTTTTTCTGCCCAGACGGCAGTTTTCCACTTCCGTTGCCCCGTCCTTTGTTGAAGCTGTTGCCGGACGCCCGGAAGCCACTCCAGATCAGAAGACCATTACTCACGCGGAAGATCTGCTCATTCGTCTTGAAAACGAAGGAGTTGCCGTTCGCCTGAACCTGCAGGGCCAGCCCGGCGAACAGCCGGATTTCGTGGTGGCCAGCTGGGTTCTCCCTTATGTCTATGCCCTTCGCGGTGATCGCGACTGGCGCCGTAGTCCCCAGCTGACTGGCTCGCGCCAGGTCTCCCAGCTCGCCGTCCACGTGTACAAACAGCTCGAGAGCGGCGATCAGAATGTCTCTCAACTCAAGCAGGCTCTCGGACGCGAAGTATCCGAATCGGCCGTCATCCGCGCCATCACCGAGCTGTGGCAGCAACTCCGTATCATCCCCGTGATTGCCGCCCGCGGTCAGGCAGCGAAATGGCAGTTGCTCCGTACCCGCTTTCAACGTGCTATCGCGGAAGGCGCCTCCACTTCCCAAGTCACTGCAATTTCAGTGCTTTCCTCCATCTACCTGCAGGCCGTAATCGCCGCAAGTATGGAAGAGGTCGAGTTTTTCCTCGCGGCACTCACCGCACGCAGCAAAATACGCGAGGTCATCCGCGGCCTTGTCGCCACTCGCCAGGTACATACCCTGTCGCTCGGACATGCTCCGCACTTTTATGTAGCGGGAACCCTGCCCGAATTCGAACCCGCTTCCAGTCTGTACGCTAATTCAACTCTTTCTGCGGCGTCCTACTTTGGTCGTTCCTTTGATCGCGACGATGAGACTCCCAGTCGCGCTATCTCCGTGCCTTTCGCCCAGCAGCCGCCAGCGTTCCAGGCTAAACCGCCTGCGCCGGCGTCGGTGGCCGCATCGGCCCCAGCTCCCTCTGCCGATGTTCAAGAAACGGAAGTTGCGAATCATCACCCGGCAAGAACCCCCGTCCGCCGCCCCCTCACCAACGGCAAGCCTGACACTGCGCGTCCACACTTCAACAGGCCCGTATCGCGCAAGCCAGCCGCCTCCAGCCGTCCCGCCTCTACGAACGGGCACGCGGCACGCCACACTCCCGACCCACGCAAGAAGAGTGGCGCGCGCCCTTCGTCGGAAACGCGCTGGAACGGCAAAAAGAACGGCAAGCATACGCACGGAAGCAATGGTCACGCTGCCGGATCTCACGGGCGAACGGCAAATGGCACCAGTTCGAATCGCTCTGGAACCGGCGCCACTTCCAGTCGTACTGGCAACGGCACAGGTTCTACTCGCGCTTCGAAGCCCACATCCCAGTCGTGGACCAAGCGCGCCGGGACAGCCAAGCCAAAATCAGCCTCCCGCACTGAAGCACGCCCCCCGCGCAAGAACCGTCCGTCCTTAACCGCCGCAGGACGCTCCAGCGCAAACGGCAAGCGATTCTTCGGTAGCCGCTCCAAGCAGGGGACCAAAAAACGCGGATGAGTCTCGACGAACGTCCCGCAGAAAAACTTAAGCGCAACTTCGTCGTAGCTATCGATGGGCCGGCGGGCGCGGGTAAAAGCACAATTGCCCGCCACCTGGCCCGTCACTATGGCCTCCTCAATCTTGAAACCGGAGCGATGTATCGTGCATTTGCCTTGAAGGCGCTTCGCCTTGAGGTCCCGCTCGACGATCCGGCTGCTCTCCAGCTTCTCGCCTCCGAAACCGACATTCAACTCGAATCCGGCGAAGATGAGAATTGCGTTCTCCTGGACGGCGAAGACGTCACGGGCCAGATCCGCAACCAGACCGTCACCGAGGCCGCTTCCCGCGTCAGCGTCTTTCCTGCTGTTCGCGCCAGCATGGTCAAGCGCCAGCAGCAAATGGCCGCCAAAGGTGGTGTGGTCATGGAAGGGCGCGACATTGGAACCGTCGTCTTCCCGGACGCTGAAGTAAAGATCTTTCTCGATGCCGCCCCCGAAGTGCGTGGCCTGCGTCGCTACGACCAGATAGGCCAGAAGGGCCAGCCCGCCAGTCCTCCAGAAGAAGTCATCCGCGATCTACGTGCTCGCGACGAACGCGACCGCAATCGCGCCGACTCTCCCTTGCGCCCCGCCGCTGACGCATTTCTCCTCGATTCCACCAACCTCACCCTCGATCAGGCTCTCAAAGCAGCCGAATCGGCCGTGGACGCATGGCTCGAAAAGAACTCCAGCAACCCTTCCCAGCCGCATCGGGCCTAAACTAAAACCAGGCTCCAGTTCGAGTTTGTTCTCTGCCAACGTCCGAGCGTACTCCGGCTCATTATCAAAGAACCGGCGCGCTGCTGATACAAATGGCGTCGCCCACCAAATAGATACAATCAGATAGAGATAGATCTCTGATCGATGCAGTTCCCGCGCAATCGATTTTCATCAAAACTGGTTCTGTTTTGAGACGCACCAACCGGGCCTCTTACCACAGCAGCAATTGTTGAGTCTGGAGGCTGCCATGTCGCTTTGCTGCCACGAATGCGGGTCCACCGACCTTCGTACCGCCCATCTGAGCTTTCGCGATTGTCTTCGCCTGGTCGCAATGAAATATCCGGTGCGCTGCCGGACATGCAAGGCGAGATCGTATGCACCGCTTCTCCATGCGCTTGATTTACCCCGCCCTCAACGCTCCCGCACGCGCGACCGGAACAATCAGTAGCCGAAAACAAGGCCGCATTGTTCTCCCCTGTCACCAGAAATTCCCTTGCGCACGATCCGCCGCCCGATGCTATAGGCTTTTATCATGGAGAAGACGTGCCATCGTTGTCACCAGGGGGTTCCCGAAGACAGTTGCTATTGTGCATTCTGCGGGCTGCCGCAGCTCGTGTACTCGGCCGAACCCGGAGCAATTCCCGCCTCCTCCGAAAAGTGGCCCGAAGTTGTTCGTGACGCAAGTTCCATTGATTGGAAACCGGGCATGCGGGCAGCCCTTGCGCTCGCGGTCCCTGCTGGTCTCCTCTCTTCCGAAATTTCTCCTCTCAGCCCTCTCGGCATCTTCTGGATGGCAGCCGCCGCCGCATGGGCTGTCGTGCTCTATATGCGCAGCCAGCGCCCCGCATGGATCACCATAGGAGCTGGCGCCCGCATCGGCCTTGTCACAGGTCTCATTGCGGGATGGCTGGCTTTCGGCCTCAGTGGTGCAGGCCTCTTCGTCACGCGCGTCGTTCTGCACCAAGGCAACGAAATCGACTCCACGTGGATTGAGGTCGTCAACAAGATCTACCAGCAGACGCAGCAGTGGGAGGCACAGATGTCCGCCCCTGCCAACGCTGGACAAGCAGAAGCACAACGCAGGTGGATGCTCTCCCCCGAAGGCCATGCCGGATTTCAGACTCTAGGACTCGCGTGGTACTGCTTCCTGCTCATCCTGTTCGCCGTCGCTGGCGGCGCGATCAGCGCCAGAATCCTCGCCCGCCGACGCCGCCCCGAAATCTAATCACGGAAACAATCACAGAGTGCGCTACGTCGCAGATCGCTCCGCCCGCCTGAGTCGAAATACCCGCTCCCCTGCCTCCAAGTCCGAGATCAATTGGGATGAGGGCCGCACGCGGCTAGAAGCTACAGGCTTGCAGCTGTTTCTCCACAACTTGCCCCGTCCCCCCATAGCCTTCTATCATCCGGCGAGAGAGTCTATGAGCGAAAACACAACTACGCCCGCCCTCCGTGTAAAGGGCAGGCTGATGTCCGCCTCGGAGATTGAGCGCACCCTGGTGCGTTTGGCCCACGAGATCGTGGAGAAAAGCAATGGCAGCGAGGATCTGACGCTGATCGGCATTAAACGCCGCGGCGTCCCCTTTGCTGACCGCCTGGGTAAGCTCATCTCCAATATCGAGAAGCGCCCAGTCGAAACGGGCACCCTCGACATTCAGTTTTACCGCGACGATCTCTCCACCGCTGATGTGCGTCCCGTGGTCACACCCGGAGCCCTCGGCTGCGAAGTCGAAGGCCGGGATGTCGTCTTGTGCGACGATGTGCTCTACACCGGCCGCACTATTCGCGCCGCCCTCGATGCGCTCTTTGATCACGGCCGTCCTCGCCGGGTTCAGCTCGCCGTGCTCATTGACCGCGGACACCGCGAGTTGCCCATCGAAGCAACCTACGTTGGCCGCCACGTCCCCACCAGCAGCCGCGAAATCATCGAAGTGAAGTTCCACGAGGTCGACAACGATGAGCAGGTACTCCTCGTTGAGCGGGTGGACTAAGAAACGTCTTTAGCTATTGGCCACCGGCCACTAGTTACAGGCTCAACCGATAACCGGTCTGTAAGCCGGTTCCTCAGCGTGGATCGAAATATGACCGCCGCAACCCCTCTGCCCGCACGTCGCCAGCTTCACACGCCGCAACCGCCAGTCTCCTCTTTTCCTCACAATCCGGGCTCACTGCTCTCGGTGATGGACCTCGATCTCGACACCGTCAGCCACCTGCTCACGCGCGCCACCGCGCTGGAAAGGCAGGATCCGCTGACGCGCGACCGCATTCTTTTGAAGCGCCGCATCGCCCTGCTCTTCTACGAGTCCTCCACCCGCACCCGCACCAGTTTCGAACTGGCCGCAAAAAGCCTTGGTGCTGACACCACGCTCGTCTCCAGCCTCTCCTCGAGCATTGAGAAGGGCGAGACTCTCAAGGACACCGGCCTTACTCTCCGCGCGCTCGGCGCAGAAGCCATTATCCTCCGCCACAACTCCTCCGGCGCTGCATGGCTCCTCGAAGAAGTCACACGCCTGCCAATCCTCAATGCAGGGGACGGGATGCACGAACACCCCACGCAAGCCCTGCTCGACCTCCGCACCATCCTCAATCATCTCGATCCCAGTTCGAAGACCGTCATCCTGAGCGAAGCCCGCGTATCGAGCGCAGTCGAAGGACCTGCGGTATCGTCCAACACCCTCGCCGGTGTCACCATCACGATCGTTGGCGACATCCTCCACAGTCGAGTAGCCCGCTCCAACATGCTCCTGCTCCCCCGCCTCGGCGCGCGAGTCATCCTCTGCGGACCCACGCAACTGCTTCCCGACTCCGCCGCGAACGCAGGCCCGGGTATCTTCGTTGAACGCGATTTCGAAGCCGCGCTCCGCCAGTCCCAGGTCGTCATGATGCTCCGCATCCAGGCCGAACGCCTCGCAGGCCTGCAACTCGACCTGGCCCAGTACAAGGACGCCTATCAGCTCACCGGCCAGCGATTATCCGCTCTCGCTCCAACAGCTCTGGTCCTGCACCCTGGCCCCATCATCCGAGGCCTGGAACTCACCGCCGGAGTTGCCGACGGCCCACAATCCGCCATTCTCGAACAGGTCCGCCACGGCGTAGCGATCCGCATGGCCGTGGTCGAACGAGCCCTCACAGCGGCCGGAAAGGAAGGCCGCGCATGACCGCCCTCATTATCCGCAACGGGCACCTCATCGACCCCGCTGCCGGCGTCGACGCCCTCAAAGATCTTCTCCTCAAAGACGGCCGCGTCGCCGAAATCGTCAGCCCCGGCAAGCTGAAAGCGACCGACGGCACCGAAGTTCTGGATGCGACCGGCCTCACCATCGCTCCTGGCCTCATCGATATCCACGTCCATCTACGCGAGCCCGGTCAAGCCTACAAGGAAACCATTGCCACCGGAACCGCCGCAGCCGCAGCCGGTGGATTCACAGCTATAGCCGCCATGCCCAATACCAATCCGGTCAACGACTCACCCGAAATCACCCGCTGGATGCACTCCCCCGATCGCGGCGCCTGCGTTCGTGTCTACCCCATCGGAGCAGCCACCCGTGGTTCCAAAGGCGAGCAGATAAATGACTTCGCGGCCCTTAAATCCGCCGGAGCGGTCGCCGTCACCGACGATGGGCACCCCATCCTCAAAGACAGCATCATGCGCGAGACTCTCGCCGCCGCCGCCCGCGTCGGCCTCAGCGTCATTCAGCACGCCGAAGACACCCGCATGACCCAGGGCGCCAGCATGAATGCAGGCCCCATCGCGTTCAAACTCGGCCTGCGGGGCATGCCTACCGAGGCCGAAAGCAGCCTCGTCGAGCGCGATATCCGCCTCGTCACCGAACTTCGCGATTCGCGCGTCCACTTGCACGTGGCGCACACATCGACAGCCGCCGCTATCGCCGCCGTTCGCAAGGCGCGACGGAACGGACTCCGCGTGACCTGCGAAGTGGCGCCGCACCACTTCCTGCTCACGGAAGAGCACGTCGGCCTCTATAACACCAATGCCAAGATGAACCCGCCGCTCCGCTCAGCCGCCGACCGCGACGCCATGATCGAAGGCATTCTCGACGGCGTCGTCGACGCCATCGCCACCGATCACGCACCGCACGCCGTGCACGAAAAGGAAGTCGAATTCGAAAACGCCCCCAACGGAATCACCGGCCTTGAAACAGCCCTCGGCCTGTGCCTCCGCTGGCTCCACAAAGAGTGGAAGCTCCCTCTCGGGCGCGTTTTGAGTCTCCTCAGCGCGCAACCCGCCGCGCTCCTCGGCCTCAAAGGCCGCGGCACATTGGCGGTCGGCAGCTTCGCCGACGTAGTTGTCTTCGATCCCAAAACCGAATGGATCTATCACGCCAAAGAGACGCGCTCCAAGGCGCACAACACTCCATTCGACGGCTGGACGATGCAGGGCAAAGTTCGTTGGACGATCAGCGAGGGCCGGATAGCCTTTTCAGCTACAACTCCCCAATGACAGGTCTTCGTCGCGGGGCAAAAGTATAAGAGCGGATCTCCCGAATCGCGGCCGTTCTGATTTTTCCCAGCTAATCCCTGCTTACGACGCTTTCCCCAGCAGTGCCTGCTCAGCGCGCAGCCAATCCTCGGCATCATGACCGTGCTGGTATCCCCGCTCCGCCCACAGTTTGTGCGCCAACGCTGCAATCTCCTCACGACTCACCGTGCGGATCTCCTGAACGTTCTTCGAGGTCTTCTTCGCTGCAATTGCCTTCGGAGCAGACGCCGACGCGCTCGTCTTCTTCCGTGTGGTCGTTTTCTTCGTGGTCTCTGTCATCAGACTCTTACCTCCTGAAATTGTGGCCAGCGCGGATCTGTATTGAAATCCGCCACATAACTGGCCATTCTCTTAAGGT
>Ga0068855_100003175_pt1 | contig 20120 bp, 16 predicted proteins | sample KBSCornC52_FD_66592 | JGI IMG/M metagenome (GOLD analysis project Ga0068855, IMG submission 66592) | Corn rhizosphere microbial communities from Kellogg Biological Station, Michigan, USA - KBS Corn C5-2 | ecosystem: Host-associated > Plants > Roots > Rhizosphere > Soil ...
CAGGGGTTCGTCGGCATCGCGCAGGCGCGCGAAGCAGGCGGCAAGAAAGCGTGCCGCGAAATCCTTGAACGCGGCGGTCGGGCCGTGGAACAGTTCGAGCAGCCAGGTGTCGGGCGCGATCGCGCGCAGCGGCGCGGGCAGGTCGAGCGCTTCGGCGCAGATCGCCTCGAGCTCGTCGGCGAGCGCATCGCCGGCAAAGAACGGTTGCAGCAGGTGCGCGGCGATCGCGGGCAAGGTATCGTCGCCGTCGAAGTCGGCGGTGTCGAACGCGGGCAGCGATTGCGGCACGTAGAGGCCGCCGTCCGGCGCAAGTCCGGCGACGAGCGCGGCACCAAGGCCGATCGCGGGCGCTTGGCCGCGCGTGCTGACGTAGTTCATGCGACCACCGACGCGGCAGGCCCCGCGACCGGCGAGATCCACGCCTCGCTCGCATAGCCGACGTCGGAGAACGCGGCGCGCATCCAGCCAGCGACTGAATGCGCGGTGCCCTCGTCGGCGCACCACGCGAACACGCTGGGTCCCGCACCGGAGATGCTGACGCCGAGCGCGCCGGCGTCGAGCGCGCGTTGCTTGACCCGGTCGAAACCGAAGATCAGCGACGCGCGGCGCGGTTCGACCAGCACGTCGTTGAGGCCGGCACGGATGAGTCCCAGATCGCCGGCGTGGCATCCGGCGAGGACGAGCGCGAGGTTCGCGCTCTGCGCGACGAACTCGTGCAAGGCGTAGTGCCCCGCGAGCGCCGCGCGCGCCGCGCGTGTTTCGAGCACCGCGGCCGGGTGCACGAGCGCGCAATACAGGCCGGGCGGAACGGGGATCGGCACGAGCCGGTCCGCCGTCGACAGCACCAGCCCGCCGAGCAGCATCGGGCCGACGTTGTCGCCGTGGCGGCCACCGCTCGCGACCGCTTCACCGTCGAGCGCGAACGGATACAGCGCCTCGCGCGCGAGCGGTTTGCGCAGCAGCGCATTCGCGGCGACCAGCGCGGCGACCGCGGATGCGGCCGAGCCGCCCATGCCGGACCCGAACGGGATGCCCTTGTCGATCTCGATCTCGAAGCCGTACGGCACGCCGAGGCCCTCGCGCAACGCGATCAGCGCGGCGCCGGCGGTGTTGCGTTCGGCTTCCAGCGGCAGCGGCAGGGTGTTGCCGCGGATGGCCTTGATGCGCACGAGCGGGTCGAGGATGCGCCGCACCGTGACCCGATCGCCCGCGCCGGTGACGCTGTGGCCGAGGATGTCGAAGCCGACGCCGACGTTGCCGACGCTGGCGGGTGCGAACGCGCTGACGACCTTCCTCACAGGCGCGCTCCCACGCCGGCGGCGACGCGCAGCAGGTCGGCGAACACGCCGGCGGCGGTGACCTCGGGCCCGGCGCCGGGCCCTTGCACGACGAGCGGGTTGTCGCGGTAGCGGCGCGTCGTGAACTGCACGATGTTGTCGGTGAGGCGCAGGTGCGCGAACGCGTGCTCGCGCGGCAGTTCGGCGAGGCCGACGCTGGCGCGGCCGTCGCGATCAAGGCGTGCGACGTAGCGCAGCACGCAGCCGCCGGCGCGGGCGCGCGCGTGGCGTTCGGCGATCGCGGCATCGAATTCGGACAGGCGACGCATGAAATCCTCCGCGGATGAATCGCGCAGCGACGGCGGCACGAGGCTTTCGACCGCGACGTCGCCGAGCTCGAGCCCGCTGCCGGCTTCGCGCGCGAGGATCACGAGCTTGCGTGCGACATCGGTGCCGGAGAGATCGTCGCGCGGATCCGGTTCCGTGTAGCCGAGCGCGTGCGCTTCGTGCACGAGCGCCGAGAACGGCAACGAACCATCGTAGCGGTTGAACAGCCAGGCCAGCGTACCGGAAAGGATGCCCTCGACGGCGAGCAGTTCGTCGCCGGTGTCGAGCAGGTCGCGTAGGGTCGAGATCACCGGCAGGCCGGCACCGACGGTCGCCTCGTAGCGGAAGCGCGCGCCGTTCGCGCTCGCGGTGCGGATCCGTTGCCAGCGCTCTCGCGGGCCGGCGCCGGCGTGCTTGTTCGGCGTGACGACGTGGATGCCGGCGGCGAGCCAGTCGGCGTAGCGCGCGGCGACTGCGTCGTTCGCGCTGCAATCGATGAGCACGGCATGCGGCAGATGTTCGGCGTGCACGTGGCGGACGAGGGCGTCGAGATCGCAGCCGTCGCCGGCGGATCGCTCCCATCCGGCGGCACCGTCCGCTTCGCCGAGCCATTGGCGCCGGCTCGTCGCGACCGCGCGCACGCGTAGGTCGAGCTGGTGCTCGCGCAGCAGGCGCGGGCGCGCGGCCTCGATCTGCGCGAGCAGGGCGGCGCCGACCTTGCCGGGTCCGACCAGGCCGATCGACAGCGTCTGCGGCGACAGCCAGAACGCCGCGTGCGCGGCGCGCAATGCACGCGCGACGTCGGCGCTGTCGACCGCGACCGAGATGTTGCGTTCCGAAGCGCCCTGCGCGATCGCACGGATGTTGACTCCGCAGCGCGCGAGCGCGCCGAACAGGCGCGCGGCGACGCCGGGCTGGCCGGCCATGCCGTCGCCGACCGCGGCGAGCACGCTGATGCCGCCGGCGACGCCGACGCTGGCGATCTCGCCGCGCGCGAGTTCGGCGACGAACGCGCGGCGCAATGCGTGCTCGGCGCGCGTGGCATCGGCTTCGCGCACGATGCAGCAGATCGAATGCTCGGACGAGCCCTGCGAGATCATCACGACCGAGACGCCGGCTGCGTGCAGTGCGCCGAACGCGCGTTCGGCGGTGCCCGGCACGCCGATCATGCCGGCGCCTTCGAGGGTGAGCACGGCGAGGTCGCGCACCGCGCTGAGGCCTTTCACGGGCGATTGCGACTCACCGTCGGCGCCGCCGCCGATCGCGGTGCCCGCATGCGCGGGGCGGAACGTGTTGCGGATGCGCACCGGCAGGCCGCGCGCGATCACCGGGGTCAGGGTCTGTGGATGGATCACCTTGGCGCCGAAATACGCGAGTTCGCAGGCCTCGTCGTAGCTCAGCGCGGCGAGCGGGATCGCGTCCGGTACGAGGCGCGGGTCGGCCGACAGCACGCCGTCGGTGTCGCCCCACAGGGTCAGCTCGCGCGCATCGGCGAGTGCGGCGAAGATCGCCCCCGAGTAGTCGCTGCCGTTGCGCCCGAGCACGGTGTTGCGGCCTTCGCGCGTGCGTGCGACGAAGCCGGTCACGACCAGCCACGGCTGTGCATGCTGCGCACGCCAGGTCGCGTAGTTCGCGGCGCTGGCATCCCAGTCGACGATCGCGCCGAGTTCGCCGTGCCCGATCACGAGCACGTCGCGCGCGTCGAGGCAGGCGCAGGTGTGGCCGTTCGCGCCGAGGAGGTCGGCGAGGATGCGCGCCGACCAGACTTCGCCCAGACCCTGGATGGCTTCGGAGGCTTCGCGGTTCGGCGTTCCGAGCACGGCGAGCGCCGCGAGCAGGCGCGCGAGCTGGTCGAATCCCTGCGCGAGCCAGGCGACGGTCGGCTCGGCGCGTTCGCCGAGCAGGTCGCGTGCGGTCACGAGGTGGCGTTCGCGCAGCGCGGCGAGGTCGGCATTGAAGTCGTGCGTGCCGCGGACCGCGGCGTCGGCGAGTGCGATCAGTGCATCGGTGGTGCCGCGCATCGCGGAGACGACCGCGAGCTGGCGCGGACCGGACTGGGCGGCAAGGATTGCGGCGACGCGACGGAAACAACCCGCATCGGCGAGGCTGGAGCCGCCGAACTTGTGCGCGGCGAACGCATCGTCCGCGGTGGGTGGCGCGGCGGGGGAAAGGGTGGAACGGGACATCGAAAGCCTCCAGTGGAGGCCCCGTTGCGAGGGAGTCGGGCGATCTCGCTGCGGCCCGCTTCCCTTGCGTGGGACGGGGCCGTTGCGTTCAAGGATCAATCTCGCGCAGGCACCCGTACCACGGTCGTCGTCGTGGTAATCGTCGTCGTGCACGTCGTCGTCGCGCGCGCAGGCGTCGGCCGGACGGATGCCGGGCATGCATGCAGGTGATGGCGACGAAGGTTCATGGGTCGAGTGTGCAGGGGGCGCCCGGGGGGCTGTCAAGGGTTCTGCAGTGGGTGGGATGGTGTTTCTCGTTGCGCTGGTTCGAGAATGCCTCTTCGCGAAGACCGACCCGCATCCCTGCATGTTCGTCCCGCATCCCTGCGGGCCGGTTACCTTCTCTTGCTTGTCCAAGAGAAGGTAACCCAAGAGAAGGACACCCCCGCGGCAACGCCCGCAGGACATCCTGTCCTGCGGGTGCGTGAACGGCGGCCGAGGTTCGTCGACAGCGCATCCATGCGCTGACGACGAACGCGCGCGCATCGTGCGCGCGCCCCTGCGGGCTTTGTCGTCCACCGCCCACCGTTGCCGAAGGGGACCCCGGCAAAAGCGGCGCGCTCCTGCGCGCAGAAGCAGAGCGACAGCAGCGGGTCGTGCTGTTGCAGGAGCGGCGTCAGGCGTGATGTTGCGTAGGGCGGTACGCGCGCAGCGCGTGCCGCCGCTATGGCAGGCGCGCCATCAACGCATCGTGCAGGACCTCGCGGCGCCAGCCGTCGAGCGAGGTCGGCCATTGGCGCGTCGCGAGCAGGGCTTCGAGGTGGCGGCGCGCACACAGCAGCCCGTCGGGCAGGTCGAGTTCCTTCGCGCGCGCGACGACAGTCTCCTTCATCGCCGCCACGACCTGCTTTTCGCGGTTGTCCGGTGCATGCGGGATCGGCATGAACTCGAGTTCGTCCGCGGCGAGTGGTGCGTGCAGCACGTCGAACAATTCGGCGCGCTGCGCACTGCGCAGCGCGCGCAGGCCGCGCGTGCGTTCGGCGAGCGCATTCGCATCGGCCGGCGGACGCGAACACAGGTCCAGCGCATGCGCATCGTCGACCAGCCACGAACGCGGTCGGTCGATCGCGCGTGCTGTGCGGTCGCGCCAGCGCAGCACGCGGCGCAGCAGTGCCTGCGATGCACGCGGCCAATCGGCGGCACCGCGCAGGCCGAGTTGCGGCTCGGGGTCGGGTTCGCGATTGCGTGCGCGCTCGAGCAGGCGCTCGCAGTCCTCCTCGAACCACGCGACGTAACCGCGCCGTTCGAGGCGCGCGCCGAGCTCCGCATGCAGGGCGGGCAGGTGGGCGACGTCCTGTGCGGCATAGTCGAGCTGCTGCGGGCTCAAGGGCCGGCGCAGCCAGTCCGAGCGCGTCTCCGCCTTCGGCAGTTCCACGCCGGTGATCTCGCGCACCAGCTTCTGGTAGCCGAGACCGGCGCCGAGGCCCGCGAACGAGGCTGCGATCTGCGTGTCGAACAGGCGCCCGATCGTGCACGACCAGGTCGCGAGCGCTTCGAGGTCTTCGCCGGCACTGTGCATGACGGTCGTGCGTGCGGGATCGGCGAGCACCGCGGCAAGCGGCGCCGGGTCGGCGCCGGTGGTCGGATCGACCAGTGCGATGCGCGCGCCGACCTGCACCTGCACGAGCGCGAGGCGCGGCAGGAACGTATCGGTGCGCATGAACTCGGTATCGAGTCCGACGATGGCGGGTGCGGCGGCGAGCAGTTCCTGCAGTGCCTCGGTGCGTTCGATCCAGTCGGCCAAGCGGGGAGTCCTTTCTGTACGGGAGGTGGCCGCCGCGTGCGCATGGGCTTCACCGCGCGGCGACGAGCGTCGATAATCAACGCACGATGCCCGGTCCCGAAGTCGCACGCAAGCAGCACACCCTCGGCGGAGCAGCGGGTATCGCCCTGCTCGTCTTCGCGCTGGTCTATCGTTTTTTTCCGGGCATCCTGCACATGCAGCCGCCGGAACAGGTCGCGGCGAACCAGGCCAGCACGCGTTCGGGCGCACCGGCCACGTGGTCCGCCGTGCGCCCGGCCTCGACGACGATACCCGCCGTCCCGTCGCCGACCGAGGCCGAAGTGGGTACGTCATACATCGACGCGGTGCGCATGGGACCACCGGTCGCGACGACGAAGGAAGTGGCCGCCCTGCTCAAGCGTGCGCGCGGCGCAGAGGAAAAGGGGGCGTTGTTCGAGTCGAAGGATGCGATCGCGCTGTATCGCGAGGTACTCGTGTCCGCTCCCCACAACGTGGAAGCGGAGACCGCGCTCGATCGCATCGGCGGCGCCGTGCACGACTGGACGCTCGCAGCGATCGACCGCGGCGACGAGGCCGCGGTGCAGCGCTATCTCGCCGTGTATGCCGACCTTCCGCATGACGACGACGAACTCGCCGTGCTGCGCGGGCGCGCGAAGACCCTGCACCAGGTGCTGCCGATGCTGGCGCAGGCCGCGACGCTGGTGAAGAGTGGCCAGCTGGCCGGCACCGGCGACGACAATGCGCTCGCGGTGTACCGCGCGGTGATGAAGCTCGATCCGGGCAACCATCTGGCCGACGCCGGCCTCGCGACGATCGAGCGCGGCTCGCTCGATCGCGCGCTCGCGCAGGCCGCGCAGGACGACTTCAGCGGTGCCGACGCCACGCTCGGCGAGGCGTCCGCGATCCGCCCCGGCTCGCCGGCCTTGCTGGAAACGCGCACGCGCGTCGACGGCATCCGTCGCCAGCGTGCCGAGACCGTGCTCGCGCAGGCGCGCTCCGCGCTCGATTCGGGCAATGCCGATCTCGCCGAACAGCTCGCCAAGAAGGCGCAGGGCATCAGTGCCGACCTCGCCGGCGTCGACGACTTCAACCTGCGCCTGCGCAACGCGCGCCTGTACGCGAGCCTCGCGCCGGGGCAGGTGATCCGCGACCGCTTCCTCGATGTCGCCGGCAACGCACCGGCGATCGTGGTCGTGCCGACCGGTGCGTTCGTGATGGGTTCGGCCGCCGACGAGACGGGTCATCAGGACAGCGAGGAGCCGCAGCGACGCGTGCGTATCGACACCGGCTTCGCGATCGGCCAGACGGAAGTCAGCGTCGGCCAGTTCCGCGAATTCGTCGCGGCCGCGAAGTACGTCAGCGACGCCGAGAAGGCCGGCTCGGGAACCGTCTACGAAGAGGGCTCCGGGCGTATCTCCGATCGGCGCGGCATGGACTGGCGCAACGATTACCGCGGCGAGCGCGCGGGCGACAACCTGCCGGTCATCAATGTGTCGTGGAACGACGCGCAGGCGTATCTCGGCTGGCTGTCGGCGCGCACCGGCAAGTCCTATCGTCTGCCGACCGAGGCGGAGTTCGAATACGCATTGCGCGCGGGCTCGGCGACGCGCTTCGCGTGGGGCGACGGCGATCCCGACAAGGTCGTCGGCAACTTCACCGGCGAGGGCGACCGCTCGCCGAGCAAGCGCAGTTGGACCAGCGCGTTCCCGCGCTACAGCGATGGCTATTGGGGACCGGCGCCGGTGCGCTCGTTCCCGGCCAACCACTTCGGCCTGTTCGACATGGAAGGCAACGTGTCCGAATGGGTCGACGATTGCTGGCACGACAACTACACGCGCGCGCCGCGCGACAGCAGTGCCTGGATCAACCCGGGCTGCGAGCGCCACGTCGTGCGCGGCGGCTCGTGGGGCAGCGACCCGGACCAGGTGCGCTCCGCGTTCCGCATCGCCGCGCGCAGCGACACGCGCAGTGCGCGCGTGGGTTTCAGGATCGCCCGCGCGCTTTGAGCAAGGCGGCGGCTTTCGGTGCGGCCTCGCCGCGCCGGTGTGGCTTTCAGTTGCCGAGCCGTTGTGCCGGTGTCGGCAGCGGCGTGACCTTGCCGCGCGGCAGCTGGTCGGCGGCGCGCTTTTCGAGCCATTGCAGCAACGGGTTCCAGTCCTCGCGATGCGATCGCGAGGTGCTGCTGTCGTCGTCGAAGATGCAGCGGCCGCTGTCGGCGAGGCCGACGTAGGCCTGCGAGTCGCGCACGCGGATCATCGCCGCGTCGGTCAGGCGGTCGAGCGTCGCATCGAGTTGCCTGGCCGAGTTGGTGCGTTCGCGCAGGCGGTTCGCGATCAGTGCGACGCGCACGCGGCCGCTGCGCACGTCGGTGAGCTTGCGCACCATGTCGAGGAACACGAGCGTCGCGCGCAGGTCGATCGGTGAAGGCACGACCGGCACCAGCACCACGTCCGCATGTCGTACGAAACGTTCGAACTCGTGCGCGCGCAGTCCGGCGGGCGTGTCGATCATCAGCACTTCGGTGGTCGCCGGGATGCGCAGCAACCAGCCCGCGCTGAGGCCGTAGGCCGGATCGTTGCTGGCCAGTGCATGCAGCGGCGCGAGGTGCGACGCACGCAAACCGCACCAGGCGAGGGAGGAGCCCTGCGGATCGCAGTCGACGAGGGTGGTGCGCTTGCCGCTGCGTGCGTAGTACCCGGCCAGCGTCGTGGTCAGGGTGGTCTTGCCGCAGCCGCCTTTGCTGTTGGCGACGAGGATACGGAACATGCCGCGATTTCCACCCGAGGGCGAGGTGCCCGGCCCGCAGTGGACGCTATCTGATGTTGCGTGTCAATTTCGCGACGTTAGTCGCGGATTCGGCAGGGTTTTGGCCCTTGGCGGCCTGCCGCAGCTCATCCATCGAGTCCGTCGGTGAAGATGGTGTCCTCGTAGGCGCCCACGTCGGTGCCACCCTGTGCAGGGTAGGCGCGGTCGTCGAGGTCGTACTGGAACGGCTCGCCGGGGCACCGTCCGAACAGGGGCGAAGCCGCAGTCAGGTGATAGTCGCCACCCGCCGCATCGACGAATTGCGGTGCAACGGACAGGTTGTCCGCCGTGAAACTCGGCGGCGTACCGCCACTGGCGCCGAAATCGTCGCAGGTGAGCGCATTGGGCACATCCATGTAGAGGCCGACATTGGTGTTGTTCCAGGCGATCGTGTCGTAGACGCCGCAGGTGTTGTTGCCACCGCAGTACAGTCCGCCGGTGGTGCCCGCGGGCGATGCGTTGTGCGCGATCGTGGCGTGGCCGACGTGCACCGGCGAGCCGTACCCGGTCAGGTACGCACCCCCGTAGTCGGCATCGGTGCTGTTGTCGACGATCAGGACGTTTTCCACGTAGATGGAATCGTATCCGGGGGGACTCGCACCGGAGGCGTACAGGCCGCCGGCATCGCCGCTGGCGTGGTTGTTGCGGATGATCACGTTGTCGACGTCCACCGGTGCATTGACCGTGGCGAGGTAGTTGATCTGCAGGCCGGCGCCGAGACCGCTGTTGCCGTTCTGTAAGGTCAGGTGAGTGACCGCGATCTCGCCGTTCGGACGACGCAGCGCCAGCACACCGGTCGCATTGTGGCCGTCGAGGATCGTGCTCGACGCAGGGTGGCGGTCGCCGCTGCAGCCGGCCGAGTAGCCGCCGTAGATCGTCAGCAACTCGGTGGCGGTCGAGGCGTTGGAGAAGAACGGCCCGTTCGAGGTCGCGTTGCCGGTCAGGTAGGTACCCTTGACGATCCTGATGAGGTTTTGCTCGTCGACGTAGGCGCCGCCATCGGAGACGGCGTCGAGCGCGTTCTGCAATTGCGCGGCGGTCGATACGCAGAAGTCGTGGGCGTTGCCATCGAGGGGATGCACGGAGGCGGCGAGGGCAAGCGCGAGGACAATCCCTCTGGAACGGCCAAAAACGGCGGCGGCAGCGGACATGGTGCGTCTCCGGTGGTATACCACCAGTCAATACGTCGATTGCGCCGGGATCCGGGCGAGCCGGCACCGCAGGGAGGCGTGGTGGAGGGGAACGGGGATGCGATCGTGACCGAACCAGCGCTGACCGAACTCCTGAACGCCGCCAACTCGGGCGATGCGGCGGCGCAGGATGCGGCCTATGCGCTCGTCTATGACGAACTCAAGCGTTGCGCGCGCCGGCAGAGTGCGCTGATGCAGGGCTCGACGATGTCGCCGACAGCGCTGGTCTCCGAGCTCTATCTCAAGCTCAAGACCGGCCACGTCGACCGGATCCACAATCGCACGCATTTCTTCGCGCTCGCCGCGCGCGCCATGCGACAGATCACCGTCGACCATGCGCGCCACCGCAGTCGCGCCAAGCGTGGTGGGGGCGTCGCGCATACGGACATCGATACCGGCGATCTCGGCGCGACGACCGCGGAACAGACGCTCGAGCTCGACGCGGCGCTGACCCGTCTCGCCACGCGCGATCCGGAACTGGCGAACGTGGTCGAATGGCATTTCTTCGCCGGGCTCACGTTCCAGCAGATCGCCGAGGAAATCGGTCGGCACGAGCGCACCGTCCGCCACGACTGGGAACTCGCACGCGCGTGGTTGCGCCGCGCGATGGGAAACCCGGGATAGGTGGGACATGGATACCGCAGCGCAGTGGTCGCGGATCAAGCAGTTGTTCCACGAGGCACAGGTCGTGCCGCTGCACGAGCGCGATGCATGGCTCGCCGCGCAATGCGGTGATGATCGCGAACTCCTGGCCGAGGCACGCGACCTGCTCGCGGCGCAGCCGCGCGCACCGGACTTCCTCGACGATGGTGCAGCCGGCGTGCTGCGCCGTCTGCACGGCGCCGGCGCGTCCGAACAACTCGTCGGCCAGCGGCTCGGTGCGTATCGCCTGCTGCGCCTGGTCGGCGAAGGCGGCATGGGCAGCGTGTTCCTCGCCGAACGCGAGGACGCGGAATTCACGCAGCGGGTCGCGCTCAAGCTCGTGCGCAACGACGTCGTCGGCGACGAAGCGAAAACCGGCTTCCTGCGTGAACGCAGCCTGCTCGCGCGCCTGGTCCATCCGCACATCGCGCAATTGCACGACGGCGGCGTCACCCCGGACGGCACCCCGTACTTCACCCTCGAATACGTCGAGGGCGAGCCGATCGTGCGCTACTGCGACCGGCTGCGACTCGATCTGCGCGCACGCCTGCGCCTCGCGCTGCAGGTGTGCTCCGCGGTCGAATACGCGCACCGCAACCTGGTCGTGCATCGGGACATCAAGCCGTCGAACATCCTTGTCACCACCGAAGGCGAGGCCAAGCTGCTCGATTTCGGCATCGCCAAGCTCATCGATGCGGACGATCGGCACACCGTCACGCAGTCGCGCATGATGACGCCGCAGTACGCGGCGCCCGAGCAGGTGCTCGGCGATGCGATCACGACGGCGACCGACGTGTATGCGATCGGCGTGCTGGTCTACGAACTGTGCAGTTCGCACCTGCCGTACGCGCGCGCCGAGTCGGGCACCGTGAGCTGGGCGAAGGCGGTGGTCGAGGACGCGCCCGAAACCCTGCACCGCGCGCTCGACCGCGACAGCGCCGATGCGGCGTCCGCCATCGCCGGTGCGCGCGCATCGAACGCGCCGTCGTTGCGGCGCAGCCTGCGCGGCGACCTCGATCGCATCGTGCAGCGCGCGCTGGCGAAGGCACCCGAACAGCGCTACCCGTCGGTCGCTGCGCTCTCCGCCGACCTGCGCCGGTATGTCGAAGGCAGGCCGGTCAGCGGCGGCAGCAGGCGCTATCGCCTGCGCATGTTCGCGCGCCGTCACTGGCTGCCGCTGGCGGCGGCCGCCGCCATCGTGCTGACCTTGGTCGGCAGCGGCTTCGCTGTGGTGCGGCAGGCGCGCGAGAAGGAGCGCGCCGCGCAGACGACGGTCGCGGTCAGGGATTTCCTCTACGGACTGTTCACCGCGGTCGATCCGCGCGAGGCGAAGGGGCGCGACATCAGTGCGCGCGAGCTGGTCGACCGCGGCGCCGGTCGCATCGAGCGCGCCGACATGGACCCGACGCAGAAGGCGGAAATCGAGGCGACGCTCGGTCGCCTGTATTACCAGCTCGGCGCGTTCGATCGCGCGAATGCGTTGCAGGAAGCGGCATCGAAGGTACTGGCGGCCGACCCGTCGCAGGCCTTGGCGTTCGCGCGCCTCCAGGCCGAGCGTGCCAATACGCTGGAAGGGAGCGGCGACCTCAAGGCCGCCGCGCCGCTGGCGATGGACGCGAGCGCGCGCATGGAGGCGCTCAAAGCGTCACCGACCGATCGTGCCAACGCGCTGCATGTGCAAGGTCGCATCGCGGTCAGCCAGCGGAAGTTCGACGAAGCGCGACGCTACGCGGAGGCCGAACTTGCGCTGGCGCGCGGAATGGGTGACGCGAGCGAGACGCTGTTCCCCGCGCTGATGACCTACGGCGCTGCGGTCTGGGGCCTGTCCGACATCGACGCCGCGATCGCCTATTTCGGCGAGGCGGAGAAGGTGGCGTCGCGCAACGCCGGGCCCGACGACCTCGACGTCGCCCGCGCACGCACGAACATGGCGATGGCGCTGCAGGCGAAGTCGCGCTATGCCGAGGCGCTCGAGTCCGATCTGCAGGCGCTGGCGACGAACGAGAAAGTGCTCGGTGTCGACCATCCGCTGACGATGGCGAACCGGCGCGACGTCGGCCTGGCCTATCACCAGCTCGGTCAGTATGCGAAAGCGCGCGTCGAGCTGGAACGGGTGCTCGCTGCGCAACGCGCCAAGCTCGGCGATGGCAGTCCGGCCGTCGCCGGGACCGACATCAACTACGGCCTGGTACTTGCCGCCGCCGGTGATCTCGACGGCGGCGAGCGCGCAGAACACGAGGCGCTGGAAATCTTCGAGAAGAAGTACGGGCGCGAATTCCAGGGCGCGCGCATCGCGCTCGGCAACCTGGCAGCGATCCACATGCAGCGCGGTGACTTCGAACAAGCCGCGAAGGAGATCGGCGAGGTCCTTGCGCAGGAGCAGAAGGAAAAGGTCAGCCAGATGGACATGTTCATGACGACCTATCGTCGTGGCGAACTGGCACGCCTGCGCGGCGACCCGCAGGCCGCGATCGGCCTGCAGCGCGAGGCCTTGGCCGCGGCACGCGCCCAGAATGCCGAAGACACGCGTTTCGTCGCGATGGTCCACGACGGCCTCGGGCTCGCCTTGCGCGATGCCGGGGATGTCGAGGGCGCGATCCCGGAGCTGCGCGCGGCGCTCGCGTCGTATGCGGGATACCTGCCGAAGGCGGAGCATCCGCTCGCGGCGGATGTGCGCTACGACCTCGGGCGCCTGCTCCTGGACCGCCCAGCCGACCGTGCGGAAGGCCTGCGCCTGCTCGACGAGGCCGCCGCGTTGCGCGAGCGCTTCCTGGGCGTCGACGATCCGCGCACGCGGGCCGCCCGCGAGACACTCGGCAAGGCCGTGCGCGGCTGAAGGGGATGGCCGGCGGATGCGGCGCCGCGGTTGTCTTGGGCTGCCCCGGCACGTATCATACGCGGCTCGCTCGGATCGACCGCCGGGCGGCATGTTCGCGGAGAGGTGGCAGAGTGGTCGAATGCGCCGGATTCGAAATCCGGTTTACGGTTATGCCGTAACGTGGGTTCGAATCCCACCCTCTCCGCCAGTTTTCCAGAAGGGGCCGCCGGCCCCTTCGTCGTTTCCGGGCTTCGCTGCTGCGCCGGATCTTCGGGAGATGCGTCCATGAGCACGATTTCGACCCCCGTTTCCTACGGTGAGCTGATCGACAAGATCACGATCCTCGAGATCAAGTCGGCGCGGATTCGCGATGTCGCCAAACTCGCCAACGTGCGCACCGAACTGGACCTGCTCAATGCGACCTGGGCGTCGCATCCCGCGTCGCATGCCGACATCTCGGGGGAGCGCGCGCAACTGCTCGCGGTCAACCAGGCGCTGTGGGACATCGAGGACGACATCCGCATGAAGGAAAAGGCGAAGGCGTTCGACGCACAATTCATCGAGCTCGCGCGTTCGGTCTACTTCCGCAACGACGAGCGCGCCGCGGTGAAGCGCGCGATCAACGAGAAGCTCGGCTCGACTCTGGTCGAGGAAAAGTCCTACCAGGACTACCGCTGAATCGACCGTCCCCGTAGGGCGGGTCGAGCGCGCAGCGCGAGTCCCGCCTTCGTCATCGCCATCACGCATCCCGAGCGGGCGGACGCAATCGGCGGCACGCGCTTCGCGCGTACCGCCCTACACGCTGCACCTGTAGGAGCCCACCCTGTGGGCGACCCACAGGCGGAACCATGACGTCGAGTCGATGTCGGTCGCGCACAGGGTGCGCTCCTACGGAGAAGGGACTCCTGTGGGAGCTTCAGCCGTGATGCTTTTCAGCCACTAGCCCTCAGCCGCGCATCGAACGCATCGAGGCGCTCGACCACGTCGGCGACGCCGATCAGGTCCATCACGCCGGGATACTCGAGCTTGGTACCCCAGGCCAGCGCTTCGGCCGGCTTGCGACGGAACTTGCGCGCGGCGGCGTCGTAGCGATCGACGCACCACTGGCGGTCGGAATACGGGCCGGAGCGCGCCGGGTTGCTGGCGGCATGCAGGCCGAGTACCGGCGTTTCGACTGCGTTCGCCATGTGCATGGGACCGGAGTCGGGGCAGAGCACGAGGCTCGAGCGTTGCAACAGGGCGAGCAGTTGCTTGAGCGTGTCCTTGCCGACGAGGTCGAGCGGACGCGAATTCATCCGTGCGAGGACCGCGTCCGCGAATTCGCGTTCGAACGCGCTCGGGCCGCCGCACAGGGCGACGCGCCAGCCGAGCGTGAGCGCGGCATGATCCATCGCTGCGGCATAGTACTCGGGGCGCCAGTTGCGCAATCGATGGCTCGATACCGGGCTGACAAGCAGGGTCGGCGCGTCGCCGGGCAGGAGTCGTTCCGCGAACGCGCGCGCCTCGTCCGGAATCGGGATGTCCCAGCGCACCTCGGTCTGCTTCAGGCCGAGCGGCTCGAGGAAGCTCGCCAGTGCATCCAGCACGTGTTCGCCGCGGCGCGCCGGGATGCGGCAGTTCACGAACAGGCCGTGCAGGTCCTTGGAGCGCGCGCGGTCGTAGCCGATGCGCAGCGGCGCCTTGACGCTCAGGCTCAGCAGGTTCGAACGCAGCGCGACCTGCATGTGCAGCAGCGCATCGAAGCGGCGCCCAGCGAGCTGTTCGCGCACCGCGCGGGCGCCGCTGCGTCCGGCGTGCTTGTCGAACACGATGAACTCGACGCCGGGGAGGTCGCCGACCAGCTTGTGCTCGAGCTTGCCGATCAGCCAGGTCAGGCGCGTGGACGGCCAGTGCCGCTGCAGCGTGCGTACCATCGGCACGACGTGGGTGACATCGCCGATCGCCGAGGTGCGCAGCAGGCACAGTGACCCGGGTTCGGTGCCATTCGATTCGACTTGATCCATGCCGCGCTTGCTACCATCTATGGTGGGTGCGCGCGGAATCCCCGGCGCAAAGGTGGAAACTTGGCAGAGGCATGATCCAGGCGCAAGTTCAATCGACCGCGGACGGCGCGATCGTGTTCGACGCGGGCCTCGGCATCCGGCCTGGCCCCGAATGGTTCGACGCCGCGCACTGGAATCCGATCGGCCGCGCGAGCGGCGGGCGCGGCGGTGTCGCGTTCGTCGATACGCCGGTGGGAGCCTGCGCGCTGCGCCACTACCATCGCGGCGGTCTTGCGGCACGGGTCAGCGCCGACGCGTACCTGTGGTCGGGCGCCGGGCGCACGCGTGCATTCCGTGAATTCCGCCTGCTCGCGAAGCTCGCTGACAGCGGATTGCCGGTCTCGTTGCCGGTCGCGGCACGCTATGTGCGCAATGGCCTCAGCTACCGCGCGGACCTGCTCACGCGACGCATCGACGCGGCGGACACGCTCGCCATGCGCCTGGCCCAGGATCGGCTCGACGCCATGCTGGCGCAGCGCGTCGGGCGCACGATCGCCGCGTTCCATGGATTCGGCGCATGGCACGCGGACCTCAACGCACACAATATCCTGGTCGATGCGCGCGGCGGCATCAGCCTGATCGACTTCGACCGCGGACGCCTGCGCAAGCCGCGCCTGGCTTGGCAGCAGGCGAACCTCGCGCGCCTGCATCGCTCCCTGCTCAAGCTCGGCGCGCGGCGCCTGCCCGGATTCGAGGCGCGCTTCTGGCATCCCCTGCTGGCCGGATACCACGATGCGATGGCGCAGCGAGCGCTCGCCGCGCCGGAGCCGGAGCGATGAACCTGGCCCTGCGCTTCCTCGGCGTCGGCAGCGCGCAGGCGCCCGAACTCGGCTCGGCCTGCGCCGTGGTCGAGCGTGACGGTGCGCCCTTGCTGATGATCGACTGCGGTGCCGAAGCGCTGTCCGCCTACCTCGATCACTACGGCGCGCCGCCATCGGCGATCTACGTCACGCATACGCATATGGACCATGTCGCCGGCCTCGAGCGGATGTTCTATCGCACCTATTTCGACGCGGCGCTGCGCGGCAACGTGCGGCTGTACGCGCACGCGGCCCTGGTGCCGTTGCTGCAGGCGCGCGTCGCCGACTATCCCGAAGTGCTGGCCGAGGGTGGCGCGAACTTCTGGGACACGTTTCGCCTCGTGCCGGTGTCGCGCGGTTTCTGGTGTGACGGAGTCTGGTTCGACGTGTTCGCCACGCGCCACCACGCGCCGGGCACGTCGTTCGGGCTCGCGCTCGCCGGCAGCTTCGTCTGGACCGGTGACACGCGCCCGATCCCGGAGATGCTCGGTGCGTATGCCGCGGACGGCGAACTGGTCGCGCATGATTGCGCGCTGCTCGGGAATCCGTCGCATACCGGCATCGACGACATCGAGCGTGAATACACGGTGGAATTGCGCAACCGCCTGATGCTCTATCACTACGCGAGCGAAGACGACGCGCGCGCGATGGAACGGCGCGGTGCACGCGTCGCGCGGCGCGGCGATGTGGTCCGGCTGGCGACGCCGGCCATGCGCCCGGTCGGGGCGGATTGATGGGCACGCCGATCCCGCATCGGCTCGATACCGTTGCGCCGCGCGACCGGCGCGGACGCGCCTTGCACGACCTGCGCATCTCGGTGATCGATCGCTGCAATTTCCGCTGCCCGTACTGCATGCCGGAAGACCAGTATCCGCGCGACCACGAGTTCCTCAGCAAGGCGCAACGCCTGCGCTTCGAGGAGATCCAGCGCCTTGCGACCGTGTTCGCGGGCCTGGGCGTGCGCAAGCTGCGCCTGACGGGTGGCGAACCGCTGCTGCGACGCGAGCTGCCGGTGCTCGTGCGTGAACTCGCGGCCGTCGCGGGTATCGAGGACATCGCGCTGACCACCAATGGCAGCCTGCTCGCGGCGCAGGCCGAAGCCCTGCGCGCGGCGGGCCTCACGCGCATCACGCTCAGCCTCGACACGCTCGATCCGGCGACGTTCCGCGCGATGTCCGGCGGCCGCGGCGAGGTCGCCGACGTGCTTGCAGCGATCGCGGCGGCGGAGGCCGCCGGCTTCGGCGCATTGAAGATCAACGTCGTCGTCATGCGCGGCACCAACGATCGGCACGTGCTCGACCTGCTCGGACATTTCCGCGGCAGCGGCCACGTGGTGCGCTTCATCGAATACATGGACGTCGGCACCTGCAACGACTGGCGTCGCGACGAGGTGGTGCCGAGCGCGGAGCTTCGCGCTCGCATCGCCGCGCGCTGGCCGCTGGTCGAGCTGGCGCCGAACTACGGCGGCGAGGTCGCGCGACGCTGGGCGTTCGCCGACGACGGCGGCGAGATCGGTTTCATCAGTTCGGTGACCGAGCCGTTCTGCGGCGACTGCACGCGCGCGCGCCTGTCCGCCGACGGCAAGCTCTACACCTGCCTGTTCGCGAACGCCGGCCACGACCTGCGCGGTCCGCTGCGCGCGGGTGCGAGCGACGCGGAGCTGGCGGGTCTCATCGGCGCAGTGTGGAACGCGCGTGACGATCGATACAGCGAGATCCGCAGCGCGATGCCGCCGGCGCCGCGCGAACATGTCGAGATGTACAGCATCGGGGGTTGAGTTGAAGAAAGGTGAACTGACCCATCTGGATGCGCACGGCCGTCCGCGCATGGTCGATGTCGCGGACAAGGCCGCAACGCGACGCGAGGCGACGGCGGAGGTGCGCGTGCGCTTCCCGGCCGCAGTCGCGCGGCAGTTGCGCGCGCAGGACCTGCGCTCCGCCAAGGGGCCGATCGTCGACACCGCGATCATCGCCGGCACGATGGCAGTCAAGCGCACGCACGAGTTGATCCCGTTCTGCCATCCGTTGCCGGTCGAGAGCTGCCGCTTCGACGTCGCGTTCGCGAAGAAGACCGAGCTGCGCATCCGCTGCACGGTCGGGTTGACCCACAAGACCGGCGTCGAGATGGAGGCGCTGACCGGTGCGAGCGTCGCTGCGCTGACCGTCTACGACATGTGCAAGGCGTTGTCGCACGAGATCGTCATCGATGATCTGCGCCTCGTCGCCAAGCGCGGCGGCAAGCGCCGCGTCGAGAAGGGCAGGGTCGTCGCGTGAGCTATCGCCTGCTGTATTTCGCCAGCCTCGCGGATCGAGCCGGTTGCAGCGGCGAGACGCGCGACAGTGCCGCCGCGAATCCGCGCGAGCTGTATGCCGAGGTCGCTGCCGCGCACGGATTCGGCTTCGAGCCCGCGCGCCTGCGCGTCGCGGTCAACGGTGCGTTCGTCGGCTGGGAGCACGTGCTTGCCGGCGGCGACGAGATCGTGTTCATCCCGCCGGTGAGCGGCGGATGAAACGTTTCATGCTCGACGAAGAGCCGATCGACGTCGCGCGCGCGCGTTGCGCGCTCGATCACGCCGCCGCGGGTGCATACGCGAGTTTCGAGGGCTGGGTGCGCAACCACAACGAAGGCCGCATCGTGCGCGGCCTCGACTACCAGGCCTACGCCGCGCTCGCGCGGGACGAGGGCGAAGCGATCCTCGCCGAGGCGATCCAGCGTTTCCCGGTGCGTGAAGCACGCTGCATCCATCGCGTCGGCCGCCTCATGGTCGGCGACCTCGCCGTCTGGGTCGGGGTCAGCGCCGATCACCGTGGCGCGGCGTTCGATGCCTGCCGCTGGATCGTCGACGAAGTGAAGTCGCGCGTGCCGATCTGGAAGAATGAACACTATGCGGACGGCGAGTCCGGCTGGCTGCATCCGGACGGAGTGTCGACTCCTCCTCCGGGCTGAGTGTCGCTGCGGTCCGGCAGTGCTAGATTCCCGGACTGCACGTGAACGGGGAAGGGATCGCCGCGTCTGCTCGCGCGCTCGCACGCAGGTACGGGCATCGAGGGACCCCGTTTTTGCCGATGGATGTTCCCGAATGGATTCCGACGCGTTCATGCGCGTCGACCCGACGCATTCGGCGCGTCGCAGCCTTGTCGAGTTTCGATCGCAGCCGCTTTCGCGGCTGCCAATGCCATGGGGATAACGAGTGAACGATCAGTTGATGAAATCGACACGACGCGTGTTGGTGGTGTTGGGCATGCTCGGTGCGAGCGCGGCATGGGGCGGTCCGACCGAAGCGTACTGGCATGACGACGCATCGCGCACGCCGTCGCCCGATGCACCGCATCCGGCGGAATTCCGCGCGTTGTCGCTCGATACCGCGCAGGTCGCGAGCTATCTGAAGGACGCGCACCAGCGCGGAATTGCCGCAGCGATCGCGTTGCCGCAGCCGGATGGCGGGTTCGCCGACTTCATGGTGGTCGATTCGGGCACCCTGCCGGTGGAACTGCAGCAGAAGTATCCGGACATCCTCAGCTTCAAGGGCAGCGATGCGGCCGGTCGCCCGGTGCGACTGGATGTGTCGCCGATGGGCTTCCAGGCGATGGTGTTCGATCCGGCCGGGATCTGGGTCGTGCGACCCGAGGTGCTCGGCAGCGGCACGAGCTACCTGAGCTTCAAGCGCGCCGGCCTCGAAGTGCCGGGCGGCACCGGTCGTTGCGAGGTGCATGAATCGACGATCGATCCGGCGGGCAGGAATCTCCTGCCGACCCAGCCGATGACCCAGACCGGCATCACCCATCGCGTGTATCGCACGGCGGTTGCGGCCAATCACCAGTACATCGCCGCCGTCGGCGGCGGCACCGTCGCCGGCGGACTTTCGGCGACCGTCGTCGCGGTCAATCGCGTGACGCAGGTGTACGAAACCGAGATGTCGATCCAGCTCGCGCTCGTGCCGAACAACGACCTGATCATGTACGCGTCCGCAACGGGTGATCCGTTCGGCAGCAATGGCACGGGCGTCATCAGCAATTCCACCTCGGTCATCAATGGCGTGATCGGCGCGGCGAATTACGATCTCGGGCATGTGTTCACCACCGGCAGCGGCGGCGTGGCCGGCCTCGGCGTGGTGTGCGGAGGTTCCAAGGCGCGCGGCACGACCGGCCTGCCGACGCCGATCGGCGACGCGTTCTACATCGACTTCGTCGCGCACGAGATGGGCCACCAGTTCGGCGGCAACCATCCGTTCAACGGCACCGGCGGCAACT
>Ga0068855_100003176_pt1 | contig 20113 bp, 17 predicted proteins | sample KBSCornC52_FD_66592 | JGI IMG/M metagenome (GOLD analysis project Ga0068855, IMG submission 66592) | Corn rhizosphere microbial communities from Kellogg Biological Station, Michigan, USA - KBS Corn C5-2 | ecosystem: Host-associated > Plants > Roots > Rhizosphere > Soil ...
GATATCCAGCACGGACAGCGGAATGTTGCGGGCAGCGGCGGCCTCAACGAGCCCGGATGCGTCCACGGTCGGGTCGAGCCGGAGCAAGGTATAATAGGGCCCGAGCACGTCATAGAGCGAGCTGTGATTCGGAAGCCAGAAATGCGGGGCCCGGCAACCGGGCACGGTGGACGATGTGAATTCATACATCGTGTATGCGGGCGGCCGCTCGTCGTCATAAGCGATGATCGGTGACTCGCTGTAGAAGTATCCGAAATTCAGCCCGGCGGCACATTGTTGCTGAAGCTCGAGGTCGTGAACTTCCTTGCCGATCCTGCTGCGTATCGCCTCGCCTTCAGGCCCTGCATCCTCGATTCCATCCGGAACGTCGCGCCGTTGCTGCCGGAGCTTGAGTGCGACTTCGGTGATGATGCGCGAGGTTTGATCGGTGATGGGCTGTCGTTCCGCTTCATAGGCGGACAGGATATCCGGATGAGCCCAGCCTTCGAGGACTGCGGCAAGCATCCAGGCGAGGTTTGCGGCGTCGGCAATGCCGGCGTTCATGCCGTAACCGGCAGCCGGGATCCAGATGTGGCCGGCATCACCGCAAATCATCACGCGCCGATCGCGGAACTTGTCCGCGACCATGCGTCGTCCCATCCAGTCTTCCTGCGTGATTACTTCATACTCGAATTCCGGCCCTACTCCGATGATCTGGCGGATAGCCCAATCGCGATCGATTTCGTCACTGGCTTCACCGTTGTACAGGAAATTATGAACGTTCCAGGTCTCCTTGCCGTCGATCGCGATCACGATGCCGCAGCGGCGCGTGTTGAAGGAGAAGTACATCCAGGCCAGCCGGTCCTTCAGTATGTCGAACAATCTCGGCGCGCGGATATAACTCGATTGCACACCCTGAATTTCAGGCGCGCCGAGGAATTGTGCGCCGATCATCTTGCGGACCGAGGACTTGGCGCCGTCGCATCCCACGAGATATTGACAGGCAATCGACACCGGCTTGCCGCTGTCGAGGTCGATGGCACTCGCAACGACGCCATTCGTATCCTGCGTGAAGTCTTGAAATGACGTCCGATTGAGAATCCTGATGCGCGACTGCGACGCGGCGTATTCAAACAGGGCCGGCTCGAAGAAAATCTGGTTGATGCGGTGCGACGGCTCCGGCGTCGGCCATGACGAATCCAGGGCCGTGGCCCCGGCCAGCCGAGCCCCGCGCGACGGAAACCGCAATCGAGACAGCTCGATGCCCGTTAATGTCGTGCACGAAGCGACATCGATCGGATAATCCTCCGGCAAGCCGCGATCCCGAAGTTTGCGGGCGCAGCCCAAGCGGCGATAGACTTCCATCGAGCGCGCCGAAACCAGGTTGCACTTGACGGCGGGAGGCTCGGCCGCCGTACGGGATTCCACAACGGTCACATCGACCCCGCGCGATGCCAGGTCGATCGCAAGCGTCAACCCAACCGGACCGCCACCGACGATCAGAACACTCGTTTCAATCATCACGTCCACTTTTCTTGATTCCATGCGGCCGACACACGACGCATTATTGTTTCTGTGTCGGCATCTTCGCGTCCTTGGCGAGCTTGATGTGCGCCTGAACGTCCTTGCGGAAATAAGCGGCAACCTCGTCGAGACTCATTGGCATCGGCTCGACTCCGAGCTTGGTGAGGCTGCTTTGCACTGCCGGTGCTTTCAGCGCCGTGACGACCTCCTCGTGAAATCTCACGACGATGTCGCGCGGCGTCTTTGCCGGCAGCCACAATCCCGCCCACCAGTTGTAAGCCGAGTTGGCCAGCCCGAGCTCTTCCGTGGTCGGAATGTCCGGAAGGAGCGTCGAGCGTTTCGATGAGCTGACCGCCAGCGCCCGGAGTTGCTTACCTTTGATCAATGAAAATGCCGCCGCCGTCGGCAGGAACATGAAATCGACCCGACCGGCGACGACCTCGATCACACCGTCTTGCGCGCCGCGGAAGGGAACGTGCAAAGCCTCGAAGTTCGCGCTGATGCGTAGCCGCTCGGCGGCGAAGTGCGTGGCCGAGCCGATCCCGCCGGACGAATACGTGACGCTGCCTGGCTTGGCCTTGGCCGCGGCAATAAGATCGTTCAATGTCTTGAACCCGTGCGACGGGTTGGTGACCAGCACGAAGGGTTGCAGGCCCAACGCAGCGACGGGAACGAGGTCGTCGAGCGTCGAATAAGGAAGGTTTTCGTAGAGCGCCGCCGCCGCCGGGAGCGCGCCGGTCGCCAGAACCGTAAGGCCATCCGGCGCGGCCTGCGCCACCATGTTGTTGCCGAGCGTGCCGCCCGAACCGATCCGGTTGAGTACGACAACCGATCGATCGACTTGCGTCGCAACCTGATTCATGACGATGCGCGCAATCGTATCCGCCGCGCTGCCGGCGCTGAACGGCGAGATAACTTTGATGTTTCCCTTGGGCCAGCGATCGTCGGCCGCCAAGGCTGATCGCAGCGCGATGGACAGGAAAGCCGCCGCTATGAATGTGGTGGCCTGTCTGCGTTGAATTATGCCAGCTTGCATTTGCCAGTCCCCTATCTGCAGGCGAGGCTATTGCCTCCAGGGGCCGACCTGAATTTCGAATTCAGTATAACCCTATAGGGGATTTCGATGGCTCAAAGTCGCCCGGACTGGGAAGAACGCATCGGCCATCGGATCAAGCTTCGCGACATCCATATCCTTTCGGCTGTCGTGCGCTGGGGCAGTATGGCGAAAGCCGCGTCGCATCTCGGCATGTCGCAGCCGTCCGTCTCGGAAGCCATCGCGAGCTTGGAGCAGACCTTGCGCGTGCGCCTGCTTGAACGAAAGGCCCAAGGGGTCGAACCGACGATCTATGCCGATGTCTTCCTCAAGCGCGGCCAGGTGGCGTTTGACGAGATTCGCCAGGGAATCATGGATATCGAGTCCCTCGCCAACCCGGAGGTCGGCGAGGTGCGCATCGCCTGCCCGGAGTTCCTATCCGCCGATCTGCTGCCGCGGGCGATCAGCCGCTTCTCGCGCCGCTACCCGAAGGTCGTCTTCAACGTCGTGCATCCGGACACGATGACTTTCGACAACCATGAGCTGCAACAGCGCAAGGTGGATATCACCTTGGCGCGGATTCCCCACACGTTCCGCGACGAGGATCTGAATGTCGAAATGCTGTTCGACGACCCGCACTGCGTTATCGCCGGAACAAACAGCCGGTGGGCGCGCCGGCGCAGCATCGCGTTGATCGAGCTGGCAGAGGAGCCATGGGTGCTGCCCCCGGCTCCGGTGATCTACAATCTCGTCCAGGCGGAATTCAAAGCCCGCGGCCGCGAAATGTCGAGCGTGACGATGAACGCGTCATCGCTGCTGCTTCGCAATCAACTACTCGCCACCGGACGTTTTCTTTCGATGATGCCGTCTTCGCTCCTGGCGCAAAATGCCAAGAAGTGGTCGTTGAAAGCGTTGCCGGTCGATGCCGAGTTCCAATCGCCGCCGATCTCCATGGTGACACTGAAGCGGCGGACGCTCAGCCCCGTCGTTCAGCTTTTCCTGGAATACATCAGGGCGTCGTCACGATCGACGCCGGTTCCGCCGGAGTGAGCGGAAGCCGCTCTAATCGCCCAGGCCCGCCGCGCGCCGGTCCTTGCGCGCAAGCCGCGACAGCAAATAATCGACCTCGGCTCTGGCCGCCGTGCTGAGCCGGGTGGCGGGCTCGCGCTGGGCGTCGGACGCGATCATGCCGCGCTTGGCCATCACGTATTTGCGGACCGCAAGACCGAGTCTCGGTTGCTGTTCATAGCGTAGCAGCGGCAGATGGGCATCGAACAGGTCATGCGCCGCGTCGCGTGCGCCCCCGGCCTGCATCCGTACCACGTCGACCAGCATGTCCGGGAATGCATAACCGGTCATGGCACCGTTTGCCCCGCGCTCCGTCTCGAAGTCCAGGAATAGTCCGCCATTGCCGCACAGAATGGAGACCGGACGCATCGTCCCTTCGGACTGCCAGGCGCGAAGCGCGGAAATCTTTTCAAGCCCGGGCCAGTCCTCATGCTTCACCATGACGCAGGTCGGGTTGTCGTTGACGATGGTGCAGACGACCTCGGGGGTCATGATGACGGAGAAGTTCAGGGGATAGTCCTGAATTGCCCAAGGGATATCGTCGCCGATGGCCTTCACCGCCTGCCGATAATAGCCGACGATCTGCTCATCCGTGCGCAGCGTGTTCGGCGGGGCGATCATCACACCGGCGGCGCCAACGTCCATCGCGGCGCGAGCCAGCGCACGCATCGCCGCAAACCCCGGCGCGGATACCCCGACGATCACCGGCAGCCCGTCCGCGCAACGGATGAACCGGCTCGTCACCTCCAATGCCTCCTTGTCGTCGAGCTTGGGCGCTTCGCCCAGCACGCCGAGCACGGTCAAGCCGGTGACGCCGACTTTGCGGTAAAAGGCCGTCAAACCGCCGATCGATTCGAAGTCGATACGGCCGTCCTCGTGGAACGGAGTGGGCGCAATCGGGTAAACACCCGTTACGGTGTGGTCTAGCGGCATCCGCGACTGTCCTGTGTTGCCAAATCCTGAGTGGGCGGGACCGGATTAGCAAAATTCGAAGCCGCGGTCCGTTATGTTCAGATGATATTTCTCGTGCGACCTGATAAGCGCGGGGTCGCAGAGTAGTTTGCGCCCGACCGGTATTTGCCCGCGTGAGTGGCGGTCCGGCCCTGCACGCGACGCGGACTGCAGGATCCTATGGATACCCAGTTTCTGGAAAGCTTCATCCTGGTGGTTGAGCATGGCTCGGTCGCGGAAGCCGCGCGCCGGCTCAACCTCACCTCGGCGGCCGTAACCCAACGCCTACGGGCGCTCGAGCGCGAGATCGGCGCAGCGCTCGTCTCGCGGTCGGGCCAGACCGTACGTCCGACGGCGGCCGGCGCGGCCATGCTGCCGCAGGCGCAGGCCCTGCTGCGCAACGTGCGAGATCTACGGACGATCGCGAGCGAGACGAATTTCGCGGGAGAATTGAACCTCGGCGCCGTCTCGAGCGCGCTGACAGGCATTCTGCCGCCGATCCTCGCCACTCTTGCCACGAACTACCCGCAGATGAAGCTGTTCATCAATCCCGGGTCGTCGAACGACCTCTACCGCAAGGTCGTCGAAGGCGAACTCGATGCCGCCGTGGTCGTCGAGCCCAAGTTTCCCCTGCCCAAGACCTGCGACTGGGTAACGTGGCGCGAGGAGCCGCTGATCGTCCTCGCCCACGAGAGCGTGACCGAGCGCAACGCGCACAAGATCCTCGAAACGCATCCCTTCATCCGCTATGACCGCAAGCAATGGGGCGGCCGGCTCGCCGACGAATATCTCCGGCACTGCAACCTGCACCCACAAGACCGTTACGAACTCGACTCGCTGGAAGCCATCGCCGTCCTGGTCGACTACAAGCTTGGCGTATCTCTCTTGCCCGACTGGGCACCGCCCTGGCCCGAAGGCCTGAAGCTGGTCAAGATTCCTCTGCCACGGTCATTTCGCAAACGGCGCGTCGGCATCGTGTGGCATCGTGCGTCGGCCCGCATCCGCCTGGTCCAGGCTCTGCTTGCGGAAGCCCGCATTCATGGCCACGACGCCTAAGGGTCATTCTCCACGGCGTCGCGTCAGACGCTGGCGATCAAGCCCCCATCGACGCGGAACACCGAACCGGTGAGATATGACGCCCGCGTACTGGCCAAAAAGGCGATCATGTCGCCGTATTCCTCCGGCCGGCCGTAGCGCCCGACCGGGATCGAAGCGGCACTCTCGGCGGCCACCTCTTCCACCGCGCGGCCTTCGCGCTTTGCCTTGGCCTGATCGAGGGCTGTGATGCGGTCGGTCGCGATCCGGCCCGGCAGCACGATGTTCGCGGTCACACCATCGCGGCCGACCTCACGCGCCAACGTCTTCGACCATCCCACAAGCGACATCCGAAGGGCGTTCGACACCGCAAGGTTCGGAATTGGCGCGATCACGCCCGAAGACGTGCTCGTGATAATCCGGCCCCACCGCCGCTCGCGCATGCCCGGGAGCACCCGATCGGTGATGGCAATCACGGACAGCACCATCGTCTCGAAATGCTTCAGCCATAGGGCCGGATCCTGGCCGCTGGCCGGCGTCGGGGGCGGTCCGCCGGTGTTGTTGATGAGCACATCGACCGGCCCGAGCGCGCGTTCGATTTTCCCGATATTGGCATCGATCGACGTACGATCCGCCAGGTCCCATACGAGGCCGACGCTCGCCACATCATAGGTCCGAAGCGCCTGCTCGGTCGCCGCGATCGCATCGGCGGCGATGTCGGCCACCGCAACCTTGGCGCCCTCTGCCGCCAGCGCCGTGGCGATGGCGCGCCCAAGACCTCCGCCACCGCCCAGAACCAGTGCCGTTTTTCCCTTCAGACCGAGATCCATCCACATCGTCCTACGTTGAAAAATGACTTTTTCGTTTGTCGTGCGCGATCTCAACGCATCACGCCGATCTCACGCAGGTAGCGCCGAACACCGGGATGGATGTGGCCGACACTCGGCGCAGCCGCGTATGTGTTCTGCGGCAAGGTTTCCCGGCCTTGGTCGAGCCGCTCCGCCAGCGCCGAACGGCCTTCATGCAATGCCTTGGCGATGCGATGCGCAACGGCTTCCTCCAGCGTTTCGCGCGCACAGATATAGCTCCACGAGCCAACCGAATGGACCAACTCGTTCTGCCCGGGATACGCACCGGCCGGCACGTCGATCGGCTTGAGAAAGTTATGCTTGGCGCACACGCGCTCGATTTGCTCCTGCGTGAATCCGACGAGGCGGCCGCCATTCTTGAGCACCGCCGTGAAGCCCGGCCAGCCAATGCCCGCGCCCCACAGCGCAGCGACATCGCCAGCGGCAACCATCAATGGGCCGTCGCCCGCCTGATCGAGATAGACCGCGCGAAAATCCTTGTCGCGGTCGAGCCCCAGGCCGTCTGCGACATAACGTCCGAGCAGGGTGATGCCGGAGGCGCGCGTGCCCCATGCCACAGGCTTGCCGACGAGATCCTGAAGCGATTGCACGCGGCTGTCGCGCCCAACGGCGATCATGCCAGGGCTGGAGTAGATTGCACTGATGATCTTGATGGTGGTCTGCGGTCGTCCAATGCCCGCGAAGGCTTCGTAAGCCGGTTCGCCCGCCACCAGCGCGATATCGAGTTCCGACCGCTCCAGCAGGCCGATGTTCTCGGCGCTGCCCTTGGTGTTGCGCGGCACGATCAGGAGCGACGGATCAGTCTCGTTGATGGTCTCCGCGGCAGCGCCACCGAACAGCGGGAACCCGCCTCCGGGCGTCGCCGTACCGAGGATGATTTCGGCCTTATCTCCCGCCGCCTTTGTCGTCATGATCAATTTCTCCCGGCTGCCGACGGAACGATTGAGGGGGCAGACGCAGTGCCCGCGCAACGATTGACAGGAATTATGCGGACACAGCCAGTCGCTTCAGAAGATAACTTTTTGATCGTCACGCTATAGGGCGAGACCTTCCATCGACCCGGCGCGCCGTTTATGGAATATGCGCCTGGCGCATAATTCCGGTCCGAAGCCGGATTTGCTCTCTTCCAGCGCAGCCGGCATCCTCGCGCGCCTCATACAGACAGACCTCAGCTCATGAATGCCATTCCGACCTGCGTTCCGCCGGACCGCACCCCAAAGCGGCCCGCCTTCGCAATGCCGGCCGGTTCGTGCGACTGCCACGCCCATATCTGCGGTCCGCTGGCGGTGTACCCCTGCATTCCGGAGCGGCTTTATACTCCCACCGAATGCTCGATGGCCGACTATGAGCAAATGCTCGCCGCTCTCGGCGTCCAGCGCGCGGTCCTGGTGCAGCCAAGCTTTTACGGCAGCGACAACCGGGCCATGCTCGATGCCATGAAGGCGGCGACGATTCCCGTGCGCGGCGTCGCCGTCATCGCCGAGGACGCCAGCGACGCGGAGCTGGAGCAGTTGCACGCCGCCGGCGTGCGTGGCGCCCGCTTCAATATCGTCGACATCCAGACCGCGAAGGGCGTCCTGCCGATCGCGCGCATCCGCCGCCTCGCCGAACGAGTCGCGCCTCTCGGATGGCACATCGAACTCTTGATGCATGCCGATGAGTTTCCCGATCTCGATCGCACACTCGGCACCTTGCCGGTCGACGTGGTGCTCGCCCATCTCGGTTACGTCAAAGCCAGCAAAGGACTCGACACGGCCGGCTTTCGCGCGCTGCGGCGGCTCCTGGCCGCGGGCCGCGCCTGGGTGAAGCTGACTGGCCCCTATCGCATCTCGGCAACGGCGATGCCGCACGGCGACACCGACGTCTTCGCTCACACCCTGGCCGCCACGGCGATCGACCGGCTGGTATGGGGAACGGATTGGCCCCACGTGATGGCGAAGTGGACATCACCGATGCCGAATGACGGCGAACTGACCGACCTTCTGCTGCGCTGGATTCCCGACGAAGCAGCGCGGCGGCGCATCCTGGTCGACAACCCCGCGCGGCTCTATGGCTTTTCCGAAGCGACCTGACGGCGTGGCGTTGCGACTTCTGCCCCGCGCAAACCGCCAGCTGAGTGGCCCGCTCCTTGCGCCGACTGCTGTCCGCAATGCCGGGAGAGCGGTCGCCGCCGCGGGGCCCTCCTTTGGTTGCGCCCGACAGACCGGCAACCCCCCGGCTGCCCGCGCGCGGCGGTGTTGGCCATGCGGTTTCCTCCGGCCCGCCTCTGTCACATAACCCTGTGAGACCGGCACGGCGGAAAGGCTGAAATGATTGGCCGGAAACATAGCCTGAATTTGCGGCCTGCCCGTGCGTGCGCAGACCGCCGCATCCGGATTGCACGATGAAAATCAAGGCGAATGGCATCACCTTCAATTACCAGGTGGACGGCGCAAAAGATGCACCGTGGCTGATGTTCAGCAATTCGCTCGCGACGAACCTCACGATGTGGGACGATCAAGCGCGCGCACTGGGTTCCCGGTTTCGCATCCTGCGTTACGATCAGCGCGGCCACGGCATGACCGAGGCCCCGGCAGGCCCCTATCCGTTCTCCATGTTGTTGGCCGACGCGGTGGCGCTGATGGATGCGCTCGAAATCCGCCGCACCCATTTCTGCGGGCTGTCGCTCGGCGGCGCTACGGCGCTCGGCCTTGCCGAGCAGCACCCCGACCGCATCGACCGCGCCATCGTCTGCGATTCTCCCTGCGCCTCGAACGCTGCGAGCGCAAAGCAGTGGGAGGAGCGCGTTGCCACCGTCAAGGCCGGCGGCATGAAGGCGATCGCGGAGCCGACATTGCAGCGCTGGTTTCCGCCGGAGGCCTATGCCGCCAACGCGGCTGGTCTCGCCAAGGTGCGGGCCATGGTTCTTTCGACGCCGGCGAACGGTTTCATCGGCTGTTGCGCCGCCCTCAGCGATCACAATTTTCGCGACGCAGTGGCGGCCGCGACGCGCCCGGTCCTGTTTGTCGTCGGCGAAAAGGACCCGCCAAAGCCCGCGATGCGCGAGATGAACGCGCAGCTTGCCGGCTCGCAATTCGTCGAGATCGCCGGCGCGGGCCACATCTGCAATATCGAGCAGCCTGACGCTTTCACGCATGCAGTTGAACAATTTCTGACGACGTAAGCTGGGGAGGAAATGATGTTCGCGCGCATTCTCAAGGATTTTTTGATCAGGCACCGCAGCCTCCCGGTCGGGCTTCTGGCGGTCTTGCTATTCGGCGCGCCGTCGGCCGAGGCGCAGTCGAAAATCCCCCTGCGCGTCGCCTATACCGGCGTCATCACCTGGCTCCCGGCAATGATCGCCAAGGAAGACGGGATTTTCGAAAAGAACGGGCTCGACGTCACGATGACCCGCTTCACGCAAATCGCCAATCTTCCGGGCACGCTCGGCAAGCAGTTCGATCTGGCGCCGACGACCGCGCCCGACATGCTCAACGCCGTCGCCAGTGGCATCAACCTCGCGGCGGTGATCGGCAATACCTACGAGTCGTCCGACAAGAAATCCTATGAAGTGCTGGTGCAGAACGACAGCCCGATCAAGTCACCGAAGGACCTCGCCGGCAAGCGCATCGCCGGGCCCGGCGTCGGCTCCGTCATGCATGTGGCGCTGATCGATTGGGTCAAGAAAGACGGCGGAGACCCCGGCGCCATCGTGGGCGTCGAGGTGCCGTTCCCGAACATGGCCGATCAGCTCAAGGCGGGCCGCGTGGATGCCGTCGAGCAGTTGCAGCCTTTCGTCGGCGCGATGCGCGCCGCCGGCTTCCGCTCGATCGGCGATCCCTTGCTGAAGATCTCGGATCCGGTGCTGTTCACGTTCTGGATCGCCGATGCCGACTGGGCGCGCGCCCACCGGGACGTGCTGGGGAAATTCCGCGCTTCGCTCGAAGGTGGCCTGCAGGTGATCCACTCGGATCCGGAAAAGGCGCGGGCGATTCTGACGAAATACACCGGGCTGCCACAGCAGGTCGTGGCGAGAATTCCGTTCCCCGGGTATGATTTCAAGCTCGCGCCGCAGCAACTCGTAGTCTGGCAGAAGCTCATGGTCGAGCAGGGCCAACCGGTCGGAAAGCTCGATATGAAGAACGTGGTCGTCACCGCCGACCAGTAGATAGGCTGAAGGAGTCAGACGCTGCCAGGCAAGGAAACGATCTTCGAATGCCGTGATCTCGATTATGGCGTCGACCTTGCCAGCGGCCACCGGCCGATTCTGGAAGCCATTACTCTCGATGTCTTCCGCGGCGAGTTTCTGACGATCGTCGGCGGATCGGGCACAGGAAAGACCTCGCTGCTTCGCCTTCTCGGAGGGCTGACGGCCGCCTGCAATGGCGGCATCCGCTTTCATGGTCACCCCGTCAGCGGTCCGCCCCAGGGGGTCGTCGTCGTCTTCCAGGATTATTCGCGGGCCCTGCTGCAGTGGCGCACCGTTGCGGCGAACGTTGCCCTCGGTCTCGAGGGTCGCCTCGCTCCGGCCGCGCTCAGGGAGCGGGTTGCCAAGGCGCTCGATATGGTCGGTCTGCAGCGCAGCGCCGGCGACTATCCCTGGCAACTCTCCGGCGGCATGCAACAGCGCGTGCAGATCGCCCGCGCGCTCGCGCTCGAGCCCGACGTACTGATGATGGATGAGCCGTTCGGGGCACTGGATGCCATGACCAAGGCGGCGTTGCAGGATGAATTGCTCGGCCTCCACGCGCGGACCGGGACGAGCTTCGTCTTCATCACTCACGATATCGAAGAGGCTGTCTATCTCGGCGACCGCGTCGTGGTGCTGGGCGGCTCCCCAGGGCGCGTCCACGAGACCGTATCCATTGACCTGCCTCGCCCTCGCGACCAGATCGCGACGCGGCAATCGCCGGAGTTCCTGCGGCACCGCTCGCACCTGTACGCGGCCGTGCACAATTCAGCGCGTGGCGATGCGCGCGCCTAGGCTCAATCTTCCCGGCCTTGCCACGATCGCGGTCGTGCTTGCGGTCTGGGAAGCAGCGGCGCGGTGCGGGTTCTTGCCGTTCGACTACCTGCCAATGCCCTCCGAAATTTTCCTCGCCTGGGGCGACCTCATCGCTTCCGGCGAAATGTTCGTCCAGACCCTGCACACGGTCGAATCGATCATCATCGGCTGGACCATTGCCGTCGCGATCGGCATCGGCCTCGGCCTCGCGCTCGGACTGTCCCCGCAGATGCGGCGGTGGTCGCTCGCCTCATTTGAAATCCTGCGTCCGTTGCCGGCGATCGCTTTCCTTCCGCTGGCGCTGCTGCTGTTCAATTTCTCGCTGACGACCGAACTGGTCTTGATGGTCTATGCCAGCATCTGGCCGGTGTTGGTCAACACGATGGGCGGCGTCATGGCCGTGACGCCGCGGCTCTACGACGTCGGCCGGACATTGCGGCTCTCGCGCACGCGAACGCTGGTGAGCATCATCATCCCCGCCGCCGCTCCGGCGATCGTGACCGGTTGCCGGCTCAGCATGGGATTGGCTCTGGTCATGGCGATCATCGCCGAGATGATCGGCAACCCGCACGGCCTCGGCTATGCGGTCATCAGCGAACTGCAGGCGATGCAACCTCGGCGCATGTTCGCCTATGTGCTGTTCATCGGGCTGCTGTCGATCTCGCTCAATGCAGCCCTGCTTTGGATCAGCGCGCGCGTGCTGCGCGGTCACCGCTGGACGGATGATCACAATGCGTAATACCGTGATGCTCCGCACAATGGCAGCGCTGCGCTACGCGCAGGGTCTCCTGCCGTTGCTTCTTGGCCTGGCAGCGTGGCAGGCCTTCGGACCGGTCAAATCGCCCTATTTTCCCCCGCCAAGCGCATGGTTCGACAGCGTCCTGTTTCTGGCGCGGAGCGGACGGCTATGGCCGGCATTCGCCGCGACGCTCGCCAGCTTCATCGCCGGGCTTGCGCTCGCCTGCCTCATCGGCTTTGCGCTCGGCCTCTTCATCGGGCGCTCGTCCCGCTTGCGGCGCGCGCTCAACCCCCTGCTCGAATTTTGCCGCGGCTTGCCGCCGCCCGTCCTTGTGCCGGTGGCGGTGCTTCTGCTCGGCTATGCCGAGAGCCTGAAGCTCTTCATCATCCTCTGGGTGAGCGTGTGGCCTATCCTCCTCAACACGGCGACCGCAGCCGCCCTGCTCGACGAACTTCTGATCGACGTGTCGCGCACCTTCCATTTCAGCCCTGCGATGACCTTGCGCAAGATCGTCGCACCGGCCGTCGTCCCGGCCTTTCTGCTCGGCGTGCGCATCGCCATTCCGCTGACGATCATCATCACGCTGCTGATCGAAATGCTGACCAGTTTGCCCGGCATCGGCAGCCTGATCGTCACCAGCCAGCGCCAGTTTAGGTCGGCCGAAGTCTACGGCATGCTGGTGCTGGTCGGCATCCTGGGGCTTGTCGTGAATTCAATCTTCACTTCGGTTGAGCGCGCGGTGCTGCGGCGCTGGCCATCGACGGCGCAATAGCGCTATTTCACCACCGGCCGCGGCACCGCTTTACCGATGTTCAGCGTCTGCCCGTCGATCAGGATAACCGCAATGCGCGCCGGCTCGCTGCCGGTATTGACCCAGGAGTGATTGGTGCCGCGCTGGACGACGACATCCCCGGCCTTGAGCTTCACCACCGACTGGTCCATGTGCATCTCGATTTCGCCCGACATGACGATCGCATAGTCGAGCGTATCGGTGCGATGCATGAAGTTGGCATTGCCCGGCAGGAAATCGATGATGGCGAAGCGCGAGCCGTTCGCCACCGGCGGCAGGATGATCTCCCGGTCGCCGAGATCCTCGACTCCCTCGCCGGGATCGATCGCGGCCGGCGTTTCGAATGAATTCCACAAGGTCGTCGTGACGATGCCAGGCGCTGGATATTTGATATTGGCCGGCGCCCCGTCGATGAGCGCCTTCGCAACGTTGTTCGCACCGTGTCCGGTCACGACCCGTCGGATCGGCGCAACGTTCGGCTTGCCGTCTGCCATAGAGCCCCCAGTTTGCGTACCGCTCAGCTCATTATGAGCAGGCGCATCAATTCGTTTTGCGTGGAAATCCCAAGACGGAAGTAAGCGCGCTTGCGATAGGTCAGGACCGTGTTGACGCTCAGCCCAAGGCTAAGCGCGATCGCCTCCGAGGTCTGCCCGCCAATGATGCCGGTGCAGATATCGAGCTCGCGCGGCGTCAGGGACGGTTCGGCGAGAAGCAGGCGCCGCCGCGCGGCATCTGCCGCACCCTCCACGGGCCGCCGCAGGTCCTGGTGCTTGAGCGCCAGCGCGAACAGCACACTGGAAGCATCGACGACCGCCCCGATCTGGGCCTCGGAGAACCGGCCCGACGTTCGCGACCGATAGAGATTGAGCCGGGCTGTGGTCTCGCCGCGCTTGCGCAAGATCGAGAAGCGATCGACCAGATCGAAGTTGCCATAGCAGTCGCGCCGATAGCTCTTGTCGCTGATCTCGTTCGGCGCGAAGCGCAGCGCCAATTCCGCCGTGCGCGCATTGCCGGCGAGCCTGTTCGCCGGATCGTGCTTCCAGTATTCGACGACGTATTTCTGCGCGATGCGCATGGACAGCGCGTGGGGGCCCTCGTTGGCGGCGAGGACGATCTGGATCGGTTGCCCGCGCGGGAAAAGCAGAATGGACAGGTGCGCACAGCCGCTGATCTCGCGCAGGTCGCGGAACATGAGGTCCGGAAAGATTGGCATGCCGGCAGCGCCGATCAATTGCTCGAGCCGCGGCAGCGGAAATCTCCGCTGGGTGGGGCGCTGACTAATGTCCTGAACATCCATTATCGTCGCGCCGGTTGAGGTTCTATTGCGGAGCCAGTCACCCGTGACGAGGAGACAAGCTGTCACACAGACCGGTGACAGACGCAGTCACACGTCACAGTGACACACCTTGGCGCGACGGAGGAGCACTCTACGACACAGGCCTTATCGCGCGGCCTTTCCGGGCTAATCGAGTCTGGCGACCTTTTGACGGACGGTCAAGCATCGGGCGCGGCCTCGAAAATCCCGCGCCGAGGAGCATTGGAATGAACAACCCTCGGGTGATCGGAGTGCGGGGCGTCGAGCTCGGCGTGCGCGATCTCAAGCGGTCAATGGAATTCTATCGCGACGTCTGGGGCCTGTCCGAGGTGTGGGCAGACGCGGGCATGGTGCACTTGCGCGGCACCGGTGTCGAACATCATGTTCTCACCTTGCGCGAACAGGCCGAGACGAAGCTCCTGGCGGTTCACATGGCGGCCAGCGACCGCGGGGCGGTCCAGGGCCTGGCGCAGCGTGCTGAAGCGTTCGGCACCAAGGTCAGCGGCCTCGGAGACCTTCCGGCATCCGCCGGCGGCGGCTTCGGCTTCCGCTTCAATACGCCCGATGGCTTGCCGATGAGTATTTCCTCGGATGTTCGCACCCATCCGGACGCAACGGTCGATCGCTCGCGGCCAACCAAGATCAGCCATGTGGTGCTCAACAGCGCCACCACGCCCGACCAGGTCAATTACTTCGTCGACGCGCTCGGCTTCAGGCTATCCGACAGTTCGCAAATGATGGAGTTCCTGCGCTGCAGCTCGGACCATCACAGCATGGCGATCTTCCGCAACAAAGGACCATCCCTCAACCACGTCGCCTATGAAATGCCGAACATAGACGGGCTGATGCGGGGCTCCGGCCGCATGAAGGAAAACGGATTCAACATCGAATGGGGCGTCGGCCGGCACGGTCCCGGCAACAACGTATTCTCGTATTTCATCGAGCCGAACGGCTTCGTCACCGAATATACGGCCGAGGTCGAGCAGGTTGACGATGCCGACCACGTCCCGCAACCGGCCGAATACTGGCACAAGATCGCGCCGATTCCGGACCGTTGGCGCACGGCAGGGCCGCCGGGCCCGAAGATGCGCAAGGCGATGGCGGGCGATTTCATCGGCGTCGACCCGGCCGATATGCGCTGCGAGGACATCATGGCCCAGACGCTCAACAAATGAGCTGAGCGGTCGAACCGTCAGCCGCGACGCTCACGACCGAGCAAACGAGCGTTTTCGATCGGCGCGTCGCCGGTCGCGGCCGCATTCGGGACCGCGCAGGATCTGGAACCACAGTCCTGCCGCCGCCAATGGCCCGCCTCGGCGCTCAATAAGCGCTCGGTGCTGTCGCTACGTGCGATCGCGATGACGGTTGCGGGGCTGCTATCGCTTGAGGGTACCGAGGCTCGAACGGATTCTCAGATCGGCGGCTGGATGCGCCGCGGCAGTCTGCAGAAAATCGTAGCGTCTTAAGGCAATGGCGGAGGGAGCGATACCGCAAACAAAATTCTCGCCAGTCAGAATATGCAGCCATGGCTCGTATGGCTGGGCGCAGCCTCCGATGGTGGGGCACAATCGCTGTAGCTGGTCACGCCGGCCAGCGCTGCATGACCATGTCCGACGCGTCAACGGTCGCGAAAACCGTGAATGTACCCTCAGGCCTCTGAAGTAACTACTCGTGGCGGGCGACTCACTTACCCAGTTCGAGATTGGCGAGCTTCTCGCTCAGTTTGGCGACGGCGGTGTGATCCTGGCCTTTGCCCAGCATGACAGAGGCGGCCGCCCACATTTCCCGGCACAGCGCGGCAAACGGCACCGGCGTCGCCGTCTCCTTGGCGAGGTCGAGGGCGATGGTGAGATCCTTCGCCATAAGATCAAGACCGAAGCCGGCGTTGAAGGCGCGCGACAGCACGAACTGCTTGAACTTCTTCTGCGTCGAGTTGTTCATGCCGGTCGACGCGTTGAGGATGTCGACCATCACCGCCTCGTCGATGCCGAACTTGCTGCCAATCAACAGCGCCTCGATGCCGATGAGGAAGCCGCCGGCCGACACGAGGTTGTTCAAGGCCTTCATCGCATGCGCACTGCCGACATCGCCGACACGCGTGATCGACGTGCCCATGGCCTTGAGGACCGGAGTGACACGCTCGATGACGCCGGCGTCGCCGCCGACCATGATCGCCAGCTCGCCGGTCTTGGCGCGCGACACACCGCCCGACACCGGCGCATCGATCAGCACGCTGCCTTTTGCCTTGACCTGCTCGGCGAGTTCGCGCGTGCGCGACGGCAGGCCCGAACTCATCTCGACAATCACGCTGCCGGGACGCAGACTTGCGAGCAGGCCGTCGGTGCCGCCAAGCGCCTGCGCCACCTCATTGCTAGTCGGCAACATGGTGATGACGATGTCGCTGTCGCGCGCCAGCGCGGCATTGCTAGCCGCGGCTGCCGCGCCTGTCTCCTTGGCAAACTGCTCGGCCCGCCCCGGCACGGCATCGATGACCGTAAGCCGGAAGCCCGCCTGGCTGATCCGCGCTCCCATCGGCCAGCCCATGCTGCCGATGCCGATCAATCCAACGGTTTGTATGGTCATGGCGTCAGCGTTTCGCCGGAGCCGCCTTGACGGCGCCCATGTCCTTGAGCACTTCGTTCGCCGCCTTGAAGGCGTCGAGGCCGGCCGGGATGCCACAATAGACCGTGGCATGCAGCAACACTTCCTTGATCTCTTCCACCGTCACACCGTTGGTGATTGCGCCGCGCACGTGCAGCTTGAGCTCCGGGGCGCGGTTGAGCGCCGTCAGCATCGCAAGGTTGAGCAGTGAGCGGGTGCGGCGGTCGAGGCCCGGACGCGTCCAGGCATAGCCCCAGCACCATTCGGTGGTGATCTCCTGGAACGCCTGCATGAACTCGTTGGCGTTGGCGAGAGAGGCATCGACATATTCCGGGCCCAGCACCTCGCGGCGAACTTTCAGGCCTTTGTCGTACAGCGGCGATTCATTGCTCATTGATCGTTCCTTTCATAGGGAGCGGCGAGCCCCCACCGGGCGCTGCGCCGATGACGTTCACGGAATTCCTCAGACCGCCTCCGCGGGCGCTCCGGTCAGCAATTCGGCCAGCACGTAGGGCATGATCCCCCCCTGCCGGGCGAAATCGATCTCGGTCGGTGTATCGAGTCGCAGGGTCAGCGCAATACGGTCGACCGTTCCGTCCTTGCGGTGCACGACGAGTGTCACTTGCTGGCGCGGCCGCACCGGCTCGTCGAGGCCGACGAGATCGAACACTTCGTCGCCGCGCAGCTTCCAACTCGCCGCGTTCTCGCCGCTCGGGAACTGGCACGGCAGCACGCCCATGCCGACGAGATTGCTGCGGTGGATACGCTCGAAACTCGCCGCAATCACCGCGCGAACGCCGAGCAGCCGCGTCGTCTTTGCCGCCCAATCGCGCGCGCTGCCGGTGCCGTATTCCTCGCCGGCGACGACGATCAGCGGTACCGCTTCGGCCTTGTAGCGCATCGCCGCGTCGTAGATGCTCAACGCGTCGCCGTCGGGCTGATGCACCGTCACGCCGCCTTCGGTGCCGGGCGCCATCAGGTTCTTCAGCCGCACATTGGAGAAGCCGCCGCGCACCATGACCTCGTGGTTCATGCGCCGCGCGCCGTAATTGTTGAAGTCGACCGGCAAGACGCCGAGGCCACGCAGATAGCTGCCGGCCGGCGACGTCGCCTTGATGCTGCCGATCGGGCTGATGTGGTCCGTCGTCACGGAGTCGCCGAGGATCGCCAGCGCCCGCGCGTCGCGGATCGGGGTCAGCACCGTTTCGCGGAATTCACCGGCGAGGAACGGCGGCTCCTTGATGTAATCGGAGCGGTCGTCCCACGGGTAGATATCGCCGGACGGCTGCGCCACCGCGCCCCACGCCGGGTTGCCGGCGGCGAGATCGCTGCCGTAGACCTCACGATAGAATTCCGGCCGCGCCGCGATCGCGAGGGCGGCGTCGATCTCGGTCTGTGTCGGCCACAGGTCGCGAAGATAAACAGCCTCGCCGCTTGAACCGGTGCCGAGCGGCTCCGTTTCCATGTCGATGTCGACGGTGCCGGCGAGCGCGAAGGCGACGACCAGCGGCGGGCTGGCGAGGAAGGCCGCGCGCACGGCCGGGTGAATGCGCGCCTCGAAGTTGCGATTTCCCGACAGCACCGCGCAGGCGATCACGTCACTGTCGACGATCTGCTTCTCCAACCCGGCGTCGATCGGTCCCGATGCGCCGACACAGGTTCCACAGCTATAGCCGGCGACCGCGAAGCCGAGTGCATCGAGTCCGGCTTGGAGACCGGCGGCCTCGAGATACTTGCTGACCACGCGCGAGCCGGGCGTCAGCGAAGTCTTCACCCAAGGCTTGGCGCGCAGCCCGCGCGCGGCTGCCTTCTTCGCCATCAACCCGGCCATCACCATGACCATCGGATTGGAGGTGTTGGTGCACGAGGTGATCGCGGCGATCACGACGTCGCCGTGACCGATCGCCCGCTGCGATCCGTTGCCGGCCGCGCCGGGCGCCGCGAGAGATTTGGCGTAACCGCCGGCGCTGACCGGCTGAACCAGCAGCTCCTTGAAGCGGCGCGACAGTTGGTCGAGCGGCAGACGGTCCTGCGGCCGCTTCGGCCCGGCAAGGCTCGGCGTAACGGTGGCGAGGTCCAGCTCGATGACGCTCGTGTAATCGACCGCGCCGGCCGCGGGCGCACCGAAGCAACCCTGCGCACGGAAATAGGCCTCGACCGCCTGCACCTGCTCGATGGGGCGTCCGGTCTGCGTAAGATAGCGGCAGGTCTGCTCGTCGACGGGGAAGTAGCCGATGGTGGCGCCGTATTCGGGCGCCATGTTGGAAATGGTGGCGCGGTCGGGGATGGTGAGATTGCCGACGCCGGCCCCGAAGAACTCGACGAACTTGCCGACCACCTTGTAGCGGCGCAGCATCTCGGTCACGTGCAGCACCAGATCGGTCGACGTCACGCCGGGGCGCAGGGCGCCGATAACGTTCACGCCGACGACGTCCGGCGTCAGCATGTAGTAGGGCTGCGCCAGCGCCGCCGCCTCGGCCTCGATGCCGCCGACGCCCCAGCCGACGACGCCGAGCCCGGCGATCATGCAGGTGTGGGAATCGGTGCCCACCAGGCTGTCCGGATACATCACGCCGTCCTTGACGAGGACGCCGCGGGCGAGGAATTCGAGATTGACCTGGTGCAGGATGCCGGCGCCGGGCGGAAACAGACGAATGCCGTCATAGGCCTGCATCGCCCATTTGACGAAGCGGAAGCGCTCGGCGTTGCGGCTGATCTCCAGCTCCATGTTGCGCGCCAGCGCGTCGGGCGTGCCGCTGAAGTCGACGGTCAGCGTGTGGTCGAGCACCATGTCGACCGGCACCTTCGGGCCGATGCCGGCGACCGGCCGGCCGGTCGCTTTGACCGCGGCGCGAATGGCGGTGAGATCGCCGAGCAGCGGAATGCCGGCGGCGCAATTGAGCACGATCCGGCCGACGATGAACGGCAGTTCGCTCTCGCGCGCCGCCCCTGGCTGCCACGAGGCGAGATCGCGGACCTGCTGCTCGGTGACCCGACGCCCGTCACAATGACGCACGAGCGACTCGAGCACGACGCGCAGCGACAGCGGCATGCGCGAGATGGCGCCGAAGCCCGCCTGTTCGAGCGCCGGAAGTGAAAAATACCAGTACGCCCGGCCGGGGCCGAGGTCGAGGGTGCGCTCGCAGACGCGACTCAAGAGAGATGTCATGAACGTCAATTTCGTGTTGAGCGGGCCGGTCAGTTCGCGTGAATGCCGTTTTCCTT
>Ga0068855_100003177_pt1 | contig 20111 bp, 17 predicted proteins | sample KBSCornC52_FD_66592 | JGI IMG/M metagenome (GOLD analysis project Ga0068855, IMG submission 66592) | Corn rhizosphere microbial communities from Kellogg Biological Station, Michigan, USA - KBS Corn C5-2 | ecosystem: Host-associated > Plants > Roots > Rhizosphere > Soil ...
CGCGCCGCGCAGGCGGCAGGTCAGTGCCGCCCGAACATGCGCATGATGCGGCGGAAGAAGCCCTGTTTCGGGGCATGCGCCGCCGGGGTCGCGGTCGCGGCCGCTGCCTGGCCGGCATGCGGATGCGGCTTGCGCTCGACGATCCGCTGCGTCGACGTCCCGCGTTCGCCGGCCTTCGCCGCGGGAGCGGCCGTCTCGATACCTTCGCGATGCTTGTTGCGGCCGCGACCACCGCGACGACGGCGCTTGCGCGGCGCCTCGCCGTCGAACGCTGCGGCGTCTGCCGGCGCAGCGCTGCGCTCGGCGACCACGGGTGCGACCGCCTTCGCGACCGGCTTCGCGGCGACCGGCTTCGCAGCCGGCGACCGTTCACTGCGCGGGCGCTCGCCACGTCCGCCGCTGCGCGAACCACTGCGCTCGCCATGTGAATGCGGCCCGCGTGCGGGCTTGCCGGACTTCGGTGGCGGACCGGCGGTGTTGCGCGCGTCGTCGGCCGCTTCGTCGTCCGCGCTCGCGCTGGTTGCGGCACCTGCCGCGCGCGGACGCGGCGGCGGTACGATCAGCAGATCCGGCGTGATCGGCGCGGTCGGGATCTTCTGGTCGATGTAGGTCTCGATTTCCGGCAGCGTCATCGCGTACAGGTCGCAGGCGAAGCTGATCGCATCGCCTTCGGCGCCGAGGCGCGCGGTGCGCCCGACGCGATGCACGTAGTCCTCCGCATCGTGCGGCAGGTCGTAGTTGAACACGTGCGAGACATCCGGGATGTGCAGGCCGCGCGCGGCGACGTCGGTCGCCACCAGGATCTCGATCTCGCCCTTCTGGAACTTGCCGAGCAGGCGCTCGCGCTTGGCCTGCGGCACGTCGCCGGACAGCGTCGCGACCGTGAGACCCTGCCGCTCGAGCGAACGCGTGACCTTCTCCGCGGCGATCTTGGTGTTCACGAACACGATGCTGCGGTGCGCGTCGATGCGCGACAGCAGGTTGATCAGCAGCGGCTGCTTCTCTTCCTTGGCCGGGAAGTAGATCAGCTGGCGCACGCGGTCGGCGGTGACGTTGTCGGTCTCGGCCGTGAGCTTCTCCGGCTCGTTCATGTGGTCGTAGGCGAGCTCGAGCACGCGATGGCTGAGCGTCGCCGAGAACAGCATGCTCTGGCGCTGTTCGCGCGGCGGCATGCGCCGGAACAGGAAGCGGATGTCCTTGATGAAACCGAGGTCGAACATGCGGTCCGCCTCGTCGAGCACGACCGCCTCGATCGCGTTGAGGCTGAACACGTGCTGCTTGAGGTAGTCGATCAGCCGGCCCGGCGTCGCGATGATGATGTCGCAGCCGGCCTTGAGCTGGTCGCGTTGCTTGTCGTAGTCGACGCCGCCGTAGATCAGCGCCGAGGTCAGGCCGGTGTCGCGGCCGATGGCGCGGAAGTCCTTGTCGATCTGGATCGCCAGTTCACGCGTCGGCGCGATGACGATCGCACGCGGATCGGTCAGCTTGCGGTCGACAGCGGCCGGACGCGTCAGCAGGCGGTTCAGCACCGCGACGAGGAAGGCGCCGGTCTTGCCGGTGCCGGTCTGCGCCTGGCCGGCGACGTCGCGCCCGGTCAACGCGATCGGCAGGGTCAGCGCCTGGATCGGCGTGCAGCGGGTGAAACCGCAACCGTGCAATCCGGACAACAGGCGCGGGTGCAGGTCGAAACTTTCGAAGGTGATATCGGTGAGCGGATGCTGGGACATGGGTCCAAATCTGTGTGAATGACGGGAAGGCACCTGCGCGACCGTGCGCCGAAGCGCACCGGTTTCGCGAGGCTTGCGCCGAATCGGGACGCAGCGCGCGGCCGGAGGGCGGCGCGTACCTGCTCTTGCATTGCGCGGGTGGCGTCCCCAACTTGCACCGGTCGTTCGTTTGGGCTCAAATGGGCCGTGCGTTCCGCACTCCCCGCTGTCCCGACTGCACCGGCGCAACCGCGTGAGTGTAGCGGAACCCCGCCCGACGCGCGCGGTCGCCCCCAAGCCCTTGGCCCGTCGAAGGAAATCGAAGGGCTGGCGGCAGTTCCATCCATCTGAATTCCGGAGAAATCCCGTGAGCGAACACATTGCGCACGTGAGCGATGAGCAATTCGAGGAGCATGTCCTCAAGTCCAGCGAGCCCGTGCTCGTCGATTTCTGGGCCGAATGGTGCGGCCCGTGCAAGATGATCGCACCGATCCTCGACGACCTCGCGGCCAGCTACAAGGGCAAGCTGAAGGTCGCCAAGATCAATATCGACCACAACCAGAAGACCCCACGCAACTACAACGTGCGCGGTATCCCGACCCTGATGATCTTCCGCGACGGCAAGGTGCAGGCGACGCAGATCGGTGCGGTCAGCAAGACCCAGCTCGCGCAGATCATCGACAAGGCGATCGCCTGACGCGAGCGGCCAGGGACGAGGGCGCGAAAACCGGCTGTCGCCGCAACCGCGCCCTCCCACCTTCCAAAACTGGACGCCCGCAATCGGCGGTGCTAACGTAATCCCAGCGCTTGGAGCCGACGCTGCTCCGCCCCGCTTCCTCTTCGATCCTTCCCTCCTCCAGTTCCACCAACGGCGCCCAGCGAGGATTGCCCGTGTCCGAAAACGAAACGAACGATAGCGGCCAAGGTGCCGCCGCCGAAGGCCGTCCCGAGCCCCGGCAACGTGGCCCGCGTGGCCAACAGCAACAACAACAGCCGCAACAGGATTCCGCTGCTGCGCCGACCGAGGCGCGCGGCAACGACGCCGGCGGTGACGGCGGCGAAGGCAATGCGAACCCGCAAGGCGGCCAGAACCAGGGCGGCCAGCAGGGTCAGAATCAGGGCCAGGGTGCCCGGCGCGGTCGTCGCGATCGTCGCGGCGGTCGTCATGGCGGCGGTGGCGGCGGCGGCAATGGCCCGCAGGCGAACCGCGGCGGCATGTATGACGACGAGGAGTTCGACGAGTCGAAGAACGGCGGCGGCAACGGCCCGCTGATCGACCTCAACGAGCTCAAGCGCAAGAGCGCTGCGGAACTGCTCCTGCTGGCCGATACCCTCGGCATCCAGGAAGGTGTCGCGCGTGCGCGCAAGCAGGACATCATCTTCCTCGTGCTGAAGGCGCATGCGCGCGCCGGCGGCGGCATCTACGGCGAAGGCGTGCTGGAAATCCTGCAGGACGGCTTCGGCTTCCTGCGCGGCTTCGACGAGTCCTACCTGGCCGGCCCCGACGACATCTACGTCAGCCCGAGCCAGATCCGCCGCTTCAACCTGCGCACCGGCGACTACATCACCGGACGCATCCGCCCGCCGAAGGAAGGCGAGCGCTACTTCGCCCTGCTCAAGGTCGACCATATCAACGGCGAGCCGCCGGAAGCGTCGAAGAACAAGGTCCTGTTCGAGAACCTGACGCCGCTGTTCCCGCGCAAGGCGTTCCATCTTGAGCGCGGCAACGGCTCTTCGGAAGACATCACCGGTCGCATCCTCGACCTGGTGGCGCCGATCGGTCGCGGCCAGCGCGGCCTGATCGTCTCGCAGCCGAAGGCCGGCAAGACGATGATGCTGCAGAACGTCGCGCAGGCGATCGTCTACAACCATCCCGATGCGCACCTGATCATCCTGCTCATCGACGAGCGTCCGGAAGAAGTCACCGAGATGCGCCGCGGCGTGCGCGCCGAAGTCATCTCCTCGACCTTCGACGAGCCGGCCGTGCGCCACGTGCAGGTCGCCGAGATGGTGATCGAGCGCGCCAAGCGCCTGGTCGAGCACAAGAAGGACGTGGTGATCCTGCTCGACTCGATCACCCGCCTCGCGCGCGCCTACAACACGGTCGTGCCGAGCTCCGGCAAGGTGCTCACCGGCGGTGTCGACGCGAATGCGCTGCAGCGCCCGAAGCGCTTCTTCGGCGCCGCGCGCAACGTCGAGGAAGGCGGCTCGCTGACGATCATCGCGACCGCGCTGATCGATACCGGCTCGAAGATGGACGAAGTCATCTACGAAGAGTTCAAGGGCACCGGCAACATGGAAGTGCACCTGAACCGGCGCATCTCCGAGAAGCGCGTCTACCCGTCGATCGACATCAACCGCTCCGGCACGCGCCGCGAGGAATTGCTGATCGACCCCGACCAGCTGCAGAAGATCTGGATCCTGCGCAAGCTGCTGCATCCGATGGACGAACTCGCCGCGATGGAGTTCATGCTCGACAAGATGAAGAACACGAAGACCAACGACGAGTTCTTCGGTTCGATGAAGCGCGGCTGAGAAGCCGGCCAGGCGAGCCATGAAAAGGCCGGCATCCGCCGGCCTTTTCTTTCAGGGATACCCGCAAAGTCAGTCCACGCTGCCGAGATCGTCGGTCTCGATGCTCCAGCCGTCGCCGCTCTTCGCCATCAGCACGCGGCCGGCGCGCTTGATCTCGTCGCGATCGACGCCCTCGACGCGCAGCACGGCATGGTCGCCGCGTTGCATCGCGGACAGGATCTTCACCGAGACCGGCTTGCCGTCGCGCAAGTCCTTGAGGCCCTGCTTGGACGAGTTCTCGTCGTCCTCGGGCAGGCGCCAGCGCGCGGATTCGCCGAGGATCCGGCGCAGTGCAGGCAGGTCGCCCTTGGCGAGCGCCGCGAGATAGCCCGTGTAGGCCTTGCCCGGCGCACCACCGTCGGCGCCGAGCGGCGTGCCGGCCGTCGCCGCGGTGACGGTCGCCTTGAACGGCATGTCGAAATCGTAGGTCTTGCCGAAGAAGTCGTCCGGCTTGCTCATCACCCAGCGCCCTTCGAGTTGCGTCGGCGTCTGCCTGGCAAGCTTGAATTCGCCGGAGCCGGACATGTTGAACGATTCGCTCGGTTCGTTGTGCGAGAAGTACAGGCCGCACTCCTTGCCTTCCGCCATCACGCACACGCGCACGTAGCCACCTGGCTTGTCGTGCGTCTGGTCGTTCACCTCGCTGCCGGGGTCGAACGCGTCGGCGACTTTCTGCACGTCGATCGGGTCGCTGGTCAGGAACAGGTAGACCTGGGCCGGACCCTTGCGCTCCTCATGCATGACCGCGTAGGCATGCTTGATGTCCATGCGCGTCTTGTCGAAGCGGAAGTAGGCACCGCCGGCCGCGGCCGACGTGCCGACACCCGCGGCGGTCAAGGCGAGCAACAGGGAAACCACCAGCGGACGGGCGTTCATGCGTGCACTCCCCGGCGCCGCGGGATGGGCGCCCTCATTCCTATAACGGAAAACGACGGCCACCCGAACATCCGGGTGGTGTTCTTCCGATCGGCCGATCTCCGAGGGTGGCGCGGCTACCGCGAGGAGCGCGTCGGCGCCCAGCGCGCGAGCGCCTCGCGCGTGCGCCGGCGGCCGATCTCGATCAGTTCCTCGGCGCGATGGAATTCGTAGAACGCGCAGGCATTGCGCGGGATCGTGACCAGCAGGTCCGGCGGCTGCGCGGCGAGCTTCAGGCGCGTGATCGTCTCCTGCACGATATCGAGCGAACGCGCGAACAATTCGAGCGCGCCGGGTTCCTGCAGGCCGCTGCGGCGTTCGCGCCGCTCGATGAACGAGTCGACGAACGCCGCGAAACGCCGGCGCTGGCCCGCGCGCGCGAGATCGCCCGGCCTGGGGTCGCCGGGCAGTTGTTCGGGCGACGCCTGGCCGGCGGTTCCGCGGTCGTCGTCCCGCAGGCCCGCGAGCGCCTCGGCCGGCGCATTGACGTCGACCGCGATCGTCGCGTCGGTGAGGTCGCGCAGGGTCGGCGAGATCGGCAACGGATTGAGCAGGCCACCGTCGACGAGCAGGCGCCCCTGGTAGTGATGCGGCCGGAACACGGTCGGGATCGCGATCGAGGCGCGGATCGCATCGAACAGCGGACCGCGCGAGAACCATACCTCGCGCTGCGCATCGAGGTCGACCGCGACCGCGGTGTACGGCATCGGCAGGTCCTCGATCAGGATGTCGCCGACCAGCTCGCGCAGCACGCCGCTGACGCGCTCGCCCTTGATGAAGCCGCCACCGCGGAAGGTCCAGTCGATCAGGCGCAGCACGTCCAGGCGCTGCAATGGCCGCACCCAGTCGCGATAGCGGTCGAGCTTGCCGGCCGCATGCATGCCGCCGACCAGGGCGCCCATCGAGCTGCCGGCGATCGACCGGATCGCATAGCCCTGCGCTTCGAGTTCCTCGATCACGCCGATGTGCGCGTAGCCGCGCGCACCGCCCGAACCGAGCACGAGCGAGACGCTCGAACCCATCGGTCCCATCGGCGCCTCGACCGCCGCCGGCAACGCACTCGGCTCTTCGTTGTTCATGCGATCACCGTTCGGATGCGGACGCGCCGGTTCCTGCAACTGCGTCAGGCATAGGCACCGAGCGCGAGCTGCAGCAGGATCTTCATCTCCTCGCGCAGCGGCACCGGCGCGACGACTTCCGCGTCGGGGCCGTACTTCAGCACATCCATCAGCAGCTCGCGCGAATTGGAATACGGCACGCGCAATTCGTAGCGCCCGTCCGGCAGGCGCTCGCCCTGCTGTTGCGAATGCCAATGCTCGTCGGCGACCCAGCGCGCCGCGTGCGGCGAGAAGCGGATCGTCGCCCACGCCTTCGGCGCGCCGGAGAAGATGCCGTAGCTCGAGGCGAGATGCGCGTCGAGTTCGATCGCGTCGCGGTCGAGCGCTTCCTCGTCGAGCAGCAACGGATCACGGATGCGGTCGAGCGCGAAGCTGCGCAGCGCGTCGCGGCTGTGGTCCCAGGCATCGAGGTACCAGTTGTCGCGGTAATGGGCGAGGCGCTGCGGCGAGACGATGCGCTCGGTCTGCGCGTCGGTCGAGCGCGCGCGGTAACGGAACCTGAGCCGTTTGCGGTTGAGCAACGCGCTGGCGACGCCGCGGAACGCGGCCTGGTCGAGTCGGCGCGAACCGCTGGCGAGCACGCGGATGCGTTCGACCGGCAGGCTGCGCCCGCTCGAATGGTCGGACAGCAGGCGCTCCATGCGCGCGCGAAATGGCGCCAGCGCGCCGGCGAGTACACCCGGGTCGGAGCGGCCGAGCAGTTCGTTGAGGGCGAGCAGCGCGGCGAGTTCCTCGCTGTTCAGCCACAACCCCGGCAACTCGAAACGCTCTGCCTCGTCCGCGGCGTAGCGGAACATCGACTCGTCCTCGCCGTACTCGATCGGCGCACCGAGCGCATCGCGCAGGAACGCGATGTCGCGGTAGAGCGTCGCGCGCGAGCAGACGACCTCGTCCTTGAGGCGGGAGAACGACACCGGATAGCGCGATGCCTTCAGGATGCGGTGCAGGGTCAGGATGCGTTCGTAGCGGTCCATGGTGCGGCATGTCCTGAAACGGTATCGTCTTGCGTGTTGATGGGACGGGCCTGGCGCGTTCGCCGGGTCGAACACCGGTACGAACCGGCACGAACCGCGAGTTTGGCACAAGCCGGCGCGCCCGCCGTGCCGACCCACGCGTAGACCACCACCACGGAGATTCCATGCGCACGATCACGCGGACATTGGCCGGCCTCGCGCTGGCGCTGACATGCAGCCTTGCCATCGCCTCGCCGAAGGACGAACTGCACGCGGCCTTCGGCAAGTTCCTCCAGGTACACAGCTTCCGTGCGGACGCGACCGACGTGAAGAAAGGCGAGCCGACGTCCAGCGTCGAGTTCGTCGCGCCGGACCGTTACCGCGTGAAACCGGTGAACGGGCCCGCCAACATCATCATCGGCGACACCATGTACATGGACATGGGCGGCAAGCTGACGCCGATCCCGGTACCGGGAGTCGGCAAGATGGTCGCGCAATACCGCAACGCGGATTTCCTGCACGAGATCGAAGGCGGCATGAGCGTGCAGGCGTTGCCCGACGAGAACGTCGCCGGCGAACCGACCAAGGTCTACGCCTACACGCTGACCAAGCCGATCCAGTCGGACGCGAAGTGCTGGGTGTCGCAGAAGACCGGCATGCCGATGCAGATCGAATCGACCGGCAGCTTCATGGGCCACACGGCCACGACCCGCGTGCGCTATTCCGCTTTCGACGATCCGTCGATCCGGATCGACGCGCCCTGAGCGCGTCGACCGCACCGGTCCGTCAGGGTCGCGGTTTGGCCGCTCCCGCAAATGCACGGCATGCCCCGAGCCGCTGAACCCGATCGCGACTGCGGTCCTATTCCGGCATCACCTGCTCGTCCTCGATCGCCTGGCGGCGAGCCGTCTCGAGGCCGGAGCTCCATTGCCCGGCCAGCGCGGCAGCGCCACCCTTGTCCTTGCCGATGCGGTCGCCGAGCTTGAGCAGCCAGCGCGGCGGCTGCTCCGGCACCGCTGCCGCGACGACGCGCGTGAGGGCGAGATCCCACAGCGTCTTCAGGCCGATCAGCACGTACAGCAGGCCGAGCGGCGAATCGGTCGCCGCCATCGCGGCCATGCCGAAGATGATCGCCAGATGCAGGATCAGCACCCGGCCCATGCGCTGCTGCACGACGCCCTTGATCCACGCGAAGCTGCGCGAGCGCAAGCCCGGCAGGTCGGCGACGAAGCCCGCGGCGAGCACCAGCGACAGCATCAGCGCACCCTGTCGCAACGCGGGCCACGAGAAGCGCCAGAGCGGATCGTCGGGATGCTTGCCCGCGAGCAGCAGCGCGATCACCGTGACGAACACGCCGTGCGCGAACGTGAACACGAATGCGACCGTCGCGTACTCGCCGAGCAGGCCCGCCCGCGACGGCCGGCCATTCGTGCTGCTGCCGAGCTGACCCGCGCGCCAGTGGCCGCGCTTGCGCGTGAACGCGCGGTGCAACGCGACGCGCAGGCAGGTGAACACCGCGACCAGCAGGTTCTCCAGCCAGTAGATCACCAGCACGTTCGTCACCGACCAGCCAAGGCGCTGCACGCCGTACAGCGGTATCGCATTCGTGACGAGCAAGACGCCGATCGCGACGATGCGCGCACCGAGGCCGGGCGCCGTCGTTTCCGTGCTGGGCGGCAGTGCTGCTTGCATCGCGATCTCCCCGACGCGGCATCGGCATCATCGCATGTCGGTGCGGCCTTCGATCACGACGATCGGGCCCCACGCATGGACGCATCCGCTACCATCACGCCATGCCGCACGCCCACCTGAACCTCAATCGCCCGACCGGCGACGACGTCAAGACCACCACGTGCTACATGTGTGCCTGCAGATGCGGCATCCGCGTGCACCTCAAGGAGGGCCGCGTCCGCTACATCGACGGCAATCCGCAGCATCCGGTCAACCGTGGCGTGATCTGCGCCAAGGGTTCCGCCGGCATCATGCAGCACTACTCGCCGGCACGGCTGTCCAAGCCGTTGCTGCGCGTCGGCGAACGCGGCGCGCGCGAGTTCCGCGAGATCGAGTGGGACGAGGCACTCGCGCTCGCGACGCAATGGCTCGGCGACATCCGCCGGCGCGATCCCGACCAGCTCGCGTTCTTCACCGGGCGCGACCAGAGCCAGGCGCTGACCGGCTGGTGGGCGCAGGCATTCGGCACGATCAACTACGCCGCGCATGGCGGTTTCTGCTCGGTCAACATGGCCGCAGCCGGCATGTACACGCTCGGCGGCAGCTTCTGGGAATTCGGCGAGCCGGACTGGGACCTGACGAAGTACCTCATGCTGTGGGGCGTCGCCGAGGACCACGATTCGAACCCGATCAAGCTCGGCCTCGGCAAGCTGAAATCGCGCGGCGCGAAGATCGTCGCGATCAATCCGGTGCGCACCGGCTACGGCGCGATCGCTGACGAATGGGTGCCGATCAACCCCGGCACCGACGGGCTGCTCGCCGGTGCGTTCATCCACGAGTTGCTGCGCACCGACCGCGTCGACCTCGAATACCTCGTGCGCTACACGAATGCGCATCATCTGGTGATCCGCGATCCGGGCGCGCCCGACGACGGCATGATCGCGCGCGACGAGGACGGGCACGGGTTGTGTGCGGCCCGTGCAGATCATGGACACCGGATCGTTCGCGCGGATGCCGTGGACATCGCCCCGCTCGTCGTCGGCGAATACGTGCTGGCGGACGGCCGCCACGCGGTGCCCGCGTTCCAGCTGTTCGCCGAACGCTATCTGTCGGACGAGTACGCACCCGACACGGTCGCCGCCACCTGCGGCGTCGACGCCGACACGATCCGCCGCCTCGCACGCGAACTCGCCGAGGTCGCGTTCGAGCAGGCGATCACGCTGCAGCAGCGCTGGACCGATGCCTGGGGCCGCGAACATGCGACGATGACCGGACGGCCGGTCGCGATGCACGCGATGCGCGGCATCAGCGCGCATGCGAACGGTTTCCACACCTGCCGTGCGCTGCACCTGCTGCAGATGATCCTCGGCGCGATCGACACGCCGGGCAGTTTCCGCTACCAGCCGCCGTACCCGAAATCCGCGCCGCCGCCGAACCGCCCCGGCAAGACGCGCCGCGCGAACGGCACGCTCGAAGCCGGTCCGCTCGGTTACGTGCACACGCCGGACGATCTCGTCGTCGATGCGGCGGGCGAACCGCGCCGCCTCGACAAGGCGTTCTCGTGGCAGCATCCGTTCGCCGCGCACGGCATGCTGCAGAGCGTGATCGCGAACGCGTGCAAGGGCGATCCGTACCGCATCGACACGCTGTTCCTGTTCATGGCGAACATGGGCTGGAACTCGGCGATGAACACCAGCGCGACGCGCGCGATGCTGTGCGAGCGCGACCCGCGCAGCGGCGAGTACGTGATCCCGCGCATCATCTACGCCGACGCCTACGATTCCGAAACCGTCGCGTTCGCGGACCTCGTGTTGCCGGACACGACCTATCTCGAACGCCACGACTGCATCAGCCTGCTCGACCGCCCGATCTCCGACGCCGACAGCGCCAGCGACGCGATCCGCCAACCGGTGACGAAACCCGAGCGCGACGTGCGCCCGTTCCAGGACGTGCTGCTCGACCTCGGCGCGCGCCTCGGCCTGCCCGGCCTCGTCGACGACGCCGGCGCGCCGAAGTATCCGCGCGGCTATGCGCAGTACATGGTCGAACACGAACGCGCACCCGGCATCGGCCTGCTCGCCGGATGGCGCGGCGCCGACGGCATGCACGACGGCGTCGGCACGCCGAATCGCGACCAGCTCGCGCGCTACGTCGAACACGGTTGCCATTGGCACCGCGAGATCCCCGCCGCGGGCCGCTACTACAAGATGGCGAACCGCGACTACCTGGAATGGGCCAAGTCGCTCGCTTTCGTCGGCTCGACCCAGCCGATCGTGCTGCAGTTCTACGCGGAGTCGCTGCAGCGCTTCCGCCTCGCCGCGCGGGGCCATGGCGCGACGCAGCCGCCCGACCACGAGCGAGCGCGCGTCGAACGCTACTTCGACCCCATTCCATTCTGGTATTTGTCCCTTCCCCCGCTTGCGGGGGAAGGTGCCGAAGGCGGAGGGGGGCGAGTGTCGTCGAAGGACCCGCGTCACCCCACCTCTCTCCCGCACGCAGGAGAGGGTGACTATCCGCTCGCCGCGATCACCCAGCGCCCGATGTTCATGTACCACGCCTGGGGTTCCCAGAATAAGTGGCTGCGCCAGATCGCGACGCGCAACTATCTGTACCTGCATCCGGACACCGCGACCGCGCACGGCGTCGCCGACGCGGACTGGATCTGGCTGGTCGCGCCACGCGGGCGCATCCGCGTGCAGGCGCGCACGCACACCGGCACCGCACCCGGCACGGTGTGGACCTGGAACGCGATCGGCAAGCGCAAGGGTGCGTGGAAACTCGCCGCGAATGCCCCCGAGAACGTCGACGGTTTCCTGCTCAACCACCTGATCGACGAATCGCTGCCCGCGCACGACGGGCAGGCGCGCTACGCGAATGCGGACCCGGTCACCGGCCAGGCGGCGTGGTTCGACCTGCGCGTGCGGATCGAACGCGATCCCGCGCCGCACGTCGAGGGCCATCACATCGAGATGGCCGCGCGCGGGGACGCCGGATGAGCGTCGCGGCATGGACGACGCTCGCGATCGTGTTCGGCGCGATCGCGCTGTTCGCGAGCGAGAAGGTGCGTATCGATCTCGTCGCATTGATCGTGCTGGTGTTGCTCGCGGCGCTCGGCCTGGTGACGCCGGTCGAGGCGCTCGCCGGTTTCAGCAACGAGGCGACCGTGACGGTGGCGGCGATGTTCGCGCTGAGCCTCGGCATCGAACGCTCGGGTGCACTCGAACCGCTCGGGCGCCTGCTGTCGCGCATCGACAAGCCGTGGCTGCTGACCCTCGCGCTGATGCTCGCGATCGCCCCGATGGGCGCGTTCGTGAAGAACATCGCGCTCGTCGCGACCTTCCTGCCACTCGCCTTGCGCGTCTGTGCACGCACGCATACCTCGCCCGCGCGCGTGCTGATGCCGATGGCGTACGCGGCGCAGATGGGCGGCGTGTGCACCCTGATCGGCACCTCGTCGAACCTGCTCGCCGACAGCCTCGCGCAGAAGCACGGCCTGCCGCCATTCGGCGTATTCGAGTTCACCCGCATGGGTGCGCTGCTCGCGCTCGCGGGCATCGTCTACCTGCTGCTGATCGGCCGCTGGCTGCTGCCACGCGAGGTCAACGCGGCGCTGCCGGTGGAGGCGGAGCTCGGCAAGTACGTGACCGAACTCAAGCTCAAGGAGACTTCGCCACTGGTCGGCCAGACGATCGCCGATGCGCGGCTCGGCGAAAAGCACGGCGTGTACGTGCTCGAGCTGCTGCGTGGCGAGCAGCACCTGTGGTCGCCGCGCGAGCAGCGCCTCGCCGCGGGCGACGTGCTGCTCGTGCGCGGGGCGTGGGAGAAGATCGAGGACCTGCGCGCGCAGGCCGAACTCGAGATCGATCCCGAGAACCGCTACGGCCCCGACCACGGCAAGGCCCGCATGCTGGTCGAGGCGATGATCAAGCCGGACAGCCCGATCGAGGACCGCACCCTCGGCGACATCAACCTGCAGCGCAATCTCGATGCGATCGCGCTCGGCATCCGGCGCCGCGGACGCGTGCTGCGCGAAAAGCTGCGCGATGTGCGTCTCGCTTCCGGCGACGTGCTGTTGCTGCTGGTCGGAGAGGACGCGATCGCGACGTTGCGCGCCGACGAACGCCTGGTCGTGCTGAGCGAGCGCGAGGACACGCGCCGCACGCCGGGGCGCGCGATTGCCGCGGTGGCGATCATGGCCGCGGTCGTGCTCGTGTCCGGCCTGCACTGGCTGCCGATCCCGCTCGCCGCGATCGCCGGTGCGGTGGCGATGGCGATCGCGGGCTGCTTCGGACACAAGGATCTCTACGAAGGCATGGACTGGAAGATCATCGTGCTGCTCGCGGCGATCCTGCCGCTCGGTACCGCGATCGAGAACAGCGGCCTGTCGCAGGCATTGGTCGACACCGGCATGCAGCTGATCGGCACGCAAAACCCGCTCGCGGCCTTGCTGATGGTGTACCTGCTGACCGCCGTGCTCACCGAGCTGATGGGCCACAATCCATCGGTCGTGCTGATGGTCGGCATCGCGGTCACGGTCGCACACGCCGCGCAGTGCGACCCGCGCCCGTTCGTGATCGCGGTCGCGTTCGCCGCCGCGACCTCGTTCGCGACGCCGGTCGGCTATCCGACCAACACGATGGTCTACTATGCCAGCGGCTACCGCTTCACCGATTTCATGAAGGTCGGCATCCCGCTGATCGCGCTGTTCTGTGGCTTGTCGATGATCCTGATCCCGCACTTCTGGCCGCTGCAGCCATGACTACCCTGCCGCCCCCGACCGCGAAGAAACTCGGCCTCGTCATCGACCTCGACATCTGCGTCGGCTGCCACGCCTGCGCGGTCGCCTGCAAGGAATGGAACGACGGCGGCGATTTCGGCCCCCTGCCCGACGCCGATCCCTACGGCGCGCAACCGAGCGGCGTGTGGTTCAACCGCGTGCACAGTTACGCGGTCGAACAGGACACGCCTGCGGGCACGCGCGACCTGACCGTGCATTTCCCGCGCTCTTGCCTACACTGCGAAACGCCCGCGTGCGTGACGGTGTGCCCGACCGGCGCGAGCTACAAGCGCGCCGAGGACGGCATCGTGCTCGTCGACGCGGACAAGTGCATCGGCTGCCAGTTGTGCGCGTGGGCGTGTCCGTACGGCGCGCGCGAGTTCAGCATGGAACGCGGCACGATGCAGAAGTGCACCCTGTGCGTCGACCGCATCTACAACGAGACGCTCGACGAAGCCGATCGCCAGCCCGCGTGCGTGATGGCCTGCCCGACGCGTGCACGCCATTTCGGCGACCTCGGCGACGTCGACTCGCCGATTTCGAAACTCGTCGCCGAGCGCGACGGCTACGCGCTCATGCCCGAGTACGACTACAAGCCGGTCAATCGCTACCTGCCACCGCGGCCGCGTCGGGACGGCTGCGCGGACCCGACGACGAAGGCCGCGCCGACGGAGACGCTCGACACCGCGCAACTGCCCGGCGTGCTGCGCTGGCTCGACCGCGTGCTGTCGCGCTGAGGCCATCCGATGCGTCCGACGTTTTCGATCATCTGTTTCACGGTGTTGTCCGGCATCGGTTACGGCGCGTGGTTCCTGATCGGACTGGGCCTCGCGATCGGGCGCGTTTTCTGCGGACCACGCAGCGCGCCCAATGCAACCGGCGTTTCACTGGTGCTGTGCCATCCGCCGTTCTGGTCTCCTGGCGCGCTCGAGCTCGCGTTCCTGCTCGTCGGCATCGGCCTGCTGTGCTCGCTCGGCCACCTCGGAAAGCCGCGGCGCGCATGGCGCGCCTTGTCGCAGTGGCGCAGCTCGTGGCTGTCGCGGGAGGGTGTCGCCGCGCTGGCGACCTTCGTACCCGCCACGCTGTTGCTCGCGGCAGCAATCGTCGTGCCGATGATCATCGCGGGCATACCAGCGCCAAGCGAGCAGTTTTCCAACTGGGTGTTGCTCTCGGAGAGCGCGCTCGGCCTTCTCCTCGCTGCCGGGTCGCTGCTGACCGTGTTCTGCACCGCGAACATCTACGCGAGCCTCAAACCGATCCGCGCCTGGCACGACCGTCACGTCGTGCCCGCCTACCTGTTGCTCGCGCTGTACGGTGGCGGCCTGCTGTTGCCGATTTTCCCGATGTGGAAAGGCGACCAGCCGATCCTGCTGACCGGCCTGATTGCGCTTTCGCTCGCCGCCGCGTGGCTCAAGCACCGCTACTGGCGCTCGATCGACGCGCAGCCCGCCGTCAGCGCCGGACGCGCGACCGGCCTCGACGCGCTCGGCCGCGTGCGCAGCTTCGAGCAGCCGCATACCGAAGAGAACTACCTCACCCATGAAATGGGTTTCGTGCTCGCGCGCAAACACGCGCGCAAACTGCGCAGCGTCGTGCTCGTCGCGGCATTCCTGCTCCCCGCGTTGCTCGCCGCACTCGCGCTGGGGCTGCCGGCGACCCGGATGCCCGCCGCATGGCTCGCGTTCGCGAGTGGCGTCGCGGGTCTGTTCGTCGAGCGCTGGCTGTTCTTCGCCGAGGCGAAACACGCGGTGATGGCCTACTACCAGCGCTGACTCCCCGCGTCGACACGAAAGTTGACTGCACCGCCACCAACGTTCACGCCCGATTCAATGCATGTCTCTACCATCCGCTCCCCGGGGCCGCAGATTGCGGCCTTTTTCGTCCCCGAGGAGAGAGGAACACAATGAACAAGATCCTGTTGACGGCCGCCGTGCTCGCGGCATTTCCGCTGTCCGCGATGGCCGACGACGGCTGGTCCGGTGCCGGCGAACTCGGCTTCGCCGCCGCGCGTGGCAACGCGAAGTCGGAGAACCTGAACGCGAAACTCACGTTCAAGAAGGAAGACGACCAGTGGAAGGACAACTTCTATCTGACCGCGCTGCGCAGCAAGGGCCAGGTCACGGTCGCGACGCTCGAAGGCACGCCGCCGGACCAGCATCTCGTCAACGTGTCCAAGTACGACACGACCGCGAACCGCTATGAAGCCGGCGCGTCGGTGGGCTACAAGCTCGACGAGCGCAGCTACATCGTCGGCGCGTTGCGCTACGAGAACGACGATTTCTCGCCATTCGAATACCAGTGGGTTGCCTCGATCGGCTACGGCTACACCGTGCTGAAGAACGCGAGCGACGAGCTGTCGGTCGAAGTCGGCCCTGGCTACAAGACCTACAAGCCGGTCGACACGGTCGCTCCGTTCGGCAATCCGCCGGTGCTGGTGACGACGTCGTACGATTCGAGCAGCGAAGTCGTCGGTCGCGGCCTGATCGCCTACAAGCATGCGTTCACCGACACGACCTCGTTCGTCGACACGTTCCTGGTCGAAGCCGGCAGCGACAACACCTTCATCCAGAACGACGCGGGCCTGCAGGTCGCGATCAACAAGTCGTTCGCGCTGAAGGTCGGCTACCAGGTCCGCAACAACTCGGATGTGGCGCCCGGCATCAAGAAGACCGACCAGTTGATCACGACCAACCTGGTCTACAACTTCGGCGGTTGATGCACGTCGTACGCGACCGCGCCGGCGGTCCGGTGCGGTCGCGGCTGCGCCGCTCCTGCCAGGGCAGGCGGATCAACACGAGATCGATCGCGACTGCGCCGGGCCTACACGTGCGCCGCGAGAATCCCGTCGGCGCCGCGCTCGCGCAGCAAGGCGGCGACGCGGCGTCCGAGCCCCTGCGGATCGTCGGTCGCGCCGCGCGCGTCCGCGCGGACCAGGCGTCCGTTCGCCGCATCGCCGACCAGCCCCCACAGCGCGAGGCCGGTTTCCGTTTCGACGCAGTAGCCCGCGATCGGCACGTTGCAGCTGCCGTGCAGTTCGAGGTTCATCGCGCGCTCGGCCGCGACGCAACGGTGCGTGTCCTCGTCATCGAGTCCGCGCAGCACGTCCAGCACCGCCGCATCACCGACGCGACACTCGACCGCGATCGCGCCCTGCGCCACTGCCGGCAACCAGTCCGGCGCGGCAAGGCGCGCGCTGATGCGCGTGCCGAGGCCGAGCCGCTCGATGCCCGCGCAGGCGAGGATGATCGCGGCATACTCGCCGGCATCGAGCCTGGCCAGGCGCGTGTTGACGTTGCCGCGCAGGTCGGCCAGTTCGAGGTCGGGTCGCAATGCGCGCAGCTGCGCCTGCCGGCGCAGCGACGAGGTGCCGACGCGCGCGCCGCGCGGCAGGTCGGCGAGGCGCGCATGCTGGTTGCTGATGAAGGCATCCGCGGCGTCCGCGCGCTCGAGCACCGCGCCGATCGCGAAACCCGGCTCGAGCTGCATCGGCACGTCCTTGAACGAATGCACCGCGATGTCGGCGCGCTCCTCCAGCATCGCGACTTCGAGTTCCTTGAGAAACAGGCCCTTGCCGCCGATCGCCGCGAGCGGACGATCGATGATCTGGTCACCGCGGGTCGTCATCGGCACGAGCTCGACGACGAGGCCGGCGTGCAGCGCGCGCAGGCGCGTGGCGACGTGTTCGGCTTGCCACAGCGCGAGCGCGCTCTGGCGGGTGGCAATGCGCAGGGTCTTCGTCATAGGTTCCTGATCAACTTGCGCAGCGCGGGCAGGTTGCGCCGGCTCACTTCGAGTGTCGCACCGACGCCTTCGAGGTTCGCGAACAGGCGCCCGTCCGGCGTGCGCGAAAGACCGGTGAGCTTCGCGCGTGCGACCAGGCAATTGCGATGGATGCGCACGAAGCGGTTTTCGAATTCGTCCTCGAGCGCCTTCAGCGGCTCCTCGATCAGCACCTCGCCACGCGCATGGTGCACGACGACGTACTTGTCCTCCGCCAGCAGGTAGTCGACCTCGGCGATCGGCACCAGCACGAGGCTGCCGCGCACGCGCGCACACAGGTGAGTGCGCGCCTGCGACGATTCGAGCGCGCGCGTCGCCTGCGAGGCACCTTCGCCACCCCAGCGCTTCGCCTTGGCGAGTGCGGCCTGCAGGCGCTCGACGCGCACCGGCTTGAGCAGGTAGTCGACCGCGTTCGCCTCGAACGCGTCGACCGCATGGTCGCCGTAGGCGGTGCAGAAGATCACGGCCGGCGCGTCGGCCAGCGCGGCGAGGTGGCGCGCGACCTCGATCCCGTCCATCACCGGCATGCGGATGTCGAGCAGGACCACGTCCGGCGCGAGCCGGCCGATCGCCTCGAGCGCGTCGCGGCCATTGCCGGCCTCGCCAGCGACTTCGATGCCGGCCACCTCGCCGAGCAACGCGGCCATGCGCTCGCGCGCGAGCGGTTCATCGTCGACGATCAACGCCCTCATCGCCCGATCGCCTCTGGCAGGTGCACGCTCACGCTGTAGGTTCCATTCCCCGGTTCGACGCGCAGTTCGCCGCGCGCGCCGAAATGGTACTCGATGCGCGCGCGCACGTTCGCCAACGCGATGCCGTTGCGACGCACCGACGCACCGGCCGGCAGCGGATTGACGATCGTGATCTCGACGCCACCCGCGAAGCGGCGGCCGCGCACTTCGAGCGTGCCGCCTTCCGCGCGCGGCTGGATGCCGTGGTAGATCGCGTTCTCGATCAGCGGCTGCAGCAGCAGGCGCGGCAAGGCGAACCCGCGCGGCAGGTCGGCGACGTCGAGCGCGATCGCAAGGCGGTCGCCCAGGCGCAGGCGCTCGATGTCGAGGTAGCGCGCGACGAGGTCGAGCTCCTCGCCGAGCGTGCCCGGGCGGTCGTCCGCGCCGAGCGCGGCACGGAACAGGTCGGACAAGTCCTCGACCGTGCGCTCGGCATCCGCCGGGCGCGTGCGGATCAGGCTCGCGATCGTGTTCATGCTGTTGAACAGGAAGTGCGGGCGGATGCGCGCCTGCAACGCGTCGACCTGCGCCTTGGCCGCCGCGCGCACGCGCTCGCGCCATTGTTCGAGCACGAACAGGTAGCGCAGCAGGGCGGCGGCGATCAACGCGCAGATCGCCGCGTTGGCGAGCACGAAACGCAGGTTCGCGCCGGGTGGCACGCTCAGTTCGAGGCCGAGTGCCTGGTCGATGCGACACACCACCGCACTGCCGAGCGTCGTCACCAGTACCGCCGCGAGCCACGCGATCAGCATGCCGGTGCGCTGGCTGAAGTGTTCGAGCGGGTGACGCAGCGAGCACAGCACGACCGCATCGAGCAGGGCCAGCCATTGCACGTACACGCTGAGCACGCCGAGACGCGGCAGCCACGGCCGCGGATTCGCCTCGGGCACGAACACGATGACGAGGGCGACGAGTTCGGCGACGATCATCAATGCGAACAGGGTCGGCGCATTGCAGAACTGCGGCAGGCCGGCCGCGGTTCCAGTACTGGCGGTGGTGCGTGGCGGCACCGGCATCTCCCGATCGATCCTCTGCAGAGCGGCTGCGCTTCAAGCCCTCCCCTTCAAGGGGAGGGTCGGGTGGGGGGTCGGGCACCGAGCGTCGAGCATCGCGGCCAGAACCGCCACCACAGATTAGCAGGCGGCAAGGCGCGCGCCGATCCAGTGCTGCAGGTCGGCGATCTCCTGCGCGCAGACCTGGTGCGCCATCGGATAGCTGTGCCAGGCGACGTCGTAGCCAAGCGCGGCCAGCGCATCGCGACTCGCGCTGCCGAGCGCCTGCGGCACGACCGGATCGACGCTGCCGTGCGCCATGAAGATCGGCACCGACGCATTCGCGGTGCTGCGTTCCGCTGCGGTGCGTTCCTGCAGCGGCAGGTACGTCGACAGCGCGACGATGCCGGCGAGACCTTGCGCATGGCGCACGCCGCCGGCGAGCGCGATCGCGCCGCCTTGCGAGAACCCCGCGAGCAGCACGCGCGCCGGCGCGATCCCGCGCTCGCCCTCGCGCGCGATCAGCGCGTCGAGCTCGCCGATCGACTCGCGGATACCCGCCTCGTCCTGCTTGTCCTCGATGCGCGCGCCCTTGATGTCGTACCAGGCACGCATGCGCATGCCGCCGTTGATGGTGACCGGGCGTACCGGCGCATGCGGGAACACGAAGCGCAGCGCGGGCCACTGGCGCGCGACGAGCTCGGGCACGATCGGCGCGAAATCGTTGCCGTCGGCGCCGAGGCCATGCAGCCAGATCACGGCGTGGGTCGGGTTCGGCGCGGTTTCGGTTTCGACGCAGGGCAATGGCATGTGGCGATCCGGGTCCGGGAGTGCGCGGCAGGCTGCCTGATGTCCCGCCGTTTGCCAAGACCGCGGGCCATCGACCGCTTCGCA
>Ga0068855_100003178_pt1 | contig 20111 bp, 24 predicted proteins | sample KBSCornC52_FD_66592 | JGI IMG/M metagenome (GOLD analysis project Ga0068855, IMG submission 66592) | Corn rhizosphere microbial communities from Kellogg Biological Station, Michigan, USA - KBS Corn C5-2 | ecosystem: Host-associated > Plants > Roots > Rhizosphere > Soil ...
TTCGAACCCGTGCTGCCGCCGTGAAAGGGCGGTGTCCTAGGCCACTAAACGATGGGGCCGTGACGGGTTAACCGCAGAGCAACCGAGGGTCAAGCATACGGGCGGCGCGCCCATAATGCCAATCACCGCCGAATAGGCCCACTGCTGCCCGGAACCGCCGAAACGGCCGAATCAACCGGGCTGCGCGGCCCGACCGGGTTAGGTTCAACCCGTTGTCGAAGGTTGGGCTCCGCACGCGGTCCCGGCCCCAGATGATTCAGCCCTGGAACGATCCGGGTGTTGTTGCTACTGTTAACAGTGTTATCTGTGTGACTCGCGCGGCTCCGCCGCCCGGGCACGGGATGCGGGGAGATCATGACCGGTCGGTGGGGGAGCACACGCTCGCGCACGACGCTGCGCACGGCACTGCTTCAGACGGCACGGCCGAGCAGGATGTCGCGGACCCGCGCGCTCGCGGCATCCATCGCGCTCGCCCTGGTGCCCGTGTCGGTGCTGACCGGAGTCATCGTTCCGCCGAGCTACGCGGCATCGCGCGACACTCCTCCCGAGATCACCTGGGCGCAGGTTGCCGCCGCGCAAGCCAGTGTCGCCGCGACCAAGGCGCTCGCCGACCAGATCAAGGCGCAGGTCGCCGCCCTGCAGGTGTCCGTCGACAAGGCGCAGGCCGAGGCGAAGGCCAAGGGCGACGCCTACGGCAAGGCGCAGGACGCCTTCGACGCGCAGGAGTACATCTTCGAGCAGTTGCAGGCTCAGGCCGATGCCGCGCACAAGGAAGCAGACGCCGCGAAGAAGACCGCCGGACAGCTTCTGGCGCAGTTGGCGAAGTCGGGCGGCGCGGATGGGATCACCACCAGCCTGCTGGGCAACTCGGGTCAGGCCGACCAGCTGCTGGCGAAGGTCGGCTACATGAGTCAGATCACCGATCGGTCGAAGCAGGTCTACGAGAAGGCGCTGCGGCTGCAGAAGGGCGCGCAAGCGCTGACCGATCAGGCCGACGCCGCCAAGGCGATCCTCGCCAAGCTCAAAGACACCGCGCAGACCGCGTTCGTCGCCGCGCAGGCTGCGTCGGATGCCGCCGCCAAGGCGCTGAGCGCTGCACAGACCACCTTCGCCGATCTGTCGGCCAAGTTGGCCGCACTGACCAAGCAGGCGGATCAGACGCTCGCCGGCTACACCGCCTTCCAGCAGGCGAAGTGGGGCGCCGGAACGGCGGGCAGAGTCAGCTCATCCGGCTGGGCGAATCCGGTGAGCGGCTGGCTCAGCAGCGGCTACGGGATGCGCTTCGACCCGTACTACCACCGCTGGCAGTTGCACAACGGGCAGGACATCGCCGCCGCGTGCGGAAAGCCGATCTTCGCGGCGCACGCCGGCACCGTCACCTACGCGGGGTGGAACGGCGGGCTGGGCAACTATGTCCAGATCGACAACGGTGATGGCATTTCCACGGGCTATGGCCATCAGACCAACGGGGGTATCCTGGTGCAGCGCGGCCAGCATGTCGCTCCCGGGCAGCGGATCGGGACGGTCGGCACCACGGGGGCGTCCATGGGTTGCCACACGCACTTCATCGTGCGGGTCAACGGAGCGACAACCGACCCGAAGCCCTTCATGCGTGATCGGGGGATCACTCTTGGTAACTAGTTCTGGTATCCATCGGCGCTCAAGCGCGCGCCGATCGGACGGCGCGGATCGCTGATGTTCGCGCGCAGACGCCCCAGGGGGGCGGCGGCTGCTGTCGCGTCCGCACTCGCCATCGCCGCAGGGCTCGCCCTGACGATGGGCTCCGGCGCCGCGGCCATCGCCGAGCCCACCGCGCGAACGGTCGACTACCCCACGTGGGGCGACGTTCAGCGGGCCAAAGCCAGCCAGGCGGCCAAGCAGGCCGAGGTCAACAAGATCCAGGGCATCCTGAATCAGCTGTCGGCTCAAGCCGACGCCTTGGGGAAGGCGGCTGAGCAGAAGGCCGAGCTCTTCAACCAGGCGACCGCGGCGCTGGCCGCCGCCACGAAGAAGACCGAGAAGCTTCAGAGCCAGGCGGATGCCGCGTCGGCGAAAGCGGCCAAGTCGTCCAGACGGGCGTCTGCCCTCATCGCCCAGCTCGCCCAGACCGGAGGCGGCAACATCTCGCTCGGCGTGCTGTTCGGCTCGGCCAAGAACACCGACCAGCTGCTCTCGACCCTCGGCACCGCGAGTCGACTGACCCAGTCGTCGACCGAGATCCTCAAGCAGGCGCAGTTCGACAAGAACGCCGCGTCGTCGCTCACCGCGAGCGCGAAGGTCGCCGAGAAGAAGCGCACATCGCTGGCTGCCGACGCGCAGGCCGCGAGCGACGCCGCCAAGAAGGCATCGGATGCGGCGCTCGCCCAGCTGGCCGAGCAGAAGGCCGCGGCCAACACGATGTACGCGCAGCTGGCCTCGCTGAAGAACTCGACGGCGTCGGCCGAGCAGCAGTACCAGCTCGGCGTCGAAGAAGAGGCCAGGCAGAACGCGGTCAAGACACCGCCGAGTGCGCCGATCATCAACCCGAACCCACCCGCTCCCGTCGCGGGAGCCGTGAACGGCGCGATCGCCTACGCAGAAGCACAGCTGGGTGAGCCGTATGCCTTCGGCGGTGCCGGCCCGAACTCCTGGGACTGCTCGGGCCTCACGATGATGTCGTACCGCTCGGTCGGGGTGTACATCGGCACCCACTCGGTGACCAACCAGTACAACACCATGAAGGCGCAGGGGCGGCTGGTCAACCTGAGCCAGTTGCTGCCCGGCGACCTGCTGTTCTACGCGTCCGGCGGCGGGTTCTATCACGTGACCATGGCGGTCGGCGGCGGCAAGATGATCGAGGCGCCGCGGGCCGGAGTGCCGGTGCGGATCGTGTCGATCCGGTACGGCGACCTGGTGCCGTACGTCGGGCGGCCGACAGGCTGAGCCTGCCGCGTCAGCTGAGCGCGTGAGCCGCGGCGGCGCCTGCCGCATAGAGCCAGCGGCTCGGGTCGTCGAGCGCGGCCTCGAGGGAGCCCGCCAGGTCGACGAGGCCGGCGGCCCACACGCCGCTCGGCGGCTCGCCGGCCAGGCTGCCCGCGATGATGCCGCGTCGGGTATGAGGCGCGGTGGTGAGTGCCAGGGCATTGCCGACGACCTTGCCGCCGAGCGAGGTGGCGTCGAAGCGGCCCTCGCCGGTGATGATGACATCGGCGGATGCCGCTGCCGCCGCGAACCCGGTCAGCTCGGCGATGGCGGTGGCTCCCGATTCGATCGCGGCGCCCCACGCCGCCGCGAACCCGTAGCCGGTGCCGCCGGCCGCGCCCGCTCCCGGCGCGGTGGTGCTCCCCTCGAGCAGAGATGCCCACCGGGCGAGGGCGGCGTCGAGTTCGACGACCTGCGCCGCCGACGCCCCCTTCTGCGGGCCGAAGACGGCAGCGGCTCCTGTCGGTCCGAGCAGCGGCGCGGTCACGTCGCTCAGCAACCGCACGCCGCCGGCGGGCGCCGGCCGCAGCCGTGAGACGTCGAGACGGGCCAGGCGGGCCAGCGCGCCGCCCCCTTCGGGCAGCGCTGACCCCGACTCATCGAACAACCCGAGCCCGAGAGCACGCAGCGCTCCCGCTCCGCCGTCGGTCGACGCCGACCCTCCGAGGCCCACGACGAGCGAGTTCGCGCCGGCGTCGAGGGCCGCGGCGATCACCTCGCCGAGCCCGCGTGTCGTTGCGCCGAGCGGATCGAGCCGCGTCATGAGCGGCAATCCCGAGCTGAGCGCGAGCTCCACGACGGCCGTGCCGTCGGGCAATTCGAGCCAGTGCCCTTCGACGGGCCGTCCGTCGGGGCCGGTGACCGGTCCGACGTCGCGAAGCCGGGCGCCGCCGACGGCGGTCGCCGTGGCATCGAGAGTTCCCTCTCCGCCATCTGCCTGGGGAAGCAGCAGGACCTCGTCGAGCGGGCGGACGGCACGCCACCCGCTGCCGATGGCCTCGGCGGCGGACGCGGCATCCAGCGAGCCTTTGAAGGAATCGGGGGCGACGACGACATGCACGATCAGAACCCTAGGCCTGTCAACCCGGAGGGCATGCTCGCACGTCGGGAATGCAGACGAGAGGAATCAGGATGTCACGCACCAGAAGCACCAGAAGCACCGGGAGCACCTCGATCTCCATCCTCACCACGCTGACCGCTGCCGCCCTCGCCGTGTCGCTGACGTCGTGCGCCCCGACGGTGCATCCGGGTGCGCGTTCCGGCACGGTCACGACGGCACGGCCGCATCCGACGGCGACCCATTCGCCGGTCGCCGTCTCACCGACCGCGACGCCGGCCCCCGCCGCGCCCGTTGCGGCGCTCGCAACCTCGCCCGGCGACGAACTCCTCACCTTCACGGGAACCGCCCGCAGCGCAAACGGTTCCGCCGTTGCCCTCTCGTTCACGGTGCATTCGCCGGTCGCCTGGAACAGTCCGGCTGGCTCGTCGACCCTGGCGGCGCTCGCGGGCGCCAGCCGGGCGGGCAGCGCGTATCTTCTCGACACCAGCTGGGATGCCGCGCACGCAGTCAGTCTCGGCGTCGTCGACTACACGGTGCGCATGACGGCCGGTTCGTGGGTCAGCGGCCAGAGCGTGACCCTCGACTTGGGACCTGATCAGTCCGAGGTACCGGTCTCGACGGCGGGCCTCATGCTCGACCCGTACCGATGGGTGGTCGCCGGCCCGGGGTCCGGCCATTTCGTCGTGGCATTTCCGAACATGAACGGATCGACGCCCGACCCGAGCACCTGGGGCGATCAGCTTCAGGGCTACGGATTCGACATCGGCATCGACGGCATCAGCGACCCGAATGCGTACCAGTTGAGCGACTGCCGGCTGAGTCTCACGGCGCTCGGCTCGCGTCCTGCCGCGGTGCCCGAGAGCTGGTCGACCCCCGACACCTCGTACTGCTGGGCAGGCGTCGGCGACTAGTGCCCGGCAGGCGGCACGTACGCCTTCAGACCGGCCTCGATGGCCGCCTCCGCCTCGGCGGCGTTGCCCCAGCCCTCGGTCTTGACCCACTTGCCGGGCTCGAGGTCTTTGTAGTGCTCGAAGAAGTGCTCGATCTCTTTGCGGGTGTACTCGGGGATGTCGTCGACGTCCTTGATCCACGCCCAGCGCGGGTCTTTGGCGGGCACGGCGATCACCTTGGCGTCGCTGCCGCCGTCGTCGGTCATGTTGAACACGCCCACCGGGCGCACCTGCACGCCGACCCCGGGGAACAACGGGAAGTCGAGCAGCACGAGCACGTCGACCGGGTCGCCGTCGAGTCCGAGGGTCTTCTCGAAGAAGCCGTAGTCGGTCGGGTAGACGAAGCTCGTGTAGAGCACGCGGTCGAGGAAGACGCGGCCCGTCTCGTGATCGACCTCGTACTTGTTGCGGCTGCCCTTCGGGATCTCGATGATGGCGGCGTAGTCGGCCATGACGGCTTCTCCTCGGGGCTTGAGTGGGCCGAGTCTACTGACGGCGGCGGATGACGCAATAACGTTAGCCGATGCCTGACCGCCCCCGACTGACTCCTGCAATCGCCGATGTGCGACGCGCCGTGCGGGGTGCGCTCGTCGGGCTCGAGCCGGACGCCCTCGTGCTCGTGGCTCTCAGCGGCGGGCCGGATTCGCTGGCGCTCGCCGCGGCCACCGCCTTCGAGGCGCCGCGTGCCGGCATGCGCGCCGGGGCCGTGATCGTCGACCATGGGCTGCAATCCGGGTCGGCGGATGTCGCGGCGCGAGCCGCGCAGCAGGCAACCGCGCTCGGCCTCGCGCCCGTCCGGGTGGAGCGCGTGTCGGTCGGCGCCGCAGCTGGATCCGGCGGGGGGCCCGAGGCCGCGGCCCGCACCGCGCGCTACGCGGCGCTCGAGGGCGCGGCATCCGAGCTGGGCGCGTCGGCGGTTCTGCTGGCGCACACCCTCGATGACCAGGCCGAGACCGTGCTTCTCGGCCTGGTGCGGGGCAGCGGCGCCGCGAGCCTGCAGGGCATGCCCGCGCAGCGATCGGCCGCGTCGGGGCGGCTGGTGCTTCTGCGACCGCTGCTGGCCATCCGGCGCACGACGACGGTGCAGGCCTGCTCGGATGCCGGGCTCGAGCCGTGGATCGATCCGCAGAACAGCGACCCGGCCTTCACCCGCGTGCGGGTGCGCACCACGGTGCTGCCGCTGCTCGAAGCGGAGCTCGGGCCGGGCGTGGCCGAGGCCCTTGCCCGCACCGCCGACCAGTTGCGCGAAGACGCCGAGGCGCTGGATTCGTTCGCCGACGAGCTCGCAGAAGACCTGGCGGAGCACGCGGAGGCGGGCATCTCGCTCGACGTGCCGGCCCTCGCGGCCAACCCTCCCGCCGTGCGGCAGCGTCTGATCCGGCTCGCCGTGTCGAGCGAGTTCGGCATCGCTCTCAGCAGGCAGCAGACACTCGAAGTGGCCCGCCTGATCACCGATTGGCACGGTCAAAAAAGCGTCGACCTGCCCGGCGTTAGGGTGGTTCGACGAGGCGGACGACTGCAGTTCGGCGCTCGGCCCAGCGAATCGAAAGGCAACGATGGAACCGCGTGACGTCGAGGGCGACCTGACCGAGGTGCTCTACACCGAGGAGCAGCTGCAGGCCAGGATCGCCGAGCTCTGCCGCCGCATCGAGGTCGACTACGAGGGCCGCGACCTGCTGCTGGTCGGTGTGCTGCGCGGCGCCGTCATGGTGATGGCCGATCTGGCGCGCGAGCTGAACCGCGACCTCGAGATGGACTGGATGGCCGTGAGCTCGTACGGCGCCGGCACCGAGTCGAGCGGCGTCGTGCGCATCGTCAAAGACCTCGACACCGACCTGGACGGGCGCAATGTGCTGATCGTCGAGGACATCGTCGACTCCGGCCTGACCCTCTCGTGGCTGAAGGCCAACCTCGAGAGCCGGAATCCGGCATCCATCGAGATCTGCGCCCTGCTGCGCAAGCCGGGAGCCGAGAAGGTGCACGTCGACGCGAAGTACGTGGGGTTCGACATCCCGAACGCGTTCGTCGTCGGCTACGGCCTCGATTACGCCGAGCGGTACCGCAACCTGCGCGCGGTGGCCGTGCTCGCGCCCCACGTCTACGCCTAATCCGCCTCGGGCGAACATCCAGAGGGCCTCCAGCCGCCGCGCGGTAGCCTGACAGTCACGCTTCTGAGGGAGGATCGGGCTGCGCCCGAGCGACTATGGACTTCAAACGCATTCTTCGCGGGCCCCTGATCTACATCCTGCTCGGCCTCGCCGCGCTCCTGGTCGGGTTCAACCTGCTCAGCGGCACCGGCTCGCGCCCGGTCACGACCGAGCAGGGCCTCGCCCTGCTCGACGGCAGCACGGTGAAGACGGCGAAGATCATCGACAGCGATCAGCGCGTCGACCTCACGCTCAGCAAGGCCTACATCGACTCCAGCGGCCAGAACCTGGGCACCACGGTGCAGTTCAACTACGTGGCGGCCCGCAGCGCCGACATCGTCAAGGCGGTGGATGCCAGCCCCGCCAAATACGACGACGTGCCGCCCTCGAACAACTGGTTCCTGAGCCTGCTCGGCATTCTCGCGCCGATCCTGCTCGTCGGCGTGTTCGCCTGGTTCCTGCTGTCGAGCATGCAGGGCGGCGGCAACCGGGTCATGCAGTTCGGCAAGTCGAAGGCGAAGCTGGTCTCGAAGGAGAGCCCGAAGGTCACCTTCGCGGATGTCGCAGGCGCCGACGAGGCGGTCGAAGAGCTCGAAGAGATCAAGGACTTCCTCAAAGAGCCGTCGCGCTTCCAAGCGGTGGGCGCCCGCATCCCGAAGGGCGTGCTGCTGTACGGCCCTCCCGGAACCGGCAAGACCCTGCTCGCGCGGGCCGTCGCCGGTGAGGCCGGCGTGCCGTTCTACTCGATCTCGGGGTCGGACTTCGTCGAGATGTTCGTGGGCGTCGGCGCCAGCCGCGTGCGCGACCTGTTCGAGCAGGCCAAGCAGAACTCGCCGGCCATCATCTTCGTCGACGAGATCGACGCGGTCGGCCGCCACCGCGGCGCAGGCCTCGGCGGCGGGCACGACGAGCGCGAGCAGACGCTCAACCAGCTGCTGGTCGAGATGGACGGCTTCGACGTCAAGACCAACGTGATCCTGATCGCCGCGACCAACCGGCCGGACATCCTCGACCCCGCGCTGCTGCGCCCCGGGCGCTTCGACCGGCAGATCGGCGTGGACGCGCCCGACCTGAAGGGCCGCGAGAAGATCCTGACCGTGCACGCCAAGGGCAAGCCGATGGCCAAGGGCGTCGACCTCGAGGTGCTGGCGCGCAAGACGCCGGGCTTCACCGGTGCCGACCTGGCCAACGTGCTGAACGAGGCCGCGCTGCTCACGGCGCGCAGCAACGCGCAGCTCATCGACAACCGCGCGCTCGACGAGGCGGTCGACCGGGTGATGGCCGGCCCGCAGCGACGCACCCGCCTGATGAACGACAAAGAGAAGCTCATCACGGCGTACCACGAGGGCGGCCACGCGCTCGCGGCGGCCTCGATGCGGCACACCGACCCGGTGACCAAGATCACGATCCTGCCGCGCGGCCGCGCCCTGGGATACACGATGGTGCTGCCCCTCGAAGACAAGTACTCGGTGACCCGCAACGAGCTGCTCGACCAGCTCGCCTACGCGATGGGCGGCCGGGTGGCCGAAGAGCTGGTGTTCCACGACCCGACGACCGGGGCATCCAACGACATCGAGAAGGCCACGAGCATCGCGCGCAAGATGGTCACCGAATACGGCATGAGCGCGGCGATCGGCTCGGTCAAGCTCGGCCAGTCGCAGGGCGAGGTCTTTCTCGGCCGCGACATGGGCCACCAGCGCGACTACTCGGAAGAGATCGCCGAGAAGGTCGACCTCGAGGTGCGTCAGCTGATCGAGCAGGCGCACGACGAGGCCTGGTTGGTGCTCAACGAGAACCGCGACATCCTCGACAACCTGGCCAAGGAGCTGATCGAGAAAGAGACCCTCGACCACGTTCGGCTTGCCGAGATCTTCGCCGACGTCAAGCGCCTGCCCGAGCGGCCGCAGTGGCTGTCGAGCGACCGCAGGCCGATCAGCACGCGGCCTCCGATCGAGATCGCCGCCAAGGCGCCGGTCGACGAGGGCGTCGTGGATGGCGGGGTCGACTCGACCCCGTCGCGTCCGAAGCGCAACCCGCGCCCCCGCAAGTCACCCGGAATCGCGACCGCCTAGGAGGGCCGTGATCGACTCCGGACGCATCGAGGCGGCCGTGGCCGAACTCCTCGCCGCCATCGGAGAGGATGCCGCCCGGCCGGGTCTGGCGGCGACCCCGCGGCGGGTGGCCGAGGCGTACGCCGACTTCTTCGCCGGAATCGACCGCGACCCGCTCGATCCGCTCCGCGATGCGCCGGAGTTCGTCGCCGCGCCCGGGGAGCTCGGCGACCTGGTGCTGCTGCGCGACATCGCGTTCCGCTCGGTCTGCGAGCACCATCTGCTGCCGTTCACCGGGGTCGCGCACCTCGCGTACCTGCCGGGCGAGCGCATCGTCGGATTGGGCAGGCTGCCCGAGGTCGTCGAGATCCTGAGCTCGCGCCCGCAATTGCAGGAGCGGCTCGGCGAGCAGATCGCCGACGCCGTGGATACCGGGCTCAGCCCCCGCGGCGTACTGGTGGTTCTCGACGCGCGCCACTCGTGCGTCACCGCCCGCGGCTCGCGGCAGGCGGGCAGCACGACGGTCACCGTGGCGAGCCGTGGCGAGCTCAGCGATCCCGTCGCCCGGGCAGGGGCGATGGCGTTGATCGGCGCCTCGGTGACGAGGGAGCAGGAGTGAGAGACGTTCCGCTGCCCCAGATCATGGGCGTTCTCAATATCACCCCTGATTCCTTCAGCGACGGCGGCCGGTACGAGTCGGTCGACGCGGCCGTCGCCCACGCGGCCGAGCTGGTCGAGCAGGGCGCCGGGATCATCGACGTGGGCGGGGAGTCCACCCGGCCCGGCGCGGCGCCGGTCGACTCGAAGACCGAACGCAGGCGCGTGCTGCCGGTGGTGCGCGAGCTGGTGGCGCGCGGCATCCCGGTCAGCATCGACACCCGCCACGCCCGCACGGCGCTCGCCGCGATCGACGCAGGAGCCCAGCTCGTGAACGACGTGACAGGCGGCCTCGGAGACGAGGGCATGGCCCGGGTGATCGCCGAGACCGGTGTGCACTACGTGGTGATGCATTGGCGCGAGGGCGGTGCGGATGCGGTCGCCGAGTACCGCAACGTGGTCGCAGACGTGCGGCGCGAGCTGAAGCACCGCATCGCCAGCCTGATCGTCGAAGGGGTGCAGCCGGCTCAGATCGTGCTCGACCCGGGCCTCGGCTTCGCCAAGAACGCGGAGCACAACTGGGCGCTGCTCGGCCACCTCGAGCAGCTCGGGTCGCTCGGGCACGGGCTGCTGATCGGGGCGTCGCGCAAGCGGTTCCTCGCGACCCTTCTTGCCGATGGGGCGCCGGTCGAGCAGCGGGATGCCCCGACCGCCGTGATCAGCGCGCTGGCCGCGCGTGCGGGAGTCTGGGCCGTGCGGGTGCACGATGTCCCCTCCACCCGTCTCGCGCTCGAGGTGTGGGCCCACTGGAATCAAGGAGCGCAACGATGAACTTCGCCGACCGGATCACGCTGACCGGGTTGCGCGCGTCCGCCTTCCACGGCGTGCTCGCGCACGAGCGGGCGAACGGCCAGCTCTTCCTGATCGACGTGGTCGTGCACCTCTCACTGCGCACGGCGGGCGCCAGCGACGAACTCGCCGAGACCATCGATTACGGGGAGCTTGCCGCCGGGATCGTCAGCGCGGTCGAGCGCGATCCTGTCGACCTGATCGAGACGGTCGCCGAACGGGTCGCCGCGCTGGTTCTTGAGCACCCGCTCGCCATGATGGTCGAGGTGACCGTGCACAAGCCGAGTGCTCCCATCGCCGTCCCGTTCGACGACGTCAGCGTGACGATCACCCGCGGGCGCGTCGCATGAGCGTCACGAAGCGGCTCATCGAGCAGCACGCGGTCATCGCGCTCGGGGCGAACCTCGGCGACCGGCAAGGGACCCTGCTTGCCGCCGCGCGAGAGCTCGCCGAGGCCGACGGCGTCGAGCTGACCGGCATCTCGCCGGTCATCGAGACGGCGGCCGTCCGCCCATCGGGCGTCGACCATTCCGCGCCTGCCTACCTGAATGCCGTCGCGCTCGTGACGACTACCTTGACGCCCGAGGCGCTTCTTGATGTCCTCGCGCGCATCGAGCAGGCGCACGGGCGGATCCGCGCTGAGCGGTGGGGCGACCGCACCCTCGACCTCGACATCGTGGATTTCGCGGGACTGGTCAGCAGCTCCGAGCGGCTGACCCTGCCGCATCCTCGTGCCTTCGAGCGCGGGTTCGTGCTGAAGCCGTGGCTCGCCGTGGATCCGGATGCCGTGCTGCCCGGTCACGGCCGGGTCGCCGATCTGGTGGCCGGCCTCGATGCGCACGACGACGCGGAGGAGACCTCGTGACGCGTACCCGCCCTTCGACGCTCGTGCTGCTCGCCGTGATCGGCACGGTCGTCGGGTTCTTGCTGCAGATCGCCCTGGCCGCCGCGAGCGCCCCCAAGTTCCGGCCGGAGTTCACCTTCGGAGCCACCCTCGCGCTGATCGGGATCGTGGTCGTCGTGCTCGCGATGCCGGTGTACCGCGCGACGCACGGTCCGTTGCGGCATCCCGTCGACTCCTTCTACGCCACGCGCGTCGTGGTGCTCGGCAAGGCGTCGGGGCTGGCGGGTGCCCTGCTGTCGGGGCTGGGGATCGGGCTCGTCATCGAACTGGTGATCCACTCGGGGACGACGACCACCGACACGGTGCTGCGGGTGCTCGCCGCCCTGGGCGGGGCCGTGCTCCTGCTGGCGGGCGGCCTGGTTGCGGAGTTCCTGTGCCGGGTGCCTCCGAGCGACGACGACGATGACCACCCCGATCGCGGACCCGATCGCGGCCCCGAGCGCGTGCACCTGTGAGCGGTGCCTGCATGAGCCATCGCGGCCCCGTGCGCGCGGGTAGCGTGACAGGGTGACCGAGATGACCGACCTCCCTGTTGCGCCCCGTGGCGGCCTCGATCCGGTTCCGGGGGAGTGGCGGCGCGTCTCGCCGCGCTACGTGTGGGTCGACCTGGTCGGCAGCATCGTCTCGGGGCTGGTCGCCACCGCCGCATCCACCATCCCGTTCTGGGTGACCGGGCTGCCGCTGCTGCTGGCGATCCCCGCGGCCGTGCTGCTGATCGCCCTCATCGTCGCCGCGTTCACCCCGCGGCGTGTGCGCGCGATCGGCTACCGGCTGCGCGACGACGATCTGCTGGTGCGTCGCGGGATCATGTTCCAGCGTTTCGCCGCGGTGCCGTATGGGCGCATGCAGCTGGTCGACATCAACCGCGGTCCGCTCGCCCGGGCGCTCGGCCTTGCCGAGCTCAAGCTCGTGACGGCCGCGTCGGCCAGCAACATCACGGTGCCCGGCCTGCCGATGGCCGATGCCGAGCAGTTGCGCGACCGCCTGGTGGAACTGGCCGAGAGCCGTCGGGCCGGCCTGTGAACGAGCCCTCCGTCGTGGCGACCGCTCCGGCGGTCGACCTGGCCGATGGCGAGTGGCACCGGTTGCATCCGGCCACCCCGTTGCTGCGCGGGGGCTTCGCCTTCGTGGCCGTCGCCGGGTTCGTGCTCGCCAACCTGCGCGAGCGCATCCTGGGACTCTTCCTGGGCGGTGGGCCGAACGACGGCCCGGGCGGCGATCCGATCGACCTGATCGTGCGGCGCGGCCTCGTCCCGCTCGCCCTGGTGGTCGTGCTCGTCGTGCTGCTGGTGATCATCGCGATCTTCTGGCTGTCATGGCGGGTGCACTCCTTCCGGATCACCGACGAACTGGTCGAGGTGCGCAGCGGCATCCTGTTCCGCACGAACCGGCGCGGGCGGCTGGACCGCATCCAGGGCATCAACGTCGGACGGCCGCTGTTCGCGCGGCTGTTCGGCGCGGCGCGGCTCGACATCAACGTGGCGGGGCACGACGCCAACGTGCCGCTCGCCTATCTGTCCGGTCGCAACGCCGACGCTCTGCGCCGCCTCATCCTTCAGCGCGCATCGGGCAGCCGGGAGGCCGGAGGCACCGCCGCGGCGCAGGTCGAGCACGACGGATCGCTCGGCGGCATGGTGACCCAGCGGGCGCGCGAGTTCGTCGCGCCGGAGCTCGACCCGCAGCTGGCCCCGCCCGAGGCGGTGGTCACGATGCATCCCGGCCGGCTTCTGGGGTCGACCGTGCTGCACGACCGCACGGTGGTGTTCCTGCTCCTGGTGATCGCGGCGGCCGTGCTGGCGAGCGCGGCGCACATGTTCTTCGTGCTGTTCGGCGTCGTCCCGGTGCTGCTCGGCGTCGGTTCGCAGATCGTGCGGCGCTTCTCGCGCTCGCTGCGCTACTCGATCGCGGCGACTCCGGATGGCGTGCGGGTCGGATACGGCCTGCTCTCGACCAACAACGAGACGATCCCGCCCGGCCGCATCCACTCGGTGGAGATCCGGCAGCCCCTGCTCTGGCGGCCCGCGGACTGGTGGGAGGTGCGCATCAATCTCGCCTCCCACTCCGACCGGCAGGAGGGCGGCAGGCGCACCAGCACGATCCTTCCCGTCGGGTCGCGCGCCGAGGTCTTCCGCGTGCTCGAGCTGGTGCTGCCCGGCATCGTCGGCGACGGCGCGCGCGAGCTGGTGGTGTCGGGCTTGGCCCGCGCGGCCGCGGGCGACGGCTACATCACGTCGCCCCGTCGAGCCGCCGTGCTGCGCTGGTTCTCGTGGCGCAGGAACGGGTTCGCCCTCGAACCAGAGGGCGTGCTGCTGCGCCGCGGCGCGATCTGGCGCTCGTTGGTCGTCGTTCCGACCGCGCGCATGCAGAGCGTGTCGCTTCGCCAGGGGCCGCTGCTCAGGATGCTGCGCCTGGCCGATGTCCACGTGCACACGGTCGCGGGGCCGATCCGCGCCACGCTCGAGGATCTCGATGCCGCGGTCGCCGCCGGATTCTTCCGCGATGTCGCCGCAAGCGGGGTCGCGTCGGCGCAGCGCGAGAGCGCCGCGCACCACGCGAACCGCGCGAGGTGGCAGGGCATGGGCCGGCCGCATGAGTGAGTTCCCCGCTGATCGCGCCCCGAATCGCGACGGCCGCCTCGGAATCGGCGTGATCGGCGCCGGCCGGGTGGGCGCCGTCCTGGGAGCCGCCCTCGGCGGAGCCGGCCACGCGGTCGTCGGCATCGCCACGGTGTCTGACAGCGGGCGCGACCGCGCAGACGCACTGCTGCCCGGCGTCCCCATCCTGACCGTGCCCGAGGTCGTCGAACGCAGCGAGCTCGTGCTGATCGCCGTGCCGGAACCCGAGCTCGCGGCCCTGGTCTCCGGATTGGCCGCGACCGGGGCCTGGCAGCCCGGGCAACTGGTCGCGCACACAGCGCCCGGTCTGGGCACCGGCGTGCTGGCTCCCGCGCTGGCCGCCGGGGCGATCCCGCTCGCGATCCATCCGGCGATGGATTTCACCGGCACCAGCATCGACCTGGTGCGCCTGCGCGACGCCTGGTTCGCGGTCACGGCGCCCACCCCCGTGCTGCCGATCGCCCAGGCGCTGGTCGTCGAGATGGGCTCCGAGCCGATCGTGGTCGCCGAGGCCGACCGTGCAGAGTACGCAGAAGCCATCGCGACGGCGCGCGGCTTCTCGGCCGCGATCGTCGACCAGGCGGCCGGGATGCTGCGCGCCATCGGCATCGAGAGACCGGGCGTTCTGCTCGGTCCGCTGGTCCGCTCGAGCGTCGAGAACGCGCTGACCCATGCCGATGCCGGGGCCGATGGGGAGCCCGGACTGCCGACTACGATCGATCTGGCGCTGTCTGCGGAGGAGGGTGCCGAGGAGGCACCGTGAATACCTCAGCGCCCGATGTCGAGGGGCACAGCGCCGGCGGCGCAGCCGCAGAGGGCCGTCCCGTCGTCGTCGAGACGATCGCCATGCTGCGCGAGAAGCTCGCGGGCCGCACGGTCGCATTCGTGCCGACCATGGGGGCTCTGCACGAGGGCCACCTCGCCCTGGTCGACCGGGCGCGCCAATTGGCCGACACCGTCGTCGTCTCGATCTTCGTGAACCCGCTCCAGTTCGGCCCCGACGAAGACCTCGACCGGTACCCGCGCGACCTGAGCGCCGACCTCGAGGCGCTGAGTCAGCATCACGTCGACTACGTCTTCGCGCCGGACGTCGCCGAGATGTACCCGGATGGCGGCACCGAGATCACCGTGACCGGCGGCGAGGTCGCCACCCTGTTCGAAGGACGGTCGCGTCCCGGGCATTTCGACGGCGTGCTCACCGTGGTCGCCAAGCTGCTCGGCATCGTGCGGCCCGACCACGTGGTGTTCGGCCAGAAGGATGCTCAGCAGGTCTTCCTCGTGCAGCGCATGGTGGCCGACCTCAACTTCGCCACGCGGGTGGAGGTCGTTCCGACCGTGCGGGCGGAGGACGGGCTCGCGCTGAGCAGCCGCAACCGCTACCTCACCCCCGACGAGCGGCGCGCGGCCGTTGCGCTGAGCCGGGCGCTCGAGGCCGCAGCATCCGCCGCCGATCGGGGCATCGACGCCGTGCTCGCCGCCGCGCAGTCGGTGTTCATGGACGAGAGGCTCGTTAAGCTGGAGTACCTCAAGGTCGTGAATCCGCGCACCTTCCTGCCCGTCGACGACGGCTACCGCGGACCGGCGCGGGTGCTGATCGCCGCCCGGGTCGGATCCACTCGGCTGATCGACAACGACGCCCTTTACCTGAACTGAGCCTGCATGAGCGACGAGACGACAGCCGCCGTACCGACGATGGAAGACATCGCCGAGCAGAAGGCCGTGCGCCTGGCCAAGCGCGAGCGGTTGATCGCGCAGGCGACGGCTGCGGGCGGCGGCGCCTATCCGGTCTCGCTGCCCATCACGACGACGATCCCGGCCGTGCGCGCCGAGTACGGCGAGTTGGTCGCCGATGACGTGACCGGCGTGACCGTCGGACTGGCCGGCCGCGTCGTGTTCTTCCGCAACACCGGCAAGCTGTGCTTCGCGACGCTGCAGTCGGGCGACGGCGAACGGATCCAGGCCATGGTGTCGCTGGCCGAGGTCGGCGAGGAATCCCTCGAGCGCTGGAAGGAGTACGTCGATCTGGGCGACCACGTCTTCGTCAGCGGCGAGGTGATCTCGTCGCGGCGGGGCGAGCTGAGCATCCTGGTGAAGGACTGGCAGATCGCGGCGAAGGCGATCCTGCCGCTGCCCAACCTGTACACCGAGCTGAGCGACGAGACCCGGGTGCGTCAGCGCTACCTCGATCTCATCACCCGCGCGCAGGCCCGCGTCACCGTGCGGGCCCGCGCGGCCGCGGTCGCGTCGCTGCGCGCCACCTTCGCGTCGCACGACTACCTCGAGGTCGAGACGCCGATGCTGCAGACCATCCACGGCGGCGCGTCCGCGCGCCCCTTCGCCACGCACTCGAACGCCTTCGACACCGAGCTGTTCCTGCGGATCGCGCCCGAGCTGTTCCTCAAGCGCGCGGTCGTGGGCGGCATCGAGCGGGTCTACGAGATCAACCGCAACTTCCGCAACGAGGGAGCAGACTCGACCCACAGCCCCGAGTTCGCCATGCTCGAGGCCTACCAGGCCTACGGCGACTACGAGCAGATGGCCGACCTCACGCAGCAGCTGATCCAGGATGCCGCCATGGCGGTCAGCGGATCGCACGTCGTCACCTGGGCGGACGGCACCGAGTACGACCTCGGCGGCCAGTGGGACCGCATCAGCATGTACGGCTCGCTGAGCGCGGCATCCGGCGTCGAGGTGACCCCGCAGAGCACGGTCACCGAGCTGAAGAAGCTCGCAGACGCCAACGGCATCGAGGTCGCGCTGGCCACCCACGGCAAGTACGTCGAAGAGCTCTGGGAGCACTTCGTCAAGAAAGACCTGGTGCGCCCGACCTTCGTCATGGACTTCCCGGTCGACACCAGCCCGCTGGTGCGCGACCACCGCTCGATCGCGGGCGTCGTCGAGAAGTGGGACCTCTACATCCGCGGCTTCGAGCTGGCCACGGGGTACTCGGAGCTGGTCGACCCCGTCATCCAGCGCGAGCGCTTCGTCGAGCAGGCGGCTCAGGCCGCCCGCGGTGACGATGAGGCGATGCGGCTCGACGAGGAGTTCCTGCGTGCGCTCGAACACGGGATGCCGCCGACCGGGGGCATGGGCATGGGCATCGACCGGCTGCTCATGGCGATCACCGGGCTCGGCATCCGCGAGACCATCCTGTTCCCGTTGGTGAAGTGATGAGCGAGCCTCTTGAGCCCGGCCAGGGCGGACCCGGCAAGCCGAAGATCACCACCACCCGGATCGTGATCTGGCTCGCGGTGGCCGGCATCGGGCTGTACCTCGTGATCTCGGGGATCGTCGGCATCCTGGCGAAGGGTTCGTAGTGGATCGCCGCACCTCGCGGATCGTCGCGATCGCCGGCCTGGTGGTCATCCTGATCGTCATCGCGGTCGCCTTCGCCCTGAAGGCGCACTGAGCGCCGTGATCGGATCCCGTGCCGTGGCGGGGGAGGTGGCCCCTGTCCTGATTGAGGGTGAGTTGCGCCTCACCGTGAGGCGAAACTCACCTTCTGTCGAAGCACTCAGCCGACCGGCGTAACCTGAAGCCATGCCGACCGACTTCTGGGGTGGAATCGCCTGGGCCCTCGCGCCCACCATCGTGATCGGCCTGCTGTTCTGGTTCATCATGCGGTCGGTCATCCGTTCCGATCGCAACGAGCGCGCGAGCTACGCGAAGATCGAGGCCGAGGAGCGCGCGCGGTTCGCCGCGAAGCCGGCCGCCGAGCCGGGCGGGTCTGCCGCGAAGTAGGCGTCAGTCGCGCGGTCGGAGGCGCACGTTCGGCAGCTCGGGAGCGGGCAGCGCTCGCGGGCCGCCGGAGTAGCCGTCGACGTGCCCGAAGCGGCCGTCGGCGTTCGTGCCGCCGACCACCTCGGCCTGCCACTGCTCGCGGAACGCCACGATCGCGTCGTGACTGCGTCCGACGAAGTTCCACCACATGACGATCTGCTCGCCGAGCGGGACCCCGCCGATCAGCAGGGCGCGCAGGGGCTGGTCGCCCGCCTCCACGGTGAGTTCGGCGGCGCCGGCCGGCACGACACCGAGTTGGCCGGTCGCGACCCGAACGCCCTGCAGGGTCGGTGCGCCGGCATCCACGATCAGTCCGTGCTCGAAGGCCGGGTCGACCGGGATGCTGACCGAACCGCCCGCCGGCAGGTCGAGCTGGGCGCCGACGAGCTCGGTGAACGCGGTCACCGGGGACGAGTGCCCGAGCAGCCCGCCGACGAATACGCGCAGTGTCGCGTCGCCGTGCGCGAACGGCTCGGGCGAGAAGTGCTCGAAGAACGGGGCCACGTGCCGCGAACGGTCGGGCAGCGCGATCCAGAGCTGGACGCCGTGCAGGGTGGTGGTGGCATCCGTCGACACCTCGGAGTGCTGGATGCCCGCGCCCGCTGTCATCAGATTGACCTGCCCCGGCTCGACCAGCGCGAAGCTGCCCGCGCTGTCGCGGTGCTCGATCTCGCCGGCGTAGAGCCAGCTGACCGTCTGGAGTCCGGTGTGCGGATGCGGCGGCACGTTCATCGCCCCGCGCCCGTTCACCGGGTCGGGCCCGTAGCTGTCGACGAAGCACCACGCGCCGACCAGGCTGCGCGCCTTCTGCGGCAGCGTGCGGCGCACGGTCATTGCGCGGGGACCGCCGAGCGGCACCTCGCGGGGGTCGAGGAGCTCGACCGGTTCGGCGAGGTCGGCGGCTGTCTCGTCGGGCGCCGGTTCGGCGACCAGCAACTCGCCGGGATCCTTCTCGAGGTTGCTCACCCTCGTCAGGCTAGCCCCGCGGTCAGCGGCGTGCTGCAGCGTCAACAACTCCGGAGAACTGAGCCGAATCGCGCCGGATCGGGTCGCGCGCGTCAGCTTCTCCGGAGTTGTCTACGGCCGCACGACGAGCAACTCGCCGACCTCGCAGTCGAGCGCTTCGCAGATCGCCGTCAGCGTCGAGAAACGGATCGCGCGCGCCCGGTCGTTCTTGAGCACCGAGAGATTCACGATCGAGACCCCGACCAGCTCGCTCAAGCGCGTGAGGGTCATCCCGCGGGCCTCGAGAAGTTCATCGAGCCGGCAGTGGATGCGCCCGGCATCCTCCTCGTCGGCGGGCGTCATCAGACCAGCCCCTCGGTGTCGCGCTGCAGCCGCTCGCCGAACCAGAAGGCGACCGCGACGAGGGCGAGTGCGAGTCCGAGGGTGACGGTGAGGGGTTCGAACACGAACTGCGTCGAGAAGGTGCGCCCTCCTGCATCCGCGATCACGGCAACCCGACTCCACCAGGCGAGCAGTTGGCCGACCACACCGAGCACCAGCAGCATGGCGCTGGTACCCGCGACATCCCGCCATGCGGATCGCGCGAACGGACTGCCGGCGCGGAGGCGTCCCAGCAGCCTCAGGGCGAACACCGCCAGAGCCAGTTGTGCCAGCAGGCCGACGGCGGTGGCGACGACGTAGATTGTGACGGTCCCGCCCGATGCTCCGGTGACGGTGGTGGTGATCGGCCCGCCGGTTCCTCCGGCGATCTGTACGCCGCTGCGGCCGTCGCCCGTGTCTGTGAAGCGATACTGGTCGGTCGCCCAGTACATCGTGGGACGGATGTCGCCGTTCGCGAGCTGAGTGACCAGATCGACGACCCCGAAGACAATCGCGCCGAGTGCGAACGCAACGGTCCCCGCGATCAGGATGAGCACGAGCGCTCGCCCGAGCCGCGTGCGGCATTGTGAGATGTCCGTCATGATGTCTCCTTATCGACATTCGTTAACATAACGATCATCGATAGGGTGCGCAATACCGGCCGCTTCCCGAGAACGGGGGCCGCGACATCCATCCCGCCCACAGCGAACATGGGCGAATCGCCGCGCCCCCGTGGCTACTCTCGAACTATCGGAACCGCCCCTGTTCGGTTTCGGAGGAGCAAACAGACATGTTCGAACGGTTCACGGATCGCGCCCGTCGCGTGGTGGTGCTCGCCCAAGAAGAGGCGAAGATGCTCAACCACAACTAC
>Ga0068855_100003179_pt1 | contig 20109 bp, 18 predicted proteins | sample KBSCornC52_FD_66592 | JGI IMG/M metagenome (GOLD analysis project Ga0068855, IMG submission 66592) | Corn rhizosphere microbial communities from Kellogg Biological Station, Michigan, USA - KBS Corn C5-2 | ecosystem: Host-associated > Plants > Roots > Rhizosphere > Soil ...
GAGCTGCAATTCATTTCCGGCTTGTCGTCTGTGGCAAGCTTGCAGCTCTCGAAATCACCGGCTTCTTTGAGCAGGTTCTCGGAGCTCGTCGTGTGCGCTCCCGCCGAGTAGAGCCCAACCTCCGCTGAGGCGCCTGCGCGCAAGGCGCCGCCGGAATTGAGCTTGAAGCTGCCGATCGAAATGCCGACGAGCAAGTGCGTGGCTGCGGCGCAATCACCGTAGTCGGGCACGTCGGCCGCGGTCGAACCTTCGAGCAAGTACTGACCGGAAACGGCCGTTCGCACCGCGAGCCGCCCCGAGCGACGGAGCTCGCCCTCGAGTGCCAGGGCACCGAGCGGCAGCTTCGTGAACAGCTCGTCAGCGTCGTTGATTTCGATCGACTCCGAAGAGGGCGTGGTTTTTTGCCAACGATAGCTGCCGCGCAAGCTGCAGCCCGTGATCGGCCGCATGCTGCAACCGGTAAACTCCACTGCCAGCGCGCCCGAGCGGAGCCGCGCCTGGAGATTGGCTTTTTCGGCAGCGGGCCATTCGGTGATGAGTGGGCTCTCGCCCACCGCCGCTGCGCGACAACGCGCTTCATCGTCCGGCACTCCGGGCGCGTGAGCGCGGGGCAACTCGCCCCCCGCGCCACAAGCTACGAGCAGCGATGAGCCGCCCAGCCAGCCCAGAGTGCGCAAAGAGACCCGAATCATAACTTCCCAAGCTATCAGCACCCCGAGCGTCTTGGGAAGAGCCCGGGCGGGCAGCGCTTGATGCCGCTCCGGCCCGCGCGTTCCCCCGGCCTTGAAATGCTGACACGATAAATTGCGAGCTGCGGCGTCAAGCGGTCGGCTGCACCGAAATCGCTTCGCCCAGCGCGACGAACAGCGGCAGGCCCGTGAGTGCGGGCGTGTCGCGCTGCGGCGCCTTGACGAGCAGCGTGTCACCCGAAAGGGTTGCCTTGAGTCGCGAGCCGTCGACCGTGCTCGGCAGCACCACCTCGGCGTACCAATCGCCAGTCGCGGCGCTCGCTCCCGCAAGCTCCACGCGCACGCCCAGGGTGTGCAGCGCTTCATCCCACACGACCAGCGTGTTGCCTGCGACCGCGCCGGGCACGTGAAACGATACCGTAACCAGCTGCTCGTTTTCAATCAGGTCGAAATCCGGGCGGCGCGTTACGCACCCTGGGCGAACGCCGGGCACGCGTTGCTCCTTTACCGGAACGCGACCACGACCGGTCACACGGCGCAGCGCCTGGCGTGTGAGCGCGAACATCTCATCGAGCCGAATGGGATGCAGGTTCATGGCGAACGATGTCCGTTTGGTGCCTGATTTTGCCGGCGGGCAGTCGGCCATTTTTCGCTTAAGGATCGACCCGCGCGCCGTCAAGCCTATGCGCACTCGGCAAGGTTTGAGCCGCGCCGGCAGCGCTCGGCGCCGCGATCCGCCAGCATTGCCAGCCCGCTCGACCGAAGCTCGCGGGCCGCCTCGGTTCCGGCAAAGAGCTCACAAAGAGCTCACGAGGAAACCGCGAGGCTCGCTTTTCCCCGCGAATCTCGCGTGGGTGTGTGAAGGATGGCGCGCGGGGCCGGCTGCGTGCAGAATTCCGGGCAGCGCCTTGCCTTCCGCTTTCCCCATCGAGAACCCGCTGTGAGCAAACGAGTGTCGTCCCGACCGTCCGCGCGTCCGCGGCGTGCCTCGATAGAACCGCCGCCGGTGTCCAAACGCCCGACCGCACCAAAGCTCCCAAGCCGCGCCCCAGCAAGCCTACGCCGAGCCGAGGAGCCGGCTCCGTTCAGCCGTCCGCGGATCACGCTCGAGGATGCGCCCGTGACCTCGACGCGAGTTCCCACGGGCTCTACGCGAGTCGAAGCGACGATTGGCTTCATGGACTTGGCTGGCTTTACCGCGCTGACCGAGGCCCACGGTGACGAAGACGCGGCCAACCTCGCCACTCGTTTCGCCGAGCTGACACGGCGCTCGCTCCGGCGCGGCGATCGCTTGGTGAAGACGATCGGCGACGCGGTGCTCGTCACGTCTCCCAATCCAGAGCAAGGCCTGGCACTGGCCGAACGGGTGTTCACCAAAGCCGCCCAAGATCCGAGCTTTCCGCCCTTGCGCGCCGGGCTGCACCACGGCCCGGCCGTGTGCCGCGACGACGACGTGTTCGGCGCCGCGGTGAATCTCGCGGCGCGCGTTGCCGCCGAAGCGTACGCGGGCGAATTGCTCGGCACGACCGAGATCGCCGCGGCCGCGCGTAAAGCGAACATCGCGGTCGCCGATCTGGGCGCGGTTCCGCTCAAGAACGTGCGCGGCGCGATCCCACTGTTCTCGATGGCGCTCGTGGTCGGCACGGCTGAAACCCCGATCGATCCGGTCTGTCAGAGCCCGGTGGATCGCCGCGCCGCAACTGGGCGCTTGCGGTTTCGCGACGATGAATATTGGTTTTGTTCGCTCACCTGCGCGGCAGCCTTCGCCAGCAATCCGAGCTGGCACGCCGCGAGCAAACAAGAAAAGAGCTGAGCACTCGTGGGCCAAGATCGCGCCGCGAGCTAGCTGACTCACGCCCCATGGATCCGCTCCTCGTGCTCGTGGGCTTTCTCCCCGCCGCAGTCTGCGCGCTGGTCTTCCGCCGCATCTCCCGCACAACCGCAGGCTAACAGCCATAACGCGCAACTTTTTGGTTGCGCATCGCGCGGCGCGGGCTTAGATATGCAACCGGAGAGTTGCACATGGAAAACACCGATCGCATCGAGAAGCGGATCTTTTTGCGCGCGCCGCGAGCGCGCGTTTGGCGGGCAATCAGCGACGCGCACGAGTTCGGAGCGTGGTTTCGCGTCGCGCTCGAGGGCAACTTCGCCCCGGGCAGCACGCTGCGCGGGCGTATCCTGCATCCCGAGTATGCGCACCTGACCTTGGAGATGAAGATCGAAGAGCTCGAGCCAGAGCGATATTTTTCCTATCGCTGGCGGCCGAACGCGGTCGACCCGGCCCACGACTATTCGGGCGAGCCGATGACCCTGGTGGAGTTCGAGCTCAGCGACGCAGAAGGCGGCACGTCGCTGACGATTCGAGAATCGGGCTTCGACGCGCTGCCCGCAGCACGACGCGCGCAGGCATTTCGCGCCAACGGCGACGGCTGGGCGCAGCAGCTCGAGAACATCGCACGCTATGTCTCGCAGTAGCGCCCGGCACACGCTCGCGGAAGCCGCGCCGCTGTTCGCCGCGCTGGGCGACGAAACGCGGCTCGGGCTGCTCTCGCGCTTGTCCAGCGAGGGGCCGCTGTCGATCACCCGGCTCAGCGACGGGAGCGACATCACCCGCCAAGCGGTCACCAAACACTTGCACGCGCTCGCTCACGCCGGGCTCGTGCGCGACTCGCAAAGCGGCCGCGAACGCATTTGGGAGCTCGAGCCACGGCGGCTCGAGAAAGCACGCCGCTATCTGGCTCAGATTTCCGAGCAATGGGACGAAGCGCTCGGTCGATTGCGCGAAATGGTGGAGCGCGAACCGTAGCGCCGCAGCAGCTGGCAGCGCGCGGGCGCAAGGCTCGCCGAGCCGGGCGTGGCTCGTCAGCTGTTTTGATGGTCACGAAGAGCGGGCGCGCCGCGTCCCAGCCTTCGGCGTCGCGCACGGCTTCCGCGCCGCACAGGCGCGAAAGGCTCGCAAAATTGGCGCGCGCGGACACTGTAGGCCTAGCCATTTCCGGCCCGCGGGGTGGACGATTGCGGCTAGCGAGCGGCGCCGTGAGGCCGCAAGATAGCCGGCAATGACTGACCGAATCCAAGTTGCGGGTGTCATCGGTGCAGGGGTCATGGGCAGCGCGATCGCCGCGCACTTCGCCGGTGCGGGCATCGTCACGCACCTGCTCGACATCGTGCCGCCGGATCTGAAGCCCGAAGAACGAGCGCTCCCCAAAGCGCGCAATCGCTTCGCCGACACCGGCCTGGAAAAGGCGCTGAAGGCCAAGCCCGCGCCATTTTTCAGCCCGGACGCCGCGCGCCTGATCAAAACCGGCAACTTGGAAGATCACCTCGAGCGGCTGCGCGAATGTGACTTGATCGTGGAAGCGGTGGTCGAAAATCTGGACGTGAAGCGGCAGCTGTTCGAAAAGATTGCGCCGTTCGTGAAGCCGAGCGCAGTCCTGGCCTCGAACACCAGCGGCCTCAGCATCGCCAGCATGAGCGAGGTCTTGCCGAGGGAGCTCAAATCGCGCTTCCTCGTGCTGCATTTTTTCAACCCCGTGCGCTACATGCGCCTGCTCGAGCTGGCCAAAGCGCCGGAGACCGATCCAGCCGTGATGGCGCGCATGGCAGAGTTCGGCGAATTTCTGGGCAAGGGCGTGGTCGACGCCAAAGACACGCCCAACTTCGTCGCCAACCGCATCGGCGTGTACTCCATGATGTACACGATGCATCACATGCTCGAGGCGGGGCTGAGCATCGAACAAGTCGATAAGATCACCGGAAAACCGCTGGGGCGGCCGAGCAGCGCCGCGTTCGGCACCGGTGATTTGGTGGGCATCGACACGCTGGTGCACGTCGCAAACAACTGTTTTTCTTCGCTGACCAATGACGAAGAGCGGAATACCTTTCAAGTGCCGGAGTTCGTGCGTGAGCTCGTGGCAAAAGGCAGGCTCGGTCGCAAAAGCTCCGCCGGCTTCTACAAAAAGACGGGCGCAGATCTGCTCGTGTACGACCTGAAATCGAAAGATTACCGCGCGCAGGAGAAAGTGCGCTTCGACTCACTCGGCGCGATCAAAAACGAAGAGGACGTGCGCAAGCGGCTGAAGAAGCTGGTCTTCGCCGACGACGTCGCCGGCAAATTCGCTTGGTCGGTCCTGTCGCACACGCTCGTGTACAGCGCGCGGCGTTTGGGCGAAATTGCCGACGACATCGTCAGCATCGACCAAGCCATGCGCTGGGGCTTCAATTGGGAGCTCGGGCCGTTCGAGGCTTGGGACGCGATTTCGGTGCCGGAATCGGTGGCCAAGATGAAGCAAGACGGCCTGGCCGTGCCGGAATGGGTCGAGAGCATGCTCGCCTCGGGGCAAACCAGCTTTTACACGGGCGGCCCAGCCGCGCCCGCGTACTACGACCCGCAGAGCAGGGCGCCAAAGCCCATCCCGCAGGCTCCAAAGCAGATCCGGCTCGAAGCGCTGAAGTCGGAGCCGACGCGCGTGGTCAAGAAGAACCACGGCGCCTCGCTGATCGATCTCGGTGACGGCGTCTTGGCTGTCGAGTTTCACACCAAGCTGAACACGCTCGACAACGACGTGATTGCGATGCTCGGCGAAGCCGCGACGGTAGCCGAACAGAATTTCCAGGCCGTCGTGATCGGCAACAATGGCGAGCATTTTTGTGCGGGCGCCAACTTGATGCTGATCGCCATGGCCGCGCAGGCCAAGCAGTGGTCGCAAGTGGAAGCCGTGGTGACGAGCTTGCAGAATGCGCTGCAGCGGCTGCGCTACGCCAAGGTCCCGGTCGTCGCGGCGCCCTTCCAATACACGCTCGGCGGCGGCGCAGAGGTAGCCATGGCCGCCGATGCCTGCCAGGCGTTCGCGGAAACCTACATGGGCCTGGTCGAAGTCGGCGTCGGCCTCGTGCCCGCGGGCGGCGGCTGCCTGCGCATGGTCGAGCGGTACACGAGCGACATCGCCAACGTGGCCGGCGTGGATCTTTTGCCCTTCATCGGCCAAGCATCGCTCAATATCGCGATGGCCAAAGTGGCGACCAGCGCGGAAGAGGCCAAGACGCTGAAGTACCTGCGCAGCTCGGACGGCATTTCGCTGAACGGCGCGCGGCTCTTGTATGAAGCCAAACAGCGCGCGCTCGGGCTGGCCGGTGCGGGCTATCGCCCGCCCTTGCCCCCACTCTTGCCGGCCGCCGGCTATGACGCCGAAAAGACGATCGGCGCGCGGATTTGGGCGATGGTCGAGGGCGGCTATGCCTCGGCCCACGACGCGCTGATCGCCAACAAGGTGGCGCACATCCTGTGCGGTGGCACGGCGGCACCCGGCACGCTGCTGCCCGAGCAGCACTATTTGGATCTAGAGCGCGAAGCGTTCTTGTCGTTGTGCGGCGAGCCGAAGAGCCAAGAGCGCGTGCAGTTCATGTTGATGAACAACAAGCCCCTGCGCAATTGATGCGAGCTCGCAGTACGCCGCCCGCGGGCGGTGCGCCGCTCAGGGCCGCGCTCGGCCGCGCGCGCGCAGCAACTACTCGGTCCAGACGTCGTCGAACCACGCGGTCGTCACCGGTGGCACCGCGGGGTTTCCGCTGACGCCGGCCGGGTTGAGGATGAGTTGGATGCCCATCCGGAACACCTGCGCGGGGTTGTAAGAGCTGCCAGCCTTCAGCATCAAAACGTACTCGTTCCAACCGCCGTTGCGGAACGCATTGTCGTCGTAGATGGACGCGTAGCGGTAAGCAGTGGTATCCGAAAACACGAACACCAGAATGCCCTGCAGCGGCGCGTTGCCGGGGCTGATTTTCACCCAAGCGTGCATCAGTGTCGCGCCCGTCCAATCGCTGGTGCTGAAGCGCAAATCGGCAGCCGCCTGCCCCGGGTTGGCCGAGTCCGCCGAGTAGCCCTTGAAATCGGCGGTCAAGCGCACGGCACCGGGGCATGAGTGCCCGACTGCGCTGTCCCACGCGGAGCTCGCGGTGGCATTGTTCAGCATGCTGATCGAGCTAGTGGTGTTCGCGAGCAAAAACCCGGACCCGCTCAAGCCGCCATCGAAGCCGTCGAATGCCAGCGCCTTCGGGTGCGTGAACACGCACGGCGCGCCGCCCGTCCCCGCGGCACCGCCGCCGCCGGAGCTTCCGCCGCCGGAGCTTCCGCCGCCGGAGCTTCCGCCGCTCGAACTCCCACCGCTCGAACTCCCACCGCTCGAGCTGCCGCCCCCTGCCTCACCGCCCGAGCTGCCGCCCCCTGCCTCGCCGCTCGAGCTGCCGCCGTTGCCCGTGCCACCGAGCCCGCCAGCACTGGATGTGCCGCCCATGCTGGTGCTTTCGCCGCCCTGCGCCGCGCCACCCACGCCGCCGAGCGCCGGAGAACTTCCGGTGCTCGACGTACCTCCGGACGCAGGCACGCCGCCTGCTCCGCCGCTCGAGAGCGATGCGAAATCAGGTGCGCAGTGCAACGAGGAAATGGCGAACAGGAACGGCGAACAAGCGCGAGCAAGGCGCGCTACACGCAGCTGCGCGCGACCAGAGCGCGCTCGTGCAACCGTCAGCGCGCCGTTACAAGCACGCGGGGCGAAGTTTTTTGATGCCATCTGAGTCGATGAAGAAAGGTTGAGCGCAATTCGGGGCTGAAGCGGGCGCTGCCGTCTTTGGCTTGCTCGCCTTCAGCGTGCGCGCGGACGCACTCGGCGGGGCGTCGCCAGTCGATCGGGATAGGAGCTTTTCTAGGCGCAGCTCGACCGCGTCGTCCTTGCCGACCGTAAATTCGGCGGTCGCATCTTGATAGCCGTCGGACTCGGCGCGGAGCACGTGAATCTTGCCGTCCTTGGGCAAGACGCGCGTCGAGGGGTTTCCGGCTAGGCGAGCGCCATCGAGGAACAGCCGTGCGTCGCCGGGGAGCGAGCGCAGCTGCACGGTCGCGTTCTCGATCTTCGGTGGCAAGAGGGACGGGACAGGAGGCGCACTGGCGGCAGGCGCTTCGGCCCGGGTGCCCGCTCGCCAAACCCAGAGCGAGAGCACGAAAGCCGCGGCCACCGCGCCGGCAATCAGGCCCGCGTGCTTGCGCCGCGTTGCCGGAGGAGCGGAGACATTGACCGCGCTCGACGAAATGGCCGAAATCGTCCCCGTAGCGGCCAAGCTCAGCGCGCTCGGCACGCCGAGGCCCAGGACCTCAGTGCGCAGCGCGGGATCGCTTTGCGGCCGAGAGTCGATCTGCGAGCTTACGACGGACAGCTGCTCTTCGACGCGGGCGCGCAGCTCGGCGCGCGTGTCCGCGAACAGCGCCGCCACGTAGCGGCCGAGCTCACGCGGGCGGTTCTGAATGCCGTGACGTTCGCAATAGCGCTCGAGATCCTCTTGCAGCTCGTGGGCCGTTTGGTAGCGAAGCTCGCAAGCGAGCGCGAGCGCGCGCATCGTGATCTGATCGAGCTCGTCGTCACACTCCGGGTTCACGCTTTGCGGTGACGGGATTTGCCCGTTCATCACCGCGCGCATGATGTGCACGTCCGGCGTGTCTTTCCAAAGCTTACGACCAGCCGCGGCGGCCCACAGCATGCAGCCGACCGAATAAACGTCCGCGCGGCGATCGACGCTCTCGCCGACCATCTGCTCCGGAGACATGTAACTGATCTTGCCTTTGACCACGCCGGTCGCCGTGTGAATCGTCGAGCTTGCGGCTTTGGCAATGCCGAAATCGAGCACCTTCACCTGGCCGTCGTAAGTGACGAACACATTTTGCGGCGAGACGTCGCGGTGGACGAGCGAGAGCGGCGAGCCATCGTACGCGCGGAGCTCGTGCGCGTACTGCAGGCCCTCGAGCACGTCGATCAAGATACGCAGGTTGAAGGCAAGGCTGAGCGGATTGCCCGCGGCAGAGCCGCGCTTCATCACGCTCGCGAGCGACTGCCCTTCGAGGTACTCCATGACGATCACTTGGCGATCGCCCTGCGTGCCGACCTCGTAGGTTTGGACGACGTTGCCGTGGTTCAATTGCGCAGCGAGGCGCGCCTCGTCCAAGAACGCGGTCAAGGCCGCAGGCTCGGTTGCGAGATCGGGCAGCAGTGCCTTGAGCACGACCAGCTTATTTACCTCGCTCGGCCCGCGCGTCACGGCAAGGTACACGTTGGCCATGCCGCCGCGGCCGAGCTCGGACAGGACCCGGTACTTGCCGACGCTGGTCACCTCTTGGGCCAACGGATCGAAAGCGGCGCGAGCCGCTGCAGCGCTCGTCGAAGGACCGTTACCGCGGCCTGTAGGAACCCAGCTCATCTCGATGATATCTCAATCGTACCAAGCAACGGAACTACGGACAGCACGGATCAGAGGGTTCTCTCGAATGTGTGTTCGGAGGAGCGAGGACCTCTCACCACTTCGAGTTACGTCACCGAATACCGCTCGCGTAAGAGTGGCTAGCGGCAGAGCCCACAATCCGTGAGTGTGGAGCTATCGCAGGAGGTGCGCAGGAGCCGCCGCAACGCCAGCGCAGGTCCGCGCCGAACGCTGGCTCGGAAACGGCTTTTACGGTTTCGTTGCACCCGGTAGCTCACCCGGCGCGGAACTCGGGCTCGGCTGTTCGATCCGCGTAGCCTCGCTCACCCGAGCGGCGGGCGCGGATTTCTCGATTCTTCTACCAGCCGAATAGAGCCTTCGCAGCTCGCCCATCATGGTGATGCGACTCAACGCGGCGGCAACCAAATAGCGCAGTTCGAGCTGCGCTACGCCGTAGCTCAAATCGCCCTCCACGATCAGAAAGCCAAAGTGTTCGTCGGCGATCTCGAGCGGTTCGAGGAACAGGCTGGTCGGCTTGTCTCGCTTGGCGAGCACGGCACGCAGTACGAGCTCGACCGGTAGCGCTTCCGCTTGCGGGCGATAGACCACATCGCGCCCGCTCGACTCGAGCAACACTCGCGCCAAGCGCGGATCGGTCGCATACGTGCACAAAACGAAGCGTCGCATGTCGAACAAACGCACGACATCCGTGAGCCCGACAGCGAGCTCGCGATAGTCGCGCACGCCGAGCAGCAACGCGGCCAGGCGCGCGAGCTCCCGCTGCAGCCGCTTGGTCGCCAACTGCCGGCGAATGGTCTCGCGGAACGCGCCGTCGAGCAGCGCCAGCTCCGCGCGTGGGACCTGCGCCGACGGCGAGCTCGCCGCCTGGGTGCGCAAGACGTCCGCGGCGGAGCCGCAGCCGCAGGTGTGACGGATCAGGAGCGCCGCCGAGATCAACGTCGGGCTGAGCTCCACGGTCTCACCCGCGAGCAAGCGCAGCAGCAGCTCCGCCGCCGTGGCGCCCTGCTCGGTGACCGGCTGCCCGACGGTGGTCAAGCCACCGCACGCAAACGGCGATTCGTCGATGCCGTCGAAGCCCACGACCTTGACCCTCTCCGGCACGCCGATGCCCGCGGCGGAAAGCGCTTCGATCGCGCCGATGGCCATCAAATCGTTGGCCGCGACGATGGCGTCGAAGCGCCTGCTCCCGCTCGCGCACAGGCGCATCGCAGCTTCACGCCCGGAGGACGCTTCGAAGTTGCCGCGCGCGAGCAAGCTCGTATCCGGTCGCAACCCAAAGTGTTCCAGCGCCAGGCGATAGGCGGCGAGCCGCCGTTCGCCATCCACGCTGCTTTCCGGTCCGGCGATGTAGGCAATACGCTGACAATCATGGCGTTTGACGAGGTGCGCGACGGACTGAAATACCGCTGCCTCATCGTTCACGCCCACGTTGGCGAAGCCCGGCAGATGATCGCCGACACTGACCACCGGCCCGGCCACGCTCTCCGCCAGCTTGCACAGCTCAGACTCCGGCGAGCGCAAGGTCGCCGACAACATGATCAGGCCGTCGACCAGGCCGGGGATACGGAGCGCACCGCTCGGGCCGGAGAACAAGGGCGCTTGCGGAAAGCCGCCGCAAAAGCTCACCGCGTGGAAACCTGCGCGAATCAGGCGCTCGATTGCGCCTCGCAGGGTCGACAGTGAATAGGGATCGCCGAATGCGTCGCACAATAAGCCGATGGCTTGCGTTGGAGGTCTGCTCTTGCTCGATGACACCCGCGCTCCTGACTCGGATTCGGCGTGCTTCCGCACGCACGGTGCCGTCCGTCCGTCGAATCGAGGCGGGCGTTGGGCAACACGCCTCCAAGTACGGCCTTCGCCCGATTTATTGTAGCGGGGTCGAGGACGATCGCCGCACACAGTGTGTGCAATTGGCAACTCCCCGAGCATCCACTCTGCACGCGCCGAACCTTTTCCGCCGCGCTCGTTCTACCGTTAGCTAGGCGAACACCGCTCACGCGGACGCGCTCCTAGCAGCGGCCGCGCGCCCTGCGGTATGCTCATCGATCGAGAGAAATGCTTAATCTACGCCAGCGTGAAGCGAGCAACGGAACGAGCAGGCCGTCCGGCACGTCGCGGCGTGTCGGATTCATCGGCAGCGCGGTAGCGATCGCACTCGCGCCGTTCTTGACTGCCAAGCCGAGCCACGCCGAGCAGCCCGACGCCCGCCAAATCAAAATCGCCTGCGCCAAGTCGTTCGAGCAAACGCAGCGGCTGCGCAACGACTCGCACTACGTTGCCGCCATCGAGGAGGTATTGAAATGCGCTCGACAAACCTGCGGCGAGGCGCTCTTCGACGAATGCACGAAGATCTACGGTGAGCTGCAAACCGCAACGCCCTCGGTGGTACTCAGCGCGCGCGCAGCGAACGGCGATGAATTGACGCAGGTGAGCGTCTCGCTCGACGACCAACCCGTCTTGGATCAACTCGACGGCAAACCCATGCGCCTCGATCCCGGCAAGCACACGTTTTCGTTTTCGAGCGCAGAGCACGGCTCAGTCGAGCACGAGTACCTGATCCGAGCGGGCGAGCAATTTCGAGCCATTACCGTGGAATTCGCGAGCGAAAAATCGAGCCACGGCGCGGCGAATGCGTCCGCAGGCGAGCCGAATCCGAGCAAGTCCGGCGCGCCGGCGCACCGGCCACCGCTCGCGAGCTACGTGCTCGGCGGAGTCAGTGTGGTCAGCCTGGGCGCGTTCGTCGGCTTTCGCGTCGCTGGCGCCAATGAATTCGACGCTCGAGCGCGCGACTGCAAGCCGACTTGCTCTTCGTCCCAGGTGGAAAGCGTGCGCCAGAAATACGTCATCTCCGACATCGCGCTCGGGCTCAGCGCGGCAGCGGCCGCGGCCGCTGTCACGATCTACCTCGTCTCGCCCGGCGAACAAGCGCCTCGAACGGCGTTGCAGCTCACACCGGTCAATCAGGGTCTCGTCGCGCATTTCGCCGGTCACTTCTGAGCTAGAGGCTCGGGGAGTGGAAGCGTCCGTGCTCCGTGGAGCAGCGCGCGTCCACGAGTCTGGTTTGATGGTCACGAGGCGCCCCGAGGCCGGCGCAGCCTTCGGCGTCGCGCACGAGCCGTGCCTCCCGCAGCCAGCAAAACCCACGGCCCAAGTCGCTGGATTGTCTGCGCTTTTCCGCTAGACTCGGGGTGGTTTCCGGCGTTTCCGGGCCCGAAACACGCGCCACTTTGCGAGAACCCCAATCGAGGCAAGCCATGGCATTTCCACTCAATGTGATGATCGCGTCGGCAACCCGCACCGCGGTCGGTCGTGCGCTGAAGGGCACCCTCCGCACCACGCGCCCGGAGGATCTGGCTGCGGCGGCCATGATCGAGGCCGTGCGCCGAGTGCCGGGCTTGAAGACGGAAGACATCGACGACGTGGTGCTCGGCTGCGCCATGCCCGAGGCCGAGCAGGGCCTGAACATCGCGCGGAACGCGCTTTTCTTGGCAAAGTTCCCGAATTCGGTGCCAGCCGAGACGATCAACCGCTTTTGCTCGAGCGGCTTGCAAGCCATTGCTCACGCCGCGCAGAGCGTGCAAACCGGGCTGTTCGACGTGGCGGTCGCCGGCGGCGTCGAGAGCATGTCCATGGTGCCGATGAGCGGCAACAAGGTGAGCCTGAATCCGAAGCTGATGGACGAATATCCCGAGGCTTACATCGCGATGGGGCATACGGCCGAGCGCGTCGCCGCGCGCTTCAACGTGACGCGCGCCGAGCAAGATGCCTTCGCCGTGCGCTCACATGAGCGCGCGCTCGCGGCCATCGCCGCCGGCAAGTTCGTGGACGAAATCGTGCCCGTGAAGGCGCGCGTCCTGGAAGGTGACCGCGTGAGCGAGCTCGAGTTCAAGGTCGACGAATGCCCGCGTCCCGGGACGACCAGCGAGGTGCTGGCCAAGCTGAAGCCCGTCTTCAAAGCAGGCGGCACGGTGACGGCCGGTAATAGCTCGCCCACGAACGACGGCGCAGCCGCAACCGTGCTGCTCTCGGACAAGAAAGCGGCGGAGCTCGGCGCCAAAGCTTTGGGGCGCATCCGCGGCTTCGCCGTGGCCGGCGTGGATCCGGACATCATGGGCATCGGCCCGGTGCCCGCGATCCGCAAATTGCTGGCGCAAACGGGGCTCAGTATCGGCGATATCGATTTGTTCGAGATCAACGAGGCCTTCGCCGCGCAGGCGTTCTATTGCGGGCGCGAGCTCGGGATTCCGGACGAGAAGTTGAACGTCAACGGCGGTGCCATCGCGCTCGGCCATCCGCTCGGCTGCACGGGCGCCAAGCTCACCGCGACGCTGCTGTACGAGCTCAAGCGCCGCGGCGCGCGCTTCGGAATCGTCTCGATGTGCATCGGCGGCGGCATGGGCGCGGCCGGCTTGTTCGAGGTCTGAGCACGGCGAGCCGCGGGTCGCTTGTGGCGGCCCGCGTTTCAACCGAAGAGACGTCCGACCAGCGCGCTCACCGCCATCGCGAGCCCGCCGCCTACCACGACGCGCAGGGCGGCGCGACCGCGCGGCGCGTGCGCGATGTGCCCACCGAGCGCCCCCATCACGCCCAGCGCAACCAGCGCGGCGAGCGCAATCGCCAGGATGCGGTGCGCCGCTGGAGCGAGCAACAGCGCGATGATCGGCACGAGCGCGAGCGAGGCAAAGCTCGCCGCAGAGGTCAGCGCAGCTTGCAGCGGACGCGCGCGCGAGGTCTCGTGCAGCCCGAGCTCGTCGCGCAAATGGGCGTCCAGCCGATTGTGCGCGCTCAGCTGATCGGCGACCTTTCGCGCGAGCTCCGGGTCGAGCCCGCGTTTTTCGTAGATCAACGCGAGCTCCCGCAGCTCACCGACCGGGTTTTCGTCGAGCTCGCGGCGCTCCAAATCGATGTCCGACTCTTGGGCGTCGAGCTGCGAGCTGACCGAAACGTATTCGCCCGCAGCCATCGACAGCGCGCCGGCGACCACGCCCGCTACGCCGGCCACGAGCACCGCCCCGCGCGAGGCCTGCGACGCGGCCACGCCGATCATCAACGCGGCCGTGGAGACGATGCCGTCGTCGGCGCCGAGCACGGCCGCGCGCAGCCAGCCCTCGCGTCCGGAGGCGTGGCCCTCGCCGTGGGAGCGGTGCGCGCGAGCTTTCGTCGTCATCGGGGCCTTGGGGGCGCACTATTACACGAGGAGCTTGCGACGACGCTATGCTCGCCCGGGAAAAGCGCAGACTTGTTCGGAGGCTCGCGGCCGCCGCGACTCAAATCGTGACCGTCGCCGGCGTGCGGTCGCGGTACAACGACCAAAACTTATCGGCGATCTCCGACGGCTCCAAGGTCGCGTTGCCGGAATCGAAGGCCGTGCCCTTCACCAGGCCCGTGACGACCACCTCGCCCACGTACACGCCTTGGGGTTCGAGCGCCTTCGACAGAATACCGGCCGTCTTGTGCTGCGCGGCCTTGCCGATGGCCAAACCCGCCGCCTGAAATTGAGTGATCGCCGCATCCACATTGGGGTCGTAGAACGCGAAGCCACCGCCGGTGATCAAGACCGCGCCGCGATTCGCCTTCAGATCGGGCAAGCTCGCTTGCATGGCGCTGACCAGGCCGAGCACGGTCACGTCCAGCACGGAGCGGAGCTCCTGAGCCGTGGCGGTCGTGAGATCGCCCGCGCCGCCGATGTAGGCATTCCAATGCAAGACGCCGATTGGGCCGAGCGCGCCGCGCACGTCGGCGATCAGCCGTTGCACCGCCTCGACATTGCCGAGATCGCAGGGGAAGGCTTGCGCGTTCACGCCTGCATCCCTGAGCGCCTTTGCTGCGCCCGAGAGCCGCTCGGCATTACGCGCCACGATTGCGACCGGGTGCCCCTCTTTACCGAAGCGCCGCGCGACGGCATCCGAGATACCGGAGCCGTGTCCACAGACGATGATGGGATGAGCCATGAGCGCGACCCATAGCACGCGCAGGCATGGGAGCAATTACCGAGCGCAGCCGCGACTCGGCCGGACGCCCCTTCTGCAGCCCGTGCGTTTTCGCGCGCTTATCGCAAGGCCCTGACAAGCGAGGCCGCACCCTCTACGATTGCGCCGAGCCTCTCCGAAAATAAATTCCTGGCGGGTGTCGATCTCGGACCAGCCCAGGCGCCATGACCATGACCCGCAAACAATGGCCCGCTGGGCCGAGAGGAGCATCATGAAATACCTGCTTTTGATCTACGAAAACGAGAAGCGCTTCGAAAAGGGCTACGACAAGGCCGAGCTCGCCGAGTACGGCGTATTCGGTAAGGAATTTGCCAGCGCCATTCAAGGCGGCAACGCGCTCAAACCGACGAGCACGGCCACCACCGTGCGCGTTCGCGAGGGCAAACGCCTCACGACCGACGGGCCGTTCGCTGAAACCAAGGAGCAGCTGACCGGCTTCTACTTGATCGACGCGAGCGACCTCGACCAAGCCCTCGGCGTGGCCGAAAAGATCCCGGCTGCTCGCACCGGCTCCATCGAGGTGCGACCGATCATGACGTTTGCGTGATCGACCTCGATCGCTTGTGCCGTGCGGAGTGGGGGCACCTGCTCTCGTCGTTGATCCGAGCCTTCGGCGACTTCGATTTGGCCGAAGACGCCTTACAGGAAGCGTTCGCGGCGGCCGTGGTCGATTGGCCCGTGTCGCCGCCGAACGATCCCGTGGCCTGGCTCTACGGCACCGCACGGCACCGGGCGATCGATCGCATTCGGCACCGCACGCGTGCAGCGACGCTGCTCGCGGAGCTCGCACCCTTCGACGAGCGCCACCTGCAGTCGACCACGGACGACAGCGCGGTGCCCGACGAGCGGCTGCGCTTGATCTTCACATGTTGCCATCCGGCGTTGTCGGAAGAGGCGCAAGTTGCGCTCGCGCTCAGAACGCTGGGCGGGCTCAGCACCGAAGAAATCGCGCACGCCTTCTTGGTGCCGCACGCCACGATGGCGCAGCGGCTCGTGCGCGCCAAAGCCAAGATCCGAGAAGCAGCCATTCCGTACGAAATCCCGAGCGCGGGCGAGCTCCCCGAGCGCCTGGGTGCGGTGATGGCGGTCCTCTATTTGATCTTCAACCAGGGCTATTCGAGCTCGGTCGCGCGCCCGCCCGAGCGCGGCACGCTGTGCGCCGAAGCCATCGAATTGACGCGCATGCTGCGAGCACTGCTGCGCTCAGGCCTCGGTTGCGACTCGCCAGAGGTCGATTCTCTGCTGGCACTGATGCTCCTGCACGACGCACGCCGCGACGCGCGCGCCGCGGCCGACGGACAGGTCGTGCTGCTCGAGGCGCAAGATCGCACGCGCTGGGACCGCGCGGAAATCGCGGAGGGCTGCGCGCTCGTGCAGAGTGCGCTCGCGCGCGCACGCCCCGGCAGCTACGCGCTGGAAGCCGCCATCGCCGCAGTGCACGCCGAGTCGACCAGCCGCGAAGACACGGATTGGCCACAAATTGCCGCGCTTTATCAGCGCTTGCTCGCGCTCCATCCCTCGCCCGTCGTGGCCCTGAATCACGCCGCTGCGGTCGCGATGGCCGAAGGGCCTGCGCGCGCCTTACCGCTGGTCGAAGCCCTCGCCGAGCCGCTCGCGAGTTACTCCCTGTGGCACGCTGCGCGAGCCGATCTTTTGCGCCAACTCGAGCGCCCGCGGGAAGCCATCGAAAGCTACGAACGCGCGCGGACCCTCACCCAAAGCGAGTCCGAGCTCCGCTTTCTCGGCCGGCGGATCGAAGAGCTACGCGCGCGCGTGCACTGAGCAGTGCGAGTTCCCGACCAGACTTGCTTCGCCTCATGCCGCCGGCGTGCGCGTGACGTTTCTCCCCTGACTGCATCGCCACGCTCGAGGCAGTTTGCCACCCGTTTAGGCCAGCGGATTCGCCGCTAAAGGGTCGTTACAGCCGAATTCCGGAGCGGACGAATCAAACGTGCGCAAAGCACTCGGCGGCTTGGCACGCCCGCTGCAACCCCGCGGCGTGATGACTCCGAGCGTCAAACAGGGCTCGCCGCGCATGTTCGACTCGGATTTTTTGGAACGCTTTTCGCGCGCGCATCCCCTGACTCCCGCACTGCTTTACCTGCCCGTGGTTGCGTTGTCTCTCGTGCTCGCCCATCGCCACCAAACGCCAGCCGCGATCGCCGGCGGGGTGCTCGCGGGCTACCTGCTGTGGACGCTGACCGAGTATTGGCTGCACCGGTTGGTCTTTCATTTGCCCGTGGTGGGTCCAAAAACGGCGCGCGCCGCGTTCTTGATCCACGGCGTTCACCACGATCATCCCCGCGATGCGACGCGCTTCGTGATGCCAGCCGGCGCATCCCTCACGCTCTGCGGTCTCACTTATTTGGTGTTTCGCGGCGCGCTCGGCCCGCTTTCGATGTGGGCGCCTTTCGCGGGCTTCGTGCTCGGCTACGTGATTTACGACGAGCTGCACTGGTACGTACACGCGGGCCGCCCGACCTCACGCTTTGGCCGCTGGCTACGGCGGCAGCACCTGCTCCACCACTTCAAAGAACCAAAGAGCCGCTTCGGCGTCAGTTGCCCGTGGCTCGACCACGCCTTTGGTACCGCCTCGAGTCATTCCAACAAGCCATAGGAGCCGATCCATGCCCGAAGAACGAACGATTCGGCGCGCGCGGCGCGCGAAAGCTCAAGGCAAAGCCCCGTCCACCCAAGCCTCCGAGTTCGTGCGCGAAGAGATCGAGCACGTGCGCGAAGGAAAACACGGTGCGCGCAGCCCCAAACAAGCCATCGCCATTGGTTTGTCCAAAGCGCGCCGCGCGGGCGTCGATTTGCCCCCGCCCAAGCCCGGTACGGCGTCCGAGCGGACGCGCAAGAGCGCCGCGCGGGACAGCGCACGCGGGCACGGCCAAGCCGCTCGGCGTGCGCCCTCACCGCGGCGTAGCCGCGCCACGAAGGCCGCGCTCGAACGTGAAGGGCACTCCGCAGCGTCGCCCCAGGCGTTGGGACGCAATGCGCGTGCGGCGGCCAAGCGCAAGAGCTCTGCGCAACGTTCAGCCAGCGCGCGTCAAGCCGCCCGCACCAAGAGCCCCGCAACGCGACGCGCCGCAGCGCGAAAAGCCGCGCAGACACGAGCACGTCACGCGGCTCAGCGCTAAGCGCCCGCGCGCGCCAGCCTCGCGCGTTTCAGAAACCACTGCGCGAGCCCGACGCATTCGCGCCCCGGGCGTCTCTCGACGCTCGGGGCGAATGCGGGGCGCTCGGCGATTCAGTGCTTTGGGCCTGCGCTCGCCTTCGGACCAATCGGGATCTCGCGACCGCGTTGGCGCGCCTGCTGAGGAAGCGGAGCCGTCACCTCCAGCACGCCGTTTTCGAAGGACGCGCGGACCTGATCGGTGTCCGTGCCCTCGGGCAGCGCAATGCTGCGCTGGAACGAGCCGAAGCTGCGCTCGCGGTGATACACGCTGCCTCGCTCGTCCTTGCGCTCTTGCTCCTCGCTGCGCTGACCCGAAATGGTGAGCACACCTTGGTCGACGTTGATCTTCACGTCCTCTTGTCGGAGCCCGGGCAAATCTGCGTGCACGACCAGGTCCTGCCCGCGCTCGAAGACGTCAATCTGCGGCGCCCAAAACGTGCGCTCGAATTGCTCGTCCGGGTTCGTCAGCCAAGGCGAGCCAAACCCGCTGAACAAGCGATCCATATCGCCCATCAGGCGTCGCATCAACGAAAACGGCGAGCTAGGCCGGGAGAGACCCTGGCTCTGCCGATATCGCTCCATGCCGCCGGGCTGGGACGATTGCTGCGGCTGCGTGCCGCCCTGTGAACTCATTTCCTTGCTCGTATCGGCCATGTTCAATACCTCCTTTCAGGACCCAAGTGACCGTGACAAGCGCCCCGCGTTTGCAAACGCGAGGCCCATGCCCCACCACCCAAGTGCAGCAGATTCAGCCTTCCCGCTCAGCGTGCGAACGGCGACGGGCCACGTCAACGGGATCGCGCCGCGCACGCGCGGCCCGTTGGGGCGTTTGGACGCGCCACAGTCACGCGCAGGCTCGAGCGAGCTCGAGCCTGCACGCGACTCACCGCGTGTGGCAGGTCAGGCCGCTGGCATGTCGTGAAGCAGCCGAATCTCGCTCTGCCCTTCACCCACCACGGACAAGAAGCGCTTACACCATTCGACCGCCTCCGCCTTGGTCTTCGTCTGCAACATGCAGAAACCCGCGATCAGCTCCTTGGTCTCCGGAAACGGCCCGTCGGTCACGGTGAACGTCCCGCCATCGATGCTCACCCGCATGCCATACGACGACGGCCGACAGCCCTCGACCGCAAGCAACACGCCGGCCGCCGCCATCTCCCCAATCAACTTGCCCATCGTGGCCTGCTCCTGCTCGGTCGGCGGCCGGTCAGATTCCAGCGTTCCTGGGCGATAAAGACACAAAAATCGCATCCTACATTCTCCTATTCAGGGACCATTCACGCGGCGTCATCTCCGCGCTCCACCTACTCGTCAAACCACCCTCCGCCAAATCGACACCCCGCCCAAAAAATTCTTCAGCCCTGTTCTGGATTTTTTATGGTCACGCGCCACGGCGCGCTGCGGCGCAGCCTTCGGCGTCGAGTTGCGGATGAGAGGAAGAGGGAGAGGGAGGGAGAATTCACCACCGAGCCACAGAGATCACAGAGATCACAGAGCTGATTTGGGGGTGGGTTCGGAACTGGGCGGCGGGGGGACGGAGCGGAGCGCTGACACGCCCTGTCGCCTTACCCCCTCAGCGCCGCGCGGACGCGCGAGATGGCCGCTTCAATGTCCCGCGTGACGAACGCGGCATCGAGGCGAAGAACGCGGTAGCCCGCGCGCGTGAGCGCGGCGTCCCGGCGCACATCCGCCCGCGCGCGTAGAGCGTGATACGAGCCATCGATTTCAATCACGAGCCGCTGAGCCGGCGCCAAGAAGTCCGCGATAAAGCGCCCAAGCAACGGCACCTGGCGGCGAAATGCCGCTCCGAGCTTTCGCCCGCGAATGCGCTGCCAAAGTAGCCCTTCGGACGCCGCGAGCGACGCACGCAGAGCGCGAGCGCGGTCTTCCAATGCCGCGCGACGCGAGCTGTTGCGATTGCGAAACAAGGGCTTGTTGTCGGTTCGAGTCATGCCCAAAAAGGCGCAGGTGGCGTGACAGCCCCCCG
>Ga0068855_100003180_pt1 | contig 20107 bp, 14 predicted proteins | sample KBSCornC52_FD_66592 | JGI IMG/M metagenome (GOLD analysis project Ga0068855, IMG submission 66592) | Corn rhizosphere microbial communities from Kellogg Biological Station, Michigan, USA - KBS Corn C5-2 | ecosystem: Host-associated > Plants > Roots > Rhizosphere > Soil ...
AATGCCATGGCGAGGTCCCACGTGCCGTAGCCGCCCATGCTAAGTCCGGTGAGGTAGACCCGGTCCTCATCGACTTTGTAGCGGCCGATCACGTCCTCCAGCAGCGAGCCGAGGATCTCCGTGTTCCATCCGCCGCCCGGCGATTGCGGCGAGACCACGATGAACGGGAAGTCCTTACCGGCGGCAATGAGCCTGGGCGGGCCGTGCTTCTTCACCTTTTCGAGGTCGCTGCCACTCTCGCCGGAGCCATGCAGGAAGAGCATGAGGGGCCACTTCTTATCCCCCTCTTTCCCGTAATTCTTTGGAAGGTAGAGCAGGTAGCGGGCCGTGAGCAACTTCGTGACCTGCTTGTCGAAAATCCGGTTCGTCTGGGTGCCGGGGTCCTGCGCAAACGCGGGCGCGGCAACCAGCAATGAGGGAACGGCGGCGGCCAGCAGCGCGACATACCTGTAATTCATCTGAGCGGGTCTCCCATCGTGGCGCAATTGCGCCTCCACCTTTCAACCTGGCGAGACGCGATTCCTGTCGCGGCACAGGAGGCAGCCCATCGGGCGGAGAATGGGCTTGAAGCGGATATCGACGCGAGGAGGTGAGCAGGTATGAAGATCAGGCAGCTTGGGCGCACGGGGCTGAAGGTGACGGAGGTCTGCCTCGGCACGATGACGTTCGGGAATCAGGCGGATGAGACCGGCGCGTTCGCGATAATGGACACGGCGGATCACGGGGGCGTCAACTTCTTCGACACGGCCGACGTCTACCCGTTGGGCGGCGGGCTGGAGCGGGTCGGGCGAACCGAGGAGATTGTCGGCAAGTGGCTGAGGGAGCGCTCCGCCCGCGACCGAATCGTGCTGGCGACGAAGTGCCGCGGCGCAATGGGGCCCGGTCCGAACGACGAGGGCCTGAGCCGCCGCCACATCCTGCGCGCCTGCGAGGAGAGCCTGCGCCGTCTCCGGACCGACTACATCGACCTCTACCAGGCGCACGCACCCGATCCAACGACGCCCATTGACGAGACGCTGGGCGCGTTCGATGACCTGGTCCGGGCCGGCAAGGTGCGCTACATCGGCTGCTCGAACTACCCCGCATGGCAGCTCACGGAAGCGCTCTGGACCAGCGACAAGCAGGGGCTGGCCCGCTACGATTGCGCGCAGCCCCGCTACAACCTCCTCTTCCGGATGATCGAGGACGAGATTCTTCCGCTCTGCCGGGCGCAGGGCGTTGGCGTCATCGTCTACAACCCACTCGCCGGCGGGATGCTGACCGGGCGTTATGTGGAGAAGCAGGCGGAATCGAGCCCGGAGCAGTCCACCCGGTTTGCGCTCCAGCACGCCGGCGAGCTTTACCGCAAGCGCTACTGGAAGGACGCCGTATTCGAGGAGGTGGCGGACCTGAAGCGGTTCTTCGACGGACGCGGCAAGAGCCTGACGCACGTGGCGCTGTCGTGGGTCCTCTCCCAGCCGGGAATCACGTCCGCAATCGTCGGCGCGAGCCGGGCGGAACAACTGACCGACAGCCTCCGCGGAGTAGAGATGAGCCTCGATTCCGAGGAGCGGGCCGCCTGCGACGAGGTCTGGTACCGGCTGCCGAAGGAGCGCGATCCCCAGGTCGCCAGGCGGTAAGAGGTAACCTGCCCTCAATCCATAGCGCGCAAACCGCCCGGTTGTGAGGTCATAATGATCTGTATATGACCTCGCTCCGGGCCGCGCTGACCGGCGGCCCTCCGACCCTCTGGAGAGACCGCATGCGCCATCGACTTCCGCTCCTACTCCCGCTCGCCGCGCTTCTCGGCCTCGGCTCCGCCGCGCAGGAACCCTCGTCCGTTCCCCTCTCGACGGGAAAACTCATTACGCCGACGGGTACGCAGACGGAGGTCGGCAGCTTCCCGGCCAACATGCTCCTGACGCCGGACGGCCGCCACGTTGTCGTCACGAACACGGGATATCGCGAGTTCATCAGTGTATTGAACGCCGAGACGGGGAAGCTCGTGTCCCTAATCGAGGTCGGCAAGCCAGAATCGAAGTCCAAAGAGGGCCTCTACTACGGAATGGCGTTCGCCGGTAGCGGCGGCGCGATTCAATCGGTCATCCGGCCGGAGAACGTCGAGCACACACTGTACGTATCGCGCGGAGCGGAAGACAAGGTTGCGGTCTACACCGTTACGGGCGACGGCAGAATCATGGACACGGGTCGGCGGCTGAGCGACCCCGGTCTCACCGCGCCCGCCAGGGTTGCGAACAACGTCGCGGGCGTGGCGGTCAGCCGGTCGGCGAAGCTCGTCTACGCCGTCAACAACAACACGACGACCGAGACCGGCCTCAAGGGATCGCTCTCCGTGATCGATCCGGCGGAGAATCGGGTTCTCCGCAAGATCGACGTGGGAGGATTCCCCTTCGGAATCGCGGCGATTACGGACGGGCCGAGCGCGGATCGGAAGGTTTATGTTTCAAGCGAGCGCGATGGAGTCGTCTCCGTGGTGGATCCGGCGGAGGGGCGGCTGCTGAAGACGATTCGGACGGGCGCGAACGCTCTCTCTCTCCTGCTGGACAAGGCACAGAAGCGCCTCTTCGTCGCGAACGCGGGGAGCGACACGGTCAGCGTTATCGACACGGCGTCAGACCGCGTGATTCGAACGATTCTCCTGCGGCCGGACGACGCTCGCGGGCTGCCTGGCGCGACCCCGACGGGAATGGCCCTCTCGCCCGACGAGCGCACTCTCTACGTTACGCTCGCTGACATGAATGCGGTCGCCGTGGTGAACCTGCCGGACGGGCGGCTCAAGGGCTACATCGCCGCCGGCTGGTACCCTACGTCCTGCGTTGTCTCGGCCGATGGCAGCCGGCTCTTCGTCGCCAACGCGAAGGGCGTGGCGCGCAGAAATCCCAACGACAAGCCTGTGCGCGGGCATGGCCATTACATTGAGAACATCATCGAAGGGACGGTATCCACGATTCCAATTCCCGGTGCGGCCGATCTGAAGCGGTTGACGGCGCAGACGCTTGCGAACAACCGAATCGTGGAGGCGGCCAACCCGGATTTCACAAACCCCGGAATCGAGCACGTCATCTACATGATCAAGGAGAATCGGACCTACGACCAGGTGCTGGGCGACATGCCGCAGGGAAACGGCGACCGGAGCCAGGTGCTCTTCGGCCGGAGGGTGACGCCGAATCTGCACGCCCTCGCCGACCGATTCGTGCTGCTCGACAACTTTTATGTCTGCGCGGAGGTTTCGGCGGACGGCTGGAACTGGTCGACCTCCGGGATGGCGAACGAGTACGTAGTCCGCAACGCCCCCTACAACTATAGCGGCCGCGGCAGGCGGTACGACTACGAGGGCCAGAACAACGGCGTGCCCCCCGACCTGCTCGGCCTGCCCGACGTGGCGCGCGCTCCCGGCGGCTACATCTGGGACAACGTCATAAAGGCCGGGCTCTCGCTGCGAAATTACGGGTGCTTCGTGAACGACATCGACCCGAAGACGCGGCTGAAAGAAGGTCCGCTGGCGAACGTGAAGGACAACACGCCGAATAAGAAGGCGCTCGTGGGGAAAACCAATGTCGATTTCCGCCAGTTCGACACGTCGTATCCCGACAGCGACGCGTTCACGACGCTCGGCATCTCGTTCCCGAAGCAGACGAAGACCTATGGCAGCCACAACGCGACGAGCCGGTTCTCCGAATGGAAACGGGAGTTCGACCGCTACGTAAAGGATGGCAATCTGCCGCGATTCACCATCGTGCGGCTCCCCAACGACCACACGAACGGCACATCGCCCGGATTCCCGACGCCGAGCGGGCTGGTCGCCGACAACGACTATGCGGTGGGCCAGCTCGTCGAAGCGGTGAGTAAGAGCCCGTTCTGGAAGTCGACGGCGATCTTCATTCTGGAGGACGACGGACAGGATGGCAATGACCACGTAGACGCGCACCGTTCGCCCTGCTACGTGATCAGCCCGTTCGTCACGCGCTCGACGGTGGACAGCCGCTTCTACAACACCGACAGCGTGCTGCACACGATGGAGCTCCTGCTCGGCCTCCGCCCGATGTCGCAGTACGATGCGATTGCCACTCCCTTCCGGTTCTTCTCGCAGACGCCGGGCAACGACGAGCCCTACTCGGCCATTCTGCCAGACCGGGCAGTGCTCTCGGCGGTGAACAAGGCCACGGCGTACGGGGCGAAGGAGAGCGCGAAGTTCAATCCGAAGCTGGCCGATTCCGTACCGGACGACATGATGAGCGAAATCGTGTGGCGTTCGGTTAAGGGCGCGACTTCGCCCATGCCCCGGCCTACGCGCACCCTCGCGGCGAGCCCGAAGCCCGGAAAGAGAGATGCTGACGACTAGCGTGCGATTCGCGCAATGCGGCAGAATCGAAGAAGTCGGCGCGATCTTTGAGAAAGACCACTCGCCGGGGGAAATATCGCTTGACATGCGCGCTTCCGTTTGCTATAGTCAGGTTGTCGTTCGCTACCGTGAGACCAGGCCGCAAGGTCGGGCCGGCGCGGGACGGAACACATCATTCCTCATAGAATGGAGGTGGGCTGAGCATGCGTTACATGGCCTTTGACAACTGCAAATGCTTTGACCGACGCGGTTTACGCCCGCTTCCCAGACGGAGCAGATCCCCGATCAAGGAATGATGCCCACCACGTTCCTCAACAGCGGCCTCTTCTCTGAAGTATTGACAATACCCGGGCGGCGCCAGCCGCGCGGGTATTTTCCTGTCAGACAGCAACGCGGTGAACGCCAGCCCACGGGCCGGTTTGTCCATCGAACCTTCAGAGGAGAGAGATCAGCTTGACAGATCGCCACGAAGGCATTGTCCTGCGCGCCGTCAGCGGTGTGTACACCGTCCAACGCGCCGAAGATTGCAAATCGGCCGAGTTTCATACGCCTTTGTACGGCCGTGCACCGCTCGATAGCGAGCCCATTGTGGTCCATTGCACGCTCCGCGGCAACCTCAAGAAGGAGTTGCAATACACCACCAGCGGCAGCTTCGCGAAGCGCGTTACGCGCGCGAAGCGCGGCTTCGTGAACGACACGATCGCTGTCGGGGACCGGGTTCGGTATGTGGAGGCAAAGCAGGGCGCGGGCGTCATCGAGGAGGTGCTGCCGCGCAGGTCCCGGTTCTCGCGCTCCGGTTTCCGCGGCCGGGAGCAGACCCTGGTGTGCAACCTCGATCAGATCGTCGTCGTGTTCGCGTGCGCCGAGCCGAATCCCGATCCGTGGAAGCTGGACCGCTTTCTGGTGGCCGCCGAGGCGGAGGGGCTGGAACCGGTCATTGTGGCGAACAAGTGCGACCTCGTGACGCGTTCCGAGGCCGAAGCCCTGTTCGCGGAATGGGCCGCGGTCGGCTATCGCGTCCTCCCCACGAGCGCGAAGGGCGCGACGGGTACGGAGGATCTGAGGGAGGCGCTGCAGGGTAAGGTCTCCGCATTCGTGGGGCCGTCCGGCGTGGGAAAGTCGAGCCTGCTGAATGCTCTCCAGGCGGGTCTGAACCTGAAGACGGCCGACATCGGCTACGTCACCTTTAAGGGTCGGCACACCACCACCGCCGCTCAGCTCATCCCTCTCCGCTCCGGCGGATGGGTCGCCGACACGCCCGGCCTCCGGAATTTCGACCTGTTCGAGACCGAATCCGAGGATGTGGCGCTCTACTTCCCCGAATTCCAGCCCCTGCTGGGCAAGTGCCGCTTCGACGACTGCCGCCACACGAACGAGCCGGGCTGCGCGATCAAGGAGGCGGTCGGGCGCGGGGAGATCAGCACGCGACGGTACGAGAGCTTCCGCGCGCTGGCGGGTGAGCTGGAGCCGGCCCGCCGATAGCAGCACCAGGTCTGTGTAACGCGATGTGGACACGCGAGCGGATCGTCGAGGACCTGCGTGAGATGCGCCTGCGGGCGGGCGACGCCGTGCTCGTCCACGCGTCGATGCGGGCGGTCGGCCCCGTGGAAGGCGGCGCGGACACCCTCGTCGACGCGCTGATCGAAGTTGTTGGCGCGGAAGGCGTCATCCTCGTCCCATCCTTCAATCGGCGCAACCGCGTTAACGAAGACGGGCTGGGCGCCTGCTTTGAATTGGGTCCGTGCCGTGAACAGGTCGGAATTCTCGGTGAGCGGGCGGCGGCCCACCCAGACGCGCACGTAAGCTCCCATCCGACGCTGGCGTTCTCGGCCATCGGCCGCAACGCCGAATTCCTCACTGCCTCGGTCCCTCTCCACTACCCTCTGGGTGAGAACAGCCCGCTGGCCCGGCTCTACCAGCTCGATGGCCGGATTCTGCTCATCGGCGTCGGCCATGAAGTTAACGCGGCGATCCATCTGGCGGAGTGCTGGGCGGACGCCCCGTACGCGCGGCGGAAGGCGACCGTGCGAATGGAAGACGGGTCAATCGCGGAGATGGAGGGGAGCCCGGAGTGCAGCGCGGGATTCACGAAGATCGAGCGCGTGCTGCGGCAGGCGAGAATCATCCGAAGCGGCTACGTTGGGAACGCGCCCTCGCAGTCGATGCGCATGCAGCACGCGGTGAGCATGGCGCGGGAGATGCTGCGCGGCAGCGCGGAGAGCCTGCTGTGCGACAATCCAGGGTGCGCCGCGTGCACCCTCGCGAGGCGGTTCACGCGTGACCAGAATGCGGCGGGAATCGCGTAACCATCCATGTCGCGCCAGCCGGCAACGCCCGAATTGACGTCGATGCCCGTCAGCGATAGGGATGATCGCCGCGCAAGCCGGGGCGAAGCATTCGCGCACAGAGGTTTGTACGAACCGCCAGAATGAGAGCGCGAATGCCTGGCCCCTACGAATCGCTAACTCACCTTACGCAGGCAGGCAATTGGAAATGAGTCCGCACTCGATACGGTCGGCGGGCTGCACCCCGCCGCTGCCATGCCCGCGGCCAGCCCCGCACTTCCGTGCGCGAATCGGAACCAATATGTTCATCCTGCGCACGAAGGTGCGGAGTTGGCGCGTAGCGCATGAGAGCGGGAGGGTGCAGCCTCCCGTCCGCCGCGGAGCGCACCCAATTTGTTGAGCCCGTCTGCGAAGGGTGAGTCGCTAATTAGCGGGTGCATCGTTCGAGGCATGTATTGAAAGGCTTTGGCCTGCCTTGCCGGAATCACGGTCTGGCGGACCGCCTCAGCCACCTCGGGCACGCGGTGCGAAACTCCCACGTCCAACCCGGCAAAACCCCTTGACTCGCGTGTTTCGGGTGTGCGACAATTGCGGCCGGAGGAGATGGCCCGATGCCGAGCAGCCACCCTGCTACCCGCGATTCCCGGATGACCGCTTTCCCGTGGCCCGGCCTCCGAAAGGTCTCGCGCGCACTCGCCTCCCGACAGCCCGCCCGCGATGTGCTGAACCTCATCGCGCAGGAGGCCCTCGGCGCAACCGCCGCCACGAACGTCGCCATCGGCATTCGGAGCAGCTCGGCAGACCTGCTCAGCTTTGTGGCGGTGGCCGGCGATAACGCCTCCGAGGTTATGGGCCTCCAGATTCGGGTGGACGATTCCCTCGCCGAGCCGACGCTTCGGACCGGCCAGCCCTCCCTCGTCAGCGATTCGGCGAATCTGCCCGGTCCCGGCAATGTCGCCGTCGTTCCCATCGTCCGCGAGGGGTCTATTATCGGCGCGCTGCTGTCGGTTACGCGAGACGCGGATGGCAAGAGCCTTCCCTCGAATCCCGATGATACGCCGATCCTGAGCCTCTTCGCGGACCAGGCGGCGCTCGCCCTCGCCAATGACGAATTGGGCCGCGTCTGCGACGACCAGGCGCGCGAGCTGGCCGTTCTCTACCACGCCACGCGCACGATCAGCGGCAGTCTCAACGTGCAGGAGGTCCTCAACTCCGTTCTCGACGCCGTCTGCCACCACCTGGAGCACCAGACCGCGGTCCTCTTCCTCCTGAACGACGAGCGGACCCACCTCTTCATTGCGGCGGATCGAGGCTTGTCGGACGACGATCGGGAGATTCAGCTCGCGGCCGACGGCAAGGTTACGTCGCAGGTGCTGGACGGGGGCCTCCGGCTCATCGACGATACGGCCGCCGAGCCGGAGCTCGAATACGTCACGAACCAGTACACCACTCGCTCGGCCCTGATCGCGCCCATCCGCAGCCGCGCCGACACGCTCGGCCTCATCATCGTCACCAGCTCGCAGCCCGGCGCGTTCACCGAGAACGACCTGAAGCTGCTCGACGCGGTCGCCTCGCAGGCGGGGGTCGCAATCGCGAACGCGTGGCTCTATGAGGACGCGATGCGCAGGGCCGAGGAGGCGAGCGCGCTCTACGACATTTCCCAGCACGTCAGCGAGACGCTCCACATGGACCGCGTCTTCCAGTTCGTCGCGGACAACGTGCTGAGCCTGCTGAAGGTCGATAAGTTCTCGCTGATGCTGCTGGAGACACAGGCTGGGGGCGAGGAGCGGCTGGTCACGCAGGTGAGCCGCGGCGTGGACGAGGAGCGGTTCGCGAAGATCCGGCCGCGAATCGGGGAGGGCATACCCGGCTGGGTGTTCGAGTGGATGACTCCGACGGCGGTGGCCGATGTGCCCGCCGACGCGCGCAACCGGACGTCGCCGCTCCACCCGGAGGGAGTGGTCTCCACCATATGCGTGCCGATGGCAGTGGGTGACGACGTGATCGGCGTGCTGCTCGCGATGTCTTCCCGGCGGCGGCTCTTCACCGTGGCGGAGATGGAGCTGCTCTACACCATCGCGAATCAGGCGGCGGTCGCAATCGCCAATGCCAAGCTCTACCAGGACGCCCGCTCGAAGTCGATGGAGATGCGGCGATACTTCCATCGCGTGGCGCGGGCGCTCGGCTCGGCGCTGGAGGCGCAGGACGCTCCGCAGCTCCTCTCGGACCTCGCCGTCGAGGTGATGCGCGCCGACCGCTCCACCATCTATCGCGTCGAGGGCGATTCGGCGCTCCTCCACGCCACGAGCCACTTCAGGCCGACCGCGCCGCCGGACGCCTCGGTGCCGCTCGGTGAGGGGCTGGCGGGCTGGGTGGCGAAGCGTGGCAAGGCGCTCACGGTCGAATCGCTCTCTACCGAGCCCCGCGCCCGCTTCCACGCGTGGCTCGGCCGCGAAAAGCTCTCCTCCTACCTCGCGATCCCTTTGAAGTCCGGCCGCAAGACGGTGGGCGTCCTCGAAATCTACGCCCAGGAGCCCCGAGCCTTCACGGACGACGAGGTGAAGCTGCTCATGCAGTTCGCCCGCCGCGCCCGCCTCGCCGACCGCCTCGTCGTCGACGCCTCGTAGCCAGCCGCAACGGCGCCCTCACCCCCCGGCCCGCTCTCCCAAAAACGGGAGAGGGCGATGCGGAACACCTCCCCCAACCCCCTCCTTAGCAAGGAGGGGGCGATGCGGAACACCTCCCCCAACCCCCTCCTTAGCAAGGAGGGGGCTTAACGGCAGAGGCACCTCGCCCAACCCTTTCCTTCGCAAGGAGGGGGCGATGCGGAACACCTCCCCCAACCCCCTCCTTCGCAAGGAGGGGGCTTAACGGCAGAGGCACCTCGCCCAACCCTTTCCTTCGCAAGGAGGGGGCTTTTCACGTGCGGGGCGACTGCGTCTGGTTGTCAAAGTGCGGCAAACTCTCGCGCGGGGGCGCGCTCATCCACTTCTCTGGTGAGCTTTGCGCTCTGGCTTCCCGCCCCTTTGCGGCTGGTTTACATGAGAGCATCTGGTTTCGCCGAGGCCTTCAGGGGCTTTGTCGTGTCCGCCAGAATATGTGTGTCTGCTCCCGGGGGATATATTCGCCCGAGCCTGTCTGCCTTCCGCGGAAGAAAGGGTTACAACATGGGTCCGGCGGACGGTTGTCTTCACGTCCGCGCTTCCGCTGATACTGTCCGGCTTCCTGCGCTCTTCATCCGAAGTGTCTGTTGGGCTACTGCTCCCCTCCGTGACCGTCGCCTGAACGCCTTCCGAGCACCGATGTGAAGACCGATGCACAGGCAGCCCGTTCCTCTGCCTTCTAATCCGGTGAACTGGTGTCATCCGGCCACCCTCCGATGCTCGTTCGAAGAGACCACCCTCTGCTATTGCCGGGGCAGGGGTCCCGGTCCGGTCTGCGCTCCCGGCCGCGTCACCGCTTATATACTCAGGCCGGTGTGCCTGGTTGTTGTTTCCGGTCCCTCACGTCCGTTTTCGGTTGAATGTCTCTAGGGACGCGGCCGGAGCCCGGTATTGGCGAGGTCGGAATAGTGATGTCCGAGTGGTTCGCCCGTAAGCCGAGTGGTTGTCGAGGGTTGTCGCTGTGGCTGGACGGCTCGGTCCAGCCGGGATGCAGTTGCAGTGCCGAGTTGATCCTTTCTGAAGAGATGTAGATGCATGTCGTGTAGTATAGCGGCTGTCCGGCTGGCTGTCAAGAGGAAGTGGAGAAATAAGTCTACGGTTTTTCAGATCGCGAACATATGCCTTTCAGGGAGAGGCGTCCAAGCACCGCACAGCGACCAGGGGAGCACCGGCCACGACACGCCAGTGCTTCTATTTGAAAGGCATTGAGTTGTGGCGTCGTGCTATACTCCAGATCGTCGGGCCGTTGCAAACGGAGAGACGATATGCAGGCGCTCGTAGGCGTGATCATGGGATCGAAGTCGGACTGGGAGACGATGCAGCACGCCGTGGCGACGCTGGAGAAGCTCGGCGTGCCCTATGAGACGCGCGTGGTCTCGGCCCACCGGACGCCGGACCTTCTCTTCGAGTATGCCGGGAGCGCCGAATCGCGGGGCGTCGAGGTGATCATCGCGGGCGCGGGGGGCGCGGCGCACCTGCCCGGAATGGCGGCGGCGAAGACGGTGATTCCCGTCCTCGGCGTGCCGGTGCAGTCGAAGGCGCTCAATGGGATGGATTCGCTCCTCTCCATGGTCCAGATGCCCGCGGGAGTGCCGGTTGGCACACTCGCCATCGGGCGCGCGGGGGCAATTAACGCCGCGCTTCTCGCCGCCGCCATCGTCTCGGCCGGCCGGCCCGATATTCGCGAATCGCTCCGCCGCTTCCGGCAGGACCAGACGCAGGCCGTGCTCGACAACCCCGATCCCGCGGCCCCCTGACACGAGTGGGGATCACGAATCACGCATCACGCATCACGCATCACCATGATCTACCCCCAACCCTCTCCGTTTCCGCGCCGGCCCATCGTCGGCATCCTCGGTGGCGGCCAGCTCGGCCGGATGATGGCGCTCGAAGGCTATCCACTGGGGCTCCGCTTCCGGTTCCTGGAGCCGGCCAGCGACTCCCCGGCCGGGCAGGTTGGCGAGCAGATTGCCGGCGCTTACGACGACCCCGAGTCGCTGCGCCGATTCTCGGCCGGCCTCGCAGTCGCAACTTACGAGTTCGAGAACATCTCCGTCGCCGCGGCCGCCCACATCAGCGCGCAGGTCCCTCTCTTCCCGCCGCCCGCCGCGCTCGCCGCCTCGCAGGAGCGACTTGTCGAAAAGACCCTCTTCCACACCCTCCAGATCCCTGTCCCGGCATTCGCGCCAGTGGACAGCCAGGCGATGCTGGAAGAGGCGGTGGCCAGGATGGGCCTGCCGGCTGTCCTCAAGACCCGGAGGTTTGGCTATGACGGGAAGGGCCAGCGCGTCCTGCGCGAGGAGAGCGAGGTCGCGGGCGCGTGGGAGGAGCTCGGGGGAAAGCCGCTGATTCTGGAGCGATTCGTCCCCTTCGAGCGCGAGCTCTCCATTCTCGCCGTGCGCGGCAGGACGGGCGAGACCGCGTTCTATCCACTCGTCGAGAACCACCACCGGGAGGGCATCCTCCGTCTCTCCCTCGCGCCCGCCCCGAACATTACGCCCGGCTTGCAGCTCCAGGCGCAGGAGTATGCCGGTCGAATCCTGGAGCATCTCCAGTATGTCGGTGTACTCGCCATCGAGTTCTTCCAGCAGGGCGAGAAGCTCCTCGCGAACGAAATGGCCCCACGGGTCCACAATTCGGGACACTGGACCATCGAGGGCGCCGAGACGAGCCAGTTCGAGAACCACCTGCGCGCAATCATGGGGATGCCGCTGGGCGCGACAATTACGGTTGGCCTGAGCGCCATGGTCAACCTGATCGGGGAGCTGCCGCCGCGCGATCGCGTGCTCGCCATCCCTGGCGCGCATCTCCACCTTTACGGCAAGGAGCCCCGCCCGGGCCGCAAGCTCGGCCACGTAACCCTCCGCGCCGATACCGAAGCCGATCTGCTGGTCCGGCTGGAGCGGTTGCGTGAGATCACGGGCTGAAGCCGGAATGATTCAACCCTGGTGAACTTTAATAGTTATGCAGACCCGGATTCGGTTTAGCCGTTATGAACGGTATGAACAGAATAACGTCAAATGCTGAAACGACGAATATAGACCGATTCACACGAATAAAGAATACATGACTAACGCGGGTCAGGAACCGTGACAAGCAGGCACGCGGCCATGACGCCGAATTGGAACGTGACGCCGACCGAGGCGCGGGCAGAGCAGAATCGGCTGCGGAACGAGGTCAGGATCGAGCCGCTCGACGTCGATTCCGTCGCGCTCGTTGCGGGCTGCGACCTCTCGTTCGATCGCGGTTCAGACCACGTTTTCGCGGGAATCGTGACGCTGCGGATGCCTTCGCTGGAAGTCGAGGAGCGGGCGGGGGTGGAGACCATCGCTCGGTTCCCCTACATACCGGGGCTACTCTCGTTTCGGGAGAGCCCTCCGCTGCTGCAGGCGTGGAGCAGGCTGCTCACGAAGCCGGACGCGCTCATCGTGGACGGCCACGGTTACGCGCATCCACGGCGGTTCGGCATCGCGTGCCACCTGGGCCTTCTGCTCGATCTTCCAACGGCCGGCTGCGCGAAATCGATCCTCGTGGGGTCGCATGAGCCGGTCGGGGAGCAGCCTGGGGAATGGAAGCCGCTGGTGGACAAGGGCGAGGTGATCGGCGCGGCGGTGCGGACTCGATTCGGTGTGATGCCCGTCTATGTATCCATCGGAAACCGAATCGATCTGGAGAGTGCAATCGCGCTGGTGCTGCGCTGCTCCGGCCGCACGCGCGTACCGGAGACGACCCGGCGGGCCCACCGCTTCGTAAACGAGCTTCGGCTGTCGTCCCACGATTCGGACCCTGCCGATTCGTGATGTCCCAACCAGGCTACCGGACGATGAGGACCGGGCAGTGGGCGTGGTGGAGAACGCCGTCCGACACGGAGCCGAGCATAAGCCGGCTGAACCCACCCAGACCGCGGCTGGCGAGCACGATCAGGTCGGATTTCTCCTCTTCGGCAACACGGACGATGCAATCGACGGGCTGCCCCATCTCGGCGCGAACCTTCACGTTGACGCCTTCGCGCTCGAAGGGCGCGGTCGCATTGCTGAGCACCGTCTTCTGGCTCTCTTCGGCGATGCGGATGAGCTCTTCCGTGTTTGGCGCGGCCTCGACCGCCATCGCATAGGGCGCGACCAGCGGCGCCGGATTCACGACGTTCAGCAGCGTAACGTCCGCCCCGAACTTCCAGGCGAGATCGGACGCGACCAGCGCGGCGTGAGCAGCAATTTCAGAGCCGTCGGTACAGACCAGAATCCTTTTGAACATCTCTGGCTCCTTCGCGCGCTGCCTCCTGACCCTTGGGAACTATCTGTTCGCAAGCGATCGGAGACGGCGATGGCTGCACTGCGGACAGAAGTGCTCCCACGAATCCTTCTCCCGGACGAACAGCCAGTTCTCCGCGGTCGGCATATTCGGATCCATTCTCTGCCCCAGCTCGGAGCGCAGAGCGACAGGCAGGTACGCCGTTTCGACGCACCCCTCGCCATCGCACGCAACGCGCCTGCCGTCCGCCATCTGGCTCATCGTCTCTTCACTTCCGTAGTCCAGCTAAACCACATAGACAGGCTAAGTATAGGACGTTACGCTCGGACTAACATCCGCGAAACGGCCGATTTTGTTTTGGCGGGCCAAAACGCGCCCCCAGGCGGTCCATAGAAGGCTCCTGTGCAACGCCTGTTGTGATTGAACTGCTGTTATGGACCGCGCTTATGTCGATTCCACCCGTTGACGGATCGTCCGCCGTATGATAGACTTGACGGACGTTCGCATCCATGTCGGCGACTTCAGCGGCTCCGGGGCGAGCACAATCCGCCGCACACGGCGCCTCGGCAACAAACACGAGACGGTACCCATAACGATCATGTATGCTCTCAACTTCTATACCGATCTATACGAAGAGGTCCTGCGAAACGGGCGCAAATCCGCAACGATTCGCCTGGGAGACAAGGGCGACAAGTACCAGCCCGGCCAGCTCTGCTGGGTGACGGTCGGCCAGCGGTACGGTCGCCGACAGAAGCTCTTCACCGCAATCGTCGACAGCGTGGACGTGAAGCTCGTCGCCGACCTCTCGCCGCGCGACATCAGCAAGGAGAACCCCGAGTTCCGCACGCGGGACGAGGTTCTCCAGCTCCTCCGCCGCATCTATGGGCCGGAAGTCTCTCTCGAAGACACCGTGACCGTCGTCTACTTCTCACCCGTCAGCGAGTACTAAGCCCATGCCGTTCCGCCTGCCGCGCATCCGCGCTTCCCGCCCGACGACCGTTCTCGCGTCCGCCGCGCTCCTCGTAATCGCATCCGCCGCGACCCTTGCGCAGAAACCGACCACGGCCGGAGTCTTTACAGATAGGGCCGGGAGGACCCACGCCTGGAGCGTAACCTCCGCGCGCGCGCTTGTCTGGGATGGCCAACCGTTCGTGCCAGTCGGAGGCACGTTCGCGCCCCACTATCTGGCGGAGGGGCAGACGGAAGCGAACTGGGAGAGGGACGCGGCCGCGCTCGGGATTCTCAAGTCGAAAGGCGTGCTCGACGTCCTCATCGACCCGGTACTTACAGCCGTCGACGTGCCGGCCGCCGCCTGGCAGCGGCTGATCGACCACCTCGATGCCAACGGCTTCCGCTACGGCGTGCTCTTCGGCGCGGGAATCACCACGCCGCTGACCGGGACGGTGGTCAAGCCGTCGAAGTACCGGCAGGACGACATACGCGACGGGCAGGGAATTACGTGGCGGGATAGCGACGCCGACCTGCTGCGCTACTACTTCGTGGACGCGCAGGACGGGACGCAGGTGCTGCACGAAGGGCAGGCGCGGATCCGCGACGGCGAGACGACTATTCCGCCGAACGAGCGGTTCGGGAACGGGACGGTCGGGCTCTTCTTTCCGCACAAGCGCCTCAAGGCCGCCGCGCAGGGAGGACTGGCCGACATCTGGTCTGGCTACGACGCCTACCGCGACCGAATGCTCTCGACCTTCTCCGAGGTGAAGTTCGGGCCGGGCCTGCGCTTCTTCCTCGATCCCATCGGCCATCCCATCAGCCTCATGGGCGACGACACGGACTACATCGTGCCCGATTCGCCGGCCTTCCGGCTCGAATGGGAGGCGTGGCTGACGCAGCACTACTTCTCGCTCGACGACCTGATGAACGCGTGGGGCCTCCAGGAGCGGCTGATCAAGTCGTACAGCCAGGCCGCCCGGATGATCCCGCTCTCCTCCAACAACCGGGGTATCTCGTTCATGCTCGACCCCGACACCGGAAAGCGGATGGAGACGCGCGGCGGAAGCGCAAGCTTCTGGGCGAACCTGCGGGACTGCCGCGACGGCTCGCTGTCGTTCTATATGAACGCGACCGCAGACCTGCTGAAGCGCGAGGTTGCCAATGTACCGGTGGTCTACACGCGCACGCATAACCATCGGATATTCACGAATCAGGAGCGCGGGACGGGTTTCGACGGGCTCGGGATGGCGGCCTATGGGCGCGGATCGGCGCTCATCACGGGCGGCGCGGAATCCGTCATAAGCCAGGCGGATGCCTCTTCACGGCCCATGTGGTGCCTTGTTACGGAATCGGCGGACACGGCCGGGCCTGCAAAGGATACGCTCGGAATCCCGTCCAAACAGGCGCTCTTCTATGATTTCGACTGGCTCCGCAACGTGGGGGCGAAGGGCTTTTACGTCCGCGGCTTCCAGGTGCTTCCGGAGCAGGCGTTCCCCAACTACCAGATTCTGAAGGCGCCGGAGCAGCTCGGATGGGTTAAGGAGTACGCGGACAAGCTGGGGCGCGGCCTCAGCGTTGCCGACGTGCGGGCGAACACGCTCCTCTACCCCGAATGCGCGGCAGGCTACGTCCGCTCCGGGCCCATCGGTTCGGGCAGTGTATTGTGGATGCCGTCGCTGGCGGAGGGCAAGCCGCTCCTCTGGGGCAACTCCTACGCGGGCTACACCATCAAGCTGCCGGAGGGCGAGCAGACCGTAATCTGGTCGCTGCGCGGCCCGCGGCTTACCCACATCATCGTCGGCGACCCGCGCCCGGTGAAGATCACCACGCCCGACGGCATCCCGCTCCAGACCGGCAAGCCCGACCTGAAGCGGAAGGCCGTCGAGATGGTGGTTCCCGAAACGCCCATCGTCATTCGCGGGAACGAGAACGAGGTCTTTCCGGCCGAGGCGGCGGAGGATGCCATCGGGCTGCTGAAGGGGCTGGTCGCGCAGGCCGAGACCGCCAAGCTGCCGGACGCGTTCAGCTTCCGCCTGAAGTCTGACCGCGCCGTGAATATGTACAAGCTCCGGGACCCGCGCATGGCCTATGCGATGGCCGCGGATGCCATCAACGGGATCGTGCCGTCGGTCCAGCCCTACACGTGGCAGGAGGCCGAGCGCGCCGATTCGCACTCCTTCAGCGAGATCGTTCCGAATCCCGCCGCCTCCGGCGAGGCCTACCTGACGCTTAACGCAACCGCCCGGCCGGGCGTCGCGGGCTATGGCGCGGAGTACAAGTTTTCCGTTCCCGCGGACGATTCATACGCAGTCTGGGTAGCCTGCTCGCCGCCCGGCCCGCAGACCTCGCCCTTCGCGTGGCTCGTTGATACCGAGCAGTCGCACCTAAGCGCGGAGGCGAGCGTGGTGGGCTCGGCTTATCTGGGCAACCAGTTCGTATGGATGAACCTCGGCAAGGCATACCTAAAGAAGGGCGCGCATACCTTCACGCTGCGGGTCACCGAGCCGGCGTCGAACGGGACGTGGCAGTTCTCGCTCGACACGATACTCATCACGCGGCAGGCATTTACCCCGAGCGGAACGACGCGGCCATCGCTGCTGGACAGCGTGCAGGTCCCGGCCTCCAAGGGCAAGGGCGACCTCTTCGACTTCAAGCCGACGCCGCCGAGCACCGGCAAGACGGACAAGAAGGAGAAGAAGTAGGGTTGCGGTCCCTTTGTCCCGTTGGGCGTCACGAAATTAGAGAGGGGGCGGGAGCGAAAGGAAGCGCTCTCGCCCCCCCTCTGTCAGCGATTGCGGCAGTTACTCTCGTTGTACTCGCGGCCAGCCGAGCAACCGCGCAATCGCCCCGAATCATCGATCAGATGGAGCTCGGCGCGGCCGCTTCCCGTACAGCGCATGTCGTCGTTTCCGCGAGGGCGGTCCCGTGGGCCGAGACCATCTCCCTCGGAACGCTCACGCTGCAGGTCACGGGATTCCAGATTGCCCCCGGCGGGCTCGTCCGCGCGCGCCTGAAGACCGGCGCCGGGCCGGATGAATCGGTCGCTGTTCAGATCACCCTCGCGACATCCCCGAAGGACTACGGCAAGCGCCAGTCGTTCCTCGTCCGGCTGGACGGTCGGGAGGTCTGGCGCGCGACGGAAACCGAATCGGGCGGCGGTCCGACGCGTTCGTTTTTCCTCGACGTGCCGGCCGGCCCGACATCCGTTCAACTGGAGATTGCCGCCGACTCGACATCGCAGGCGCCGGTCACGCCGTCGACCATCCGCGTCTATGCACTCCCCTCGAAAATCGAAAGTCGAAAGTCGAAAATGGGCCTCGCGCTCGTCTCTCCCGCGGGCGGAGGCTACTCGATCGAGGAAGCGGTAATCCGAGATACCTTCCACAAGCTGCCGAAATCGCCGTTTCTCGACGGCCAGCTCGCGGTTCTCTACAACTTCTGCACGCGAAACGCGACGGAAAATGCGGCGGAAATCGAGCGGCTGGCGGCTCTTGCAGAGAAGTCGCTCGTGCCGCTCCGAATCGCGTTCCAGGTCCATTGGGGCGGCATTCCGAAGGGAGTGTCGGACGGCGCGGGCGGCAAGTTCACCGACCTCCCCTACCAGCAGATTACGTACGACCCGGCCGATAAGGTGGAGGACCCTGGCCTCGCCGCGCTCATGGGCGACCGCTACGACGTGCGATTCGGTCTCTCGATTCCCAATCGGTGGTCCAACACGCCCTGGCTCACGTTCAACCACCCGCGCCTGAATCAGCTCCGCCGCATCCGGCTCACACAGGCACTGGTCGCATGGCGCGAGGCGCGCGAGCGGCTGGTTCTGGAGGGCAGGGGGAAGCTGCTCCCTCTGGAGCTCTCCACCGGTGACGAGACCGTCTACTGGGCGAAGGGCGTGGACGACAGCAGGTACACAGCCATCAACGGCGGCACGCCGCGGACCGAGCTATCGGCCGACTTCAACCCGTTCGTGGTCGCGGACGCGCTGAACGACGGCGTGAACCTCGATCCACGCGATGGGCTGAGCCTCCGCGAGCGCGAGTGGCTGCACCGCAACATGGCGCGACAGCAGCAGCGAATCGTCGACTGGATGCTGGCCTGCCTCCCCGCGGACCCTATCCGCATGGCCGGCGGGACGTCCGTCGACTCGACGTTCGCGCAGGACCTGCCGCGACGCAATGTCTTCACCGAGCCATACGCGATGCCGCTCTTCCCCATGAAGGACGTGTCGCCCTGGCGGCCGGGGATGGAGGTGGGCTGCGTGCAGGGAGGACGGAGCGGCGGAGAATATTGGTCCGGGGCTACGATGCTGCCCTGGCTGCTGAAGGAGCGCGAGCGCGGCCGGATCGCCCTGCCGAATCTGGAGTGCAGCGGCGCGGACGATCCCCAGATACTCGCCTGTCTCCAGGCGGCCTACGCGTGCGGTGCGCGGTTTGCGACGCTCTACAACTGGCAGCAGCGGCCCGACATCGCGAAGCTGCTGAGGACGTTCAGCGGTAGCATCGAGGCTCCTTCGGGGCTGGAGTTTCCACCGGCGGCCCTCGGTTTCGGAGCGAAGTGGGAGCGGGAGTATGTCGCGCCGCCGAACGCGTGGGGTGTGAACCGGGTCGAGCTCTATCCAAAGGACACGGCGCCGATTCCCGCCCGAATCACGCTGCGGGACATCGAGCGCGGCGACGAGAAGTCAGTAACCACAGTGCTGGAACCGTCTCCCGATTCAACGACGGCCGCGGTAACGCTCCCCTCCCCGTTTCGCCAGGAGCCGGGGCGGAGATATCTGCTGTCGGTCGTCCCACTCGGTATCACGAGCGCGTCATTCGGCGTTGCGGCGGACGTGAAGATCGCGTGCCGCCTGCTGGCCGACCTCCAGCTTGAGCGTGGCCGGAGTCAGGTTGTCGCGGATTGGCGGGACGCGCGGGACCTCCTGGATTCGCTCACGGACATCCACGGCCGCAGCGAGCAGTTTCTCTTTGCCCGCGAGGCGCTCCAGCGCGCACAGGACCTTTTCAACGCAGGGAATCCCGCCGAGAGCTACGCGGCTGGCATCCGCGCGGAGCAGCTAACGCTCCCGGCGTCGTTCGCGCTGCCTACCGGCGGGGGCCGCCTCGCCCCCTACTGGATATCCCTGCTGAACACGACGGGACCCGTCCGCGCGACGATCACGACGTACTCCGCGCAGGCGGCAACCGCCGTTCTTAAGAGTCCGGTCGCGCAGCGCGTGACACTGCGGTGGGGCCGGCTGGAGACGCACGCCGACCTCACGCCGAACGTTGCGGCGGAGATATCGCTCGTCCAGTCCGGCGGGCCGGCGGCGGTCTACACGCCCGGCGTCGCCCGCCCGCGCCGCCGAATCATCCGGCGCCGCCGACGGCCCGTGGTTCGGTCCTCCGCTCCCACGGCCAAACCGGTCCTCGGCCCTCCGCTCCCTAAGAAGTAGCGCTGCCTGCTGCGTCGCGGTGACGGAATCCCCGCCCGTTCGTACGAATCTCCGGCGCAACTACCAACTCACCTTACGCAGGCAAGCAATTGGTTATGGAGTCCGCACTCGATACGGCCGGCGGGCTGCACCCCGCCGCTATCATGCCTGCGGCCAGTCGCGCACCTCCGTGCGCGAATCGGAA
>Ga0068855_100003182_pt1 | contig 20104 bp, 16 predicted proteins | sample KBSCornC52_FD_66592 | JGI IMG/M metagenome (GOLD analysis project Ga0068855, IMG submission 66592) | Corn rhizosphere microbial communities from Kellogg Biological Station, Michigan, USA - KBS Corn C5-2 | ecosystem: Host-associated > Plants > Roots > Rhizosphere > Soil ...
AAAATGCCCTGAATAATTTTCGTAGTTACTTTTTCTCACTTCCTGATTACCCGCACCGCACCAAAAAACATATATCCTCGCCATCGCAAAAATCGACCTGCAAAAGATTGAATATGTTTTTACGGTGGATGGTGCGTAAGGACGATTGCGGCGTAGATTTCGGCATCTGGAGCCAACTAGCACCAGCTGATCTGATCATCCCCTGCGACCTGCATGTAGACCGCGTCGCCCGCAAGCTCAACCTCATCACCCGCAAGCAAACCGATTGGCAAACCGCACTTGAACTTACTGAACGCCTTAGGGAATTTGACCCGGTTGATCCGGTAAAGTATGACTTTGCGTTATTTGCGCTGGGGATTGAGGAACATTTTTAGGTTAGGGATTACACCAATCATTTGTAATCGGTGAAATCCTAGTTCTCTTCCTTAAAATAAACCTTATAATAATTCATGTGCTTGCCTTCATCGAAACCCTTTTCAATCAGTTCTTTATCGCCGTGGATATAGATATGGAAATTTTTATCCAGCTTTAACACACTTTTATAAACCCGGGCTTGTTTCTTTACCGCATTATCGGAGATTTCGAAGGTATCGGCAATGGGGCTGTCGAACTCCTGTTCGTACTGGCTTTTAAAGTTTTTAAACGACTCGATTGCCTGCGGGTTACCAATCACTTCGCCGGTGAACTCATCCATATCAAAAGTATCTTTCTCTTTAAAGTACTTCATCGAGCGGTTAAGCAGGTCTATTTTATCGGCTTTGCTCATTTCAAACTCGTCATCCAGCTTTTGGGTCACAAAGTTTTTGTAGATGCCGAGGGTATTGCTGGTTTGGTTAAAGCTGTCGTTACGGATCTTTAATTGTAAGAACTGGTCTTTCCAATAAACGGCTGCCTCCTGGCCACCGTTGGTTTTATCAATTACCACTACCTTATAACCGTTTTCTTTTTCGATATTGAAGATGAGTGCTCCTTTATCCAATTTGTTAATATTGATGGCGTTTTCTTCGTAATCTACCTGGAAACCGCCTTTATCCGGGTAAACTTTCAGGTACGTTTCCTTATTCTCCGATTTGAAAATGCCGATGGCGTCCAGCGGATTACCCTCAATCTGCACTTTTTTAAAATACACCACATATAATTCACCTCCTTTTATATTAGGGTGATTGGCTACCTTATACAGGTGTTTGGCAATTTGTTCCGATGCTTCGTGAAACTTCTCTTTATCGGCAAATACATCCGTAGCAAAGCGGTGCAGTTCGTTAAGGCTCAAATCGCCGCTGCTGTGGGTGAGATGATACACTTCGTTAGCTTTTTCAAACGGGCGCAAAAAGTACTGCATCAACAGGTTGGGGATAATATCATCCTTTAATTCCAGGGGATGATCGGATAGTGAGTACATTTCACTTGCAGCCTGGTTACCCACATGGTGCACCGAAATAGTATCAAGCGAAGCTTCAAAAAAAGTTACCATAAGTGTGGCGAAGGTAGGGTTAAAAGGTGAAAGGTTAAAGGTAAAAGGCGAAAGCGAGAAATCTTCTCGTTATTCAACCGGCGCCTTTTTAGTTGGCCTGCCAATTCGCGGATCGCCGTGTGATATCATCTCACAAATCCTTATGGCGGCGCCTTCAAAGTCTTCGGCATCATCTTTTAAAAATAACCAATTACCATGCCGTTCGTTATTGTCCATAAAAAAAGGACCCAATTCGGGGATGCTGATTTTCAGGTTTTCATGATGCTTTTTGTTTGTAGCCACCCAAATGCCGTTCAATTCCGGTTCGTTGGGGCGCTTGCGCAAGATCAGCATAATCCTTTTGCCCAGGTAGATATAGTGCATGCCGAACATCTTTTTAAGAAGGATGCCGTCCGGCAGATAATCCAGCACAAAATCAAATGGGAGGGTGGTCATTGGGTCATTGGGTCATTGGTCATTGGTCATTAGTCGGTGGTCATTGGTCATTGGTCATTGGGATCCGTAAAGTTCGGTAATCCGTTTGGCTTATTATAAGACAAAAATATGACTTAGGAAGATTGCGCCGAAATAGCGACTTTTGCCTGTCTGAATCAGAATTTACAGAATTTTAAAATTCGCTGAATGGAAAAATTTTGAAAATTCTTTAATTCAGCAAATTCTGATTCAGACAATGACCAACAGCGAAACAATAGTTGCCCTTGCAACACCAAATGGAACCGGCGCCATCGGCATTATCCGCTTATCCGGGCCCGATGCGATCACGATAGCCAACAGTGTTTTTAAAGGCAAGGACTTAACCAAACAGGCATCGCACACTATTCACTTTGGGAGCATAGTGGATGGCGATGTTATTTTGGATGAAGTGCTGGTTTCCTTATTTATTGCGCCGCGCTCATACACCCGCGAAAATGTGGTGGAAATTTCCTGCCACGGGTCGGCTTATATTATTGAGTCGATTATTAAATTGCTCATCAAAAAAGGGGCGCGATCGGCAAAGGCAGGGGAGTTTACCCTGAGGGCTTTTTTAAACGGACAGCTTGACTTATCTCAAGCCGAAGCCGTGGCCGACCTGATTGCCTCCAACTCCAAAGCGTCGCAGCAGGTGGCGTTAAATCAACTACGGGGTGGCTTTAGCACCCAGTTGCAAACCCTGCGCGATCAACTGATACAGTTTGCATCGCTGATTGAACTGGAATTAGATTTTGCCGAAGAAGATGTTGAATTTGCTAACCGCGACCAGCTAAAAACCCTCATTCTACAAATAAACCGTGTAATTACAAGCCTGATAAGCTCCTTCGAACTGGGCAACGCCATTAAACAGGGCGTAAACACTGTTATTGCGGGCCGGCCAAATGCAGGCAAGTCAACCTTGTTAAACGCTTTGCTGAACGAAGAACGGGCCATCGTGAGCCACATCCCCGGCACCACGCGCGACACCATTGAAGAAGTGCTTAATATTAACGGGATAAATTTCAGGTTGATCGATACAGCTGGTATTCGTGAAGCTACCGATGCCATTGAACAGATAGGGGTGCAGCGCACGATGGAAAAGATCAGTCAGTCGGCGCTGTTGATTTACGTGTTTGATGCGGCGTCTATCGCGCCTGAAGAACTGGCACAGGATATCGCCAACTTGCAAAAACCAGGGGTAACGATGCTGCTCGTCGCCAATAAGATCGACCTTCTGAACCCGTATGATGAAGCCATCTTCCGGACTTCCGGACTTCCGGACTTTCGGACTACAAGGGTTTCGGCTAAGGAGAAACGCCATATTGACGAGCTTAAACAGGATATTTACCATGCCGCGATAAAAGACCAACTCACCGGCGACGAAACCCTGGTAACCAACATCCGGCACCTGGAAGCCCTGCAAAAAACGGAAGAGGCCTTAACGCGCGTGCTTAACGGAATGGATACTGTAACCTCCGATTTCCTGTCGATGGATATTAAACAGGCCCTGCATTACCTGGGCGAAATAACAGGGGCTGTTACGACAGACGACCTGCTGGAGAACATTTTCAGTAAGTTTTGCATTGGCAAATAGACCTGTAAATTACAACAGATATCAAATGTTAACGCGTTCCAATGTTCCATTTTTTTACATGCGGAACACCGTGGAACACTATGAAACATGCTGATAATCAACGTTTTTAACATTTTTGCTTTTGCCGCATATGCATAAATTACTGATATTCAGATGTTTATCAAAATGATATTTTGAGGCGATTAATGCAATTAATTGATAATCAAAGTGTTTCATATTTTGACGATGCCAAATTTAGGGCTTCGTCCTGGAATAGGCTTACACTTTTGCCCCGTTTTCGCAGGAATGTTGCGGCGCTGGAGACTTTTCAGCAACCCCGCGGCGACGAAATTTTCATAACGATGAGCCGGTCAACTTTGGTCAACTGGCGGGTTGGATAAAATAATAAACTAAAAAGCTTCAGGGCTGTTCTCTGGTCATGAAGTTAAAGCATGTCCATTTTATCATCAACCCGGCGTCGGGAAAGGAAGAGCCTATATTATCGCTCATCCATCAGGCGTTTAAGGGCAGTAAAATCAATTGGGCGGTGTCGGTTACACAGCCGGATCTGGATGCGGGCATTATTGCTACAAAGCTCATTGGCCACACTGACCTGGTTGTGGTTTATGGCGGCGACGGCTGCGTTACCGCAGTGGCGGCCGCCTTGCACGGGACGAAAACGCCAATGGCGATACTGCCGGCGGGCACGGCCAACGTGATGGCCAAAGAATTGTGTATTCCGCTCGCTACTGCGGACGCGCTTGCGATCTTGCAAAAGGGAAAACACCGGCTAAAAGCCGTAGATATGGGGACGGTTAACGGCATGCCATTTTTGTTAAGGGTCAATTTGGGAATCATGGCCGATATGGTTCTTGAAGCGGGCCGCGGGTTAAAGGATCAGATCGGGCAACTGGCTTATGGGATCAGCGCCATAAAGACCGTAGCAAAAGCAGAACCCATTCGCTACCATTTAAAAATAGACGACAGGCTGATAACGACGGCAGGCGTGTCCCTCACCGTCACCAACTCGGGGCACATGGGCGTTGGTGAAATGGAATTGCAACCGGGGATCAGCATAACCGACGGTCTGCTGGATGTGATCCTGATGAAGGATAACAACCTCCTGTCGGTGTTAAAAGTGGCGGGGAGCGCGCTGCTTCAGCAACAGTCTGAAACGCTGGAGCACTGGAGGGCCAAAAAAGTCGTCATCAGGCTCGATAAAGCCCAATCATTTATTTGCGACGATACGGAGCGCAGGGCGAAAAAATTAACCATCGAAATTGTACCAAAATCTATTTTTATCGTAGTACCATGTTAACCAAACTGAAAAGCTGGCTAAGGGTGGCGGGGCTGTTTCTGCAATACCAGTCCGATAATATCTACCGGGTAATGTTCGGCATGCCCCGGCTCAAACGCTGCGAGATCACCGCCAACCTCTACCTGGGCAGTCAGTACAATTTAGTCGGCTTGCGCAAACTGCAGGCTTTGGGCATCACCGCCATCATCAATATGCGTATGCATTCGGTGTACAGCCAGGCCCAATACCAAGGCATTGCGTACCTGCATCTCCCCACGCCCGATAACACACCGCCCGACCTCGGGGTACTGAAAAAAGGCGCGAACTTCGCCGACAAGGCCGTAAAAAACGGGGGCAAAGTTTATATCCACTGCCGCCAGGGGCTCGGACGCGGCCCTACCATGGCAACCGCCTACCTGCTCAAAACCGGCCTTACGCTGCACGACGCGCTGGCCCTTATCCGCAAAGCCCGGCCTTTTATCAATCCCCGCCCCGGGCAGATAGAACGGCTGAAGGAACTGGAAATATATTATCAGCAGATGGCCAATTAAGCTAAGCTGTACTATCTTCTCCTTGCAACGGCGAAAATTGTTTGCTGCAGCGAGGAGCTTACTAGACGAATTGTTATTAAATGAAAGCACCAAATACCACTGGACTTGATATCTTTGCCGGATGACCGCGCAGGAACTGATAACCTTTTTCAAAACCGTAACATTGCCCGAAACCCTTCGCCTTGACCGCGCCTCCACGCAAGGTAATGTAAAAGAGGCCGTGAAACGCAACATCGAAATCATGTTAACCAATGCCGATGGCGGCAGGGCCATGCACCGCCTCACCCAAATTAAAAACGCGCTGGAAACACCCTATAGCGGCCCGGAAATTCCTAAATTGTAAATTGTTGGGCGGTTTTGCACGACCAAAACCGGGGTATTTAGCCCAATGTTATTAAGTTAAGGAATTTAATATCGAACACCCAATGTCGAATGTTGAATAACGAAGTAAGAAACTGGATGCAAACTGCCAACTCCCAACTCCAAACTGAAACCCAAGCGTTCCAGCGTTCCATTTTTTCACATGCGGAACACAGTGGAACACTGTGAAACATGTTGGTAATCAACGTGTTTCGCTTTTTATATTTCGCTGAATGTGTGTAAAATGTTGATAGTCAGCTGTTTCTCAAAATGGTTTTTTTGAGGCGATCGATGCAATTAATTGATAATCAAGGTTTTTCGTGTTTCGGTAATATTGAATTTGAGGTATCGTCCGTAAACAGGTTTACACTTTCCCCGTTCCGCCCCCCGGATATGGCAGCGTAGGGTGCCATTTCGTAGACCCTGCGGCGACGAAAAAGCCATGTGTGTTTAAATGTCCTCTTCATCAATCATCTTTCAATAGTCGCATCCTTTTTAGGTATCGATTATAAATTGGTTTTAATTTGAGTTCAGATTTGCTGCGTAGCCATTGGACGATATCCATCTCTGCATGACCATAAACTTTTTCGAATTCTTTAAAAACTTTAAGTGCGATGCTTCGAGAAACCCCGGCTGAAATTAATTGCATTACAGCGACTTTGTCGGTTCCTAGCTCTAACATCGTTGGCAGAGCCAGAGCGAATTTGTATTTTTCCTTTTGTTCGTCTGTCATCTTCAATTCGACCATATCATTTACAAGTTTGAGATATTTAATCAAAATGTGAGTGATGACAATTGAGAAGATTTTTATCAGTTTTTTTATCCTTTCGTTTACTGCATCAGGGTCATTTTTGTCAATTCTTTTCTTTTCATCAATATGAGTGCTGTAGAATTTCAGGTCTTTGTCTATCATCTGTCTCAGACTTTTATTGTTGAACCATTCAATACTGTAAAAACAAATTTGCTTCGTACTTATCGAAACACTGTGTTTAAAAAAGGCCTCATCTCTAATGTGAAATATCGCATCTATTCTTGAAACAACTGAATTGAGTTGAAGATAAAAACTTAAGTCTTGGAAAGATGATTCAGATTGTTTTTCCAAACTGATCCTTTCGTAAAAGTTGGGGTTATCTGCTTTTGACGGGATTAGCCAGTTTTCGATTGGGTCATTGAAGATTTGACTGTAAAGTTCATTCTGCAGGATTGGATCAATTGTTGGGTTTAATTTTAGAAAGTCTTTCGGAATCTGCAAATCGTCAATCACCGCTGCCAAGGGTGTTATTAACTGATCGATTTCTTCCTTAGAAAAGTTTCTTTTAAGAAGATAATTTTGGAGTTCAATTGGGTCTTTTGCAAACTGTTGCCTGAAATAAACGACAGCATAAGCATCATGTTTTTTATCGATATCCAGAAAACTTTTGGAAAGATCTGACACCAAGTCATCAAATTTTTCCAGTGCTTGTTCATTGGCTGTTTGTACCTCTTTACGATAGCTCTTGGAATAAAGCTCTTCAGACCAATCCTCATCTTCATAACGTTCAATACAATAAATTGTTCCGTAAAGCGATTCCCGAATCCTACCAGCTCTACCAATAAGGTTACCAAAATCAAAAGGAGTAAGCGGAAGATTACGTTTCCTAGCTGCCGGTATAAATAAATTATTTGCCGGTAGATTAACTCCTTGAATTAGTGTAGTTGTGCAAAACAAGTGCTTAATCCGGCTCTCCAAAAAACAATCCTCTATTTCTTTTCTAACGATGTCCGGCAGGTTTCCATGATGATATGCGGTTTCTTTTTTCAAACAACTGATTAAATCGTATAAAGGGTGGATTTCGTCAGTTAAAAAGTCGATTATTTCCTTCAACCATGGATCCAACTTTATTTTAAAGGGCTGCACATCCGCAAACTTGATAGCCCAATCTATAGCATTCTTCCCGGTTGGGGCATAAATAATATTTTGTTCATCAGCACCACAGAGTTGGATCAATTCACGTAACCCTTCACCAATATTTCTAAATTCCTTCTTAAAATTCACGTTGGTTGACAATAAATGTTCCTGGCTAGTGGTCCCGCCATAGTTAATGTTTACTTTCAGCTGATTGTCGTTGATCGGGCGAATGGTCGCCTTGATTTGAAAAACAGGCGAAACTTGGGTATCAACAGCAACGCCTTCTATTCCAAAAACGTGATCAAATAAGGAGGCCGAGTTGCTGATGTTCGGCCCTGCAGCCACAATTTTTGCTTCAGGAAAAAGAAGGCTTATTTCACGAAATACAAATTCAAACAGAGATCCCCGTCCTTGCACATCTTCTACGTTTTGAATTTCGTCGACAAATACGAAATCCAATTTAAAGTCATGTTGCCATCGTTCTTTTAAAAGCCGTAAACATCTTTCAGGAGTGAGTATAAATATTTCGCTGTTCTTACTTTTTTCCACGTCATGCAGATATACCGTTTTGATATCCACTTCTTCAAGATTAACTTCTTTACGCAAGTCTTCGCTAACTTGATTCAACAGGGCTTTCGAAGGCACAATGTAAACTACCGTATAACTTTCGCTCTGGTCTATTTGAGATGCGAGGAACTTTTTGATAATAAATGATTTCCCTGAAGACGTTGGCGCTGAGATCAAGATATTATTGGGAGTTAGCAGGGTGTCCCAAAGATTTTTCTGAAACTTTGTAGCAAGGATTATACCATTGCTTGACACAATGGATTTGTCATTTCTTTCTAGCGCAATTTCTAGTTTAAGCGATTCGTCTAATCCAAGTTCATAAAAATTATCAGCTGCTTCATCGATTTCTTCGAAAGTTTTAGCATTGCTTAGAAGACGCGCCCCGGTAAGATTTCCGAGCCTGGAAAATAACACATAACTCGCTCTTTCGACGAAGTCGTTATCTTTATACTGCAAATATATCAACGACGCCAGTATCTGCCCTTTATTTCTGTAAATCTCAACCTCGCTGATCGCTAATAACGAACAGAGCCAAACCGCTTTCCTAATATCCGCCTTGTCTATTGGCTTTTTTGGCCCCGCAAATTTTTCATGAATAAGTTGATTAAACAGCAAATCATCAATCATTTTGTTGATCAGTGGATGCGCCGCTATTCGGTCGAGTAAGGGATAGTTATCAGGCATTTTAACTTGAATAAGGAGCTGCGTGAATTTTTTGATACATCAACTTACGAAATGTATCAACCGAGTCGCAAGGAAAAATGAAGAAATCGAGATATACCGTTTTTAGTGAACTGTATGGGGCGACTTTGTTTTTAATTGTCTCCAACATTCGTTTTTCTTTACCGAGGAAGAGCTTTTCAATATTCGTTTGAAGTTCGTCATGAGTTAGACTATCTTGACAAAGTTTAGTAAATCTATTCAGCTTGTACATCAACAATGTTGGATGAACCACCACTTGCTGTTTAAAAGCATCTGATGTAGGGGTTAATCTGTCATAAAGTTCATCCGGATCGGTGTCAATTGTTCTCAAAAACTCTTTCGCAATAATAAGTTCGTGTTCCCGAAATATCCCAGCTTCAGGCCCCTCATGGAATCGGTTCAAAGAAAATAGCGCCTCGCTTAACGCATTAGAAAATGATGCTGTTACTTTGGACTCACCAATCAAATAGGCTGGGTGAGGAATTCCAGCCACATCATAATTACCTATAAAAATACCGTCGCCGCCTTTTACTTGGTCAACTACATTTGTTAATGCACGTATTTTATGTGCAACCATTTTGCAACCCAATAAACTCTCTACAAGCATGAATAACAGTAGTTCTCCATATTTTCCATCCGTATTAGGGTCTTTATGCCCAAAATAATGAGCCGAACGAAGCGCTGCTCTAATTGGACCCAGGTCGGCCAATTGTTTATCGCCGTAAACATAATAGGGTAGATTGTCATGCAGTATGGTGCATAAACCATCCATCAACATTTGTGTACCTGAAGGTTTTAGGGTGTAGAAGCGTAGCGTTAACTTGTGATCGACATTGACGAAATGTTGATTAAGCTGACTTAAAACAAGGGATCTGTCAATTTTAATATGTGATGACCAGTCTTCTGAAAACATTAACTTGTGGAGGTAAGGTGATTGATTATTCTTATAAAAGTAAAAAATAATTCTTTAAAGTTCATATCCGCTTTGATTTTCAGGTTCATAGTGACGCGAACCGCTTGAAATTCCATTTGAATGTTAATAAATAACCTCAAATCTTGTTGATGTACTAACTATCTTAGTAGACTTAATTTACACTCATGGGCAAGCACACTTCAAAAATTACGGCTAAAAGCATCGAACAGAGCGGATTACCAAACGATTATAAAAAGGCATTAGCTGAATACATTTGGAATAGTTTTGACGCCCAAGCAACAGCAATCCACTTAAATTTTGAAGGTAATGAGCTTGGCCGACTTGATACATTTTCAATTAGCGATAATGGTACGGGCATTAATATCGAAACTATCGATGACACTTTCGGAAATTTCCTTGATTCTAACAAACGAGATCCTTTCAACAAGGACAGTTTTCAAAAAGGTAGGAAAGGGAAAGGAAGATATGCGTTCAGTACATTTGCTAACAGTTGCAGTTGGGCGACCACTTTTGAGAGTACAGACGGAAAGTTACTTTCATATAATATAATAATAGATAAAGCTGATCTTCAAAATTTCACGATAGATGATAGAGTCATCGCTAAAAATTCCAGTACAGGTACTATTGTGAGCTTTTACGATTTTTTTGATCTGTCGGCAAAATCGCTGATTAATAAGGAGTTTATTGATTATCTATCTTGCGAGTTTGGTTGGTTTCTATTCCTGAACCGAGAAAAAGCTTACAAAATAATAATCAATGGAGTTGAGTTGCCTTATGATGAAATGATAGGAGACAGCGAAGAGTTAATTCATCCAATAGGCGACGATAGTTTCAAAATTGTATTTATACGTTGGAACCAAAAGATTGGTGATAAATATTATTTCTATTTTCTTGGCCAAAATCAAAAGGAAGCAGCGAAGGAATATACCTCATTTAATAATAAAGCTATTGAATTTCATCACTCAGTTTATGTCGAGTCGTCTTTCTTTGATAGTTTCCACGAAACACTCGATGACGATCCCGTTTTGGACTTTGCCGAAAAAAACCAGACCCATCCGACCTACAAGACTTTGATGAATGCACTTAAAGGTTTAGTATCCAAAAAAGAAAAACATTACGTGAGGGATATTCAAGCTGATAAATTGATCAAAGAATATCAAAATAAAGGAATATTACCTGAATCAAAAATTAAATCCGATGTTTTGGAAACTGTAGTAAAAGAAATTTACTGTGCAGTGCCGAGTATCTTCCAAACTTCTAATAATCAACAGAGTAAAATGCTTGTGGGTTTAGTAAATTTGCTACTTGCAACAGGATACGGTCAAAGTATCCTTGAAGTGATAGAAAGTGTAGCCACTCTAAGTGATGAAGAACGAGAAAGCCTAAATAAAGTTTTATGAGGCAGTTTTACGATTAAGGACTAATATTTTATTACTAGGTTGTAACCAAAAGTGTGCCAACAAATTGATATGTAAAGGAGTTTCTCCCCGATTCTGGAGCTAGTATGCCCCTAACTCTGGCGCTAGTATGCAGCGTTGGGCTGCGCAGTGGCGTACTAGTGCCCCGTTAACAGGTATGCAGAATGCCCCCTATGCTTATGGAAAGTTTGTAAAGCGCACCCGCCTTTCGCGTTATGGGATTGAAACGGATACCGGCCAGGCGCGGGCCTCGGCGCAGGCCGCGCCTAATGCCTGAAGGCGTATGAGTGTAAAGCCCGGCCCGGTTCTATCACCGGGCAACGCCCAAATTTTGAGTCTTGAGTCCTAAGTCGTGAGTCAATAGTCAGATGCGTACCAGGCCTATACGCGAATTCACCACTCGAAAATTCAATAATTCTCTACCTCAACCGCTTCACCATTCACCAAACACCCACCCAATAATTCAATAACCCCATAACTCACCACCTCACCCATTCCGCTATTCAATAACTCAACAATTCAATAATAAAATAACTCAAAAAAATGGTGGCGCTATTTTGTCAGCACTTTTCGGTTTTTTGTGCCGGCATTGAGGCGAAAAACCGCCAATACGGCCCGGAAACGCAGTTTTTTTCGGTTTTTTTTATCGCCACCTGTGCCACTCTGTTCCAGCGGCACAGAGGGCGCTGTTTTGAGTTCTGGGCAAGTAAGCGCAAACCGGCAAAAGGGTTAACCTATGTTAACCCGGGTTAACATAGGTTGTTTCTTAACTTGTTTATTTACAGCTATTTAAAAAGGGTTAACATTGAATTGTGTTAACCCTTATTGTACACTTGTTGATGCTGTTGCTAAGCCTATTCGGCGTATGCGCTTCACCCTAAAAATATCCCCAAAAACAATAGCCCCGGAGGCAGAAACTCCCGGGGCCATTATATTTAGCGATGCTATTAAAAACGCTACTTACTTTTCAATTCGCTGATCGCAATTTGCGGTGCCAAGGCTTGTTCGTCTTTTTCAACAACGGTTTCCTTACCCAGGGTAAATTTGGCTGTTTGCTTAATGTTTTTTGACGATGCACCAATACTTACCACGTAAGTGCCGCTTTCGGCAAGCCATTGTTCGTTGGCTACGTCGTACGATGCCAGGTCGCGGGGGGTAATCACAAAGGTCAGTTTTTGCGATTCGCCGGGCTGCAGCAGGCGCGTTTTGGCAAATCCTTTTAGCTCCATGGCCGGTTTATCCATTTTTGCGGCCGGTGCGCTTAAATATAGCTGAACAACCTCCTTGCCGGCTACTTTGCCTGTATTGGTTACCGTTACCGATGCGGTTATTTTGCCGTTAAAAGTTGGTGAGCTCAGTTTTAAACCGGCATAACCAAAAGTGGTGTAGGACAGTCCATACCCAAATTCGTAAGCGGGGGCCACTTTAAAAGTATTGTAATAGCGATAGCCTACATAAATACCGTCTTCATACGTTACTTCTGCCGGCATCTGCCTGCGGAAACCTTCGCCGGTAGCCTGGTCAGGATACTCCTTGCCGGGGAATGTTTTGGCCGACGGCACGTCCTTGTAATCCATGGTAAAGGTTGTAGCCAGTTTACCTGATGGGTTAACCTTGCCGCTTAAAACGTCGGCAATGGCGTTTCCGCCCTCTAAACCGGGCTGCCAGGCCAGCAGGATAGCATCTACGCTGTCTCTCCAGCTCGCCACTTCAATTACCCCGCCTATGTTAAGCACTACAATTACTTTTTTGCCTTTTGCATGAAACGCGGCCGATATACTTTTGATCATATCTTTTTCCACGTCCGACAGGTAATAATCGTTTTCCAGCTTACGGTCGGCGCCTTCGCCGGCGTTACGGCCTAAGGTGATGATGGCGGCGGCGGCATCATTGGCATCCTGTGTTAATTCTGCCGGTGTAACCGTTAATTCCGGGATTGGCGGCGGCGCCTGGAACATCCGCGTTTTGGGGCGTTTGGCTTTGGCATCCTTTATATAAGGCGGGTAGGCGTTCAATAATGATGCATTGACGGTAAAACCTGCATTTTGCAAGCCCTTATCCAGCGAAATTACATAGGCTTTATTTACATCGCCGCTGCCTGTTCCGCCGGCAATAATATCGTAGGAAGTATTACCGAAAAGCGCAATGGTTTTTCTACCTTTTAAAGGTAAAGTGCCGGCTGTATTTTTTAGCAGCACCATGCCTTCGCCTGCCGCCCAGCGCGAAACGCCGGCATCTTTTACCAAATCGGGCTTATCGGTGTATTTATATTTCTTAAACGCCGGCGATTCAACAATAATGTTAAGCATATGCTCCACGTTTGCATTCAGTACGCTTTCATCCAGTTGCTTGTTGTTTACGGCATCAATTATGGCTTTTGCCTGCGTTGGGTTGCCGGGCATAATCAAATCATTGCCGGCTTTCATTTGGGCAATAGGGTCGCGACCGCCGCCCCAGTCGGTCATTACAAAGCCTTTAAATCCCCATTCCTTGCGCAAAATGGTTGTCACCAGGTCGGCCCTTTCGGAGGTGTAGGTGCCGTTAACTTTGTTGTACGATGTCATAACCGTCCACGGGTTCGATTCTTTAACCGCAATCTCAAATCCGCGCAGGTATATTTCCCTTAAGGCCCTTTCGCCGGCAATGGTATTTATGGTATTGCGGTGGGTTTCCTGGTTATTGGCAATAAAATGTTTGATGGAAGTGCCTACGCCGTTGGACTGGATGCCGTTTACAATGGCCGCTGCCATGCTGCCCGCAACCAGCGGATCTTCCGAATAGTATTCAAAATTGCGGCCACCCAACGGGTTACGGTGAATGTTCATGCCCGGCGCAAGCAAAATATCCACACCATACTCATGAACTTCGGATCCGAAGGCAACGCCCACCTTTTTCACCAGGTCCACATCCCATGACGATGCCAGCAAAGTGCCCACCGGGAACGCCGTCGCATAATACGTTTTGGTGCTGTCGCCCTTGCGTATCGGGCTTATGCGCAATCCGGCCGGCCCATCCGAAAGCACCATCGCCGGAATACCCAAACGGGGAATAGCGTAGGTTACGCCCGCGGCGCCCGGTACTTTTTGCTCGGTAACGCCAATCATCGGCCCGGCCGGCTGTGCAACAGGTCGGGCGTTGGTGCTGTCTTTTTTGCCCGCCGTTAAAGCAGCAGGAGGGGGGCCAAAACCGCGACCGGCGCCAACCAATAACTTCGCTTTTTCCTCCAGCGTCATGGCTGCAACAATCTCTTTGATGTTTGATTTGCTTAATTGAGGCGCTGTTTGCGCCATTGCTATGCTATGGAAAAAACACAATAAGGCAGGGCTTATGTATTTTACCAAACGGTTTTTGCTTTTTATCATGGAGGTTTTTTGGTGAGTGAGGATATTAGTTGAGTAAAGGGTGGCGTACCACCCTTTAAAGTTAAAAAGAAATTAGCATTGGTTTACTTAACCTTTTTTAAAATAACCGTCATAGGGTCGCCGCCGCCCATACCCGGCATGGTAAGGGTAATGGTATCGTCTTTAACTTTGCCGGTAATTTTCATGTCGTTATCCATTAAATGGATCATATAGGAAAGGTCGCCGTCCTTAATAACCCCATTTTGAATGGGGATTACATTGCCATCCGGACCGGTGGTAGTGCCCGTTAAGGTAGTACCATCTACCTTAAAGTCGTAGGTAATATCAAATTGGTCCATTACTTTGCCGGCCCATTTCCCGGTGATGTCCTGCGCATGCGAAAGGGTAATAAATGCGATTACCATAATTGCTGTTGTTAATGCTTTTTTGATCATGATGTTAAGTTTTTTAAATTGAATTGGTTTATATAGATATGGTTGGTTATCAGAGGGCTTTTAAAAACAGTTAAATCCCCCAATGCTAAATCAAAGGAATAAGTATTTGCCTGCTTAAAAAAATGAGATAGATAAGCAGTGCCAAAATACCGACGGGGCAAGTATTTTAATCTATGGAGGGCCCGCAGATTCTTTACCATTAAGTTTGATTGTTTTGGCAGAGAAACACTATCTTTGAAAGTCTATAATTTCCATAGACAAAATATTAGAATGGAAAAGAAAGTCTTTCAAAATATAAAATCATCAGTTGATTGCCCCGTCGACCTGGTGAAGGTTGACGAAACCCGGGTAAGGGTAGTGGCTTTTTTTGTACTGGTGATCACCTGCTGGTATGTATTAACCGGCGCCCCGTTACTTATTGGTTTGCTACTGGTCGATTTTGTTTTACGCGCACTCAACTTAAATAACTTTAGTCCGCTGGCGCTGCTGGCTGGTTCCATTGTAAAACAGGCAGGTTTAAAAAGCAGGCCGGTTGACAGGGCGCCTAAAAGATTTGCTGCATTTGTTGGCATTGTTTTTTTAACGGCGATTTTGATAGCGTGCGTGATTCACCAGGTGGGTTTTTCTAGGATTCTCGCCGGCGTGATCATTATTTTCGCGTCGCTGGAAAGTTTTGCCGGTTTTTGCGCCGGATGCTATGTGTATGCTTTTATTAATCGATTTAAATCCTGAGTTAAGGCTTCTGGTTGTTTTTCTTTGTTATTAAATTGACAGCATCTTCTCCGCCCGGAACGGTTTCGCACTTCCAGGTGCACTAACTATAAATTAAATCGCCTTCGGGCAACTGTATGCCGTTCTCTGCAGTATATTTTATAGGGCTTTATTTTTTTGTCACATTTTTAATATAAACGATATTTTTTTGCGCATTTAATTGTATTTATTCTTATTTGTTATTAACTTACCATTCCCTACACATCTTAAAAAAATTAACTGGTTATTTATGAAGAAAAACTTACTCTCCTTTTTTCTGTTACTTTTTACTTTTTCCTTCGCCTTTGCGCAAACCAGGGTGATAAAAGGTACCGTAACCGATCAAAAAGATGGATCGCCATTACCCGGGGTAACGGTGATCGTAAAAGGCGCTACCAGCAGCGGTACGCAAACAGATTTAAACGGGCAATACATCCTGCCCGTGCCGGCAGATGCAAAAATCCTGCAGTTTAAATATGTTGGTTATAAGGAAGCAGATCTGCCTATCCAGGGCAACACCGTGAATGCACAGCTGGAGTTCGATCCTAAACAACTCTCGGAAGTGGTAGTGGTAGGTTATGGTGTCCAAAAGCGGGCTAACATAACCGGGGCAATCACATCTGTTTCAGGTAAAGAGGTAGAGAATACCCCTGTAACCACCTTCGAACAGGCCTTACAGGGAAAAACTTCGGGCGTTAACATCCAGGCCGACGGTGGCAAACTTGGCCAGGGTGTAAAAATAAGCATCCGGGGTGTTGCGTCTGTATCGGCCGGCACTCAACCGCTGGTGGTCGTAGATGGAATAATCATCAATCAAACAGACCTTTCCAGCAATGGCGCCGCAACAAACCCGCTCGCCGATATCGATTTTAATGATATCGAATCGTACGAAGTTTTAAAAGATGCATCTGCTTCAGCAATTTATGGCGCACGTGCTTCAAATGGTGTAATTATTATCACTACAAAAAAAGGCAAAGCAGGAGCGGCAAAAATAGGGTTCAATGCACAGTTTGGATACAGCGAGCCGTCGCGCCACCGGCAGTTTTTAAACTCAGATCAGTGGCTGCAAATTGAGCAACGATCAGTAACCGGCGCTGCGAAACAGGATGTTTTGAACGGTTTTTTTTCTACCCTGGCTGACGCTTTGGCTTACGAAAGTTTAAACAGCACGTTCACCACCCTGGCAGCAGGAAACACCAAATGGAATAAATACAATACCGACTGGGAGAAACAGGCGTTCCAGACAGCCCCGCAACAGCAATACGACCTGAATTTTTCGGGCGGGAACGAAAAAACAACTTATTATTTTGGCGGGCAGGCCCTTAATCAAACGGGCATTATCAAGTCAAACGGTTTTCAGCGCTACTCAGGACGGGTGAATATCGATTCAAAGATCTTCAGCAATTTTGATGTAGGCATGAAGCTGGACTTTACCCATACCTACAACCAGCGCGTAAGTAACGACGACCAGTTTAACACACCTTTGGAAATTGTCGCCTTATCGCCAATTACGCCGGTAATTGATCCGCGTACACATTTAATAAGCGGCACGCCCCCCGGCGACCCGAATGGCGATTTTCCATTGTATTATAACCCATTGATAAGTGTTAATAATGCCTATTACCATACCTATGTTAATCGTACACTTGGTAATATTTACGCAAACTGGGATATCGTTAAACATTTAACTTTCCGATCAGAATTTGGCATGGATCAAACCAACCAAACCGAAGACAGTTACTTTAACAGCCTTACCGCAAGAGATACCGGCACCCCTAACGGATTGGGTAACGATCAAACAACAAGCATCATCCATTACACGGTAAATAACTACTTTGCCTATAAAAATATATTTGCGACAGACCATTCACTGGAATTAACAGCCGGTACAAGCTACGAATACAGCCATTTGATGGCAAACTCGGTATCCGGCAAAAATTTCCCTTCGGATGCTTATAAGGAAATCGCTTCGGCAGCCTTAATATCTGCCGGTTCTTCTTCACAGTCGGAGTATAGTTTTGTTTCGTATTTTTCCAGGGCTAACTACGCCTATAAAGGCAAATACTTATTGTCGGGAAGTGTGCGTTCGGATGCTTCATCAAGGTTTGGTGCAAACAACCGGTACGGTACATTCCCTGCAGGATCTGTGGGATGGATAATGAGCCAGGAGGACTTTTTGAAAAACAGCAATACGCTAAGCGAACTAAAATTAAGAGCCAGTTATGGTTTAACAGGAAATGCTGAAATTGGTGATTATCCCTCGCTTGGTTTATTTACAGGTGACGCAGGCTATGACGGCACCGGCGGCCAGCGGTTTTCGCAATTGGCCAACCCTAATTTGCGGTGGGAAAAAACACTGCAACTTGACTTAGGTTTCGACTTCGGATTTTTTAACAACCGCTTTTCCGGAACATTTGATTATTACCGGAAAAATACCCGTGACCTGTTGTTAAATGTAAATGTACCCGAAACACTGGGTATAGCCACACAAACCCAAAACCTGGGCACCATGTACAACCAGGGATATGAGCTTTCTTTAAATTCCGACAATTTTGTGGGCAAATTTAAATGGAATACCAGCTTCAATATATCCTATAATAAAAACGTGGTAACCAATGTAAGGGGGCAAATAATTAACGACGGAGCCGACCTGAACCGCGTTATTGAAGGACAGCCTATTGGCGTGTTCTATGGTCGCCAATATGCAGGTGTAGATCCCGCAAATGGAGATGCCTTGTATTATTTAAACACCAAAAACAGCGATGGTTCAATAAACCACGGAACCACAAACGATTATAACGCAGCGCAAAATGTTGTGTTGGGCAATCCAACACCTAATGTAACAGGTGGTATTACCAATACATTTGGTTACAAGGGTTTTGATCTTTCGTTTACGATTTATGGTTCATTCGGTAATAAAATATACAATGCCGCAGGCCAATACATGAGCACTGCGGCGGGCAACGGCCTTGATAACCAAACTATCGATCAGTTAAATTACTGGAATAAGCCGGGTGATATTACTAACGTACCGGAGCCGCGCGAGTTTTATGCCAATGGCACCAACCCGTCAAGCAGGTACTTGTCCAGCGGCTCATATGTGAGGCTGAAAACATTGACTTTAGGTTACACTTTCCCGAAGGATATGCTGGCAAAAGTTAAAATAGACCGGCTTAGAATATTTGTGAATGCTTATAACCTGTTTTTAATTACGAAATATACCGGGTGGGATCCTGAAGTAAATACTGACTTTTTGGCCAGCAATATTAATCTTGGTAACGATTTTTATTCGGTGCCGCAGCCACGTACAGTTACTTTCGGATTGAATGTTGGATTTTAAAACTAAAACGATGAAAAAACTTAACAAATTATATACAGGGGTTTTAAGCACCATATTGTTATTAAGTGCTTGCAACAAAGATCTGAATCTTAAACCCTATCAGTCGCTTGATCAAAGCCAGGCTATCGTTACTGCCCAGGATGTGCAGATTACCCTCGTCGGCGCATATAACCGGGCCGGATTGTCGGACCTTTATGGCGGTGGCGTGTTCTTTTACCCGGAGTTAATGGCCACACAAACCACCATCGACTGGCATGGCACCTTCCAGGGCCTCACGCAAATGACAAACCAGCAAATTCCAAATGATAATGGTTTTGTCAACAGCTTGTGGCTGGATGCGTATGAGGTAATTAACCAGGCCAATAATGTGATTGCCAACCTGGATAAAGTTGGGGCCGGCGACAAAGACCGGGTTGAAGGGGAAGCAAAGTTTTTACGGGGCTTAACCTATTTTGATCTTGTCAGAATTTTTGGCAAATCATGGAATGATGGCGATCCAACAGTGAATTTGGGGGTACCCATTGTTACCACGCCCACAACGGTAATAAGTTCTTCTTCCTATGTCTCCCGATCAACAGTTTCGCAGGTTTACCAACAGGCCATAACAGATCTTACTACTGCCGAGGCAAAGCTACCGGCCGATAACAGTTATTCGGCAAATAGTTTTTCCGCGTCCGCTATACTTGCACGTTTATACCTGCAAAAAGGCGATTATGCAAATGCTGCTACTGAGGCAAACAAAGTAATAGCTTCGGGCAACTTTTCCCTCAATAAAACCTACGCCGCTGAGTTTCCTTATCCAAATCAAACCGCAGTGCATGTCGATAACACTTCGGAAGATATTTTCGCTATACAGGTAACTTCGCAACAAGGGGTTAACGGATTCAATACCTACTATGCTTCATCAAATGACGGAGGGCGCGGTGATGTACATATCGTTCCCAGCTTTCTGAATGTTTTTGAAAGTGGTGACGCCCGGGCAGACATGTTTCAATATGATGACCCTA
>Ga0068855_100003183_pt1 | contig 20098 bp, 12 predicted proteins | sample KBSCornC52_FD_66592 | JGI IMG/M metagenome (GOLD analysis project Ga0068855, IMG submission 66592) | Corn rhizosphere microbial communities from Kellogg Biological Station, Michigan, USA - KBS Corn C5-2 | ecosystem: Host-associated > Plants > Roots > Rhizosphere > Soil ...
CGATACCCTGCTGTTCACCGGTAAGACCAACCGGGAGCTGATCCTGGATTCCGTGTATGCCGACCTGGACTTCGCTGCGGCCCATCTCCCTGCCGCCAATGAACAGGACGGTGAAGAGTATGGTCGTATCACCAGCACCGCCGCGCTGGCTTTCACATCGCGGGTAGCCCTCTTCGAAGGCACACGGATGAAATTCTTTAACCAGTCGGGTTATCAAGCCCATTTGCAAAAGGCTATTACCGCCAGCGATGCGATCATCTCCTCCGGCAGCAATTCGTTATTCTCCTATTCGGCCAATCCGGACAGCAGCTACTATTTCCTCTTTCAATACGCAGGAGAAGGGCAGGGCAATCCGGAGAATATCCTTGTCCGCATATACGGCGAGAACCAGGTAAATGATATCTCCGCCAACAACTACACCCGGGAAGTCCTCGACGAGGGATTGCTGATGCCTACGACCAATTTCACTTCGGCCTATCTGTACACGGACGGGCTGCCCGCCGACAAATCACCTTATTACCAGACACAGACGGATACTTACACGGAGTTCGAGAACCGCGACCCGAGGATGGCCATGACGATCTTCAATAAAAAATCGTGGTATGTATCCGGCTATTATGTTCCTACCTTCGAATACTCACAGACGGGCTATCGTTCGTGCAAGTATTATATTGCGGCGGACTGGACGGTCAATGTGAGCTATATCGATAATATCATCATCCGGTATGCGGAAGTGCTTTTGAACAATATCGAGGCCCGTTTTGAGCTCAACGGCTCCGTTACGGACCAGGAGCTGGATGCCACGCTGAACCTGATCCGGGCCCGGGCAAAAATGCCCAGCCTGACCAATAACTTTGTCTCGTCCAACGGGCTGGATATGCGTAACGAGATACGAAGGGAAAGAAGGATCGAACTGGCTTTTGAAGGATTCCGCTATTGGGACCTTCTCCGCTGGCGTGCGGCGGAAACGGAACTGCCGCAGACTATCCTCGGAGTGAAGTATTTTCCGAACGAGCAGGGAACGCTGGACAACCCGCACCTGACTGCAGATGGCTTTATCATCGTGGAAGACGCTACCAAGCGCCATTTCCGGCCCGACAGAGATTATCTCTGGCCCATCCCCACACAGGAGCTGGGTTTGAATAAGAACTTAACCCCTAACCCCAATTGGTAAAACCAAGGATGAAATACCGGATACTGTTTGTGATCGTCGGTCTGATGGGAAACTTCGTGTATGGGCAGTCGGTGCGTCAGCTCGTGGAAGACGACCTTGCATTTGCCAAAGCGCAGTACAAGGTACTCATGGAAAAACTACCGCCAGGCCAACTACCGCGCACCTATGAGAAGGCGCCGGATTCGCTGGTCACCTCGGATGCAGACTGGTGGTGCAGCGGGTTTTATCCCGGCGCCCTCTGGTACCTCTACGAATATTCTCATGATCCGGTCTTCAAACGGGAGGCTGAAAAAAGAATGGAGATCATCGGGAGCCAGAAGGACAATCGCAGCGATCATGATCTCGGTTTCAAAATAATGTGCAGCTATGGAAATGCATACCGGATCACGGGCAACCCTGCCTATAGAAAGGTATTGTTCGATGCGGTACAGTCGCTCGTCTCCCGGTTCCGGCCTTCCATCCGCAGCATCCAGTCCTGGGATTCTTCTTCCCGCTACCGGTGTCCGGTCATCATCGACAACCTGATGAACCTGGAGCTGCTGGAATGGGACGATCCACTGGACACCATGGCGATCCAGCATGCAAATACAGCGATGCGCAACCATTTCCGGAAAGATTACAGCACCTGGCATGTTGTGGACTATGACCTGCAAACAGGCGAGCCACAGCGAAAGATCACCCGCCAGGGCGCTGCGGATGCCTCCACCTGGAGCAGAGGTGAGGCGTGGGCCCTGTATGCCTATACCATGTTGTATCGTTACACCCATGACAAGTCATACCTCGTGCAGGCAGAGCATATCGCTGGTTTTATTCTGAACCATCCCCGACTGCCCGCAGACGGGATACCGTATTGGGATTTCGATGCACCGGACATCCCCCACGCCTATCGGGATGCTTCAGCCGCCGCCATCATGGCCTCTGCGTTCCTGGAACTGGGACTTTATACGAATACAACGAATAGCCACCGCTATGTTGCCGCTGCGGAAAAAATGCTGCGTTCTTTGTCCTCGCCTGCTTACCGGGCTGCTCCGGGAACAAATGGTGGCTTTTTGCTGATGCACAGCGTGGGCGCACTCCCTTTCAAATCAGAAGTGGACCAGCCGCTGACCTATGCTGATTATTATTTTCTGGAGGCGCTGCTGCGCTATCGCAATTGGTGGCTGGACAGCGCCCGGCCAATCCCGGCCGCCGGGTCGACAGGCCCCGCATCGTCCCCCCAGCCCCGATACCTTACCGACTCCATGAAATTCTACGATGGCCATAGCCTTACCATCATCGGCCAATGCCATAACGAAAACAACTATCGCCGTCTGCCGCAAAAATATAAGGGCGTGGTTCGTGATCCCGTATGGGACGAAAGCACATCCGCAGCCGGGGTCGCCATCCGCTTCAGGACCAATGCATCGACCCTGCGCATCCGATGGAAATTGGCCGAAATTGGCAGGTCATGGAACATGAGCTCTGCCGCAGTGGATGGCCTGGACCTGTACACGCATACGGAGAGGGGCTGGCAATATGTAAATACCGCCCTGGCGAAAGATACGGCGAGCGAGTTTACGCTGCTGCGCAACAGCAAGCCTGTCTACCGGGAATATCTGCTGAACCTTCCCTTGTACAACTGTGTCACCGACCTCTCCATCGGGGTCAATCAATGGGCGGTCATGGGCAGGCCCTCGGAAAGATGGTTCCTGGATAAGAAACCCGTTGTCTACTATGGCAGCAGCATCGCACAAGGCGCTTCTGCCAGCCGCCCCGGTATGGCATATACGAATTTAATGGCGCGACATCTGGACAGGCCCTTTATCAACCTGGGCTTTAGCGGGGAAGGGACTTTTGACGAGTCGGTTGGCCAGGCTATGTCAGAGATCGATGCAGCTCTCTATGCCATCGACTGCACTCCAAACTCGAAGAAGGAGATCATTTATGACCGGGCCGTTGCGCTCGTAAAGCAACTGAAGTCCAGAAGGCCGGCAACACCCGTGCTGTTGATAGAAGGATCCTACTATGACGACGTTGTCTTTGAAAAGGACGGCAACTCGAACATCGATGCGAAAAGAAAGGAGCTTCACCGGGCCTATGACACATTGATACGGGCGGGAATAAAGGGTTTGTACTACAAGACAGGTGAAGGGCTCACAGGCTATGACCATGAGGGAACAGTGGACGGAGTACATCCGAATGACATCGGGATGCAGCGTTTTGCGGAGCGGATGCAGCCGGTGATCGAAGGTATTTTGGCAAAGCATCCGTCCGAAGCTCCCGTTGCTGACTATTATACCCTGGACGACTATGCCTCGGTGAAGAAGATCGACGCACATGTACATCTTACGGAGGATGTGGACTCGGCCTTTGTGCACCAGGCCGAAAAGGATAATTTCCGGCTGCTGAATATCGACCTGTATACCACTGATGGCGCGCCGCTGGAAGATCAGCAGGACTTTGCGTTGCATGAAATAAAGGCCTTCCCCCGGCGGGTGGCGTTCGCAACGGCCTTCTCACTAAAACACTTTAACGACACGGGCTGGCATCGGGAAGTGATGGCCTGGCTGGAACAAGCCTTCTCGCATGGCGCCGTCGCCGTCAAGGTCTGGAAGAACGTGGGGATGGAGCTGAAGGATAGCAGCGGCCGCCTGGTCATGATCGACGATCCCCGTTTCGATCCTGTGCTGGACTTTATCGCCAAAAAAGGTATTACTTTGCTCGGCCACCTGGGCGAACACCGGAACTCCTGGCTGCCGCTGGATAAAATGACTGTCAAAGGCAACAGGGACTATGCAGCCGCCCATCCGCAGGAATACATGTACCTGCATCCGGACAGACCTTCATACGCAACGTATATCCGTGTCCGTGATCATATGCTGGAAAAACATCCGGACCTGACCTTTGTGGGTGCTCATCTCGGAAGTCTCGAGTGGAGCGTGGATGAGCTGGCCAAACGCCTGGACAAATACCCGAATATGGCGGTGGACCTGGCGGAACGTATTTCTCACCTGCAATTCCAGGCGTTGACCAACTGGCAGAAAGTACATGACTTTTTTATAAAGTACCAGGACAGACTGATTTACGGAACAGATATGCGCCATGAGGCCATGGACGTTGTGAACAATGGCATAACCGGATACGAGGGCTTGAAGAATCATGCACACGAGGTCTGGCTGCGGCACTGGCGCTTCTTTACGACAAGTGAGACGATGACCGTACCCAAGGTACAGGGAGCGTTCAAAGGAATGAAACTGCCCCGGCAGGTAGTCGACAAAATCTATTTTGGCAATGCATTGAAATGGTATCCCCGGCTGGTGGGGACCATCGATTAAACTATCATCTATGCCCGGAAACTACCGCTGGTTTATTTGTATGCTTCTTTTTGCGGCTACAACCATCAATTACATCGACCGGCAGATCTTTGGGCTCCTGAAGCCGGAGCTGGAGCATGTGTTCGGCTGGACAGAAACGGATTACAGCAGGATCGTCATGGCGTTTACGGTCTGCTATGCGATGGGGCTATTGGTCTATGGGAAGATCATCGATCGCATAGGCACCCGGCTTGGCTATACGATCTCGGTGGCTGTCTGGAGTACGGTGGCGATGCTGCATTCCGTTGTCAGAAGCGCGCTTGGCTTTGGGTTTGTGCGGGCGCTGCTGGGTTTGGGCGAGTCAGGGAATTATCCCGCGGGTGTGAAGACGGTGGGTGAATGGTTCCCCCCCAAAGAAAGGGCGCTGGCTATCGGGATCCTCGATTCTGGCTGTAACATCGGCGCTTGTGTTGGACCCCTGCTTGTTCCCTGGCTCCTGGCGGCGTATGGGTGGCAGGCAGCCTTTGTGGTGACGGGATCACTGGGCTTCCTTTGGCTGATCCTTTGGTTGAAAGTGTACCGGGTACCGGCAAAAAATCCGCGCGTGACACCTGCGGAACTTGCCTATATACAAAGTGGCGAACAAGAGACGACTGCCGCCCCGGCAGACCGGCCCACACGCGGGGACTCCCCGGCCAACTTCTCCTGGGGACAATTGCTGCGGCTCCGCCAGACCTGGACATTTATCATCGGCAAATTCTTTACGGACCCCATCTGGTTCTTTTTTCTCTTCTGGCTTCCTTCTTATTTCAGCGCCCATTTTCACCTGGACCTCCGCAAACCCAGTCTGCCTCTGGTGATCGTGTATGCGGGCACCATGATCGGAAGCCTCGGAGGTGGTCAGCTCTCTTCCTGGCTGATCAAAAAAGGCTGGCCTGTCTACAAAGCACGAAAGGTGGCCCTGCTGGCGGCGGCGGCATGTGTGATACCCATTATCGTCACCCGTTATACCACCGACATCCGTGTCGTGGTTGCGCTTATCAGCCTCTCCGCGGCCGCCAATCAGGCATGGAGCGCCAATATCTTTGCGATCGTACCGGACATGTTCCCAAAAACAGCGATAAGCTCCGTTGTGGGGCTGGGCGGGATGGCAGGCGCCATCGGTAGCTTCCTCTTCCCTATCTTTATCGGGTTCATCCTGGACTACTATAAGCATGCGGGCAATATCGTTGCCGGGTACAATATCATCTTCCTGGTTTGCGGTAGCTCTTTTCTTGTGGCCTGGGTCCTTATCCATTATGTCACCCCTAAAATGGAGAAAATATGAAGCGGCTGCTGTCCCTGGACTTTATGCGCGGTCTGATCATGATCCTGCTGATGTTGGAAGGCTCAGATTTATATGAGCGGCTCGCGGAAGCTGCCAAAGGGACGGCCTTCGTTCCGCTGGTCGACCAGCTGTTCCACCACCCCTGGAATGGTCTTCGCTTCTGGGACCTCATCCAGCCGGGGTTTATGTTTATTGCCGGTACGGCGATGGCCTATTCCCTGCATCAACAAAAACTAAAGGGTGTGTCCTGGCGGCAGTCTTTCCAAAAAGTGCTGAAACGTTCCGGCCTGCTGTTGTTCTGGGGCATCTTTATCCGGTCGGTGCATCCGGGCGGTCTTAGCTTCGAGCTCTGGAATGTCCTCGTCCAGCTGGCATTTACGACCCTGGTGACCTTTCTCATTTTTCAATGGCCGGTCCGGCAACAGATCCTTTTCAGCCTTGGCTTGTTGGTACTTGCGGAGCTGTTGTACCGCTGTATCCGGATCCCGGGATTCGACCAGCCTTTTACCGATCAGCATAATTTTGGCAATTACATCGATATGCTGCTGATGCATAAGACGAGCCCGGGTGGATGGGTAACGATCAATTGTATCTCTACTTCCTGCCACACCATCTGGGGTGCGCTGGCGGGCAAGCTTCTGCTGTCGCAGAGAACGAATACCGAAAAATGGAAATGGCTCGGTCTGGCAGGTCTGATTGCGCTGGCATCGGGCTTTGGTCTCGGCTGGACCGTTACGCCTATTATCAAACGGATCGCTACTTCCTCCTTTGTGCTGGCCTCCGGTGGCTGGTGCCTGCTGGGGCTCGCCTTTTTCTACTGGTGGATCGACGTCCGGGGCCATCAAAAATTTGTCTGGTTCTTTTCTGTCGTGGGCGTCAATTCCCTCTTCATCTATCTTTGGATGAATACGGTGGGCGGCGGCATCGATGAATACGCGGACAAGCTGGCGGGCGGCTATCTGCCGCTGATCCATGTCCCGGCGATGGGCATCCGGCTGATCGGGTGCGCGCTGGCTTTTTTGATGGAATGGTATATTTGCTGGTTCTTATTTAAACGGAAGATTTTCATTAAGATATGAATGGGGTACCCTACTGGCAGAAGGCCAAAAATTTGACCGGCGGCTTTATTTATTACCTGATCTGCCGTACTTTCAGGGCATAAATTTATTTTATGCCAAAATTCTTATATACCATCTGCCTCTTTGTACTGGCAGCCTGTCTGGGTTGTTCATCGGGAGAAATGTCCAAGACCAATGCTTCAACCATGACCAGCAGCGCTTCGAAAGCTGCCGAAGATCTGAAAAACCTGAAGTTCGACTACCCGAAAGACCCGGCATGTGGGGCCGCATTATCCGAAGGCATTGGGGATAGCACGGAATACAAAGGCAAATTGTATGGTTTTTGTTCAAAAGAGTGCAAAGATAAATTCGTAAAAAGTCCTGAATCCTTTTTGGCTCGTATAGTCATACCCTGACGCGTGGCTGCCTGTCTCAACCAAACACTATGCTGAAAAATTATTTCCTCGTCGCCCTACGTAATTTCCGGCGCAATAAAATATTTTCGCTGATCAATATCGTCGGCCTCTCCATCGGCATCAGCGTCTCCCTCGTCATCTTCCTTCTCGTACAATACGATTTCACCTTCGACAAATTCGAAAATGACAGCGCCCGTATCTATCGCGTCGTCGCCGATGGGAAGAACAGCCACGGTTCCTGGTCCAACAACAGCCTCGCCGAACCCATGGGCGACGCCGTTAAAAAACAGGTCACTGGCCTGGAGATCGTGACCCCCTTCCGCACTCTCGATGAAACAAGGATCACCATCCCCTACCCCGACCCCAACCACCCGCTGATCCTCCGTAAACAAAAAGATCTCGTCATCGCCGACGAAAATTACTTTTCCCTCATCGGCTACACCTGGCTCGCAGGCTCAGCCGCCACAACGACAAAGCAACCCTACCAGGTCGTCCTCACCGAAAAAAACGCACGCCTGTATTATGCTGGCATCCGTAATGCCGACATCATCGGTAAATCCATCATTTTTGACGACACTATCCAATGCACGATCACCGGCATAGTAAAAGATCTCCCCGGCAATACAGATTTCAATTTCGGCGCGATCATATCACGCCCCACCTACTATACAGCCCGCCTCAAACCCGAAGGCTTCGGTCAATGGGGTTATACCAACTCCGCAGACCAGCTCTTCGTCCGGCTGGCGCCTGGTACAAAAACCGCATCTGTAAATGCACAACTCACGCAGATCATAAATGCAAACGAAAAACCCGACCCACGTGACCACGCCAGCGTGTCCGTCCACCTCCAGCCGCTGGCCGACATCCATTTCAATCTCGACTACGGCGTCTTCGACCAAAGCCGCCAGGCCCATAAACCCACCCTTTATAGCCTGCTGGCCGTTGCCGCCTTCCTCCTGCTGCTGGCCTGTATCAATTTCATCAACCTGACTACCGCCCAGGCCTCTCAACGCGCCAAAGAGATCGGCATCCGTAAGACAATGGGTGGCCACAGGCGTCAGCTCACCTTGCAATTCCTTGCCGAGACCTTTGTCCTCACTCTCATGGCCACCCTGCTCTCCATTCTTTTGACCCCATTCCTCCTGAAAATATTCGCCGACTTCATACCCGAAGACTTTCATTTCAATATCCTCCGCCAACCCCAGATCATCGGCTTTCTATTTATTTTAATCTTCGCCGTCACCCTCTTGTCCGGCATCTATCCCGCCCTCGTCCTTTCCGGCTTCAAACCCATCCTTGTCCTGAAGAACCAGGCCTATGCCAGTACAGGCAAGACCCGATCGGCATGGCTCCGCAAATCCCTCACCGTTTCACAGTTCGTCATCGCCCAGGTATTTATTATAGCTACCCTCCTGGTAGCAAAACAGATCAGCTATGCCCTCAACAAAGACCTTGGCTTTAAAAAAGACGCCATCGTCTATTTCCGGACCAATTATCGGGAGGAAATAAAAAAGAAACCTGTTCTGCTCGATAAGCTAAAAGCCATTCCCGGCGTTGCAATGGTCAGCATAGCCAGCAATCCCCCCTCCAGCAATGGAACATGGTCAAGCACGATGAATTTTAATGATGGGAAAAAAGAGATCCGTGAAAATGTACAGGTAAAGCTCGCCGACAGCAACTATTTCCGTATGTATGGTTTCCACCTGCTGGCAGGGGCCAGCGCCCCCCAAAGCGATACCACGACTGCGGTGGTGATCAATGAAACCTATCTTCACATCCTGGGCTACCAGGATCCTCAAAAGATCGTAGGTCAACAGATCAAAGACTGGAATGGCAATCCGACCATCGTCGGTGTCGTAGCCGACTTCTTCCCCAGATCGCTCCGGGAGCCCATAAAACCTCTCGTTATCGCCAACGGCACGGATAAAGCAAACGTCTTTAGCATCGCCCTCCAACCCCGCAATGCCGACGGTTCCAACTGGCCCGCCACGCTCGCTGCCATAGAAAAGGCCTTTCACTCCGTCTACCCCAACGACGACTACGACTACCAGTTCGTCGACGAGACGATCGCAAAGTTCTACACTGCCGAAAAGAACATCTCACGTCTGCTGGGGTGGGCTACGGGCCTCACTATCTTTATCAGCTGTCTTGGGCTTCTGGGGCTCGTCATCTATATCACCAACCAACGCACCAAAGAGATCGGTATCCGTAAGGTCATCGGCGCCACCGCTATCCAGCTCATCTTTCTGCTTTCCCGGGATTTTCTGAAGCTGATCGGCCTCGCGATCCTTATAGCCCTGCCCATCGCCTGGTGGGGCAGCCATAAATGGCTCGAGAATTTCGCTTATAAAACAACCGTGAGCTGGTGGGTATTCGCTGCCGGCGGCGCCTTCCTGCTACTCATCTCATTGGTGATCCTTTGCATCCGCACCCTGCGTGCGGCATTGGCCAACCCGGTGTCGGCGCTACGCAGCGAATGATGTCAGACCCACTCGGTGGGCGCCTTGCCAAACTTTTTCTTAAAGGAATGCGAGAAATGAGAGAGGCTTTCAAATCCCAGGTCCAGGTATATGGCAGAGGGTTTTTTATTCTTCTTTTCTATAAGATGCCGGGCTTCCGTCAGCCGTTTTTCCTGCAACCAATGTCGGGGAGACATGCCGAATGTTTTGACAAAGTCGCGCTTGAACCCCGCAAGGCTTCTACCCGTCAGTCGGGCAAACTGCTCCACCGGGACATTGAAATGAAAATTGCTGAGCATGAATTTTTCCAGATCGATCTTATAGGGTTCGGAAAAGTCGAACAGGAATTCCTTTAGCCCGGGCATGACATGCATCAACAACTGCACCGCCTCCCTGACCTTTAGCATCCCCATCGCATCCGTTAATTTTTCTTCCGGATGATGCACATAAGGGATCACGGATTGAAAAAAGCCGCGCAGGTAATCGTTGCCGGGAATAAGTATATTGGGTGCGCCGGAATATTTTTGTCCTATCTCTATCTGCTCCTCCAGGGCGATCTTTCGGAGCAGGTCTTCTTTCAGGCGGATGACAACGGTTTGATAATTTTCGCCGTCCAGGGGTGTCTTCGTAATTTCCCCCAATTGATTTTTTCGTATCAGCAGCATCTGCCCTTGCCGCATCGAGATCTTTTGGCTGACAGTTTCCAGGGTGAATTGGCCGGAGATCTGTAATACCAGGGCATTGTGCTCCAGGAAGCATACTTTCTCTTTCCGCAAGGCCGTGAGATACGAGAAAAAGATGACTCCCGGAAGTATTTCTGTTGAATTTGTCACTACGTAAAGTTATAAAAAAGACGGGTTCTATGCGCGGGCATGTTATCGCTGCAGATAAGTGCCGCCCAGGATCGCGCCCGATGAAAAATGAGTGTTCAGGGTCGCCATCTCTTCCGGAGTGAAGACGATCTCCATAGCCTGCATATTTTCCGGCAAGCGGGATCGCTTGCTCATGCTTACCAATGGCATGATATGATCCCCCTGCGCATTCACCCAGGCAATGGCCAGCTGGGTCGGCGTAAATCCTTTCTCCTTCCCCATTTTCTTCAGGACCTCGACCTTTTCCAGGTTCTTTACCAGGTTCTCTCCCTGGAATCGCGAGAAATGGCTATGGTAGTCGCCCGCCGGAAGAGGCGCTTTCATCTCGCCGGTGAGCAAGCCTTCCGCCGTATTGGCAAAGGCCACAACCCCGATGCCCAGCTCTTTGGCCGTGGGAAGCAGTGCGCTTTCTATCTGGCGATCAGCCAATGAATATCCTATCTCTAATGCCGACACGGGGTATACGCTGTTGGCCTTGCGCAGCTGTTCGGGGGTGATCTCGGATACGCCAAGGTAACGCACCTTTCCTTCTTTGATCAGGTCGGCGACTGTTCCGATCACATCTTCCACGGGGACGCTATTGTCCAATCTGCACGGCTGATAAAGATCGATGGTCTCGATACCCAATCGCACCAAAGAATAGTTGATGAAGTTCTTAATGCTTGCAGGACGCAGATCCAATCCAAGCACCTTGCTGCCATATATGATCGCGCCGAACTTGACGCTTATAAAGGCGTCGTCCCTCCTGCCTTTGATGGCTTTGCCAACGAGGAGCTCGTTATGACCGCTGCCATAGAAATCCCCGGTATTGAGGAAATTGATACCATTGTCCAATGCCTGCTGAATGGTGGCGATACTTTCACTTTCGTCTCTGGCCGGGCCACCCCACACCGGCGACATACGCATACAACCAAGTCCAAGCTTCGATACGAGCGGACCATTTTTACCCAGTGCTATCTTTGCTATTGTTGTCATTCCTTTTGATTTTATGAATTAACAACACAAAGTTCGGCACTTGTGCTCCGTCGCTGATTTCTCCCATAGCTCAATTTACTTGTCTGGAAGGCTCATGACTCCGTGGCGCCGGCTAAAGGGGACTCACCCTGATCCTGCTAAAAGCCACCGTTCCATGTTTGGCAAAAAATCCAAGCAGGGCGCCCTTTTGCTCATACAGTCTGTTCACGATACACCGCCTGCCGCCGATGCATACATCGATAATGTCTCCCTTCATGACTATCTGTACGGTCATTTTCCTGTCCAGTCCTTCGACAGCCCTGATAGCACTTTCCGCTAATGAGACTTCGCGGTCCTGTGGTGAAAAACGAAGCCGGTAGGCATGCTGCCCGCGTTCGTCAGAACGCAGGAACAGACCAAAGTCATCTATATTGCCCCTGGCTTCTACATCGAATGAGATGCGGCAATCCAGCGGTATATCTTTAAAGAAGAAAGCTCCCAGTCCACCCGAAGACGAGATAGTATAAGCCCCTTCCCCATCCTTTCGGGTCAGTCTGTCGGCCATCGCGCCAACCTCCGCCGGCGCCATATAGTGCGCAGTCAGGGATATCTCAGGGCCGGCCGTGGGTATGGCTTCCGCCGGCCAGAAAATATTCAAGGTTCCGTCAGGCTCCTGTCCAAGCTCCCTCAATACAATATTTCCCCCGAACACTTCTCCCTGACCATCCTGTCTGTCCCTCCTGCTGGGTATCCAGCCGGCCTCGATCCGCCGGCCATCCTTGAACTCCGCCGTCTTTGCCACATTGACCCAATCCTCATTCAACGCCTGGTACCGCGGATATTCCCATGGTCCATATGGCTTGCGGGATTTGAGGTAGAAAGTATTCCCTGCCTGTCCGTAGATCAGATAATACCAACCCTTCCAAAGAAAATAATCGGGACATTCAGGTACGTCGCTCTGTCCATAGATCAACGGCGTCGACACCGTCCATTGTTTCAGGTCTTTGGATAGCAGATGTACCAGCGCGCCATTCTCTACTGTCGGCGCATCCATCTGATCGGAAGCCACGAACAAATGAAAGGTCCCGTCCTCATCTACTATCACCTTTGGATCCCTGAAATTCCGCTTGCTATAGCCCGGCGCCGATGTATAGAAAGGATTGGGATGCTGCTTGACAAAATGGATCCCATCGTTACTGATAGCATAGCTCAGCTGCTCATTAACCTTGCCGACGCTGTCGATCAACCGCGTGGCATAGAATGCATAGAATTTGCCGGCATGATATGCCACTGATCCTGTACAGATGGATTTCTCCCAGGCCTCATCGATACCTAACACTACCGGATACTGCTTCCAGGTTTTCAAATCATCGGAGAGGCTCAGCGCCCACTGATGACCACCCAGTCCACCCAGCGCCCGATGATGAGCGGAGTCCAGCAGCCAGTAGAGATAATACTTCCCATCGTGAAAGAATGGGATGCAATCACCGACAAAAAGATCTCCCTTCGGCTTGAAATAATTGATATTGCCCGTGCTCTGTATGGCAGGATCATACCGAACGCCCAGCTGAGCTGTAGTTGCATGGTTGGCTATTGCCAGGGTCAAAAGGAGTAAAAACTTTTGCATCTGATCAGTATTGAATATATTATGAAACAAATTTGATAAAAAAATGCCAATTACGATAGCGTAGTTCCGGCGATTATTTTCTACTTTGGATCATCGATCTGACACAGGAACTCTAATCCCCTATTATCGCCCTTCCCCACCCGACACACGTATAATTTTATCCTAACGAATAAATTCCTAACGATCATGCACAATTCTACCAGCAGGTCAGTGCTCTTTATTGCACTGCTCTTATCCTCGCAGTTATGCTTAACCACTATTGCTTCCGCTCAGATCAACTGGCCCCAGGGTCAGCTGCTGCCGTCCTTTCCGGCCCCTGCCAGCAATCAGGACCTGTTCTATCTGAATGAAACTTCCTGGCGCTGGGAAGCCGAAGGGTCCTCCATCAGCCACCACACGGGTCGTCTGGAAACAGATGGCTGGCTTTGCCAGACCGGCATCGATGCCGCCAACCAGCATATGGTATTTGGCCCGTATGATACCTCTCTCACCGCGGGCGGGTACAATGCGGAGTTCAGAATGAAAACAGACAATAACACTGCCAACAACGATACAGTAGTGGAAATAGATGTCAGGGACGCCACCACCGGCGCCACCCTTGCCTACCAGGCGGTGACCCGTCTGCAATTCCCCATAGCCGGCGACTATACCAGCTTTACATTGCCATTCACCATGCCCGTTAGTCACCATGCGATTGAGCTGCGTGTATTTTGGAGGGGCTCGGCATATACCAAAGTAGACTTTGTTGCCGCACACCAGGACAATACGGCTGAAATGTATTTATTCTCCTCGTTGAAAGGTCTTGTCAACAGGACACAACCTCGCCTGTTCTCCTATGAAGGTGATGCCTTTGCGGAAGGACCCTATACCTGGATGCAGTCGTTGGGGCTCACCTGGACGGAACATACGGACAGATGGGAGGTCCTCACAAAATACAAAAGTGAAGTGGCGGGTCTCATCGTCTATGATCCTGCGCAGCCGCATACCGTGAACCTTGCCACCATGCTGGCGAAGGATAAAAGAGCGGTGATTGCTTCGCCATCCTTATTATCCCGCCTGACTTCAAGCCCTTATAATTTCCCTATACTGACGGACCTGCGGGGGCAGTTCACCAGCAAGCTGCAGGTGTACCAGACATTATACAATACCTACTGGCCCAACCTGGATCATCGTATGCTCATCGGGTTGAGTCCCGACGCGCATCGGGCAGGATTACGGGAGTATGCCGCTGCCATGGGCGCTGCCGTGATATGGCTGGACCCCAATGTGTCGGGTGAGAGCGATCTGCTGAACAATTTTTTATCTTCCATGCCGGCCAGCTCGGTCGTCACGGGTTGGTGGCCGGATGAAGGTTCGGGTATCACCCGGGCATCGAGCTACGGGATAGCAACGGTGGCCAGTGACTATTGTTCCAATCTGACCATGCACAGTGGCACATCCCGGACTGTGGCTGTCAAGCCTATGCCTCCAAAACCCACCTTGCAGAACAAAATTTATGTCGCCTTCATACTCAGCGATGGGGACAACTTACAATATGTCGAGCATCTGATGCGCAAGCTATGGAACAATCCTGACCGTGGCTCCGTACCGATGGGATGGACCCTTTCTCCGGCTATGCTGGATGCCATGCCGGGAGCGCTGAACTATTATTATTCGACGGCCACTGCTAATGACAACCTTATCTCCGGTCCGTCGGGATATGGCTATGCCTACCCCAATAATTTTCCCAACACCACCTCGCTAAATCAGTATATCACCAAATCCGAAGACTATGATAAACGGGCCGGGTTCCGGGTCGTCACTGTTTGGAATACTATCACGGGTGGCATCAACCAAAATGTCGGCGAAAGCTATGCTTCCCACGCGCCCTCCCTGCTTGGATTGACTGCCCAGAATACGGGTGGACCGTTGACGATCTATAATTCCACGTTACCGGGTCTGCCGCTGTCCTGTAATTATTGCACAGGTGAACAACCCATGAAAGACGCCATTGCTGCTGCCGCCGCGGGATGGAATGGAACATCGCCGCGGTTTATTATCATCCAGGCGCAGCCCTGGACGGATGTGAAACCCACCAACTTCAAAAATGTGATGAATTCGCTGAATTCGGATTACATCGTCGTGAGGCCGGATCATCTTTTCCAATTGCTGCGGGAAGCAAATGGTCTCCCGGTAGACCCGATACCTTCGGGCATCGATATCACCGACCTCAGCGGTGGGATCGTGAGCGCGCAATATCAGACGGGTTCCCCAACGGGTGAAGAATATCCTAATCTCATCGACAACAACATCGATAAGAAATACCTCACCTTCAACCCTTCTGCCTGGATACAATATCAGGCTCCGTCACAGTATGTAGTAACAAGCTATACGATATCCTCGGCCAACGATTTTCCGGAACGCGATCCGCTCAACTGGACATTACAGGGATCAAATGATGGCAGCAGCTGGACGACGATCGATACGCGTACCAACCAGGATTTTCCCAACCGTCTGGAGAGAAGGATCTTTAATTTTACGAATTCAACGGCCTATCAATACTATCGGTTCAATATGTCCAATAACAGCGGGTCGATCCTGCAGCTGGCGGAGATCGAATTGTTTGGGCAGTCGGCGGGGTCGCCATCCATGCATCCTGCCGTCGCGAACCAGGCTACGACAAATTCTATCGGCTCCTCTGTCGGCATCTATCCCAATCCCGTATCCGGCAGGCTATATGTCAATGGGCTGACAGATGCAGCCCGGTTGGAGGTATACAACAATACGGGCCAGCGAAAGCTCTCGGGATCAGGTAAGTCCATCGATGTCAGCAGCCTGGAGCCTGGTATTTATTTCTTGAAGGTCGTGTCGGATCAGCAGAGCGGTACATATAAGTTTATGAAAACAAACTAAAACCAAATAGCCGGGCCAAGGGCCCGGCTATTTGAATGTCTAAAATTTTTAGTATTTTTGCTAAATGACCCTGTTCGACGACATCGCCCTCTTTGACGAGGGTAAAAAACGTTTTACAAATTTTCGGCTACCCGATACGGACCTGCGGCTGTGGGAACAGTTTTTCGCAAAGGCAGAGTCGGATCACTATTTCACCATTTTAAAAAATACTACCCCCTGGAAACAGCGCGAGCGTAAAATGTACGATAAGATGGTGCCCGACCCCAGGCTGACAGCGTATTATGGCGGTCCGAATGGATTTGCGTGGACGGACGAGCTGCTGGCGATCAAGGCTAAGGTAGAGACCGAATGTGGTATAACCTTCAACCGTGTGCTCTTGAATTACTACCGGGATGGCAATGATTCGGTGGCCTGGCACAGCGATACGCTGCCGACGGAAGGGAAGCACCACGCCATTGCATCTGTAACATTTGGAGAGACCAGGCATTTTAAGATCAGGCATAAATCCAGGAAAGACGTCGATCAATTAAGCATTCCCCTGACCCATGGGAGTCTCCTTCTCATGGGAGACACCATGCAGGATCATTACGAACATCATATTCCCAAGACTTCCAGGAACATAGGACCGCGGATCAACCTTACCTTTCGTATTACGGAACATAAGGGGGACCAATTTTATTTTTCCACACCGCTGGAATAAACTAAATTTTTTAGTAATTTAGCGTGTCGTCATGTCTGTCCAACAGGATATTATTCACCGCCTGCAGCGGGAGATCTTACAGCTGCAGGGTTCCAGGCCGCCGGCCCCGGGACAAATAGACATTGCGCTGGGGCCAATAAACGCAGCCTTTCCTAACAAAACTTTCCCTACGGGAGCTATTCACGAATTTATCTGTCCGGCCCCGGTTGATGAGGCGGCAACGGCCGGATTTACGGCGGGGCTTATTTCCGGGCTGATGCAAATGGGCGGTATCTGTGTCTGGGTCAGCGCGGGCAGAAAAGTCTACCCTCCGGGGCTAAAGACTTTCGGTGTGGCGCCGGACAAGGTAATCTTTATGGATATGCGCACCGAAAAAGAAGTGCTTTGGGTAATGGAAGAAGCGCTGAAATATGAAGGTCTGGCAGCCGTGGTCGGCGAACTGCGTGAACTGGGCATGACTGTCTCGCGAAGATATCAGCTGGAGGTGGAACAAAGCCGCGTCACAGGTCTGGTCATTCGACAGCAGCCGCGACAGCTCTATCCCAATGCAGCGGTCGCCCGTTGGCATGTGACACATCTTCCCAGCATGTTCGGGTCTCCCTTGTCCGGATCAGACCTGGCCAATACCGACATGCCGGGAGTAGGTTTTCCCCGATGGAATATACATCTAAGCCGTATCCGGAACGGACATCCGGGTAGCTGGGAGGTGGGATGGCAGGCAGGCCGGTTCCACTTCGGGATAGCAGAGACCGGCATACAGAAGGCGGTCCTGGGAAGGCAGGAGAATCCCCTGCGAAGACAGACGGGATAGCGTCAATGGGTAAACGCTTCCTCTCGCTATGGTTCCGTCGTCTGACGACGGACGATGTGTCGATCCGCCGGCCTGCCCTACTCCACCAGCCTTTTGTACTGGCGCTGCCTGACCATGGACGAATGGTGATCACGGCAGCAAGCGCGTCAGCTATGGAGGAAGGCATACACACCGGAATGGCCGTGGCTGATGCACGGGTACTGGTGCCTACCCTGGAAGTACTGGATGATCAGGTGGGGCTGACCGCCAAGCTGCTACGGCAACTGGCGCTTTGGTGCATCCGCTATACTCCCATTGTCTCCATCGATGCCCCGGACGGATTGTTGCTGGACATCAGCGGCTGCCCTCATCTCTGGGGCGGAGAAAAGATCTATCTCCATCAAATTGTCCATACACTGAGAAAGAAAGGCTACGATGTACGAGGCGCTATCGCGGATACGGTTGGTGCGGCCTGGGCGATAGCACGATATGGACGTGTGTCACCCATCATCCAGCCGGGGGAACATGTGAATGCATTACTTGGTCTGCCACCGGCAGCCCTTCGGATAGATCCATCGATCGCAGGCAGGTTGCAAAAGCTGGGGCTGGACAGGATACACCGCATGGCAGGAATGGCACGGCAGTCATTACGTACACGGTTTGGCAATGAATTGTTGTTACGCCTGGATCAGGCTTTTGGCCGTGCGGATGAGATCATCGAGTCTGTCGTTCCGGTTGAGATCTATATAGAGCGCCTGCCCTGTCTGGAGCCTATCTGTACAGCAGGGGGTATAGAGATAGCACTGACCAGGTTGCTGGAAAATCTCTCCAGCCGGATGCAACAAGAAGGCAAAGGGTTGCGGTCGGCTATTTTCAAAGGCCACCGGGTGGATGGTCAGCTGATCCAGGCTGCCATCGGGACACATCGGGCCACGCATAATATTGCCCATCTTTTTAAGCTGTTTGAAGAAAAGATCCCAACGCTGGAACCCGGGCTGGGGATCGAGGTCTTTACGCTGGAGGCGCCGAAGGTAGAGGATGTCGGACCTTCACAAACCACCATCTGGGAGGGTGCGGGAGGATTGCTCGATAAGGGGCTGCCGGAATTGATCGATCGGGTGAGCAATAAAATGGGAGCGGATAGGGTGCACCGTTACACACCGGCGGAACATTATTGGCCGGAGCGCGCCATAACTGCAACAGGCTCGTTGGACGAAGTGGCGTTGGACCGCTGGTCGGTGACCCGGCCAAGGCCTGTTTATATGCTTGCCCGTCCGGAGCCTATCGAGGTGACTGCGCCAATACCCGACTACCCACCCATGTTGTTCCGGCATCGGAACAGACTGTATAAGATCATCCGGGCGGAAGGACCGGAACGGATCGAGCAGGAATGGTGGATCGCTACCGGACAGCACCGGGACTATTATCTGGTAGAGGATGAGGGTGGGGTCCGGTATTGGATCTTCCGCAGTGGACATTATAAGGGCACGGGGCCACATCAATGGTTCCTTCATGGCTATTTTGCCTAATCTATGAACCACATGCAGTACACAGACCTACAGGTGACGAGTAATTTCAGTTTCTTGCGGGGAGCTTCACACCCTGAGGAGATCGTAGAGCAGGCCGCGGCGCTTGGGCATAAGACCATTGCGATCACGGACCGGAATACCCTGGCGGGTATCGTGCGGGCGCATAGCCGTGCTAAAAAATTGGATAGTATTCGTCTTCTCCCCGGAGCGCGGCTGGATCTGCTGGATGGTCCAAGCCTGCTGGCGCTGCCGACGGACAAGGATGCATATGGTAGATTGTCGGCGCTGCTGACGCTGGGCAACCGGCGGGCGGAAAAGGGAGAATGCCATCTGTACAGGACTGACGTGTACGCTCATGCGAAGGGGATACAATTTATCGTGATACCCCCGGATACCTTGAATGATCTTTTCGATTTTGAACCTTCTTTTCATAGCGCTGTCCGGGAATATCGGGATGCCCTTGGCAACGGCTGTTATCTGGCCGGCTGCCGCTATTACCGGGGGGACGATGCAAAACAGTTGTTCCGGTTGCATGAGCTTTCCAAAAATCTGCAGATACCACTCGTGGCGACCAACGATGTGCATTACCATCACCCCATGCGGCGACAGCTGCAGGATGTATTGACCTGTATCCGGGAAAAATGTACTATTTACGATGCGGGCTTCCGGCTGCATCCGAATGCGGAACGGTATATGAAGCCGGCAGCGGAGATGCAACGGCTGTTCCGGCAATATCCGGGAGCGATCCGGCGGACACAGGAGATCGCGGAGGCCTGTCAGTTCTTGCTGGACAGTCTGCAATATGTCTATCCGGAAGAGATCACACGGGAGGGGCGTACGCCGATGGAAGAGCTGACCTTTCTCGCACGGGAAGGAGCGCGGCAAATGTTCGGAGATACTATCCCGGAAAAGATCCAGGCAAATATCCGGTATGAGCTGGACTTTATCGAACGAATGAACTATCCGGCCTATTTTCTTACGGTGTACGATGTGGTACGGTATGCGCG
>Ga0068855_100003184_pt1 | contig 20097 bp, 13 predicted proteins | sample KBSCornC52_FD_66592 | JGI IMG/M metagenome (GOLD analysis project Ga0068855, IMG submission 66592) | Corn rhizosphere microbial communities from Kellogg Biological Station, Michigan, USA - KBS Corn C5-2 | ecosystem: Host-associated > Plants > Roots > Rhizosphere > Soil ...
GGACGCCGAAATTTCAGCGTGTCCGGTACCAGGGCTCTCTCCTTGTTAACATCCTGGCCACCAAACAAACCCAATGAGTTACTCGACCGACAAAACAAAGCCAATTACCGGCTCGACTCTCATACGCCACTGGCCGGCAGCCTTCTTCGCACGCTTGCGTGGTGCCGCCAAACGAATCCAACGCCCTTGCCCGAATTCGACAGAACAAACCCAATTCCACAAACGAACGATCGCGCCACCACCGGACCGAACGAACCCAACCGGCCTCGATACGCGCTCCCGCAAAAAACCCGACCGCAAGGGCACTGCGTCGCTTCCTCGACTTCCCCGCCACATTTACAAAACAAACCCAATTCGCACCTAAACCCCATGAATTCAGGATTTTCCCACTCCAGGCAGCCCCGCGCCCTCCCGCTCCAGCCGCTCGCCGGCCATGGCCATCGCCTGCTCTTTCGTCGAAATCCGCCCTTCGAGCTGCGCGTCTTCCACCTCATTCAACACGATCCCGAACATCGGACCCGGCCTGTATCCCGCCGCAATCAGATCCCGCCCGGTAATCAGCGGCGCCGGTTTCAGCATCTCCGGCGGGACCTCCTGCTGCTTTTCCCGCACGAAATCGTAGCTCGCGAGACTCCCATGGCTCGCCAGACAATCCAGGCGATGCAGTTCCATGTGCTCCTCGAATTCGGGCAGCCGCATGAATCGCTTCAGCGTACTCTCGCGCATTTTCGGCACGTCCTTGAATCGCATGTGGTTCGCGATCAGTTCCTCCACCTGGCCGCAAACGTCATTGGAAAATCGCAGCCGGTTCATAATCCGCCGCGCAATCTCTACCCCCAGTTCCACGTGGCCGTCGAAGCGGATCCGCTCAGCCACCCGGAACGTCCCCGGCTTGCCCACGTCATGCAGCAGCGTCCCCAGCGCCAGGGCCAGAGACGGTTGCCGCAACCCGTCCAGCATCATCAGGGTGTGTACCCACACGTCGCCCTCGGGATGAAACTCGGGCGGTTGCTCCACTCCCTTCATCGACTCCACCTCCGGCAGGATTTCGTGCAAAAGTCCAGTGGCATCCAGCAGTTCGAGGCCGCGCCGCGGAGCGCCTTCCGTCAGAATTCGCGAAATTTCGTCACGCACCCGCTCGGCCGAAATATCGCGAATCATCGGCGCGCCCTGCCGGATTGCCTCAAAAGTCGCGGATTCGATCTCGAACGCGAGGCGCGCGGCGAATCGCACCGCCCGCAGCAGCCGCAGGTGGTCTTCACGGAAGCGGGTCGGCGGATGGCCAATCGCGCGAATCAGCCGGGCATCCAGGTCGCGGCGCCCGCCCACAAAATCCAGCACTTCGCCCGATACCGGATCGAGCAGCAGAGCGTTGATCGTGAAATCGCGGCGACGCGCATCTTCGCCTGGGTCGTTTTCGAAATGGACGCCCACTGGCCGCCGCCCATCCAGATATTCCATGTCGCTGCGGAAGGTGGCGACTTCCACCTGCTCCCTGCCCTCGCGAACCAGCACCACGCCGAAATGCGCCCCCACCCGATCGGCCCGTGGAAACAACCGGAGCAGATCGTCCGGACGCGCCGAAGTCGCCACGTCGTAGTCTTTCGGCTCGCATCCCAGCAGCAGATCGCGCACGCAACCGCCCACCAGATACGCGGAATATCCGGCCCGGCGCAGGTTTTCTATTATCCTGCGCGCAAGCTCTGAAGCCGCGGGCGCCCCGTTGTTTTCCACGCTTTCATGCTAATCTTGTGTTGCCGAATTCTTCGTGACGCTCTTCACGAACGGGACGTGAAGCGCCCAACAACTCTGGCGAAGAAGCGGGGGACCCATTTTCGGGGGCGCAGTCCGAATCAGGGACAGGGTACTTTCAAGCCCGAGCCCGTCAGCTAACCTCGCAGGCGAATTTGAAAGCCCGTCATTATTTATGGTGCAACCGGAGTTATTCCTTGACCGAATCTCAGGATATTGATCCTTCAAGTATGCAGGCGGCGGTCGTTCCCGCCGCGAAATTGCCGTCGCTGGCCTGTTATGCCGCTGGGTGCTCCGGGCCGAAAGATGCGAATTTCCTAACCAGGCCGGCGGTTAAAATACGGACGTCGGCATGACTTCAGAAACGGCCGGGCGGCCTGGCGCAAGGGTAGTAGTCGCCACCACGGTCGCCCTTGCTTTCATCTCTTTCTGGCGAGCCGCATCCATCGTCCTCAGCGATCTCGCCTCTTCCGCCTTTTACGCCGGCGGCATCGCTGAACAGGCCGTCGGACGCAGCGCCGCATGGTTCGTTCTCGGCGTCATGCTATTCAGCTTCGCGGTCCGTTCGGTGTATCTGGAAGGATCGTCCATGTTCGTGCGCGGCGGCGTTTACGTCGTTGCGCGCGAGTCCATGGGCCAGTTCGTCGCTCGGGTCTCCGTCTCCTCGCTGCTGTTTGACTACATCCTCACTGGCCCGATCAGCGTTGTCAGCGCCGGTCAGTATCTTGCGGGTCTGACTAACGAGATCAGCGGGCTGCTGCATGTCAAGCTTCAGGTCGCTCCGGACTGGTTTTCCGCCGGCTTCGCCATTCTCGTCACCTTTTATTTCTGGTGGCTTAATGTCAAGGGCATGCATGAATCGAGCGGCAAGGCGCTGCGGATCATGCAGATCACCACGGTGATGGTCGTCATCTTCCTCATCTGGTGCCCCCTTACGCTGCTGCTCCGGGGCGCGGCCCAGTTCCCCCCGGCTCCCGTCCCCCACAACCTGCATTTCAGCAAGGATGCGCTCGGCTGGTTGGAGGGAACCAGCTGGCCGTCTATACCTGCGCTCGCGGTCATGATCGCCTTCGGCCATTCGTTGCTCTCAATGAGCGGCTTTGAAACGCTGGCTCAGGTTTATCGCGAAATCGCCTACCCCAAGCTGCGGAACCTGAAGATCACGGCCAACATCGTATGCGTCTATGCCATTGTCAGCACCGGCGCGATCACCTTGTTCGCCGCCATGATCATCCCGGACACGGTACGCGGCAACTACGTCAACAATCTGCTCGGCGGCCTCGCAACGCATCTCGCCGGGCCGGAGATGCTGCGCCTCGGCTTCCACATCTTCGTGGTCATCGTCGGCATTCTGATTTTGGCGGGCGCGGTGAACACGTCCATCATCGGCGCCAATGGCGTCATGAATCGCGTCGCCGAGGACGGAGTTCTGGTCGACTGGTTCCGCAAGCCGCACCGCCGCTTCGGCACCACTTACCGCATCATCAACATCATCGCCATCCTCCAGATCATCACCATCGCTCTCAGCCGCGGCAATGTCTATCTGCTCGGCGAAGCTTATGCCTTCGGCGTGGTGTGGAGTTTCTTCTTCAAAGCTCTCGGCGTGCTGGTGTTGCGTTACAAGCGCCACGATCAGGAATACAAATTCCCCCTCAACGTCCGCATCGGTGGGGTCGAGATTCCGGTGGGCCTTGCCATCACCACCGTGATTCTCGGTTCTGTCGCCATCGTGAACCTGTTTTCGAAACAGTACGCCACCATCTACGGCGTTCTCTTTACGGCCGTACTTTTCGTCGTTTTCACGGTTTCCGAGCACATCAATCACAAAAAGCGGTTGGCTCGGGGTCACGCGCTCGAAGAGTTCAACCTGCAACTGCAGCCGGAGATCGCCCAGACCAGTTTGCGGGCGCGCCCCGGATCCATTCTGGTTGCCGTGCGTGACGTCAACAATCTGACGCATCTCCTTTCGGTTGTCCAGAAGACCAACATGCGGCGACACGACATTGTGGTCATGACGGTCCGCCAGATTTCGACGGGCGCCGGAGAATACCAGCTGGGCGAAAACCAGCTCTTCACCGATTACGAGCGGGAGCTGTTCAGCAAAGTGGTTGAAATGGCGGAGAAGGAGGGTAAGACCGTCGAGCTGCTGGTCGTTCCGAGCAGCGATCCCTTTCAGGCCGTTTTGCAAACAGCGGCGAAGCTCCAGGCGACCCGCGTGGTCACGGGCTCTTCGCTGCGCATGGACACGGCCGAACTGGCGCGGCGCATCGGTCTCGCGTGGGAAAACCTGCCCGAACCGCGCCAGCCGATTTCGCTCGAAATCATTTCTCCCAGCCGCACGTCAACCTTCGTCAACCTCGGGCCGCACCCGCCGCGCCTGTGGCCGGAGGATCTGGACCGGTTGCACCACGTCTGGCTCAATCTGAGTGACAAGGTATTCGGCTCCAGCCTGCACCACCGCGATGTGCTTGGCGTCGCTCTCCGCCGGCTCGAGCGCGATCTCTCCGACGGCGGCCGTCGCGATGAAGCCCTCGAAGACATCCGGCGCGAACTCCGCCACGAATAAGCGCCTCAAGACGACGCAAGCGGCCGCGCCAGAATTTCGTGGACCTTCTCGGCGAGCGTCGCCGCTTTGTACGGCTTCTGGATAAAGCCGTCAATCTGCTCGCCGAAGCGGCTGAACGCTTCCATTTCGCTGTAGCCGCTCATCGCGAGCACCCGCACGTCGGGCCGGATGGCGCGAAGCTCCTGAAAAGCGGCATCGCCCGACATGACGGGCAGCGTCATATCCAGCAGCACCAGATCGATTTCCGAGGAGACGGCGCGGAAGAGATCGACGGCTTCTTTTCCGTTCTGCGCTGTGAGCACCGTATAGCCGTAGCGCTGCAAAGCGAGCCGGACGGTGCGGGACACGAGCGGCTCATCGTCCACCACGAGAATCGTCCCGGTACCCGGTTGCGCAAAGGCGGGCAACTCGTCGCGCTCACCCTCGGCATCTCCAACCGCGATCGGGAAATGAATCACGAATTCGGTCCCGCAGCCCGGCTCCGAATTGAGCGAGAGGCCGGCCCTGTGGCCGCGCACGATGCCGGAAACGGCGGCAAGCCCAAGCCCTCGTCCGGTGAACTTGGTCGTGAAGAACGGGTCGAAGATGCGCGACCGGGTCTGGGCATCCATCCCGCAACCGGTATCGAGCACGCGCAGAGTCACACACCGGCCTTCCGGAACCGGAAAGCCGGACACTATCGGCAGATTGCTATCGAGATGGCTGACTTCAGTCGCGACGGTCACGGTGCCGGCCGAGTTGCCGATCGCCTCCGCTCCGTTGATCACGAGATTCATGACGAGTTGCTGGATCTGCCCGGGATCGGCTTCAACCAGCGGCAGCGCCCGGGCAAGCTGCATCTTGAGAGCGACCATGCGCGGAATGGAGGCCTCGAGCAGCGGCGTAATCTCGCGCACTTCTCTCGAAAGATCGACGCGCTCGAGGACGAAGCGCCCCTTGCCCGAATAAGCCAGCATCTGGCGCGTGAGCTGCGCCGCGGTCTCGCTCGCCTGCACGATATTTTCGGCGAAAGGAATGCTGCGCGATTCTGGCGGCAGATCTTCCAGGATCAGGCTGGCATTACCCATGATGCCTGTGAGCAGGTTATTGAAATCGTGAGCGATGCCACCGGCGAGAATACCCAGACTTTCGAGCTTGGCGGCGTGGCGCAACCGCTCTTCGGCCTGCCTGGATTCCGTGATGTCGATGCAGGAGCCGATGAGACCGGCAAACCGGCCACCCGCATCGAAACGAGGCGCCGCCCGGGAGGCGAGCCAGCGATATTCGCCGTCGCTGCGAAGCAGACGGAAATCAGAAGAGAATCCCTCGGCTTTCTCGAAGGCCTGTATCCAGGTTTCGAGCACCCGCGAGCGATCGTCAGGGTGGACCAGCGAAGCCCATCCCGCGCCAGAACTCGCTTCCAGCGAGAGTCCGGTGAATTCGAGCCAGAGGCCGTTACAGTAACACCAGCTCTTGTCTGCGTCCGCCGTCCAGATCATCACCGGGGCGGATTCGGCCATGTTGCGGAAGCGGTCCTCGGTCTCCTGCAGGGCGGATTCGGCGCGGCGGCGCTCGCGCCGTTCCTTCATCTCCGCGAGCGCGCGGGTGATGGCGGGCACGAGCCTGTCCATGCGCATCTTGAGGACATAGTCGGTAGCGCCGTTTTTGAGCGAATCGATCGCGATCTCTTCTCCGAGCATGCCCGAAACGAAGATGAAGGGCGTCTCGGGAGCTTTCACGCGCGCGATCGCGAGAGCGTCGAGCCCGTTGAAATTCGGCAGATGGAAATCCGCGAGGATCACGTCGAAGCCGCTGCGGTCGAGCGCGAGCGCGAAGTCTTCGCGGGTTTCGACGCGGTGCGCTTCAAACTCGAGGCCGGCGCGTGTCAGCTGGGCGAGTTCGAGGTCCGCATCAAGGACACTGTCCTCCAGCTGAAGGATGGAGATTCGCGGCAAATGATTTCCTTTGACCTATCTGCGGGGCCGCATGCTTCCCGGGGGCGGCTCGTTCAATACTGCCCAGAAGATTCCCAGATCGCTTATGGCCTCGATGAATTCGCCGAACCCGACCGGCTTGACCACGTAAGCGTTCACCCCGAGATTGTAGCTCCGGATGAGATCTTTTTCCTCGCGCGATGAGGTGAGCATCACAACAGGCGTGCTGCGCAGCGCCGCGTCCTCCTTTATTCTCTCAAGCACCTGGAGGCCATCGACCTTGGGCAGCTTGAGATCAAGCAGGATCACAGCGGGATTTCCTTCGGCACGCGTCGCGTACTGACCGCGGCGGAACAGATAATCGAGCGCTTCGGCCCCATCCCGCAGCGTGATGACTTGATTTGCGAGCTGCGTTTTCTCGAGAGCGACGAGCGTCAGCTCCAGATCCTTGGGGTTGTCCTCGACCAGCAGAATCGGCTTGAGCAGGTCACTCATGGAATTTGCTCCACCGGGCCCTTTTCGCGCGCTCTGCTCTCCCGCGCAGCGGCTTCCGGAGAATCGGGCAGCGTGAAATAGAATGCCGCGCCACGATTCACTTCGCCCTCGGCCCACGTGCGGCCGCCGTGACGGGTAACGATACGCCGCACGTTAGCCAGACCGATCCCGGTTCCCTCGAAATCCTCCATCCTGTGAAGGCGTTGGAAAATGCCGAAAAGTTTCGATGCGTACTGGATATCGAACCCCACACCGTTATCGCGGACGTGGAATATGGTTTCGCGGTCGCCACGCTCGGAGCCGATTTCAATGACGGCTTTTTCACGCGGGCGAGTGTATTTGATCGCATTCGAAAGCAGATTCTGAAACACGAGCCGCAGCATAAAGAGGTCGGCGCGAACCGACGGAAGATCCCCGATGCGCCATTCGATGTCGCGGTCGGCCGAGTCGAGCGCAAGCTGGCTGCGAATCTCGGCGACGAGCGTGGCGGTGTTCACCGGGGAAAACTGCAGGGAGGCGCGGCCGATTTGCGAAAAGCTCAGGAGATTGTCCACCAGCCTGCCGGCGAACTGAGCCGATTCGATGATAGTTCCGAGATACCGTTTTCCGGTCTCGGACAGTCGATCGGATTCGCGTTCCCGGAGCAGTTCAGCGAACCCGGCGATATGACGGAACGGCGCCCGGAGGTCGTGAGAAACGGAGTAGGAGAAGGCTTCCAACTCCTGGTTGCTACGCGCCAGTTCCCCGCTGAGCTGCGCCGTTTCCTCCGCGGTTCGAAGGACGATGCGCACGATGGCCTCCCGCAAATCGCGCGCGGAATCGATTTCAGCCGCCGACCACGGCCGGGAATGCAGCCGGACCGTTTGCTTCCAGATCTCGAAGGAATTGCGGGGGTTCAGCACCTGGCCATCGGGTTCGGTGGGCTTGCGGGGATCGCCGCCCCATTTAACCGTCATCAGGACTTCCGGCCGGAACCACATGATGTAGCTGTCATGCAGGGACGAAATCGACGCGGCGATCACGCCGCTGCCGCTGGCCGCAAATTCAAGCGCGGCGGGATAGATCTCAGACAGGCATTCCGACTGGAAGACGCCAGCGTCCGCGTGTTCGCGGTCCAGCCACGCCGCAAGTTCCCGCACCTGCGGTTCGGACGGCGTCATGCCAACCAGACGGCATTCGCTCTCGAACAGGATTGCGGCGCCATCGGCGCCCGTGCAGGCCAGCAGGTCCTCCTGATTTTTCGTGAGGCCGTCAAGGAATGTATCCTGCTCCGCCATATGCCTCAGCAGCCGCGACTCAGTGGATTTGAGGCGAATCCTGGTTTCCGCATCGGCGCGGTGCTCGCCCGCGGCGATCTGGGCGGAAAAGGCTTGGGCAATGATGTCGCAGGCATTGCGGACCTCAAACGAAACGCGGCGCGGCGTTTTGTTGTGGCAGGAAACCAGACCCCAGAGCTGGCCATCTCGCAGGATGGAGATCGACATCGAGGCGCCCGTGCCCATGTTCTTCATATAGCGAACGTGCACGGGAGAGACACTACGCAGAACGGAGTAAGTCAGGTCAAGTGGCTGCCCGGTGCGCGGATTCAGCTCAGGCGTGATGGGTACCGGGGAGTACGCGGCATCCGGGATGAGGCGCAGCCGGTTGCGGCGGTACATTTCGCGCGCCTGCGCGGGTATATCGGACGCGGGGAACCGGAGATCAAGGTAAGAGGGCAATTCCTCATTGCGGTCTTCGGCGACAACGCTTCCATGCCAGTCGGAATCGAAGCGATAAATAAGGACGCGATCGAATCCGGTGATCTGTCGGATCTCGCGCGCCGCGATGGAGTTCAGCTCATCAATGGACCGGGCGGGCGCGAGATCGCTCATGAATCGCGTGACGAGGGGATAGACGCTCGAGAACCCGACATTGGCTGCGTCGACGGCCTGTTCGAGCTCGATAATGGCCAGGTCCTCGCGACGGTGCGCGATCATCTGCCATGCGGGGCTGCTCGAGCCGGGCAGCGCGATTGACATCAGCCAGGCCGGCTTCGCATCGAGTTGCTCGTTATTGAGCGCGAGCCGGATATGGCCAGCATCGGATCTGAAAAGATCTTCCAAACGCGCGCCCAGAATGCGATTGAGCGGCATCATGAAATAATCGGCAGCGTTGACGCTCGCATGCTCAATGATCAGATCCGGATGGCGGCAGGCGAGAAGCGCCCCGTGAGGCTGGATGCTGCCTGGAATGTGGATCGGCTCGCGCTCACACTGGTTCAGCGCAGCCGCAATTGCGTCGCGAACAGGCGTCACACCTGGGGGACTCCCAACCAGCGGCCGAGGGTCTCGAAAGTCGCTACGGCCGTTGAAACAATCTCAGGGCGCCAGTGCGGAGGAGAACTCTCCACGATTCCGCCGAACTGCTTCCACATGGCGCCGGTCCGCTCGCCATAACCGGAGAAGAAAGCACAGCCCGCTTCGTTCAGACCGAAGCGCGAGCGCATCTGCCGCAGAAGAATCCGGCCGCCCAAAGTGGCCCCTTCGAGTACGTACATGGAGCCGAGGACGCGCGCCGCGGTATCGAGCGGAGGCAGATAATCGCAGGGCTCGATGCTCAAAATCTGTTTGCGGGGCATTCCGAGGAATTCGAGGTCGCGCGCCAGATTGCCGCATTTGATGCGCGGCGCGACGACGCGGGGCGCGGTAGCGACGGCGCGCTGCTCCCAGGGCGAGTAGTACCCGTAGAACCGAACCAGAAGGGATCGGTAGTCTTCGAGAGTGAAATCGTTCCGGAAGAGATCAAGACCGTTTTCAATTCGCTGATGGAGCTGAGTAGTCTCCTCTTTCAGACTCGCGAGCAGCATCTGCTGAGATGGTCAGACGATTCGATGGTAGCGGATTCCGGTTAACCGATCGAGCGAAGTGGCGCGACGGCGGTGAAGTTACTAACGGAAGGTTTATGAAGCGGGTATCCCTATTTCTTATGAGGTCGGCGCCCAGTGCTTATGAGGTCGGTACCCAGGAACGCCCAAGTGTCGCGAAAAAGAACACGATCAGTCCAACGAGGGCAGCGAGGATGATCGAGTGGGGGAGAACCTTGCGGATGAGATCCCCTTCGCGGCCCTCCTGGCCAACCGCGGCTGCGGCGACAACGACCGACTGAGCCGCAATCATCTTTCCCATGACGCCGCCGGCCGAGTTCGCCGCGGCCATGAGGACCGGCGGCAAGCCAAGCCGCGATGCGGAGATCACCTGCAGGCTGCCGAAGAGAGCGTTCGAACCTGCGTCCGTACCGGTGAGAGAGACGCCGATCCAGCCGATGAAGGTTCCGAAGAACGGGAAGAGACTGCCGGTGTGGGTCATGGCAAGGCCCATGACGGCGTCCATGCCGCTATAGCGCGTGACGAACCCGAGCACCAGCATGGCCATAATGGCCAGCAGGCTGTATCGCATGCGATAGCAGGTGCGGAAAAAGATGCTGATGGTCTGCGCCATACTGAGCCCGAGAATGGGCCCCGCGATGAGGCCGGCGATGAAGGTGGCGGTGCCGGCTCCTGAGAGCCATGCTCCATCGAAGATGGCCGGCTCGGGATGAGGCGTTGGGAAGAGAGGCGGCATGCGGAAGACCAGCTTGTCGAGACCGGGAACGGGCCATGCGCCATTGGTCCGGTTCAGAATGCCGGCGATTGATGGCACGCCCCACACGATGACGAGAACGGCGAGGAGGAGGAAGCCCGTCCAGGCGTGAATGATGCGGCCGAGAGAAAACTGGCGCGGCTTCAGAGTGGGCGGCGGCTCTTCGGGGAAATGCCAGTTTTCGGCGGGCTTCCAGACTTTGAGAAACAGCGTGAGCAGGACAAGGGTGGCGAGGCCGCCGACAATATCGACCAGACCGTAATCCCGAAAGTTGGACCAGTAAAACTGAAAGCCGGCGAAGACGGCTCCGGCAAGCAGAAGCCCCGGCCAGATTGCGATCACGTGCTTCCATCCGGTGACAAGGCGGCTCAGCCAGAACGGAAGAATCAAGGCGGTGAACGGGAGGATGCGGCCCATCATGCGGCTGATGTGCATGGCCTCGAGGCCGGTGACCGCAACCAGAGCGCGCACGGGATTGCCGACTCCGCCGAACGCGACTGGCGAGGTGTTCGCGATGAGGCACAAGACGGCCGCGGAGAAAGGCTGGAAGCCGAGCCCGACCATCATGGCGCCGCAGATGGCGACGGGCGCGCCACCGCCGCCCGACCCTTCGAGAACCGCTCCGAAAGCGAAGGCGATGAGAAGAGTTTGCAGACGCCGATCCTGAGTGACGCCGCCGATGGATTCCTTGATGACTTCGAACTGGCCGGATTCGCAGGTCAGCTCATACACGAAAACGGCGGCGATGAGAACCCACGCGATTCGCACAGCTCCGAACACAACGCCGGCCGCGATGGCCCCGCCGATCTTCGGCCACGGCATACCGAACTCAAAAGCCGCGAGCGCAACGCAGAGGAGGGATGCCCAAATGGCGGCCCAATGGGCTTTCGTGCGGCGAACGGCAAGCAGATAGAAGAGCAGGCATACGGGTAGAGCGGCGCTGAGGGTGGACAGCCACACGTTGCCCAACGGGTCGTAGATTTGTTGCCATCGTCCCATGAAATCGGCGGGCGAGACTGGAAAGGGTAGGATGTTATCACAGCCGATGGATCGGGCCCTGTTTTGTATGCTGGCTGCTGCCGCGCTGGTGTTTACCGGATGCGGAAAGAAAAAAGTGCGCGTGACCCCTGTGGCATCGGCTCCTTCAAGGTCCGTCAGGCGATATTCACCCCCGCAGCAGACAATAATCCCAGGCACAAGGGAACGCGGCATCGCGAGCTGGTACGGGCATCCATATCACGGCCGCCGGGCAGCTGACGGCGAGATCTACGACATGGAGACGCTGGTAGCGGCGCATCGCACCCTGCCGTTTCAAACCATGGTGCGGGTGCGCAACCTGACGAATAACAAAACGGTGGACGTGCGGATTATCGATCGCGGTCCGTTCGTCGACGGCCGGATTATTGATCTTTCGCATGAGGCGGCGAAGGAGATCGGCTTGATCGGCCCGGGAATCGGGCAGGTGGAGTTGACTGTGCTCGCGCCGCCGTTGATTCCGGAACCGGGATTGTTTGCGGTGCAGGTGGGGGTGTTTCGGGAAAAGGTGAACGCGGACCGCGAGACGCAGGCGATGAATGTCTATGGCGGCGCGGTATCGGTGATGCGGCCGGGAATTCCGCCGGTATGGCGCGTACTCGCGGGGCGGGAGAATTCACAGGAAGCGGCGGAAAATCTGGCGGCGAGGATACGAAGCGAGCAGAACGTGCCGGAAGCGTTTGTGGTGAGACTGGATCCGCAGGATGTGGGAAAGTGATTGGCGAAGCGGGATTCAGTTTTTTCCAAGCTGAATATAAGAGATGAACCTGGCCTGAAGAGTATCCGACCGAAGCTTCGACTGACTGAACATATCAGCCTTCTGAATTGCCGCTTGAAAGGGCCAGCCACCGAGTTGCCGAACAGCCGCCGTTTAGTTAGCCGGAGCGAGGGCGTATAGCGGGACGCATCGGCTCACTTTCCGGATTTCGCGTGGCTCGGGAGCAATCGGGAACAGGCGCCTTTATTGTGCTGAAGGACGACAACTGTCCAGGGCCGACGTAAGGTGGCGTTTCAGGTTTTTCGTGCGTGGCCAGTTACACGGGGTGGCTCCGCGAATGTGGCCGGCGATCGGGAATTGAGCGGTATTCCGGCCCGCCGGCCCAACAGGCTAATTGGGCCTATATACCTTCAGTCATAATCGGACGGTGTAAGATTCGCCTGGACCGCATCCATCGTCTGCTGGAGTTGCAGACGTGCTCCCTCTACGTATACCTCTTCTCTCCGCCGAACTGCGAATCCCAATAGGTCGTAGGATCGGTGAAGAACTCACCCTGCCTGCAAAGGGGGCGCATAGCTTCTTCATTGACTTTGATGCCGAGGCCTGGCCCCGTCGGAACGGGGATGTAACCCTTAACCACGAGGTCCCCTTTGTCGGTTAAGTCTTTGTGCCAGGCTGGCTGCGGCTGGTGCCATTCCATAGCGAGGAAGTTTTGGCAGGCGGCTATCGCGTGCGCGCCGGCTGCGTAGCCGATCGGGGTAGCGTTGCTGTGGACCATCATGCCCACCGAGTATTTGGCCGCCATATCGGCGGTCTTCTTCAATTCGAGACAGCCGCCGATCACAAGGTGATCCGGGTGGATGTAATCGACTCCACGCGCCTGGCAAAGCGGCTCGAGCGATTCCACCAGGTAGGCGTCTTCGCCGGTCAAGGTGGGCACCCTGATCGAATCGGTGATGAGCTTCCACTCCTCTACCCGGAACCACGGGACCATGTCTTCCAAAGTCGAGGGAGTCACCCTCTCCAGCGCGTTAGCCAGCTTGATGCAACTTTTCGCGGTGAGATGCCCGAAATGGTCGTGACCCATGGGAACGTCTGCGGCGTCGCCCATGGCCTCCTTGATCGAAGCGACGTGGTCGGCTACGAGTTCACATCCCTTGTCGCTGAGTTCCAATCCCTGATAGTAGTTCTCGGGGTCTTCCCCCGGTTCCCCGTTGTAGCCTGCCGGAGCAAACATCGTGCCCCGCTTGCCTCGGAGGATCGGAGCTACGGGCAGGTCCATTTTGAGCATCGTAAAGCCCGCGGCGACTCTCTCCTTGTAATCGGCGGCGATGTCCTGGATGCTGTTCGAACGCGGGTCACCCTCGCTGTACATGCGCACCTTGTCGCGAAATTTCCCGCCAAGCATTTGATAGATCGGCACGCCATACGCTTTGCCGGCCAGATCCCACAGCGCGTTCTCAATCGCGTTGACGCCGCTCCCCTGGCGGTTATACGCGCCATGGAACTTGATCTTGCGGAAGATCTTGTCAACGTTGCAGGGATTCTCGCCGAGCAATCGGGTCTTATGCATCAGCACGTAGTTCGGCTGGGGGCCGTCCCCAATTGTCTGGCCGTAACCCGAAATTCCCTGGTTGGTATCGATTCGGACGATGATCGTGCCGCCCGATGCCGCTCCCGCGCCGGGAGTCGCAGGAGGCACCGGTGGCCTGCCGCCGCCGCGTCCGCCCATCCGACCCTCGCCGCCCTTGCCTCCCGGCCCTCTCAGAACGGCGATGCGCATGTCGGTGATTTTCAAGTCCGACGGACTTGAATTCCGGTTGACATTCTGGGGATACGCTTCGAGGTCAGCCAAGAGGCCAAGCCCTGCGGCTGCCGCGCCCGTGCGTAGAAACGAACGCCGCCCAATTGCGTTTTTATTTGCAGACATTTACTCTCCTTTTGGCCACCAGGACCTACTCGCGTCTGGAACCCGTCCAGCGTCTCATCAATAAGATATCCAACATTCAATCTCGAAGCAGATGCCCGCTCGCCGCGACGTTCATCCTAACAGGACAGCTTCGCCGGCCCGATTACGCTGGTGTTCGGAACTGGCGTCAATTGCGCATTGAGCGGCCGCTGGCGCGGGCGGAAGATCAAGGCCGCGCTGCTCGCGCGAGAAACGGTGGACCGGTAAACGACTTCGCCGGACCGGGTAAGGCGAAAGGCGTGGAGATCGCGTCCGCACACCACGTTGTCCTCTTTCGCGGCAGGCTGAACCATGGCCGGCTGCCGGATGGTAGCGCTTCTGCCGATACAGATTCCTGCGTCGCGGGAACCCGGCCTGGGTCTCAATCCGCAACTGCGCGGGGATTCCGGCCGAAGTGCGGGCGGAGCTGACGAGCGCCGAAGTTGCGATGAGCGGATGGTATTTCGATGACGTGCTGCGTATCGGAGGCCCTATCGCAATGAGGACACCATCGACAAAAAACGCCTGACGAGCGCTGTTCGACATGATGCGATGTCGATTACTCCCACAAATCCGTCAGCGAGAGGCCACACGCTCTGTCGCGAACAATAGCCAAATCGGGCGATCGTTACTTCCGAGCGTAGCTGACGCGCCAGATGGAGTTCGATCCGTCATCGGAGACCAGCAGCGATCCATCCGCAGCCGTAGCTACACCGACGGGCCGCCCCCAGACGTCACCATTCGGCGTGAGAAACCCGGTCAGGAAGTCCTCATACGCGCCATCCGATTTCCCGTTCTTAAGCGGAACCCGCACCACCTCATATCCGGATCGCACCAGCCGATTCCACGAACCGTGCTGACTGGCAAAGATGTCGCCCCGGTACTCGGCGGGAAACTGCCTTCCGTCATAAAACGTGAGCTGCAGCGAAGCCGAGTGCGGCTGCAGAAGCACGTCGGGCGCGATCGTTTTGTTTTTCAGTTCCGGATGCTTTCCGTGCAGCCGCGCATCCGGATGGCCTCCGAGGTAAAACCACGGCCAGCCATAAAATCCGCCCTCTTCCACATGGGTAATGTAGTCTGGCGGCAGATCGTCGCCCATGCCGTCGCGCTCATTTACCGAGCACCACAATTCCCCGGTGAAAGGATCTACGGCAATGCCTGACGGATTACGAGTCCCGGAGGCATAAACCTTCACGAATTTACCCTCCGGCGTGTACTCCAGAATGTCGGCGCGATGTGTTTCGCGCGGGTGGGTATCCGGATCGTCCAGATTCGATGCTGAGCCGACGCCGACGAACAGACGTTTACCGTCGAGCGAAAGCGCAAGGTCCCGCGTCCAGTGCCCGTGGTCGGGGACCGGCTTGCCTGCGGCAACAGCAGCGTCGTAGGCCTGCCACGCTACTTCGTCGCGCGGACGGCTGGAAGGCAGAGACGCAATCACGGTCTCGGGCTTGCCCCTGGCCTTCAGTTCTCCGGACTGGTATGCATAGCGGACAACCGAATCGGTGTTCGCCACGTAGATCCATTTCGGATTCTTCCCCGGCGGGTAGAAAACGATTCCGTATGGCTCATGAAAACCACTGGCGAAGACCGCGCTTTCACGCGCCCTGCCGTCCGCCGATACACCTCGAAAGACGCGCACCTGGCCGGCCTGTGTTTCGGCCACGAAGACGTCGCCATTCGGGGCTACGCGAATCACGCGCGGCATCCGGAGATTGTCCGCAAAGAGCGCCACGTGGAAGCCGGCCGGCGCATGCGGCAGCACTCCGGCCGGACGGGGCACAATCTGTGAACGAAGCGTGCTGGATTTGGTCAGGAACGGCTTCGGGAGGTCCGCAAACGTGATCCTGCGGAAAGTGCCGGGATTGACGCCGCTGGATGTGACGATAGCCGATCGTCCCGTCAGCAATTTCGCGTTATCGACCTCGCCAGGTACCAGTCTTGTTACACCCGCGGATAGAAATAAAACAAAGGAAGCGGCCAGCGGCCGGCATATCGTCTTCATGATCAGCCTGAGCACCCGTCTTGAATCCTGTATCCAGGATGATGGATTCCGCCTGCCAGTCTATCGAGATGGAATTCGCATTCGGCCGGAGCCGGCATCGGCGAGCCGAAACGGGCGAACACGAGGCGAAAGATGGCCACCTGATTGCACTGCATTCAGCGTATGCCGGTAGCAGAACTGAAGCAGGAACCCATGATGGAGCATCTGATCGCCACGCTGCAGTCGAAGCACAGCATCGGTCACTATGGCCGGCTCGTTTTCGTGATGGTGGCGCGACATTTCCTGGAGCCTGACGAACTGGTCTCCTGGTTAAAGAAGGATCCTGAGTGCGACGAGGAACAGGCGCTCGCGCTGATTTCTCAGGTAGAAGCGCGCAATTATAATCCGCCGAAACGGGAACGCATCCTGGAATGGATGCAGAAGCAGGATTTTCCGGTCTGCCCCGATCCGGAGGATCCTGGCCAGTGCAATGTTTACAAAAACCTGAATTTTCCGCAGGATGTTTACGACCGGATCAACAAATTTTATCTGAGCGGCAGCAGCAGTTAGGGGCGCACATCCGCGCGGCTATCTTGTAGGAGTGAGACCGCCGCCACTTACTCTCGAACAGATTCGGCAACTCGGGCCGCCTTGTTTCGAGACCATAGCTCGTGATGAATGGATCGATCGCAACAAGCATGTGAATATTCGCTACTACATCGCCGTTTTTGACGATGCAGGAGATTCCTTCTACGCGACGGCAGGACTCAGCGACTCCGAACACAGCCAGCGTCAATCGGGCACCATGGATCTGGAGCACCATACACACTTCGTTCGGGAATTGCGTCCGGGCGATCGGATCGCAGTGTATCTGCGGATGGTGGGGGTCAGTGCGAAACGGTTCCACTATCTGATGTTTTTGGTGAATGAATCGAGTGGCGAGCTGGCATCGATTTTCGAATGCGTAAATACGTTCGTCGATTTGAAGCAGCGGAAATCGGCTCCATGGCCCGAGAACGTACGGACGGCGCTGGAATCGGTTTGCGAAAGGCACAGCAGCCTGGAATGGGGCGCTCCGGTTTGCGGGTCGATGAGCGCGTAATGCAGTGCGCCTCAGCTTGTGTGATCCAGGATGATCTTCCAGCCCGCGCGCGTTCGATGGAACAATAACGAAAATACGCCGGAAGCACTTCCGCCCGCCGACGCCAGGCCCGTGAGATGGAATGCGCCAATTACTGAAGCATAGTCGGCGTTCAACATCTTGACACCAAGATCGGAAAACGTCAGCTTCCCCATCTTTTCCGGCGTGGGATAGCGCTCGTGATAGCGACGCAGCACAGCCGCGTATCCCCGCGCGACGCTTTTGCCGATGAAAACGGTGTCAGGCGAATTGTCATAGCCCTGCATGAATTCATCGATGTTGCCCTGATTCCAGCTCCGCACCTGGTCCTTCAGAACGCGGCGGATCGCCTGCTCTGAAGAATCGGCAAAGGCGATCGAGGCCGCGAGAAAAAGAATCAGGATGCGAAACATGAACGTGAGTTTAGCCCGCCGGACCCGGATCTATGCTCCGGTTCCCTTCCCTTCGACCACAGTAACGATACTGTTAAGCCGCGGTGAGCGGATCTCTTCGACAAGACCACCAGGCCAGCGGATTTCCAGCGTGCAATCTTTCGCATCTCCGAGACCGAAGTGCAGGCGCATATCGCTTTGAGAAAGATAGCTGCCGCCGCTGCGCACCTCCTGCATCTGCGTATGCCCAGCCGTCCGGCAACGGACGCGCGCGCCAATGGCGGAGCGATTCGAGCGCACGCCAATGAGTTTTACTTTGATCCAGTTGTTCTTCAGGGTGGAATCGCAGCGCAGTAACTGCGGGACGTCGTTCATGCAATTCACCAGAACGTCGATATCGCCGTCATTATCGAAATCGCCGAACGCGCAGCCGCGTCCCGGCGCGTGATCGGTCACTCCCGGGCCGAGCGATAGCGATACATCTTCAAACCGGCCGTTGCGCAGGTTGCGGTAGACGATTTTCGGCTGGCGATAGCCGGATTGCGTGCCCGATTCGCGCACCTCCGGGTAGACGTGGCCGTTGCAGAGGAAAATATCGGGCCAGCCGTCGTTATCGTAGTCGATGAAACCGGCTCCCCAGCCGAGAAAGCGCGTATTGCGGCCAAGACCGGCCTGGAAGGCCTGATCTTCGAACGTGAGATTACCCTGGTTGCGATAGAGGCTCGTCGTATCGCCGGCGAAATTGGTTTTCACGACGTCGAAGAGGCCGTCGCAATCGTAATCGGCGGCATCCACGCCCATACCCGCCTGGGACTTTCCATCGGCGCTGAACGCAATGCCGGATTCGATGGCGATATCGGTGAATGTGCCGTCGTGGTTATTGCGGTAAAGCGTGGATGAAGTGGAATCGTTGGCGACGTAAATATCCGGCCAGCCATCGTTATCGAAATCACAGACGAGGACGCCGAGGCCATACGTCCCCGGCGTTTTCAGGATGCCGGATTTTGCGGAAACGTCCGTGAACGTCCCGTCGCCATTGTTGCGGAAGAGAATGTTTTTGCCGCCCTGGAGTCCCGGCGGGCCGCAGGCGACCATAATGCCCTGATAAAGGCACGGACCCGATGCGGGCAGAGGGGCCGTCTTCGGGTCGAAGTCGATGTAATTGGCGACGAACAGATCGAGATGGCCATCGCGATCGTAATCGACAAAGGCGCAGCCGGTGTTCCAGCGCTTCAGCTTCGGGGTGCGAGTGGTGACGGCGGCTTTCTGCGCCACGTCCGTGAAAGTACCGTTGCCGTTGTTGTGGTAGAGCGAGCACTCACCCCAGTAGGTGACGAAAAGATCTTCATTGCCATCGTTATCGTAATCACCGGCGCAGACGCCCTGGCCCCAGCCGGTGCGCGCAACACCCGCTTTAAGAGTGATGTCCGTGAAGGTACCGTCGCGGTTGTTTTTGTAAAGCCGGGATACGGGCGCTTCGCCTGGCGCGTCGTTCGCTTCGAAGCGCGTTCCGTTGACGAGGAAAATATCGAGCCAGCCGTCGTTATCGAAATCGATGAACGCGGCGCCGCAGCCCGTGGTTTCGAGCAGGTACTTATTGTGAGCCTCGCCGCCGAAGATGGTTTTGCGATTGAGACCAGCCTCGCGGGCTACATTGACGAATACGACCGGGAGCGGCAGTCCGAAGATCAGATCGTCGAAAGCGAATACGGCCGCGGTTCGGGCGAGAGAGCGGAGAAACGAGCGGCGACTAGCGAAGGCCACGCGCGGGCCCCCGTTGCAGTAGTTCAGCCTGATGTTTTTCCGCCGCCGTTTTAATCGCCGCCGCTTTCGCGAAGGCCTCTTTCGCCGCTTCGTTATCGCCCTGCTGGCGAAGGACGAGGCCCAGCGTGTTGTACGGGCCCGGATCGGTTCCATCGAGATCGATGGCTTTTTTCAAAGACGCGACTGCGCCGCTGAGATCGCGCTGCTGCTTCAGCGCCGCGCCCAGCATGTACCAGGCCTGAGCATAATCGGGGCTCGCGGTGGTGGCGGTCTTCATTTCCGCAACGGTCTGCTCGATATCTCCGTTTTGCCAGGCGATGATTCCCAGAGTGTAATGCGCTTCGACCATCCGCGAGTCGAGCGCGAGAGCGCGATGCAATTCCGAAGCGGCAGAACTGAGATCGTCTTTCTGCTTCAGGGCGAGGCCGAGATCGTAGTGAGCGACGGCGAGATCCGGGTGGACGGCGATAACGGCGCTGAGGTGGCGGATTGCTTTATCGAGTTCGCCTTTCTGGAGATAAGCGAATCCAATGTTGACTTGCGCGGCGGTGTCGTCAGGATTTTTCGAAAGAATACTTTCGAATTGCGCGATGCCCGCGTCGGCCTGACGCGTGTTGACGAGCATGAAGCCATAGCTGTTGCGCAGACCGGCGTTTGCGGGATCGAGATCGAGAGCTTTCTTATAGGCGTCGCGAGCGGCGGCGAAATCCTGGACCTGCTGTTGGGCCATGCCGAGGCTCTGCCAGGCCGGGCCGTTCGCCGGATTCCGCTTCACGGCTTCGGAAAGCTCCGT
>Ga0068855_100003185_pt1 | contig 20094 bp, 9 predicted proteins | sample KBSCornC52_FD_66592 | JGI IMG/M metagenome (GOLD analysis project Ga0068855, IMG submission 66592) | Corn rhizosphere microbial communities from Kellogg Biological Station, Michigan, USA - KBS Corn C5-2 | ecosystem: Host-associated > Plants > Roots > Rhizosphere > Soil ...
CCCTCGCCGGCGGTGACGAAGGCAATCGCTCCGCGATGAGTGACATGCTTTTCGAAGATGGCGGTGGCCGTGCCATTCATGCCGATTACGGCGAGGAGACGCCAGCCATCGACTGTTTCGCCGACGGAGAGGGCGTGGCTGCTCGTCCCAGTCCGCAGATGCACGCCCATCGAGTCAGCTTCTGTAATTGATGGCGCGGTTGCAAGCGCGGCCCGTTCGCCCGGCAGAAATTCGTAATACTCATTGACGATCTTTGCCGGCCCGTAAGCGCCCTTCCGTCCGGATAGATGCGCTGCCTGCGCATGGAGAAGAGCTGGGTCCAGCGTGGACGTGAGGCTTGCGGCCGCCAGCAGCTTCAGGAAGGATCGTCGTTCGATCATGGACATGGTATCTCCAGATATCTTGTAGCGTGTTCGTACGTTGAATCCGTCTCGGGTGCGTGAGCGGAATCCATCAATGACTGATCTCGTCCTGTAATCGATAACGATCGGCGTCCTGCTGCCTTCGCCCATTTTCCTTCCGGATTTCGTTTAGCCTCATGGTCAGAGCTTCGATCCGGGTGGTGTCGCCTGATCGACGCCGCGCCATGATCTCCTGATAGAGCGCAACCTGATCGTTCGGGTCCAGTGCCAGAGCAAGCTCCGCCTGTTGTATCGCCAGCCTGGGTTGCTTTGCCCTGATGTAAAGTACCGCTAGAAGATCGTGAGCGGCCTGGTAATTCGGATCGAGATCGGTTGCCCGCTTTGCCGCAGCGATGGCTGCCGTCAGACTTGAATCGCCGGCATTGCCGATGCTTTGAGACAGTTGTTCTGCCAGGAGATATTGCACCAGCGCGTCGTCGGGATGCAGCTTTGCCTGCGATTCAAACAGGGCAAGCGACTGCGCATTCTGGTGTTGCTGGTTCTGCATAATTCCGATGGCGTCCACGGCAAAGGAGAGCCGGGGATCGAGGCGATGCGCATGATCGAAGTCAGCAATCGCAACATCGCTGTGAGAGAGCTGTACCTCAAGCACTCCGCGAGCAACATAGAGTCGCGCAGAATTCGGCATTCGTTTCAAACCCGCATTCAACATATCGATCCCTACCTGGAAGGACTTGTGATTGAACGCGAGGTCCGCGAAGTCGAGATAGTTGTCCACATTGTCAGGGTTTATCACAATAGCTGTGCGGAGGAGCGCGACCGCTCGCGGAGTATCGCCTTTCTCTTCATATATCCCTGAAGCCAGAGCTAAGGCCGCTTCGTCCTGATTCCCTGCAAGCAGCGGAGCCAACGTCGCAAGCGCATCTTCGGCCGCATGGGTCTTCCACTGAAGCAGCGCCACGTCATAACGAACCTTGTCGCTGGGATGGGAGGCGAGCAGATCGAGATACTGAGCGAGGGCTGCTTTCAGATCCCCAGTCTGCGCAAGGCAATATCCATATCCTTGCGAGAGGTCGGGGCGGCTGGAAAACAGCGCTCTGCTTCCCGCAAAGTGGCTTAGCGCATCTTCGCAGTTTCCCTTTGCCCGCAAAGTCGTGGCTAACATGGCATGAGCGGTGGCGTTGTCCGGCTGCACTGCAAGAACGCGATTCAGCAGAGTGATCGCCTCAGGATTTTCCTGGGCGTACTCAATCTGCGCAGCGCCTTCCAAGGCGGGAAGATATCCGGGGCATTTCGTCAGAGCTTTCTTGAAGGATCGAAGCGCCTCTTGCTTTCTGGCGAGACCAGTCAGCGCCACTGCATTCAGTGAAAGCAACTTGCAATCTCCCGGGTGCGCCGTAAGCGCTCGCGTTGCCGACAACGAAGCCTCCTGATAGTTTCCTGCCCGCAATTGAGCAACAATCTCTACCGCAGCAGGCGATTGTAGTTGACCAAATGAGTCAACACTACCCGCCAGAAGAATAAGCAAGAAGCCCGCATTCAGGAGGGTCGAGGTCATCGAAGAGGCAAGCCGACGCCTTCGTCTGGCTCCGTCACGACAGCACATCTCTGATCGTTGCGCTTCCACGTTGTCGAAGAATACTCCTTCAAGATGGCCTTCATCCACGTTCAGTCAGATCGCGGAATTCATTCAGTGGGGATATAACCCCTGATGGTTTTGATGGACGCAACCGTCGGATAACGGTTGCGCCCACTGTGGTTTAGAAATTGAGACGGCCACCAAGCAGCATATTTCGTGCGGGATTGGTGCCGGTGCTCTGGGCGAAGTTTCCGTCCTGGAGGTTCGTGTCGACGCCTTGATAGTTCACGCGGTTGAAGACGTTGAATGTATCGAGCCTGATCTCAAGATTGACTCGCTCCGTGATCGGAGTCACTTTTTTCAACGTGAAGTCTACATCAGCATAGCCAGGATTTCGGAATTGGTTAGGCATCTCATTGCCCTCCGTGCCGATTGCAGGAAGAGTGAAGTTGCCGCAAGGCACCACTCCCGCCGGACACGCTGCGAGCACACCGCGACCCGTGTGATAGTCCTTCCGGTCGTGGCTCTGCTTATAGGAGGTAACGCTGGGATAGTCATTGTTATTGCCATCGGCGTTGAAGTCTCCGCTTCCAGAAGCGAAGGCTAGATTGTCCGCGGTAGCTGGAAGAGTGGGATTGATGAGTTGCGCAGCAAACGCCGCCCCTGTGGTGACCGTGAATGGTGTGCCTGACTGCAGGACAGACAGGCCAGAGATCGTCCAGCCGCCGAGTACGCGCCGCTCCAGACCATTGCCCACCTCCGCGCCCGGAAGTTCATAAGAGACGCCGAGCGAGAGCCGGTCGCGCACGTCATATGGCGAGTTGGCGTAAAACTGGTTCGTGGGGTAGCCGACCGGATAGTTTTGCCAGTCGTCCAGTGAATGGCCGTGCGTGTAGGAAGAAGTAAGAAAACCTCGCCGGGCAAACCTTCCTCTGGCTGAAAGGATAAGTGCATTATAGTTTCCAACGGAAGTGTTGAACGCATAGTTGATATTCCCGAAGCTCGTATTGAGACGGGTCTGTGTACCGCTGCACGTATTCTGAGTTGTGCTTTCGGTGCATTTTATGTGTTGAATGAGGTCCCCGGCATAGGCGTTCACGTCATTTCCGTAGGAGGTGTTGCCGGTGTTCCCGCCCGCCGCAATCAAACTTCCAGAGTGAGATCCAACATAGCCGATACCCACAACGAAATCCGGCGAGAGCTGCCGATCGATCGCAAGGGAATAATTGATCGTGAAGGGGCTCTTCAGTTTTCCGTCTACGCCGCCGACGCCGATCTGCGAACCGGCGATTCCGCCTTTCGAATCGAGCGGCTGTCCCTGAAATGCCGGGTAGGGATAACCAAAGGGGTAGGAGTTCTTCGTGCCGTACCCAAAGATGGGGGCTGCGGTAGATCCATTGTTGAAGAAGGTTGGTCTCACGAATCCCGGCGGATTTGCGCTTAGCCCATTCTCGGAGTTACCCAGCGTGAAGTAATCATGAAATAAGCCAATACCGCCGTGAATAAGCCATTTGCCGCTCTCTCCAGGAGCATAGGCGAAGCCTCCGCGCGGGCTGAAGACATAGTTCATGTCCTTTGCAAACACATGACTTTGTGCTGTCATCACACCATTGGCAACCTTCTGCTGAAAGCTCGAACCTGACCCCAGATGGAAATTCGACAGCCCCGTTCCCGCCAGTGAGGGATAGGCGTTGCCGAAGTTATCGTAGCGAATGCCATAGTTGACAGTAAGGCTGTGAGAGACCTTCCAGGTGTCCTCGGCGAATGCGCCGCCGGTCGTCTGCGAGTAGCCATAGTTGTTGGCCTTCGGTTTGCCGGAGACTGGATCGTAGGAGAGGTTACCCTCCGAGTACGGATTGTCGTTGATAAGATCGATGAGGCTGTTGAACTGGAAAGAAGGCTGCGCATACGCGGCGGCAAACAAGGCCACATCATCTCCATGCCAACCCTCGTAGCCGAATTTGAATGAGTGCGAACCATGGATGTGAGTCAGCACATCGCGCCAGTGGTAGCTATGTTGAATGTAATCGCCTAAAGCAAATCCTGAGCCGAAGCCTACTCCCAGCCCTGTAACATTCACAACGGGTACGGTAAAGTCGCCGCTCGATGGGGCAAAACCCTCGATGCGGTTGTATCCGACAAAGGCCTCATTCAGAGTGTTGGGCGAGAAAGTATGCGTCTCGTTGCCCTGGATGGAGAAGGTGTAATAGTTATTGGTTGTCGCGAAGGCGGGGCGAATTGCCGGACCACCGGTTTTAATCGTATCGCGGTAGAACAGACCATAGATCCGGTCCTTGGTGAAATATTTATCGAGACGGAGGTTGTATTGCTTTGAGTTGTTGTAGCTGCTCGAATTGAAGTTTCCTTGATCGAAGACTGGTGTGCTGCAGGGGATGTTATCGGTTGAAGGCGTTCCGCAGCCGGTATTGGCTGCGAGATCCTGCTTGCCGAACGCTTGTTCCGCCGTCTGCTGCACATTACTGAAAGTTACATTGGTAGGCTTGTACTTATTGATGAGTTGTACTTCAAGAGTGTTCGGCTGTACTGCGTTGGCAAAAGCAACAAAAGCAGGATCCTCATAGGTATGCGTGGACGCCCCATTCGAAGTGAGCGATAGATATGGCTCATAGCCGGCAAAGAAGAAGAACTTATGATGCGGGATAACAGGACCGCCAATGCCAAATGAAAGATTATTTGTATGATAGGGCGCTACGCGCGTACCTTTGGGCACTCCATATTCCCCCCGCGCGGCAAGGCCCTGGTAGGTGTAGTACTCGCTGGCGAATCCATGGTACGTGTCCGTTCCGGAGCGTGTAGTAATGACAGTCTGGATAGAACTAGCCCGTCCAAAATCGACCGTATACGTATTGGTCTGCACATTGGCTTCTGCAACCGAGTCAGCATTCGGGGTCAGGTTGACGACGCCGGGACGGATGCTGCTGGTTACGTCCAGACCATCGACAACATAGAGATTGCCGTTCGCGCCTCGGCCATTGGCGCTGGCATCGACCCAGTTTTCCGGGTTGAAGTTGGTGGCTGTTCCCACTCCGAGCCCCGTCACACCCGGGGCGAGAGTAATCAGAGCCAGCGGATTGCGAGCAGCCAGCGGCAGATTATCGAGAGCCGCTTTATCAATCGTAAGTTGATTGCGGCTGTCCGCGGTATCGAGCAGCGGTTGCTGTGTGGTGACCTGCACGGATGCGCTGACCTGACCGACCGACAATACGATGGGCACGTTGCGTGTCTCATTGGTGCTTAGAATCAGCGCAGTCTTTGTCCCTGAAAACCCTGGTGCGGCGGCAGAGAGCTGATAGTTCCCTGGAGCAAGACTGGCGAAGCGATACACGCCCGAACCGTCGGCGGTAGCCTTGTGGCTGACATTGGTCTCTACGTTGGTCAGCGTTACAACTGCGGATGGAACCGCAGCTCCCGTAGAGTCCTCCACCGATCCTTGCAGGCTGCCGCTAAATTGCGCCCAGCATGTCACGGACGTCAATAAAGCCATGCAGAATACAATGCTGGAAAATCGTCTTGACAACTGCTTTATCCCAGCCGCTGATGACTTCCGCAGAGAGGAAAGCTTTATAGCTATTGGCGAAGAAACGTTCATGATGCCTCCAGAAAGTTTGAAAAGTAAGACGACTGACTCGCTGCGTCGACTGTCTATGGCTTTGTCGCCGACCCCATAGCCCTACGAAGCAAAGAACTCGGGAACCTGTGATGAAATCGCTTACATAACGATCACATTAGCGTCCTCTCCACGCATATGGAATCTGGCAATCCTGACTCCCTTTGCAACCTGAAGAGAACCCAATCGAATAGTGACCAAACAGTACGCCCTGAGGATTGACGTCCGCATGGGTTGGATTGGCTAGTTCCATATGGGTCATATGACCTATATCTAGCGATGCCTTGATGGTTGTAAGCGGCACAGCGTAAACTCAGCCCGCGCCTTCATGAAACTTCCTTCCTTCAACCCTGGTCATCCATGCATCTGCTTGCGCTCAAGCTGGGCTTTGCTGGCCATGCTTTCACTCTTGTTTTCTGCCGGTTGCCAAAAGCCGAGCCATGTAACCATCGCCATCATTCCGCGCACCACCGGAAGTCTGCTCTGGGAACCCGAACATCGCGGCGCTCAGGATGCGGCAGAAGGCATCGGCGCGAAGATCTACTGGAATGCGCCCACGCGCGAAGATGACATAGCAGGGCAGATCGCGCTCATCGAACAGGTAGTTGCTGGAAACTATCAGGGTTTGGTGCTTGCCCCCAACCAGTCGCTGGCCTTGATTACACCGGTTCGGCGCGCTTTGGCTCACGGACTTCCTATTGTGATTGTCAGCTCTCCTATCCCTGTTCCTGCCGGAGACAAGCTCTCTTATATCTTGAACGACGAGAAAGAAGGAGGCTGTATTGCAGCGCGACGAGTTGCGCAACTACTGCATGGCCGGGGCACAATTGCCATTCTCGGCATCAATCCTGACATAGCAGGAATTATGGTGCGGGCTCAGAGCTTCGAGCATTTCCTGGCCCAAAACGATCCAGGCATACATATCGTCGAAAGGCATACGGGGTCTTTCAATGTGCCGCACGAGCAGGAGGTAGCGGAAGAGGCACTCGATGCCCATCCAGATCTGGATGCGATCGTCACACTGATGTGGCCGTCAGCGCGCGGAGCCATGTCCACGATCGACAACAATCCGAAAAAGTTCAAAGCGAAGGTCGTCAGCTTTGACCCAGAGGATATTTCGTTCACTTCGCCCAGTCTGGATTCCGTTGTCTTGCAGAATACCCGCGAGATGGGCAATCTTGCGGTCAAAATCATCCACGCGAGACTCAGCGGAAAATCCGCGCCAACCCTTATTACGCTGGAGCCGATCCTGGTTACGCGTGCCAATGCGAACAGCGAAAATGTACGCCATTTGACCACGATGGATTGGAACCCCGGCTGGAGTTTGAGCCATACCCGATGACCCACTCCATGCAAATTCGCCGATGGGGCATAGCTGCCGCGCTGATATGCGCGCTGTTGGCGCTCGCAGGCTTTGGTTTGCGCGCTTACCTGCACAGTCCCAATCGCGGGCTTCCTTATCACGACTCATTCGCTCAAAGCACTGCCGACGAATGGCAGGCATTTGGTGGCACATGGGAGATCGTCAAGGGCTCGATGCGCAACGATTCGGACGAACGCGGAGCCAAATTGCTTACCGGCTCCCACTACTGGCGCAACTATCTGATCGAGGCCGACGTTATGCTTCTGAGCGAAGGCGGCGACGCCGGGCTCATCATCCGCTCCAGCGACGAGGAGCAGGGAGTGGACGCCTATACCGGCTACTATGCCGGCCTGCGCAGTCGCGATAATGCGCTGGTCCTCGGCCGCGCCGGGCATGGATGGATGGAGGCGACCGTCACGCTCGCTCCCGGCCACGGCCAGATAAAGGCATTGCAGTGGTACCACCTGAAGTTACTGGCTTATGGATGCCAGATCGTGGCCTCTGCCACGCTCTCATCAGAGACGCAACCCACATTCGCCAAGGTAGTAGATAAACATTGCATTCCCTCGGGCCGTGCCGGCCTGCGCTCCTACGTGTCGGGCGGAGTCTGGCGCAACGTTGTCATTCGCGCCGCCTCGCGGAAAGATCTTCTCGCCATTACAGGTCACGCGAAGACAGCCGGAAACATCTCCGAGCAGCCGGCTCCGGGTGAAGAGTCTGGCATCCTTGGCTTCTCCGCACCTGCCGCGCGCGGCGATGCATATACCTTTCACTCGAGCTCAAACACTCAATCAATTAGTAGCCTTCGTCTCGCGTCCTTCGACGGCCTCCATACTGCGACCATTCGCGGAAGTGTCATTCTTACCGCCCCTATGTTATTTGTGCAAGACTCCACCGGCGGAGTCTCCGTTCCCGAGCCGATCTCGCCATCGCTGAAAGTTGGAGATCAAGTCGAAGTTACGGGACAGGTTCATACAACCGACTTCACTTCCAGCCTTGAACATGCAACTGTCCACGCATTGTGGGAGGGGACGCCGATGCCCGCCATTACGGTCTCTGCATCGCAGGCTGCCACGGGTGCCTTCAATGCAACCTTCATCGAGGTGGAGGGCCGGCTGCGCAAGAAAGCATTCGGCCCCGGCAATACCTTGTTGTTCGATTTCGACGCCGGTCCACAATCGTTTCGCGCCATCATGAGCCGCGGGCGTGGAGACTATCTCTTTGCCAAACTCAAACCGAATAGTCTGCTTCGCCTGCGTGGTGTCTGTGTCGTCGATCCCCTCTATACCTATAACCTCACGCCCTTCGTTCTTCTGTTGCGCTCGCCCGAAGATGTGGACGTACTGGCCGAGCCTCCGTGGTTCAGTGCGGGACATCTGCTCACTCTCGCGTTCGGCATTCTCATTCTTGCACTTTTTGCAAATTACTTTTACACGCGGGTTGAGCATTGGCGGCTTCGCGCGGTTTTGGAGGAGCGTGAGCGCCTCGCCCACGAGATACACGACACGTTGGCACAGAGCTTTGCCGGCATTGGCTTTCAGCTCGAGGCAATCAGGAGCGGCGTCCCGGAAGAACTGCCTACGACCCATCAGCAGCTCAATCTCGCTACCGATCTCGTTCGCCACAGCCACGAAGAAGCGCGCCGCAGTATTGCTACGCTACGTCCCGAATCGCTCGAATCGGGCGACCTCCTCTCCGCGCTTGAGGCTTGTGCACAGCGCATGGTCGAAGGCGGTTCCGTACAGGTTCTGGCTTCCAGCGGCGGGGATATTCGCAACCTGCCTTTGCGCATTACAGACACGCTTTACCGGATCGGGCAGGAAGCCATCGCCAACGCGGTGCGTCACGCGCATCCGGCCACCATCAAAATCTCTCTTCACTACGCGAAAAATATTGTCACGATGCTGATCGCGGACGACGGCCTCGGGTTTGCTCAAAGCGGCAGTCTGTCCGGCTTCGGCGTACGCGGAATGCGCAAGCGCGCTGTCGGCATCTCTGCCAGATTTGAGATAGTGAGTACACCGGGAGAAGGCACGCAGGTTCGCGTAGACGCGCTGCTCCCTCCACGCATCACATTTCTCTCATGGCCACAGTTTCTATGGAAATTTTTAAAGAACTACCGGGTCAATGGCAAATATGACAAATCCGCTCGCTAATCCCATTCGTATTCTCATCGTCGACGATCATCCCGTCGTTCGCGCAGGCCTCACCAGCATGTTAGGCACTCGGGCTGAGCTGCAAGTCATCGGCTCCGCATCCAGCGGCGAAGAGGCACTCGCGATGGTCCAGCGCGATGCTCCGGATGTTGTGCTTCTTGACCTTCGCATGCCCGGGCTCAATGGCATCGACATGCTCGTCGCCGCAAAAAAGAGCGGTTCACAGGTGCGCGCTATCATTCTCACCAGCTATGAGACTGACGAGGACATCTATCGTGCCGTGCAGGCCGGAGCACAGGGATATCTGCTGAAGGACACACCGTTTAAGGAGATGGTGGAGGCGATTCGTACCGTGCACGCGGGCAAGCGCTACATCCCGCGGCAGATCGCTCAACGTCTCGCCGAACGCATGATGCGCACAGAACTTACCGCTCGCGAGCTCGAAATTCTAAAGATGCTTGCCAAAGGCCCCACTAACAAGCAGATCGGGCACGCTCTCGGCATCAGCGATTACACTGTGCGAAACCACGTCAACAGCATCATCGAAAAGCTCGAAGTCTCGGACCGCACTGAAGCAGCCACCACAGCCATCCAGCGAGGCATTATTACCGTCGACGATTAGTTACAGCCAAGTACGTAGCTCATTTGACCTATAGACCTCGATGCCTCGAATAAGTAACACTAATCCCGTTGCCAACGAGTCGCTCAATCACGACTGCGATCAATTTAAAAGTTGAAGCCGTCTTTCGGGGTGCAGAGTTGGGTATGGGAGTTTCAGAAAATGAAAACGATTTCTTCATCTTTTGCCAGCCGCCGGCGCTTTCTTAAGCAGGCAGGAGCTGCGGCCCTGGCCTCTTTGCCTGTCTCCGGCCGCGCCGCTCATACACTCTCGAAGGTCTCTTCGTCAGCAGATGCAGTTCCGTCTGACACTGCAATCAGGAACCGCGCGCCACTCGCGCAGAATGCTTTTTATACGCTGCCGCTGGGTGCTGTCCGCCCCACAGGCTGGCTGCGAAGCCAGTTACAAATTCAGGCCAGCGGTCTCGGCGGACACCTCGATGAGACCTGGGCCGACGTAGGCAGCAACAGCGCATGGCTGGGCGGGACAGGAGAAGCATGGGAGCGCGGCCCGTACTTTGTCGACGGACTGCTACCTCTGGCCTATCTGCTCGACGATGCGCGTCTTAAAGCGAAGTCCCAGAAGTTTATCGAATGGACACTGACCCATCAGGCAGCCGATGGAATGATCGGCCCTGCGAGCAATGACGACTGGTGGCCGCGCATGGTGATGCTCAAGGCGCTGATGCAATATCAGGAAGCCACCGGCGATCCGCGTGTTATTCCGCTGCTCTCGCGGTACTTCACTTATCAGTTGAAGACGCTGCCTGGTCGGCCACTGCGCGACTGGGGCAAGTTTCGGTGGCAGGATAATGTTCTGGTTGTCATCTGGCTCTACAACCGCACCGGCGATCCAAAGCTGCTCGATCTCGCCCGTCTCCTTCACCAGCAGGGCTTCAATTGGAAGGCCGACTATGCCGATTTCAAATACACCGAGCGGATTACGCCCGAGTTCATCAAGCTCAACGAAGGTGGCGGCCTGAAAGATGTCGCGCTGGCCACTCACGGTGTCAATAATGGTCAGGCGATCAAAGCGTCTCCGGTATGGTCGGTAATCTCGAACGACGAAAGCGACCGCCGGGCAGTGCACCAGATGCTTGCCGCGCTGGACAAGTATCATGGCCTGCCCAACGGCATGTTCTCCTGCGACGAGCACTTCGCCGGGCCGAACCCATCACAGGGCTCCGAGCTCTGCACCGTCGTCGAGACCATGTTTTCGCTGGAGCAGTCGCTGGCAATTCTTGGCGATGCCTCGCTCGGCGACCGGCTGGAGCGTATCGCCTTTAACGCCCTGCCGGGGACCTTCACCGACGATATGTGGGCGCACCAGTACAACCAGGAGCCGAATCAAGTTGAGTGCAGTCTGCATCACAAGCCCTGGACCACCGATGGCCCAGAATCAAATCTCTACGGCCTCGAGCCTAACTTCGGCTGCTGCACGGCGAACTTTCATCAGGGCTGGCCAAAGTTCGCAGCAAGCCTTTGGATGGCATCGCACGACGGCGGCCTAGTTGCGGCTGCATACTCACCGTCAGAGGTCCGAACAACGGTCAACGGTACAGCCGTCCACGTCGTAGAAGAGACCGACTATCCATTTAGAGAGACAGTCCGCATCAAGGTGAACCCGTCGGCATCAGTGAAGTTTCCACTCCGGCTCCGCATTCCGGCATGGGCCGACGGCGCAACCATCCACATTAATGGAGAGGCCCAGCCGGCTCCGGCGGTTGCAGCCTTTGCGCGAATCGATCGCACCTGGAGATCTGGAGATATCGTGGAACTCAAGTTTCCTCTCGTTCCCAGGATGTTGTCCGGATACAAGGACTCCGTTTCGCTCGAACGCGGCTCTCTGGTCTTCTCTTATCCCATTGGAGAAAGCTGGGTAAAGCTACGAGATCGTGGAATGACGGCGGACTGGCAGGTCTTTCCTTCCACATCATGGAACTATGCTCTCGCTGTCGATAAGGAAAGCGCAGGTAAACTACTTGTTCAAGAGCAGCCCGTCGGCGCATCGCCCTTCAGTCTGAAAGAGACGCCGGTGAAGCTGCAAGTGGCCGCGCACAAATTGCATGAATGGCGTGCAGTGGACGGAGCTGCCGATCCGGTCCCGCAAAGCCCGATCGCCGACGATCAGGCCGAAGAACAGATCACGCTTGTTCCCTATGCCGCGGCGAAGCTGCGGATTACTGCATTCCCACAGGCCAGAAAGACGTCATAAAGTAAATGAGAGGTAGCAGCCATCCGTTTGCGCTACAAATTCCCTGATATTTGTAGAAATGAACGGCTTGCGCAGCTTAAATGATCCTAAATCCAAGAGGCCGCAATGTACGGTCCTCTTGTCCTGGTGGAATGACGGATGCACAACCCGTCATCGCTCGCAGACAGCGCTCTCTGCGCGATGCGCTGGGACTGCAGAGTGTACGATCAGAACCGACACCGCTGAAGCTGGTTCCGTTCATCGCCGTCGAGGATGCGGCCTACACAACTTATTTGAAGCTTTCTTTAGAGTCACACAAGTGGCGACGATTATCGCACTTTATCTTCAGGTCGGGAGAGCAATGCGCTCTAGCACGAGACAACCTACGGCACTTGTGTTCTTACTCGCAGTCTGCCTCAGCGCCTCTTGCCAGACGACTGCCTCTCTGCGAACGAAACAGACAACCCTGACCTTCGCAGCAGGAGTAGAATCGCCGCGCCTGATCAGCGTGCAAGGAGAGGGAGATCAGCGGTGGTTGAATCGTGCCTCCGAAACACCAATCGCTTTTGTATGGGTCGGCGGAAGATCTCTACCGCTGCAATGGAAGTTCATCGCCTCCAGAAGCACGATCAACCGCCATCGCATCGCATTCGTCTACGAGTCGATATCGCCAAAACTACGGCTTACGTGGGAGTGGGATGCTCCAGTCACATTTGGCCCGATTGAGCACCAGGTTCATATCGATAACCTCGACCCGAGAGAGATATGGATTCCCTTACAGAGCAGCTTTCGCTTCGACTTCAGCACAGATAAGAACAGCGAATTAAAGCAGCTCTATATCGACAAAGGCGCAGGACATCCCTCTGCCATAGGAACTCACGAAGTCAATCTCGTTAAAAATTATCGCTGGCAGGGCCTCTCCAGCACCTACGCTCAGGACGACGGTGTACGAGAGATCATTCCATGGCTCATGGTGGAGCGCGTCCGCTCAAACACAGGTTGGTACGCCGGAGTCGAGTTCAGTGGCAGAGTCCACATGACGATGGAACGCAGTGACTCATCAGTGACGGGAGTGGTTGGACTGAATCCCGAACCTCAACCTTTTCGTACGCGCTTATTGCCAATGCAGCGCTTCGACACTCCCAAAGTCTTCATCGGCGCATTCACTGGAGGAGCGGATGGGGCAGGCAACGTGCTGCGGCCGTGGATTCGCACCGCGCTAATGAGCCCGATAACTTGGAGCAATCCGTCCTACCCGCTGGTGGTAAACAATAGCTGGGGCAGCGGCATGGCGGTGGACGAAGCGGTCGCCAAACAAATGATTCGCGATTCTGCCGCGCTTGGCTTCGATATGTTCCACCTCGATGCCGGATGGTTCCGCGGCGTCGGCGACTGGTACCCTGATGCGAAGAAGTTCCCCCATGGCCTGGCTGCAATCTCCGATTACGCGCACGCGCATGGCCTGAAGTTCGGCATGTGGGTCAACTGGGCCGAAGCCGGTATCGACACACAGCCCGGTGCGCTGAACGTTCATCAGGTAAAAGACTGGCTAGTCGCGGATGTTCCTACAGTCTGGAAGCCCGATGAGTTTGTAGGCAGAACCATCGACCTCGGCCTGCCTGCGGCGCATGATTATGCGCAAGCTGAAGTGCAGCGCATCGTCCAAAGCTATCGGCCCGACATGCTGGAACACGATGGCTACGTCGTCGCCAAGCGTTGCCTCCGCAGCGACCATCCTCACGCCGCACCCGATGCTCCGGTTCCTGCAAGCATACCGGGGCGAGGCATCGACATACCCGACCTCTCAAACTCCACCGACGTAAGCTATCGCGCCACCCGCGCCTACTACGACATTCAGAGCCATCTTCGTAAACAACACCCACATCTTCTCCTTGAGATCTGTAACGATGGCGGCCGTATGGTGGACTTTGGCAGCGCGGCGCACGGTGACTACTTCTCCATCACCGATGCATATGATCCTCTATCGAACCGGCAGGCCTTCTACGACGCAAGCCACATTCTGCCTGCGGCAATGCTCGAAACCTATGTCGAGCGATGGCCTGCGCCGCAAATAGCCAACTTTCGCTACATGCTGCGCAGCGGCATGATGGGATGGCTCACCGTCATGCAGGACACAACTTCGTGGACTCCGGAGCAGCATGCCGTAGCCCGCGACGAGATCGCGACGTACAAACACGAGTTGCGCCCTCTGATCCGCGATGCCGATCTGTATCATGTCTCCGCACGGGCCGATGGTATCCACTGGGATGGAATGGAGTACTTCTCTCCTATGTTGAAGCGCGGCGTCGTATACGCATTTCACGGCTCCGGCCCTGATGAAACGCACCATCGTTTTGTATTACGCGGCCTGCTTCCAAACAAGCGTTATCGCCTGAGATTCCGTGACCACAGTTCTCCTGACCAGGTAATCAACGGTGCCGAGCTGCTTCAATCCGGCCTTCTCGTGAATCTGCCGTTGCCCCTAAGCTCAGAACTGATATTTTTCAACGAACTTTAGGCGGCTTCTATTTGCTCGCAAATAAGCGGCGACACAGTAACACGATAAAACCGTGCGCCTGGAATTAGTTCGTGCGATGAAGACTGGCTTTGACAACTTGGGCCTTGTGCTTCTTCTGGCGACACCTGATCTGAGCGTCGGTCCCTGCCCTTTGCATGGCCTTCGCATCGGACCCCTGCTATGATGAGCCGCTTGAAAAAACCGCCCATGCGCAAACTCAAAGTTCCCCCAATCCTGACAACTGGAATCCTCAGCGCGCTTTATGTGATGGCACCGGCAATGCTCTGCCTCACGGCCGCCAATGCAAGGCAGACCGCGTCAAGCCAAACCGATCACCCCCTAATCCTGAAATCAGAGACGAATCTGGTACTGGTCCGCGTGGTGGTTCGCGATAGTCAAGGACGTCCCGTAACCGGTCTTAAGAAAGAAGACTTTAAGCTCTTCGATCGCGGCAAAGAGCAGACCATCGGCCAGTTCGACGAGGTTCCCGGCGCGGAGTCGGCTACCACGCAGATGCCTTCAGACCAGAGACAGACCAACCCCCATGCCGCCGCAGTCTCGTCAGGCCCAGCTCGTCTCGTAGCCTTTTACTTTGACGACCTCGACGCTTCACAGGCGAGCATGATGCAGGCCCGCGACGCCGCGGCGAAATTCATCGCGACCAATCTCCAGCCCACGGATAAGGTCGCCATCTTCTCGTCGGAAAAGATGCTCACCGACTTCACGGCGGACCCGGCAAAGATCGACCAGGCCATCGCGCAGCTCAATGGCAGTTCTCGCCCCGGTCAGGCGGTACGGCGGTGCCCGAACCTCTCTGTCTATCAAGCGGAGGAGCTTCTCCGCAACGACGACTACCTCCATAATCCTGCCTGGCAGTTGGCTAGCGCCGAATACAAACAATGTACGGGCCGTAACACCGATCCGACTGTTCTCCCGGACGTTAACCTGATCAAGTCCATGGCGCACAGCCTGGTTGGCGAAGCGCAGGCCAGAACCCGTGCCAATCTTCAGCAATTTGAGCGGGTCACCCGATACATGGCTCATCTGACGGGACAGCGCACCATCCTGCTCGTCTCACCCGGCTTCCTATCGAGCGAAGAAAAGCACCAGTTGGACCGCATCATCGACGAGGCATTGCGATCGCAGGTGGTCATTAATGCGCTCGATCCGAAAGGCCTTGTTGTGATGATGCGCGAGCAGGACGCTTCTCGCCGGACCATTGCCACGACCGAGGCCGCTCTCAACAACTCTTTCACCCTCGACTCGGGGCAAGCCGCCGAATCGGGAGACGTCCTCTTCGAGCTAACCGAGGGGACTGGCGGCAGATTTTTTCACAACAATAACGATCTCGCCGCAGGGTTCGCGTCTCTGGCCGGCCATCCTGACGAATACACCCTCGCTTTTTCGCCCAGGGACCTGAAGCGCGACGGCAAGTTTCACGAACTCAAAGTGACCCTCGCGACCAAACAAAAGGGTGTGACCGTCAGCGCCCGCCGAGGCTACTTCGCCAAGGCAGACGACCAGGAAGACGGTCGGGCCAATGCAGAATTGCCGGAGACCGCAGTCATCACGCCGGTGCCGCAAGCGTCCGTGCCGGTTGCGGCATCGACTGCTAATTCCCAGAGTCCTCAAGCCTCACCACAACCCGAACAGATGGACGACAGCGTTCGCCAGGCTTTACTTGCCACCACCGACTCTACCGATCTACCCATCAGCGTGGACCTCAATGGGGACGCCGACTCCCATGAGATCTCGGTGCTGGTCCATCTCGACGCGCGTGCACTGCCCTTCCGCAGAATGGGCGATCGTAGCCTCGACACAGTCACCGTAGCCGTGGCGATCTTTGATGCCGGTGACAAGGTGGGTCTCATCAAACAGCGCTCCGCCAAGCTGAACTTGACTCCTGAGCAACTCGCCTCCATCGAGGCAAACGGCATCGAGGTGACATTCACCTTTGCTCACGAAGCGGGCGCACACCGCATCCGCGCGGTGGTCACCGAGTCAGAGCAGCATAAGATCGGTTCGCTCTCGAAGATCCTGGGCACGAACTGAAATCAGTTCTGCGGCTTGGCGGCATCAGGGTTAAAGATGATATGGAAATCGGTGCGAAGGATTTGATAGTGGTCAAAGGCGACGTCGTTGAGAAGGGTTTCGGTAGGTACATCTCCTCTGGAGATGTACGTCATGTTTGAGTCGTGACTTGGACCAAAATCCGGTGAGCTGGTTGCGGTGACGACGGCCTGCCGGTTGGAGTCGGCTGCTTTTACGGTTTCGATCGTGACAGAGCGGATGGGGCAGATGTAAGTTCGTCCGCCTAATTCGACTGGCCCGTATTCGACCATGAGGCTGGCTACACTCATGGGATCATCCTGGGTGAGGTCTGCGACCAGAGTAAGTCTGAGGATGGTACCGCTGGCCGGGTCGATGGCGATCTCTCCATGATAGCCGGGCTGTGCCTCTGAGGGGAGCATATTGCCGGGCATGACGACTTTGATCGTGGAGTGCGATCCCTTACGGGGGACTGAATAGCGGAAGACTGCTACAGGCGAACTGATGCCCGATTCCTGGGGGGTCCCAGGTTCCCAATGGCTCCAGAAGAGTTTGTTTTTTTGAGCGTCAGCGAGCACCGTATTCAGGACTGGGCCGAATTGTCCGGAGAAGAGGAGCTTGTAGCCGACCTGATCGGATTCGTTTACCTTTCCTTTGCCCGTTTCCATCACTTCTCTGCCGTTGTGATAGCGGACATTGGTGGTGACCAGACCGACATAGTGCATAGGCTGATGGACAATAACGTCGGCGTTGTTGCGCAGACCTTGAATGGCCTCAAACGTGATGACATTCTGTCTGGCGAAGAAGGTCGGCAACCTGGCCATGGTTTCGTTCACGTAGGTATTCATCCGCGCCAGCAATTGTTGTTGTGCGGCTTTGTCCATGGGTGGAGCTTTGGGGAGCTCCGCATCGGAGAGCTTGAGGAATGCCGAAGCATCTGCCAGCGCGATCAGCGCTTTGCGGGATTGCTTACCGGGCATGGCTGCTTTCCAGCGCTGGAGTTGCCGGGTGCTCATTCTCTGCGTCAGTTCGATACCGGTGAGGTCACGCAGCACATCGTCTTCTGACTTGTTCTTGAAGGAGGCGAGGGATAGTTCGATGATTTTTCCCTGCCGTTTCCCGCGGATCGATTCCGGGCCATTCAAACTAGCTGAAATTTCGATGCCAGGAGGCTGGCTGCTGGCGGTGCTTTGCGGGACTGAGTCAAATTTGGCAGACGTGAACTTAATGAGGCCGTCGCGGTAATCGAGTTGCATTCTCACGGACTGGAGGATGTCGAAGCCGATCAAGCCCGCAATCTGAATTCCTGAAGATTGTTCGATCGCAACTGGATCGAACTCAAGAATATGCGATTGATGAGGGAGGATGAGCGAAGCAAACTGGAAGTCGAAGGCATCACGATAGATATTAATTGCCGGTCCCGAAGTAGTCTGGACGGAGTTGGTGAAGTTGACCTTCGTGGCGGAGAGTGAGTGGGCAACGTCGGAACTTAAGGTGCTGAGGCGCATGCCTGAGTCGATGGCAAAGAGCTTATGAGCGCGTCCATCCAAAGTGACGGGCACAAGTAGATATTGCCGTCGATGGTAGATGGGAGTAAAGCCTTCCAGTTCTGGTGGAAGTGGGTTGGATGGATCGCTGCCGGGACGATTGCCGGGCAGAAGCGCTGGTTGAGAAGGCAGCTGGGAGAGAGTGAGTCTGCCTGCCGGCTGATCGAGATCGATCAGCGAGAAGGCAAACATATCGGTGCCGATAAAGCCGTCTGCCTTGTCCGCAAAAGGAGTTTCACTTACTGCTACAGTACAGTCCTTGAATTCGAGGGCGCCGATCTTCAATCTGTCGACGTGCACCGTTCCGGGAGGCGCGCCTGGCGCAGGAGCAAACCCGTTTGCATCCGCGAGTGCACGCGTGATGGTAACACCGGAAGCTGCAGTATCGACGATGAGTGAGGTCTTGGATTGGCCGAAGTCCACGGCCAGCTTGTAGCCGACAAGTTGCCTAAATGGGTTGCGGACCTCCCGATCGGACTCCGATGACCGTAACGCTCCTAAGTCGCGTTTGACGTCCGGAGTACGCTCCATCTCATTAAAGGCAGGCGTCAACGCCAAACTGATGGTTTGGGAGATAGTTGGAGTGACTTTGCAGGTCTGATTGTTTTCAGAAAGCAGGGACAGTTCTTCATCAATAGATTGCGCGGCCTTTTGTCTGGCTTCGCCGTCGAGTCCGCTGCCCGACACGAGGGATCGATGAAGGGATTCAATATCATTGGCGATCTGCACGGTGCTAACCCAGGCATGACGGATATCGGGGTCGTTCGGGTCGATATCGTAGGCGGCCTGGACCTCGGCGCGCTCGGAGGCGTACTGGGAATCGATGCGAAAAACCAGACTGCGAACGAAGTGGGTCCGTGCGTAGCAGGGATCGATCTTAGCGGCGGCAGCAAGCATGTCAAGCGCCAGCCATGGCTGTCCCTGATGGAGCTTGACCTCGGCCTGCGCGGTGATAGCAATGGCGGAGTCGGGATTATCGGCGAGAGATTTAGTGGCTTGCGCGGCTGCCTGGTCGACTTCTCGCTCGTGTAGCCAAGTCTGAACCAGCGCGGCAGATAGCTTCGCATCCTTCGGATGCTCGACTAATTCTTGGTAGTACAGGTCTTTGGCCTGTTTGTAGTTACTCTGCGCATAAGCACTGTCAGCCGGATTATCCGCGTAGGTGGATAGACTCGGGCAGCTTTGCTGGGCCGTAGCGATGGAGGAAGCTATCGCGAAAAGCAAGAAAAGTGAGTGAAGGACCGGAATGGATTTCACTTTCAACTTACGCCCCCTTAGTCAACGAACGAAGTATACGTCTAGGTCGAACCGATTGTTTTCATTACTCAGGAGGTTTTGGGTTGATAGGTATCACCTCACGGCTCACAGGGCAAGATCCGAAATATTCTTCTACCCTCTATCTTCGATATCCCTTCAACATCAGCTTGTCCACGCTTAGCTCGGCTATGAGTCTGGTCCGCAATCAACGTGAATGGGTTGCGTCCATAAGACGGTTTACAGGCAGCACCAGGCAGCGTACCTTTTTCGAGAAGGAGAAACACCCACGATCATGATCGCCAGAATTGCCGCACTCGCCGCCTCATTCCTGTTGCTCATGTTCGCACCTTCGGCCCTCGGTGCCGAGCAACTGGAGGCTACGCCCCCTATGGGCTGGAACAGTTGGAACCATTTTGGCGGCAACGTGACGGATGCCGACGTGCGCGGCGCCGCGGACGCGCTTGTATCAAGCGGAATGCGCAATGCCGGCTACATCTACGTGAATATAGACGACACATGGCAGGGCAAACGCGATGCGCAGGGCGTGATCCATCCAAACAACAAGTTCCCGGGCATGAAGGCGCTTGCCGATTACGTCCATTCGAAGGGATTGAAGCTGGGCATCTATTCTTCTCCTGGGCCGAAGACCTGCGCTGGATACGAGGGCAGCTATGGGCATGAGGCGCAGGACGCGAAGACCTATGCCGCCTGGGGCATCGATTATCTGAAATATGACGAATGCAGCTTCGGCGACATCATCGAACGCGAATCTCATGGCGACCGCCGGAAGGCCGCTGAAATCGAGATGCATGGGTATGAAAAA
>Ga0068855_100003186_pt1 | contig 20093 bp, 15 predicted proteins | sample KBSCornC52_FD_66592 | JGI IMG/M metagenome (GOLD analysis project Ga0068855, IMG submission 66592) | Corn rhizosphere microbial communities from Kellogg Biological Station, Michigan, USA - KBS Corn C5-2 | ecosystem: Host-associated > Plants > Roots > Rhizosphere > Soil ...
CTGGACGACCCTTGTGTGCGATACGACGCCGAGCGCACAGGCCGCCACTTGGGCGGCCGTTGTGCGCGGTAAAACAATGACTTGCCCGTTCTGCGGTCACATGCAGGACCGCGTCATCGATTCCCGCGAGAGTAAGGAAGGCGATTCCATTCGACGCCGACGCCAGTGCCTCGCCTGCGAGAAGCGTTTTACCACCTACGAACGGATCGATGAGGTCCCCTATATGGTCATCAAGAAGGATGGCCGCAGGGAAAAGTTCGACCGGCAAAAAGTGCTCGGCGGCCTCCTGAAAGCTTGCGAGAAGCGGCCGGTGAGCATGGTACGACTATCGGACCTGGTCAACCAGGTGGAGGCGCGCGTCACCGACTCGCCCGATAGGGAAATCACTACTACTGAGATCGGGGAATTGCTGATGGAGCGGCTGCGGGCAATCGACAAGATCGCCTATGTCCGTTTCGCGTCCGTTTATCGGGACTTTCAGGACGAGGAGGAATTTCTGAATGAGGTCCGCAGGCTCGCGCGACAGACCCCGGGCGGTACCGGCGGATAGTCCTGCGCCTGTGCCTAACCGGCGGGCCGCTCCGCCAATGGCGAGGAAACTGCTGTATTTTCCACGACTTGACGGTACAAGCGGACGAAATTGGATGTAACCGCGCGGCGGTTTCAGCATCCATATCTTTAGAGGATCAGTTTCGGGACGGCTGTGATAACATTGAACCCCGGGAGTTCGTGCGCAACTACGCTGCACCTGCTTTTGAAGCGGCCCTGAGCCCGGACGGCTTAATAACTCTCACTCCCTTCGCGTTCAGAAGATCAAAATTTTCATAAAGATGGAATCATCTATTATGCCGCTACGGCTCGAGTTCGCACATTTGAAAGGAGGAATGCCGATAAATGGATCACTTTGACGATCAGTACCTTGCCGAAGCCCCAATAGGGATTAACTTCGACGAGGAAGCGACCAAATTTTTCGATCCGGAAGCGGAGTCGGACTTCCTCCACCCCCAGCAACCGGTCGAGGAATCGATATACACTGACGACCCCGTTCGCGTATACCTGCGCGAAATGGGAGCGGTGCCACTTCTGACTCGTGAAGGCGAAGTCGATCTGGCGCGGCGCATGGAACGCGGCAAGCTTCGAATGCAGAAGGCGATCAGCCGGTCTGCGCTGGTCCAGCTCGCCGTCGTGGAACGCGCCGAACAGGTAAAAAAGAACCCCGATGACCTTGATAATGTTGTCGATATCGGCGGCGATATAGAGGAAGGCACTCCGGCGGATACGAAGAAGCGGTCGGACGTGTTGAAAACCTTCAACGATATTCAGACTTCGCACAAGAAGCAGACTCAGCTTCAGGAGAAGTTGGAAGCTGCTCCGGTGAACAGCAGCAACAAGCGTGCGCGGCGCAAGCTTTGCATGAAGCTCTATCGCGCGCAGGTCGAGACCTCGCGCGCAATTCGCGCTGTACCGTGGGTGCTGACTCAGTGGCGTGACTTTACGCGTGAAATCGAACGCGCGGTGGAAGAGCTCACGCAAATGGACCGCGAGTTAAAGCGCCTCGAGGCCAAGGCCGGGGCGCAGCAGAACGCGGTGCGCATCCGCGAGCTGAAGCGCGAGATCCGCAAGCGCGAAGTGAGCGCCGGCGCGACCCTTGAAGAACTGAAGCACACCCTTACCGTTATCCGGCACGGGGAGCAGGAAGCCGAGCGGGCCAAGAAAGACCTGGTCGAAGCCAACCTCCGGCTGGTCGTATCGGTAGCCAAGAAGTACGTAAACCGTGGTTTGCACCTGCTGGATCTCATCCAGGAGGGCAACATCGGCCTCATGCGGGCCGCGGATAAGTTCGAGTATCGTCGCGGGTACAAGTTTTCGACATACGCCACGTGGTGGATCCGCCAGGCGATTACGCGGGCAATTGCGGACCAGTCGCGTACCATTCGCATTCCCGTGCACATGAATGAGAGCATGAACAAGTTCCTGCGAGCATCCCGTGAGCTCGAAAAGGAACTTGGCCGTACGCCAACCAATGAAGAAATCAGCCGGCGCATGGACATTCCGGTCGAGAAAGTGCAAAAGCTGAAGACCATTTCGCGCGACCCGGTCTCTTTGGAGACGCCGGTCGGCCGCGATGGCGAATCGGCTCTCGGCGACCTGATTGAAGACCGCTGGGTCGGCTCGCCGGTTGACGCCGTGATCGAGTCGAACGTGCGGGATGAGACGGCCGGAATCCTGAAGACGCTTTCTCCCAAAGAGGAGAAGGTAATCCGGCTTCGATTTGGGATAGGCTGCGAGCGGGAGCACACGCTTGAGGAAATCGGGCAGGAGTTCGACGTGACCCGCGAGCGCATTCGTCAGATCGAGGCGAAGGCGCTGCGGCAGCTTCGCGCTCCGGAGCGGGCTCGGAGGCTGCGCGCGCTGCTCGCGGCGCGTTAGGTTGTAACTTATAGGAAACAAAATGGCGCTGCCTTGCGGCCGCGCCATTTTGTTATTCCGGCAGGGCTATGTCGTGCCGGAATGAGCCTGAGTACCCTGTACGGGGGCGTACCACGGCAGCGGCGACCCCCTAAAGTTTCCCCCTCCATTCGCCGATCAGACGACAGGAGACGGATGAATTCTGCTAGCTCGGTGATTGCGGATACGACCGCCAAATGGAATCTTCCCCCGCTGATTCTGCACCCGTTCAGCGGCAGCGGAAGCACGGATGCGTTGCTCGAGGGCTCGCAGGCGGCGCTCGCGCTGCAGGGCCTGACCAAAGCCAACGCGACGGAGGCGGAGTTGCGCCTGCGCGTATTGAACGGCAGGTATCAGGAGATCCGGATGCTCCTGTTTCTCGGCAAAGACCTTTTTCGCTGGATGCAGCAGTGCCTGGAGTACGCACAAAGGGCCGACGGGCCGGATTCTGGTGTTACCGAACAGAGTTTCGCGGCGCTTCTGGTCGAACGCCCTCCGGCGAACGTCGCGGCCAAGCTGGAAAGCTGGGGAGTAACGGACCGGCGCGCAGTCTTTTCCCGCGCGGTCGGCATCCACAGTGTGTTCGAGATGCCACCCCCGCGCGACTTCCTTTCGCCCATATTTCTCAACAATTATCACCGATTCGCAGATCACGCCTATATCTGCTACCAGCATCTCCGGCCCTTCCGCGAACTCGACCCGGACCGCTGCGCTTTTGATATCTACGCGTCCGAGGAGTACGCGCGCCTGCTGTCCGACCAATGGGAGCGCGGGTGAAACCCGCTGTTATAATCCCGATCATGAACGTCCCCGCAGACCCCGACAAATTTCCGAAGATGCTGCTCGTCAGGCAGAACTTCCCGGATCGCGCTCTTCGCGACATCCCGGGAACGGTTAGCGAGGAGCTGTCCGGATCCGGCATTGGGGCGAATCTGAAAGCGGGCGCATCGATTGCGATTGGCGTCGGCAGCCGCGGGATCAGCAATATCGCGACAATCACCCGGGCGGTTGTTGATTATTGGAAATCGCGCGGTATGAAGCCGTTTATCTTTCCCGCGATGGGAAGCCACGGCGCCGCTACCGCGGAAGGCCAGGCGGACGTGCTCGCGCATTACGGGATCATCGAGGAGACGATGGGCTGCCCCATCCGCAGTTCGCTCGAGGTGATTTCGCTCGGCAAAACGCCGGAAGGGATCGACACCTTCCTCGACAAGTTCGCCTCCGGAGCGGATGGCGTGATGATGGTGGCGCGCGTCAAGCAGCACACTGATTTTGCGGGGAAGATCGAAAGTGGCCTGTACAAAATGATGGCCATTGGTCTGGGCAAGTGGGCCGGCGCGAAGAACTATCACACCCACGCTTACAATATCGGGCTGGAAACCGTAGTCCGAAGCATCGGCCGGCAGGTGCTGAGGTCGGGAAAGATCATCGGCGGCGTTGCCGTTCTTGAAGACGCGTACCACAACACTGCAAAAATTGCGGCGGTTCGCGTGGAGGAAATGGAACAGCGTGAAGAGGAGTTGCAGGCACTGGTGAAGACCTGGGCCGCTACCTTCCCGCTCGATCTGGACATCGTCATTCTTGACGAAATCGGCAAGAACATCAGCGGCGCCGGTATGGATACGAAGGTGATCAACCGTGGTGTTTTCGGCCAGTACAACCCGTGGCCGCATGTGCCGAAGGTAAATCGGATCTTCGTGCGCGATCTGAGTTCCGTTTCGTATGGGAACGCCGCGGGTGTGGGCCTCGCGGACGTGATTGCGGACCGGCTCGCGAACAAGATCGATAACAGGCCGACCTGGATCAACGCGCTGACCGCGTCAACGCCGGCGGCGGTACGTCTGCCGATTCATTACCCGACAGACCGTGAGTGCCTCGAGCGGATCATGCCAACCGTGGGCAAGCACGATCTCCTGAAAGTCACAATCGGATGGGCGAAAAACACCCTCGAACTCTCGCCCATTGCGTTGAGCGAAAACCTGCGCGGCGAAATCGAGAACAACCCGCTGCTCGAAATAATCGAAGAGGCGCACCCGATGCCGTTCGATGCCGAAGGCAATCTCGTCTCCGCATGGCAACCGGTTGGCGAGCCCGCCGTCGCGCACTAAAGGCGCAGCCGCTACTTTTCCTGCCGCCCCAATTTCTGTTTCAGGTACTCCTGATATTCCTTCTTCAGATCCTCCGCGCGCGGAGCCGGATAGATATCGGTTGACTTGTACTTGTTCTCGTCGAACTTCTTCTTCGTCCACTCGTCGTGAATGTGAACCGTATCGGCAGCATCCACGACTTGCTTCACAATCGATGGTGGAATGAAGTACACGCCCTCGGTATCACCGAAAACGACGTCGCCCGGCATAACGGTGACCTTACCGATTTGAATGGGCACGTTGATGCCGCCCACCATGCAGTTGGTCAGGAACGAAGGAACCGCCTCGCGGTAATAGCCGCCAACCGGAAATTCGCGGATGCCGTCCAGGTCGCGAATCTGGCCATCGATTACGAATCCGGCCCCTGTTCGCTTCCAGATGTAATACGCGAGATTGTCGCCGATAATGCCTCCATCGATGGTGTGCGCGTCCACCACGATCACGTCGCCTGGCTGCAAGAGATCGAGAGCGGACTGGTGCGTAAGGTGTTCGCCGTAACCGATTGCGGAGGGCAGACCGGTGTGATCGACGTCCGCGACATCCTTGCGAATCGGCAGCAGTTGCAGGGTGACGGCGCGGCCGACCAGTTTCTTGTCCGGGTGAACAATGCGCCAGTGATTGCTGAACTGGTAGGGAAATCCGCGGCGCTCGATGCCGAACACCTCTTCAGCGGAGAGGCCCTTTACCTTTTCGAGTATGGCGTCCGGAACTTTCGGTCGACCGTCCGGGAACCTCTCGAATGGATTGTTGGGAGTGTACCGGATCATCTCCTCGCGGCTCCATTTGAAGACCTGGGCGCCGGCCGGCCGCATGAAAACCGGGCTCAGGAGCAGAGCTGCAAATGCGACTGTATGGGTATTTTTCATCGAGGCGTTCCAATCCTGCCATCGATAATGTCACACTGGCGCGCGCTATTTCAGCCTGATTGTGAGATCCCCGCGAGGCTGAAGTTCCCGCGAGTTCCTGTCGAAATCGACTTCGCTCGCGTGCAGCGTGAACCCATGCGTTTCGATGGCCACGCGGCCGGACATATGCAACACGGTTCCTTCCGTCCACTGCTTTTCAGCGGTGGCATCGAACGCGGCGCGTTCGCTTCGGCCGTGTTGCTGTCCCAGCGCAAACGCCGCAAAGCACGATACCAGGACGATTCGCATCATCTCCGGAACCTCGTCCTGAGCAGAAGCTTACCGCGGCGGAACGATATGGATGCCCGCTTCAGCCCAGCAGATCGGAATACTCAGGATGCCGGCGAATATAAGCGCTCACGAACGGGCACGAAGGTTTCACTTTGCGCCGATTGGCGCGCGCCCATTCGAGAGCGGTTTTCGTGATCGCGCTGGCGATGCCCCTGCCTTCCAGGTGGGGCGGAACCTCAGCGTGATACAGATCGAGGATTTCCCCGCGCAGATCGTAATCCAGCCTGGACAGTTCCGATTCCGAACCGGATTCGAAGCGCCGCGCGCGCTCGTTGTGGCGAACTTCGATCACTTACGCCGCCGCGGCTTTCAATTCGCCCCGTGCGCGCGCGATGATCTCCAGATACTGGCGGGCCCGCTGTTCCATCTCTTCGTAGCGATTTTCTTTGATCAGCTTCCCGTCTACCAGTTCGCCGCCTACGGCTACGGCGCAGGCGCCGGCTTTGAGAAATTCGCCCGCCGTTTCGAGGTTCACGCCGCCGGTCGGGATCATTTCGATGTGCGGCAGCGGCCCTTTCAGGGCTTTGATGTACTTTGGGCCGCCCAGCGAGTTGGCGGGGAAGACTTTCACCACGTCCGCGCCTGCTTCCCATGCCGTCAGCACTTCCGTTGGGGTCAGGGCGCCGGGGCAGATGACCTTCGAATAGCGCTTCGCCATTTCGATGGTGGAGAGCTTCAGAGTCGGCGTGACAAAAAACTGCGCCCCTGCCAGCATGCATGCGCGCGCAGTCTCCGGATCGAGCACAGTGCCCGCGCCTAGCATGATCTTGTCTCCGAACTGATCGGCCACCTTTTCGAGCGCGCGGATCGCTCCGGGAACGGTCATGGTCACCTCAGCCGCGCGAACGCCGCCGCGGTAAATCGCCTCGATGGACCGGATCGCGGACTCGGCGGTCGGGGTCCGGACAACGGGCACGATACCGATCTCGGTGATGAAGGAAAGAATCTGCTGGGCCGTCACCTTTTTAAGTTATCAGGCCGGCTCAGGGCTGTGTCGAAGCGTTCTCGTCGATGACTTCGATTGAAGGCCGTGGAAACGGCAGCGCCACATAGGCCGATACCGGGCTCTCGTTGCCATCGCGATCGATCGCTTTGACGCCCAGAACCACGTCATCGATATTGACGCCCGAAAGCGTGTATTGTGTGACGTTGCCGACGAAGATTTCGTGGTCCCAATACGGCGCGGTCGTGGGCCGGACGACAATGGCATACCCCGCCAGATCCTCCGCATCCGAAGCGCTCCATTTGAGGACGGCGTCGGACAACTTCGCGCCTCGCGACAGATTCGGCAACCGCCGGCCCTGACTGGCGGTGGAAGTTCCTTCCCGCGTTACCTCCGGGGCCGGCGGAGCGAAGGCGAGACTCGCCATCGCGGCCGCATTCACGCGCGCCACATTCGCGGTGTAACCGGGAGACGCGAGTTCGAAAGTATCCCGCGGCGTATGCTGCGCTTTCAGGTTTTCAGCCGCGGAAGTAAAGCGCACCCCCGGGTACCCGTCCATCACGAATGGAAAGTGATCGCCGCCACGGTCGAAGCGGTCATTGCGAAAAACCGGGCTCGCATCAAAACCCGGCACATAGCGTTGAGTGCACTCCCGAATGTAGCGGGCCAACTCCCGCGAAGAGGAGTCCGCCGGTTCTTCCGAGAACACGTGGACAAGCCCGCTCGCGCGCACACCGTTTCCGTTGTCATCGGTCCCCACGACGTCATTGTTCAAAATCGCGTCGATGAGATCGCCTTTTTGTTTGGCGCGATCCGCGTAAAGGGTGCTGCCAACGAGACCAATCTCTTCGCCCGCGAATGCAGCGAACACAATGGTCTTTTCGAACCTGTGGCGGCTCATCACGCGGGCAAGTTCGAGCACGAGGGCTACTCCGCTCGCGTCGTCCGTGACTCCCGGAGCCGGCGCCACCGCTGATTTTTCGTTGTCCATGGCGTCGGTCGCTCCTTCGCCGTTCGCGCGGAAGTCTCCGGCGCCCTCTTTGGTTACGATGCTGAGCGAGTCGTAATGCGCGGTAACGATCACGCGGCGGCCGGATTGACTCGCGCCCGGCAAAACTGCGATCACGTTCACGACATCAACGTCGCGGAAGATCCGTCCCGCCGCTTTGACGCGATGGGAATCAAGCGACACCTCAAGACGTGGGCTATAACTGCGGAACTGATCGTAAATCCAGCGACGCGCAGCGCCGATACCCCGTTTCGCGTCGCCGGTTGGGGTGAAATTGCCGCGCGTTTCGAATCCGCCCAGCGTTTTCATGCTGGCGGCGATGCGGTCCTGCGAAATCTCGCCGACGATCGCCCCCACTTCCGGGTTGATGCGGCCCGAACTCTGCCCAAAGGCGCAGACGGACATCGCAGCGCACGCGGCCAAAGCAGGGAACCGGACCATGGCGCAAATTATGCCAGATCGAATTTCGTCTGGTGCAACAGGGCGTCGCTCTTCACCAGCACGTTGCGCCCGAGCGTCTCCTCGATCTCCTGCAACCAGGTGTTCTGGTTGCTCTTCAGCACCTTCGCGACCTCCGGGTTGACGCGCAGCACTACATCGTGCTCGGCTTCGAGAGCCTTGCGCATGCGCTGCGCCTCCTGCATGATCTCCGAGATGACGGTCTGTACGCTCTTCACGTATCCGGCACCCTCGCAATACGGGCAGGGCGCGCAGAGAGTTCGCTCGAGCGATTGCTTCACGCGTTTGCGCGTGATCGCGACGAGACCGAAATCATTGAACTGAAGAATCTTGTACGGAGCGCGATCCGCCCGCATTGCTTCTTCGAGCGACTGCATGACCTTCTGGCGATTCTTGCGCTCATCCATGTCGATGAAATCCACGACGATGATGCCGCCCAAATCCCGCAGCCGGATCTGCCGCACGATCTCTTTAATCGCATCCGTGTTGATCTTGACGATCGTGTCTTCGAGGCGATTGGATTTGCCGACGTATTTGCCAGTGTTGATGTCGATCGCAACCAGCGCTTCAGTCTGATTGATGACGATGTACCCGCCGGACTTCAACCATACCTTCGGCCGCAGCGCCTTTTCGATCTCATTCGTGATGCCGAATTCGTCGAAGATGGGCGTGGACCGCGTGTACATCTTCACCCGGCTCACAAGCGCCGGCTGAAAACGCTGCACAAAGCGCAGCATGCTCTCATACAGATCTTCGCTGTCAACCCAGATTGTTTTGAAATTCGACGTGAGCTGGTCGCGAAGAATGCGCTGAACCAGGTCGAGATCGTGATGCAGCAGCGCGGGCGCGGGCTTCTTCTCCGCCTTCTGGCGCAGGTCGAGCCAGAGATTGTACAGGAAGTGCATATCGGCCGAGAGTTCCTCTTCGGTTCTCCCTTCGGCCGCGGTGCGACAGATGAATCCCCCGGGGATACCCTGCCGGTTCGACTGCAGAACGCGTTTCAGGCGCTGGCGTTCTTCGTCAGACGGGATTTTCCGCGAAACGCCGACATGGTCGACAGTCGGCATATAGACGACAAACCGGCCGGGGAGCGCGATATGCGACGTGATGCGAGCGCCCTTCTGGCCGAGCGGCTCCTTCGCAATCTGAACAATGATTTCCTGGCCTTCCTTCAGCAGGTCGGAGATGGAGGGGAGAGCGGGACGTTCGCGTTCTCCACGCTCCTGGCGTTCTCCGCGCGCCTGGCGTTCACCATGCTCTCCGCGTTCCTGCCGTTTCGATTCCGGACGGCGCTCCTCGCGAACCTGAGCGGGACGCTCTTCGACGACCGCTTGTGCAGGCTTCTGTTCCTCGCCCCCCTGCTGCCGGATTTTTCGGCGCATACGGCGTGAAACACGGTGCGGATAGCGGTGACCCTGTTCGCGCAGGGTGGCGGTAAGGCTGGTGGGGATGCGCGCGGGTTCCGGGCCTTCGTCCTCAACGATTGCGGCTTCTTCCCCGATTCCCTGAGCCGGCTCGCCCTCGGTTTCGTCATCGGCTTTCGCCGGGGCGGCGGCATCAAGCGATCCGGCTTCTTCTTCTGACAGGACCTCTTCGACTACTTCATGGGGGTCTGTACCGGCCGCAGAAACCTCTTCGGGCGCTTCATCGTCGGACGCTTCATCGAGCAAGGCCGACCTGTGTTTATCCGGTTCCGGTTCGGCGATATCTTCGGCTTCGGCTGTCGCTCCGGCCTGCCCGTTTTCAGCGCCGTTGCTTAGCGAGCCGCTATCGGCCACCCAGGAGGAGATGGCGCCCAGCCCCGCAAGGGGGTGCTCGGAAGGAAGGGCCGCTTCAACAGCCGGAGCCTGTTGCGATTGTTCGCGTTCCATGGCGGCGACCCCCGCCTGGCCTTTGTGTTCGGCTGTGTCGTCACCCGGTTCCGAATGCAGCGACTCGCCTGTATTTCGAGACTCAGTGCGCTCGCCTTCGAGAGAATCGTCCTCGTCTTCCAGACGCACGTCCGCCACCGCATACTTGGCCAGAGACTCGCCGGGAAGCACCATGAACTCTTCATCGATTTCGGGCGCATTCATGGGCGGTTCCGAAACCGCATCGTCGTTTCGGGGCGATGAGAATTTCGATTCCGGAAGGCCGCTGCGGTTTCCCCCACGGCGACGGCGGCCACGACGACCGCGGCGGTCGCCGCGATCCCCACGCTCTGCACGCTCACCGCGCTCCGGTCTGCCTTCGCGGCCGTGTTCAGTACGGGGCTGCTCGGCGAGATTCTGTTCCGCAGCTACGGGCTCATCGGCGACTTCCGCCTCCGAACCGCTTTCGGGCGCTGATTCAGCCGGTTCGGCGACGGCGGCCTTTTCGCGTTCCGGACGCTCCTCTTCTGACCTGCCACGCTGGGGCCGGTCACCGCGTTCCGTCTTTTCGGAACGTTCAGGCCGGTCGCGATCCGCCTTTTCGGAGCGTTCGCCGCGGCCGCGGTCGTCGCGCTCCGTTTTTTCGCGGTCCATTTTCAGGACCTTCTCTTCTACCGTGCTGACGACGGCGTCGTACTCATCGGTGTCTTCGAAAAAGTCGGAAACGTAAAGAAAGGCGTCCCGTTCGAGGCCGATATCGACAAACGCCGATTGCATGCCCGGCAAAACACGGGTCACGCGACCTTTATGAATGCTACCCGCGAGCGAGTATTCTTTGGATCGCTCGTGGAAAACTTCCACGAGCTGGTCATCTTCGAGAATGGCCACCCGCGTTTCGTGGTGGCCCGAAGAGACGATAAGCTCTTTCGACATGCATCTTCTCCTGTTGGGCTCCCGCGAGCTGCGGACCGGAGAGAGACTGTACCCGAATTGTTGCTGCGCCCTGCGTAAGCGTCGTCCAGATCCCCGCGGCTTACACGAGTGCCTCTGTACGACCGAAAGAACCTGAACTCACGCCAGCCGGAGGATGGAGTTCCAACATCTCGACACCCAGCATCGGCCTCTTCAGGGGAACCGCTCATTCGTTCGGAGGACCTGCGGCCCAATCCGAGAGTCTCCCGGGCTCCCAACTACCTTTTAAAAATCGGTAAACCGTCCTGCACAGACCCCGGGACCACCTGAAGCCAGCACTACCAGGGCTGCTGACCCGGCCCCTCGCGTCCGTCATACCTACGACTACTTCAAATCACGGATCTTTATTCAAGCGCATCCTTGCGGACGCGCCGTTCGCGTGCGCCCTCTCGGACGCGCCCCTTCACAACGGCCGAACCCGAACGCTGTGTCAGTTCACAAAGCGTCGAACCCGGACACTGTTAACGAGACCAAGCATCAGGAACGTCGACCAGATGCTCGACCCTCCGTAGCTCATCAGAGGCAGCGGAATACCGGTAACCGGCATTCGCCCCACTACCATTCCAACATTCACCAGTATATGAAATAAAAGGAGCGCCCCGACACCCATGCAAATAAACAATCCTGCCCGGTCCGGGGCCGTCTGGGCGTTATGGACGATTTGCATGAGCAGCGCGAAATAGAGAATCAGCACGAACATGACCCCGACGAAGCCGTGTTCCTCGGCGAATGCGGAAAAGATAAAATCCGTGTGCGGCACCGGCAGAAATCGCAGCTGCGTCTGGCTGCCGTGAGTGACGCCCTTGCCCCAGGTCCCGCCGGCCCCCACCGCGATCTTCGACTGAATTAATTGATAACCGGTACCTTTCGGATCACGCTCCGGATCGAGGAAGCTGACAATCCGCGCCTTCTGGTAAGGCTGAAGGGATGTGAAGGCGATCGGAAGGATTACGACTGCTATGACCGCGATCGCCGCCCAGTAGCGCCACTGCATTCCAGCCAGGAACACGCCGACTCCGAGAATCGGAATGTAGGTCAGCGAGGTTCCGAGGTCCGGCTCTTTCGCGATCAACGCCATGGGGAGCACGATGATTGCCCCGACTTTCAGCAGATCGCGAAGTTGGAGCACGTCGGTCCGAATCTCGATAAGAAACCGGGCTACAAGAAGAACGATGACGATCTTGGCAAACTCCGACACCTGCAGGTGAACGCCGCCCGGAAGTGGAAGCCACCGCGTCGAGCCCCACGCGCGCTTGCCCACAACCAGAACCGCCACCAGCAAGACCACTGAAGTGATGTACAGCGGGTAAACGCGCTGCATCAGCGCGTGATAATCCATCGCGGTCATGATCAGCATCAGAAAAATGCCCGCAACGATGTAGATCATCTGCTTCCACCAGGCGTCCTGAAAGACCGTGGCGTGGGTAGCGCTGAAGATCTGGAGTACACCGACCGCACAAATGACCAGGACGAGCAGAAACATCGCCCAGTCGAAATCCCGAATACCTGCGAATTGAAACATTATTGGACAGACCGGGGCGATTCAGTGGGCATGGGCGGAGGCGCCGGGGTTGCCGGCGGCATCATGGCCGCGGCGAGCGCGTTGACAGGGCTCTGCTTTTTAGCCGCTTCTTCGGCGAGGCGGGTCTTCTTATCGAAATATGCTTTCATAACATCGCGCGCGATGGGCGCGGCGAACTGGCCGTGAAGGCCGGAATTTTCCCAGAGAACGGCAATCGCAATTTCCGGGTTCGAACAGGGCGCGTATTCAACAAACCACGCATTGTCCTTCAAGCCCTTGTGGGCAGCTTCATACGCGTACGAGGCGACCTGCGCCGAGCCGGTTTTGCCGCAAACATCGATTCCAGGCAGTTTCGCTCGCACGCCGGTGCCGCCTTCGTTGACCACACCGTACATACCGGAAACAATTTTCTTTACGTTTTCCTGATTCAAGGCCCATTCGTGCGGTTTCTCGTTTTTCGTAGCCGCGAGCAGGAGGTGCGGCCTATGCCAGACGCCACCCATGGCAAGTCCGCCGATGGCGCGCGCCAGTTGCAAAGGCGTAACGGTAAGCGCGCCCTGGCCGATGGAAACCGAAATGGTCTCTCCAGCGAACCACTTCTGGCGGAAGTTGCGCAACTTCCACTCCTCAGAAGGAACGGTTCCGCTGGCTTCGTTTGGTAAATCGATTCCGCTCTTCGCGCCGAGGCCGGACTGATGGGCGTAGAAGGCCAGGTTTTCTATACCCGTTTTGTTTCCGACATTATAGAAGTACACGTCACACGACTGGACGATGCCCCTGTGGAGCGACGTGGGGCCGTGGACGCCCCAGCATCGGTGGTAGTGGCCGTAAAAACTCGCGCCCCCGGAGCAGCGGAACGAAGTGTCTTCATCGATCGAGCCCGTTTCAAGACCGGCGAGCGCCACGATCGGCTTGAAAGTCGAACCGGGCGCAAACTGCGCCTGGATCGCTCGGGCCAGCAGCGGATTACCTGGGTCGCCGGTGAGTTCCTTCCAATCCGCAGATTTAATGCGGACGGCAAACTTGTTGGGGTCAAAGCTCGGACGGGAGGCCATGGCCAGAACTTCGCCGTTTCTGGGATCGAGCGCTACGAGCGCGCCGCGCTTGCCTTCGAGCGCCAGTTCCGCGACAACCTGCAGGTCGAGGTCGATGGTGAGCTGGAGATTCCTGCCCGGAACGGCCGGCTTGATTCCGAGCACTTCGCGCTCCTTGCCCATGTTGTCGACGACACTCTGGCGCTCGCCGTCCGTCCCCATCAGCCAGTCGTTGTATTGCTTCTCTATGCCGGTCTTACCGATAATCTGGCCCTGGTTGTACTTCGCGTAATCGGCATTATCGAGCTCGGATTCGCTGATTTCGCCGGTATACCCCACCACGTGCGCCAGAATGCCGTTCTGCGGATAAAGGCGGCGCTGCGATTCGATCAGTTCCATTTCGGGAAACGTGTCAGCATCACGGTGCGATTCGACGAAGGCCAGGTCGGCCGGAGAAAGCTCTTCCTTAATAATGATGGGCTCGTATTTCGGGCGGCCCCTGAACCGGTTCAGTTTTTTGGTGAGGTCATCGTAATCGAGATGCAGGCCGTCGGCGATCTCGCGGACGTGCTCGGGCTTGAGATTCTCGCGAGAGAGAATCAGGCTCCACGTGGAATGGTTGTCCACGATCACCCGGCCGTCCCGATCGAGGATCCTGCCGCGCGGCGCAACAATCGGCAGCGACTTGATACGGTTCCGTTCCGCGCGCTCGTTATAAATTTCCGGGCTTTTAATCTGTAATTCCCAGAAACCCGTCACAAGAAACAGAAATATTGCGACGGCAATATATTGAAAGACGGCGAGTTTGGCGGACGCAAAAGTGGTATCGTCCCGCTGCTCGAGTGGATGAACTGCCGGAACGCGCTGTTCAGCCTGGTTTTCTATGGTGGGAAAGCGCACGGTAAACGCGCCTGTGCTAGTTCCAGAGTAGCAGACTACGACGGCGAAATGGACCATTTCGCCCGGTTCCTTTGGTGGAAACCTGGTGCGGCAGGGGTTCAGGCGGCGGCAGCATTACGGCAACTGCGCAATCCGGGTTTCGAAGAGCGGATGAATCTGGCCGAAGAGATTATGCGTGGCTATCGCGACACGCTGCATGCGGTCGCGAAGTGAAGGCGTCTTGTGCGGGTCCCGGGCCGATGGCCTGTCGGCGGCGCCTGGCACAATTCCTTCGTGCGAATTCCATCGAACGCGAAGGCAGGTGACCACCTCCTGGCGCCGCGATTGCAAACTTGCGGCCCGGAGGCTTGGAGATGCTGCACTGGTCATTGATTTTTTTGGTAATCGCGATCATCGCGGGGATTCTGGGGTTCACCGGCATAGCCGGCGCTGCGATCGGAATCGCGAAATTCCTGTTTTTCCTGTTCCTCGTGATCTGGCTGATTATCTTCTTCGTGGTCAGAAAAGCGGTTTGAGCGCAGACCTCTTCTGAATCGCGACGACGTCGACGGCGGCTCAGCTTCGCGATTACCGCGAAGAAACGAGCCGCGCCGTACGCGCTCCGTTCAAAGCGTTGCGCATGAGCTTCAGGCCGATATCATCGCGCGCGGAAAGAATCGATTCCGGGTGGAACTGAACGGCCTCGATCGGCAGTTCCCGATGGCGGACGCCCATGATTACGCCGTCTTCCGATTCCGCAGTTACTTCGAGGGATTGAGGCAGCCGCTCGGGAACTGCGTAGAGCGAATGGTAGCGGCCGATTTCGATTTCCTCGGGAAGATTGGCGAACGCGCCTGCCCCGCGATGGCGTACCTTCGACGGTTTGCCGTGCATTGGATATGGCAGTATTCCGAGTTCGCCACCAAACGCTTCCACTATCCCCTGCAAGCCGAGACAGACTCCGAACAGAGGAATTCCCCTGGTCGCGGCATGTCGAACCAGATCCGGAACGCCGAAATCGGCCGGCCTGCCAGGCCCTGGTGAAATAAGAATCATGTCCGGGCGAATTTCATCGATCAGCGACAGGGGAAATCCGGCGCGATAAGTTACCACCTCCGCCCCCGTCTGCCGCGCGTAATTCGCAAGCGTGTGGATAAAGCAATCGTCGTTATCGACGAGCAGCAATCGAAGGTGCTCGCCCTCGGCAATCGATTCCTTCGGGACCTCAGCGGCAGGCGCGCCAAGAAGGCGGAAAAAGCCGGTGGCCTTCAGACGGGTTTCGCGCTCTTCGGAAGCCGGGTCGGAATCGTAGAGCAGAGTCGCGCCGGCAGGATATTCGGCGTAGCCGTCCCGCAAATAAGTGGTCCGGATCAGAATACCGGTGTTGATGTCGCCGTTGAGCGACAACATACCCACTGCGCCGCCGTACCACCCGCGCGCATTCTTCTCGAGCGCTTCCACGGCGGACGAGGCTGCTTTCTTCGGAGCGCCGATGACGGTAACGGCCCACATGTGGCTCAGGAATGCATCGAGCGAATCGAATCCTTCGGCGAGAAAGCCTTCTACATGATCCACGGTATGAAACAGGCCGGCGTAGGCTTCAATCAACCGGCGCGCGATCACGCGGACCGACCCCGGCTCGCAAACGCGGCTTTTATCGTTGCGGTCCACGTCGGTACACATGGTCAGCTCCGATTCTTCCTTGGCCGAGTTGAGCAGTTCGCGGATATTTTTTTCATCCTGCAGTGGATCGCCGGTGCGCCGCGCGGTACCCGAAATGGGACAAGTCTCGACGCGCGCTCCCTCGACGCGCACGAACATTTCGGGCGATGCGCCCACAAGCTGCTCATCACCGAACTGGATCAGAAACTCGTAGGGGCTTGGATTGGCGCGCTGCATGCGCTCGAACAACTCGGAAGCGCTGCCCGAATACGGAGTGCGGAAGGTCTGGCGCAGCACCACCTCGTAGTAATCGCCGCGGCGCATGCCCTCCCGCACGCGCTCCACGTTCGCCATGTACTCTTCCGGCTCGTGGTCCGACGTAATTGCGCCAGGCTCACGCGCCGCGGGCGGCGGCACAGGCTCGCCCACGCGCTCGAGACTGCGAGTGGAAACGTCTTCGCGCTCGAATTCGTAGCTATAGCGCTCGATAGCCTCTCGCTTGCGATCCATATAGATGATGTCGTCGCAAAGGAAGAGCTGAAGGTCCTTGCGCGAGGTGCGGGGGAGGCGCAGCGGAATGGGATCGAACTGGAACAGAAGATCGAAGCCGAACGCGCCCGCAAACGCCAGCTTGTCATCGGCCTCATTCCGAAACTCTTCGGTGAGAGAGCGCAAAATAGTGAATACCGAAGGCTGCCGGCTTCGCTCCTCTTCCGCGAAAAATTTCGGCATCGGCTTCAGGATTCCCCTGAGTTCTCCGCCCTCTGCCCGGAAATCATCCCAGTGCGGATGATCGCGAAGCACGTCGAACAGCATGCGATTGATTGCCACGCCGCGCTCATTCAGCGGACGGAACGAAACTTCGCGCTGAAAGCTGACGAGTTCGAGCGGCGGCTTTACGGCGACAATATCCCATCGCGAATATCGCCCGGGGTATTCATATCCGGAGGACAGATATATGCCCCGGTACCTATCGAGATCGCGGCGGAAGCGGCTTAGTCCCCGGCGATATGGCAAGCGAGAACCGGCGCGCGAGACCTCTATCCCGTGCGGGGTACGGTAACGAACTTCACGCATTTTGCAGGCTTACCACTTAGTATCTCGCATCGGGCGTCAGTACGCCTTTGTCCCATCTGAGACAACCGTCGTTTCACTTACATGCTACGCTTGAAAGACCGCCATGTATAAGGCGTTCTTCGGCTTAACCAGTAACCCGTTCAATCTGAGTCCGGACCCGTCGTTTCTCTACCGGAGCCAGCAACACGAAGAAGCTCTGGCGAATCTGATTTACGGCGTGCAAAGCCGGAAGGGATTCATTGTCCTGACCGGCGAGGTGGGAACAGGCAAAACCACGATGCTGGAATGCCTGCGCGATCACCTTTCGGCGCACCAGATTCCATTCGCTTTCGTGTTCAATTCACGCCTTACGCCCGATCAGTTCTTTGAAATGATCGCGTACGATTTCGACTTGCAGTGTTCGCGGAAGTCGAAAATGGAAGTGCTGTTCGCGCTGAATTCCATGCTGGTGGACCGCGCGAATCAGAACCGGACCACGGCGCTGATCGTGGACGAAGCGCAGAATCTTGAATGGGATGTACTCGAGGAGATTCGCCTTCTGGGGAATCTGGAAAACCGGCGGGGGAAGATGCTGCAGATCATTCTTGCCGGGCAGCCGGAACTGGACCGCAAGCTGGAGGAGCGGAATTTCCGGCAGCTGAAACAGCGTATCGCCCTGCGCTGCCAGCTGCGCGCTTTCAATCAGGCGGAGACGGCCCAATACATCGCGACGAGGCTGACGCGCGCCGGGATGCGCGAACAAACCGTTTTTCCGCCCGAAATACTCGTTGAAATTCACCGCCGGACCCAGGGAATTCCGCGTCTGATCAATTCCGTCTGCGACAACCTGATGTTGACGGCTTTCGCCATGGAAAGCAAAGTCGCGACTATGGAAATGCTGGACGAAGTTTCGCGTGACCTGCATCTCGACTGGCCTGGAAGTCCACGGCGCTTCGCCGATATGGAGAGCCGGCCGTCCATCATGAATTGAAAGCCGGCTCTCCGGAATTTTCAGTTAAGCGCCCTTGTTATAGAAGAAACGCTCGTGGACGACTTTGCCGTTCTTCCACTTGCGTACCGCCACTTGTGACGCTTTCGCGCGAACGCCATTTTTGAAGCTGATATCCATGTACCACTCGGAGAACGAAGTGTCTCCGTTAATGGCGCTCGCGAGCAGCTTTCCCTCGTGCCACTCGGCGACTCCGGCGAAGAACTCCTCTTCCGCTTTGCGGTTCACGTCTTTCCCGACGCGGGGCTCTTCCGAGTTTTCCTGCATCACCACGTCATCGGCATAGAACTGCTCGAAGGCTTCAAGAGCCCGGCCGGTAAGAATCATTTCATTCAATTGCGCGTCGGCTGCGGCGATTTCCGCCACAGGCGCGGTGGTTGTGCTCATATTTCTCCTTTCGGACAACGATTGGCAGATGCCCGCTGCGGGGGAGAAGTTTCAGCTTCGGATCACCGCGCCTTTGCCGATTCGGGCTGCAGTTTCGCGCCCTTGATCCATCCAAGAATCGTTTCGTATTGAACTGAGCCCTTCGGCCATCTCCTGCCGCCTCCGTGCGCCGTAGTCTTGGCGCCGACAACTCCTTCGGACTCCGCCGTGGAAGTGGGTTTGCGCAGGATAAGACTGTTTTCGGGATCCTGCGTATCCACCACATTCATCACCGTGGCCCATGTGGCGTTGAATCTGGTATGGGTGGCGTGGCAGTTCACGCAAGCATAACCATCCTCGCCTTTCGCCTTCAGAATCGGCTCGACCTTCGCGCGAAAATAAGCTTCATCGAGTTTTGGCTTTGCGGACGTGGAAACAGACGCCGACGCGGTAGCCGAAGTGTTTGCGCGACGCGGCGCAGGGGGATGAAATGCCTTCGTAATCTCTTTGAAGTCGTTTGTGGAATCGATACGGCGCGTCAGTTCGAGGGTCGCCGGACCCGCGCCGCCCGCGGCGGATTCCACCTGTTTGTATGGCGTCTCACGGACCAGAAGAGCCGCTTTCCATGCAAGCCCGCGAAGTTGCGCGTCGCTCGAATCGAGCAGCGGCAGGAGAGCGCGGGAGAAGACATCGGCGCTTCGGCCGAAGAACTCGATTTGCTCGATATCGTTGCCCACCCGGTTATACACCGGCGGCGCTTCCGTATCGAGCGTGGAGTTCAGATCGTAAATATCGGCGCGGCGCTGCGCGGGCTCAGTGAGCGCGATCAGTAGTTCTTTCTTGTCCGCATCTGGCGCAGAGCTCAGAATCTTCGCGAACTTGCCGGCCAGACGCGATTCGATTGCGAGGCGCCCCTGAATGGCGCGCTCGCGATCGGCTTCCCGGGGCAGCAGCGCCACCCAGTTGTTATAGAGGTAGCGAATGTTTTCATCCGCGAGGTTGTAGACTGCCGCCCGGACATTGGTTTCAATCCAGCGATTCTGTCCCGGATGGAGCGACGCCAGCATCGTATTCTCGATGCGGTCGCGCGTGGCTTCATCGGCATTCCAAAACCAGCTTTGCCACACGCCGCGAATCGCCTGCAGCCGGACCGACAGCACGGGATCGGACGCCCCGATTTTCCGCAGCGTTTCGACGATGTCGTCGCGGCGCGCGAGCGTGGCGAAATGGTGCGCGAAGATCCGCGAGGCGCCCCACCGCTCGCGCGCATTGGCGGACGTGAGCGCCGCGAGAATGACGCGGTCGCCGGTATCGGGATGATCGGACCAGACCCGCCGCAACGACCACGCCGCGGTCCGCTCGACCAGTTTGCTGGGATCGGCAAGGAGTTTCGCCAGCACCGGCACGGATGAGGGCAGGGCCAGACGTCCGAGGGCCTCGGCCGCGGCCTGGCGGATCAGCACGTTGTTGGATTTAGTCAGCGTTTCGATCTGCCGCACCACGGAATCGGATGGCTTGTCCCAGATCTGGTCAAGCTGATC